>Ga0207954_1000087_pt1 | contig 26823 bp, 41 predicted proteins | sample CryBogmetaGMA0M_FD_184547 | JGI IMG/M metagenome (GOLD analysis project Ga0207954, IMG submission 184547) | Freshwater microbial communities from Crystal Bog, Wisconsin, USA - MA0M (SPAdes) | ecosystem: Environmental > Aquatic > Freshwater > Lake | place: Crystal Bog, Wisconsin, USA | collected... | reverse complement strand
GCGACGAATGCCTTTCTGCTTAGTAGACCAGCCATGACCATCCGCTTCTACCCGCATTGCGCGTTTAGCCGTCCACATTTTATGGTCTGGCGTAACCAATTGATCAACATATTTACCATGAAAATGGAGCAACTCACCGTTGTAGTAATATTCTTGCTTGCGTTGAACAGGCTTATATTCGGCCTGTTTTGTAACAGGATTTAATGTAAGAACTTCTTCGCCAATAATTACATCTTTTAATTTTTTCCATCCTGTTCTTGCAAGTATGTCAGTATCGTTTGACATACAAGCTTCTGCAGGTGTGATATTTACCATAATCCCAGAACGTGCATAGGTACTCTTGCCAACCGCGACAACGGTTACATCTCTAGGTAACTTAAGCCGTTCTTCTGCAACACCCAAGCAATAACCATAAGGTGGCAAAATAAAATAAGAGCCTTTTTCATCTTCTAGTAATTCGGTTGGCACCAAAATATCACTGTCAAAATCTTTGGGATCACAATCACCTGCTTGGATCCGACCAAAAATTAAACATTGTTTAGGCGACAACCGAATGTCATACCCATAAGAACTTAATCCATAACTAAGAATTTTCTGTCCATTCTCTTCGCTGACCAAATGATCCTGGAATGGGGAAATCATACCTTCTTCAAGGGCAAGCCGCTTGATTTCTGCGTCACTCAGGATCGACATAAATTTTTTTAATCGTCCTTTAGTATACAGAATCTAATAAAGGATTCGGCCCTTTCCTTTGTAAATATCAATAAATTTTTCAGTGGCATCGCCGCTGTTACGCTTTGGTTGAAGGTATGCTATGAGCGAAGTGCTGGTCTTATGTGTCCCAATACCTTCACTTGTGTTCTTGATTAGTGTTGGAGCCGTCTTTAAAAAACAAACTGGAAAATCAAAAATACGTTGATCATACCGAACCATATCCGTACAGTTGGTAAAGTACAAACCTTCGGTTACAACGTCTGCCATCCAAAGGCGATACAACTTACGAAACCACAAGGCATGAGAAGAAGTCAAAGAGCCTGACGATGCCCTGGTCATTTTCCATTTATCAAGATATTTATCAAAATAGTAAGCACCACTTGGTGGAAATACATATACTTTCCCTACCCACTCCTGAATGTTTAAACCATCATCCTGAGGAGAATAAAATTTATCAGCTTGTACAAATGAATTAGCTACCTTGGAGCTTGCTGGATCCAAGTCAATACCACCCATAAGAGAATGTGCGGCACCAATTAAATCTTTATTTGTAATTAACTCAAGATCTTCACATTTGTTTCTGAATTTTCTTGTCATTACACATCGATACCTTGGTTGTAATTAACAACAAAATAACGAATGCCTTCAGCATCGTTAATGATGTAACCAGCGGATTCCGCAGGATCAATCTTTTGTGCTGCTTCCAAGATGCGACGAAATGTTTCAGCCAGATCACCATTGTTTTCATTTTCACACAACTCTTGCGCTGAGTGTAACTCTTCAAATGACATATAGAACATTGAGTGTTCTTTGTTGTCAGGCTGGAAACAAATAACACCAGGCCCAGCTGCTTCCCAAAACTGTATATAAAGATTTCCCATGTCACCAAGGATTAACTTGACGACAGCATCTAAATACTTGCCTTCTGTTTCACCGGTTTTTCCATTGAGTGCAGCGGTGATTAATTTTTCACGACGGCTCATGGCTCAAGTAACCCCTGCTTAGAAAGTGATTCTAAAAGTTTTGGTAACGGCCTGTAGATGACTACAAGTTTCCCAAGGTTACCACGTTTCTTGACAAGCTTTCCACGTTCGTCTCGAAGTTTGTCAAATTCACCGGACCGAATTAAATATTCTGCAACACAACGCAAGCGTCGTTTAAGGGGCAATTCAGCCTGGGGGAATTTACCACAGATTGTGTCGGATTCTAAATTTTTAAAAGCTAAACGCAAACGATTGGCCAGTGTCATGTTGGAATTGGCGTCTTCCTCTTCATATGAGCAAAGATTTTCTAGGTAACGCTGCAAGCAACCATCATCAAAAGATCCAAAGGGAGGCAAAAACTCTTCCACCTGAAGCACTAAGGACTCAGGTAATAACTGAGAATGATTCTCAATAGTGATGGCAGATAGGTCTAGGCCGTTAAAACGATTTGTCATGGTTGCAATCCATCGTCCATGGCCCTGGTATTGACCGAGTTATACATGACGCCAGGATTAAAATCAGCCAACTCAACGTCTTTGTTTCTAGCAAAGGACTGAACAAGTTGGTTCCAGGGGATTCGGATGACTGCTTTCTTACCAATATCTGGACAGACATTGACATAATGAATGCCTTCCGTCCAACCCTTCCCTTTATTTTTTTTGCCTTGGCTGATCCAGTTGCGAAGAGTTTGATCAGATACCCCCAAGCGCCTAGCACATTCTTCTGTAGGGATGTACTCATCAGCAAAAGCTTCGGGATTCAAACGGTCTGTTTCTCCATCCGAATAACGGCTATGCCACATGGAAGCCAAGATATTTCTAATGCCTTTTAATTCGTGGGCCACATCTTCCAAGCCTTTACGAATTCCAAAAGTTGCCATACGTCTATAAACCTTTTTTATATGTTAGTGTGTGTGGAAACGTTTTGTCACGAAAATGGAAGAACAACTTCCGCCTAGCGCACCGGCCCCCGACAACTTCCTTCAAACGCCGCCGCCCATGCCAACCATTACCCCTGAAATGATTGAGCAGATGAAGTTGCGTGCTCGGCAAGAAGCCATCCGCATTACCATGGAACAACGCCAAATCCCCCTGGCCACACCAATGCAAACGCCCCCGTCCTTTACGCCACCTCCTCAGGTAGTCTACGTACGGCGTAATTTAACAATTGCTGAACTATTAGTAACCCTTGCTTTGGCTTGTGGCATTGTATTAGGCGTCCAGGTAAGTTGGAATTTTGCTACTCAAATCCTTCCTCGTATTGAAGTTAAGATGAAATGAGTTGAGCACAGGTCGCCTATAATTTATTTTATAGGGTTTTTGTAATTAAATAGTGGCCAACAGGCGTATATCCGAATTACCCGTATTACAAGGCATTGATCTCAACAATGCTGATCTTTTTACTGTTGTTCACGTAAGCGAAGTTGACCCAGGGTTAAAAAATAAAAAAATTCAAACGTCCGAATTCCGTACGTATTTAAACGGTTATTACTTAACGTTAACGGGTGGTACGGTCGGTGGCAACACAACGTTTACCACGGGCCTTACCGTTTCTGGTACATCGTTATTAAACAATCTTACGGTAACCGGCACTGCTACATTCTCTACTTTTTCAATTGATAACATCACGGTCACCGATGTTATCAGTGGGAACACTATTACCGGTAACACTATTGAAGCCAGTACTTTCACGGCAGTTACCGGAAATATAGATACATTCACAGCGTCTAGGGCGACTGTTGTCAGTGGTATCTTCACGTCTTTAAGCGGAACCACAATTACTGGTACTACTGTCAATGCGACTACCGGTAATTTTCAAACGGCTTCTGGTGTAACTGTTATTGGTGGTACTGTAAGTGGCACTGTTGTCACTGGTAATACCGGTAGGTTTGCAAATATTACAGGTGTCAGTGGCGTTTTCACTTCTCAAGTTTCTGGTGCTGTAGTCACAGGAGATGCTGGGAGATACACAACAATTACTGGTGGTACAGGCGTCTTTACTACCAGTCTCAGTGGTGCCAATATCACTGGTGTTTCTGGTGTTTACACAACGCAGTTATCTGGTGCTGTTATTACAGGAGACACCGGTAGGTTTGCAAATATTACGGGTGTTAGCGGTACTTTTACTACGCAACTGTCTGGTTTAACCATTACAGGTGCAACCGGTTTATTTAGCACCGTAACAGGTGTTTCTGGTGTTTACACAACGCAATTATCTGGTGCTCTAATTACTGGAGACACAGGACGTTTTTCAAATATTACTGGTGTCAGTGGTGTCTACACAACACAACTTTCAGGTGCTGTAATTACAGGTGACGCAGGACGCTTTAGTAATGTTACTGGTGTTAGCGGTGTATTTACTACCAGGCTTTCGGGTCAAACTATTACCGGTGTCAGTGGTCTCTATCAAATTATTACTGCTGCAACTGGTATATTCACTTCCACAATTTCAATTCCATCCATCACAACCACAGGGGGTTTGACTGCAGGTGGCAATTTAATTGTTAGTGGAAGTGGAGTTATTTCCTCAGGTTTAACTGTTAGTGGCACATTGTCGGGTACAACCGTAACAGGTACAACCGCTGCATTCACTAATATTACTGGCAGCGCTATCTACGGAACAACCAGTATTTCTGGTCTTTTTATCTCTGGTGATACAGCAGCTTTCACATCTGTTACTGGGGCAACTGGTGTATTCACTAGTGTGTTATCCGGAAATGTCATTACAGGTAATACGGTTTCAGGAGGAGCAGCCGTATTTACTACAGGTACTTTTACTAATTTTTCAGGGACAGTTATTAGTGGAGCTACTGGTCGTTTCACAACTGTTACGGGTATAAGCGGTGTTTATACGGCGCAACTTTCAGGTGCAACCATTACGGGAAACACTGGTCAGTTTACCAATATTACTGGAGTATCAGGTGTATTTACCACAGCATTAAGTGGTGCAACAATTAGTGGCGACACCGGTTTGTTCACGCGAATCACAGGTGTTACCGGAACATTCACACAACTCACCGGTACAAACTTTAGCAGTACCAGTGGTCAAATCACATCACTGCAAAGCACCAGTGGAATTTTTGCAACATTCCTCTCTGGTTTTACAATCAGCGGTACCACAGCAAACTTTGGACAGGTTAACGCCACCTCTGGTGCTATTACATTTATATCGGGGCAGAGCGTAACAGCACTTAGCGGTAATGTTGATTACCTCAGTGGGGTTAGGGTTATTGCTAATGACAGTATTTTGGGCGGTACATTTTCCGGCCTGCAATACAAGGTCTCTGGCAACATAACTGTTATCGATACTTCCGGCGGTGTCAGTCCGTACGGACAGTTTACATTCCCTGCTTCCCCCGGTACTAATAACTACATTCTTACAAGTAACGGGGATGGCACCACAATGTGGCGCTCAACTTCATTCCCAAGTCAAGGTGTTATCCTTGAAAGTATTATTGTAATTACAGTAAACACTTCAATTACCAGTGGTAATAATGGTTTTTCTGTTGGTACAGTAACTGTTGCATCTGGCGCAGTCGTCACAGTACCAGATGGCTCTGTTTGGGGAATTTTTTAATTTCTGTTATTATTGTTAGTATAAAGAACGAGTATTATTATGGCTTACGGTGGAATTAAATTTGATAATATTACTTTTACCAATGCGGGCGTTGATGCAAATACCACGGTTTCAGGAATCTATAAAGCTATTACCTCTGGTGTAACTGTTACGGGTACCATTTCAGGCAACCTGGTTCAAGGTGCAACAGTTTCAGGGACCACTGTAACAGGTACAACGGCCAGCTTTACCAGTGGCGTCTTTACAACATTAAGTGGTGCCACCACTACTGTTACTTCTGGTATTTTTGGTGCAGGCACCGCAGCAGCCCCTAGTATTGCGTTTACTGGCGACCCAAACACCGGCATCTATTCACCTGGCGCAGACCAAGTAGCCATCTCAACTAATGGCACTAGGCGGTTGTTTGTTGATGCAAGTGGGAATGTCGGTGTTGGGGTTAGTCCATCAAAACCTCTTGATGTCAGAGCAGACAACACAACCGTTCGAGCAACATGTGGCAGCTCCAACTTCACGGCATTTGAAACAGCAGTTGATACAGGAGCAGGTATCCGACTTGGCTCCTATGCCAGCAGTACGACATTTGTAGGGTCAACAACAAATCATCCTGTTGTTTTCGAAATAAACGGAAGTGAAAAAGCTCGGCTAGACACAAGTGGGCGATTAGGTCTGGGGACTAGTAGCCCGGCAGAATTACTTGATATTGACGGCGACGGTGATAGCTATTTACGTTGGGAGCGAGATGGCACAGGCGGCGGTTACAGCGGTAACACCAGCGGCGGCGTACTTCGCATTGGTCCATACTTCAGTGCAACAGATAGAGAACTAGCACTTTACACGGATAACTCTAATAACTCCTGGGTGACAACAGGTACGGCGCAAGCACTGTATTTAGGAACCAACAAGACAGCAAGAATAACTATTGACTCGACTGGCAACATCGCCTCCAGCGGCAGGCTCTTAGTAGGCACCGGTACCGCCAACACCTCTGGCGCCCAACTCCAAACCGTAGACGGCCTGACTTTCCCCGCAACGCAAGTCGCCTCGTCCGATCCAAACACGCTGGACGATTATGAAGAGGGGACGTTTTCGCCCACAGTTTATGGCAGCACGACGGCAGGCTCTACTACCTACACTTATCAAAACGGACGCTACACAAAAGTTGGGAGAATAGTTCATATTCAACTGTATGTAAATTGGAGCAGTGCAACGGGAACTGGAAATATGAAGATTGGTGGGCTTCCTTTTACGTCTTCGTCGGATGATACCTTTCCAGCATTTGCAGTTGGTGAGGCGAACAGTATTGCTTTAACGGCAAGCAATGTTATGACAGCTTCAGTCGAATCTTCGGCTGCCAATGTGTATATTGCTCAATATCCTGTCGGCGGTGGCACCAAGACCAATGTTCCTGTTGACAGTGCTGGTTACATTATTATAGGCGGATCGTACACTATTTAATCGCCTAAGCCCGCAACCCGGCTTAAAACTACGACCCATCTAAACCCGTTTCTGCCAGTCGGCAGCTCCTAAAAATGGCTCTCATCAAAGAAGTTGTTATCGACAAAATCGAAGTCCTGGAATCTGGTTCCATCCAGGTCCGTCAGGCCACCCGTGTCCTAGAGGATGGCGCAGTGCTATCCACTTCCTATCACCGTCATGTGTTGGAGAAGGATGCAGACCTGACCAACGAAGACCCCAAGGTGGCGGCTGTTGCTACCGCTGCTTGGGCAGAATAGTTCAAAACATGTAAGTAACCCTTACAAGTTTTTGTTTTATAATTAACCATAGCTACTCCCTTAAAAATGGCTGATACTTATACCTGGCACATTGCCCAGTTAGAGCGTAAAATTTCTGATGGTGTAGTTTACACTGCTCACTGGACCGTTACTGCTAACCGCGAAGTAACCGGTAGTGATGACCTTACCGCTAGCAGCTACGGCTCTATTGGTTTTGGTGATCCAGACCCTGATAACTTCACACCTTACGAAGATCTTACAGAAGGTCAAGTCGTTGGTTGGGTGTTATCCGCTCTTGGTGATGAACAAGTTGAAACTATCTGTAGTGGATTGTCTGCTCAACTTGATCTTCAACAGAATCCAGTTGATGCATCTGGCATTCCTTGGTGATTATTGCTATACTTTTTGAAAAGCTTTAAACATCATGGCCCCCAAAAAAAGTCAACTGGTCTCGGCAATTAACTCCTTTGGTTCTGCCCGTGCTTCTGGCGACGGTACCCTTATTGCTTTTGCCGCAAATTTGATTGGTGAACTTATTGACACCCTTGAGTTTGCACCAGAAGAAACAAAAGAAGCTGAAGAAGTAACTGAAGTTACGCCTGAAGTTCTTGATTGAATTGATTGGGCCTAAACTAAATCAAAGTCTTAGGCCCATGTCAATTAACTTACGTGATGCAGCAAAGTTTGACGAGCAACTCCCGCATCAAATAGAAGCATGGAATTGGCTCCAGACTCAGCTAACCCCTGAGACCCTGGAGTCTTTTGCTGTTAAGTATCGACAAAAACCAACACCTTCTGTTGAACTATCAAATACTTGGGCCGGTGTTACACAAGCGGCAAAGCAAGCTGGTGCCAAATTTCCAGAAGTTGTTGCGGCCCAATGGCAACTAGAAAGTGCTGGGGGTACTGCCACATCTGGAAAAAATAATTACTTTGGTCTTAAAGGTAGCGGTACTAATGTTGACACCAAAGAATTTGTCAATGGACAATGGATAACAATTAAAGCAGGGTTCATTGATTTTCCAGGGTTACAAGCCTGTGTTGATTATCTGGTCAGCCACTGGTACAAAGACTTTGGAACATACAAAGGTGTAAACCGTGCTGACAATAGAAATGCATGTGCAAATTTATTGGTAAAAGAAGGGTATGCAACTGATCCCAACTACGCAACAAAACTAATTCAAATCATGGACCAGAAGTTACAAACTCCTGGTACCACTCCAATACCAAAACAAAATCCACTCCCTGTTATCTACATGAGTCAACGGGATAATTATCGTGATGCATCCCGCACATGCTTTAGCTCAAGCTGTGCAATGATGTTAAAATTTCTTGACCCAACCTCAATCTCTGGCGACGATGAATACCTTCATACTGTCTTCAGCTTTGGCGACAGCACTGATAGTAACGCTCAGTTGTCTGCCCTAAAACACTATGGTGTTACCGCCAAATTTATTAAAAATGGCAATCGAGATTTAATTAAAAAACAAATTGATTTAGGTAAGCCTATTCCGGTAGGTTTTCTCCATCATGGCACCGTGCAAAATCCGCAGGGTGGAGGGCACTACCTCTGTATTATCGGATACGATATTAATGGCTACTGGGTTCACGATCCCTGGGGGGAATGTGATTTAATAGGTGGTGTCTACCAATCTTCTGATGGTAAAAAATTACACTACAGCTATAAGAATTTTGAACCCCGTTGGTTAGTCGAGGGTCAAAATTCTGGTTGGTGTGTAATTGCCTAAGTAATCAGCGTTGCTTGGTACGCTTGGTAACCATAGCAAGCAATTCAATTACACGATACACCCTACGAACGGCAGAGTCATCTTTGGGCGTGGGAGTTAGTGCGGTAATGGCACTAGCAGCGGCATGAAGCGCAAGTGCTGTTTGGATTGCTGTATCCAGTTTAGAAGAGTCCATAACATTTAAGTAGATGACAACATTCTACCAACCTTTTTTATAAAAGAAAAAAGATTTGTAATCTTCATTGATTTCCCACTTAATATCTTCGTGCTTTTCAAACCATTTTTTCCATACACGAAATTGTTTTTCAGGTAATGCTGACTCACACCGCAATGTTATTGAGTGGCCCAGGGGTAATTCCTCTATCCATTTACGAACTTGGCGGATAGCTATTGCCTGAACACCGTTACCAATCTTACCGGTCAAAGACATATCCAGATAACGCACCCTTGCATTTTTGCGGCGTGCCATCCAATCGTTTAATTGCCTGTTGCTTTTTGCAACAGCCAAACTTGCAAGCCACACACATCCCTTCGTTGTGGGTATCCAAGGAGCTAAACGCATTTTCAGGAGATATCCCTTCCCAATATTCTTTGTAAATACCTTTCTTCTTTTTTTGATTTGAAAAGTCATTCATTTTACGGTTCAGTTGTAAGCGGTACAAGAACAACGGGAAACGGATTTGACTCTTGGTGTTCCCGCTTCCAAGCAGTATCCCATTCACTTAGAGAATGTGCGTGTAAATCAACAACTTGATAATTGTCTGTTGTGTCGGCAATTACATAACTAGGGTCAGTGTCTTCAAACAACAGATATGTATAGTCTTCTAGTAGTAAGAAGAAACTAGTATCAGGAAACTCAACAACCATTGCCACTTCATATGAAATAGGCTCATTCCTGGTACTAGAAATACACAATAAATACTCACCTACCTCCAAAGGAAAGTAACGTTGGTCGCCTCTGTCAAGACGGTTTGGATCGTATATATTATACAGATCTGATTGGGCAGCCATCATCTGCCCAACGTAAGGATGGTAAATTTCTCCGTTAGTATTAACAACTACACTATCTGCATCAAAGATGCCGCGACTTTCAATTGGATTTAAGTTTAAATCGTAAGTAGAAATGTTGATATATTTAGAACGTTGACCGCCTTTAGCAAAGATTAACCAACCTGGATCCATCAAGCCAACCTTAAACCAATGGTTGTAAGTACCGCCGCCATGACCACCGTTCGAACTAGAGTTTGTATCAGCACGCCCGACTACCTTATTCTCAGGACCAAGACTACCCTTTAAATAACGTATGGAAAGTTGATCAAAAGTTCCCAGGTTCAAAGGATCTTTCTGTGTTCTTTGCCTTTGGGTAGACTGATTCCTCATTATTTTGAAATATATGCCCTAGCTTTCATCATACTCGGGGGGTTCCCTAACGTCTAATGGGTGTGTAATCGTATTTTTGTATTCTTTCTCAACAATTGGTCTGATGCTTTGACCGGTGTTTAGTTGACGGGTGTACAACATTAATTTCTCTGCTTTGAACTCAATATCAAAAGGATGCACCCGTTGTGGTGGCGTCATACGATTCCAGTTTGATACCATGTGCAGTGGATTGCCGCACTTAGTATTGCTACATGTCCTGGTAACAACAAGCAAACCAACATCCCCCCAAGCTGCTTGGTATAAAGCTTTGTGAATGTTGACGTTTTCGGCACGTTGCTTGCTGTAATCAGAGCGATAAGAAGGCATGCAAATTCTTCTGGGACTAGACCCAGTAGGAGAAACAATAGGCCAACAATCTTCTGGAAAACCTATCTGTACCTTCTTCCATAACGCAGCATATTTAGCTTTGTAGTCAGCGTGCATGTAGTTGACATCAAAACCACACACATTGGAAAGAATTTTTTTGGCACAGTGGTAACACCAGTGGCCAGCAGAATCTCTAATCACATGACCATGGGGGCACGGATAACCAAGGTAGTAGCCATTGGTTTTTAGTTGAGACTCATCGAGATTGTCAATGAGATTGATGTGCCTGAATGTTGCGTTTAACTCGGGAATCGAATAAGCCATCTTAAGTCCAGTCTGATTTGCGACGGTTGCGACGAGAGCGGGGCGTGGGAGTTTTTCTTTTGTGTAGGACCAACTCTCCGTTTTCTTTTTTTAGTACATCTGAACTACCTGGGTCCTCGCCTGTACGCAAGTAGTACACCAGCCGGTGGGCATGGTACTTCTCGTTGTCAAGACTAAGAACGTAGTACAAGCCAGAGCTATCCAGCCGTCCTGCCACATCACCAGGCTTGTGCCAACCCGTTTCTTCCACCCATATCAAACCACTGGGGGAGTCGTCTGAAAGCCCTAGCCGTTGCCTTAAGACCTCTAGGGGGACTAATGGTTTGTACGTACGAGCCACAGGGTAAGTGCAGACTTTTCAGACTATACCATAACTTTTATCTTTATATAAGCCAAATGACACTTTAGCCCAAAGTGTAATTATCTGCAGCACTTTGCCCCAACATCTAGTCCAAACTGGAGTCTCACCCAATACCCCTGATCCCCAGGTAGACGTACTTATGTACCACTACTAATGACACTTTGGGGCAAAGTGTCATTTGCTCCATATAAGGGTTAAAACATAGGTATAGTCTGAAAAGTCTGCACACATCCCGTCTTCTGTATCAAGCGGACAACAAAAAACCCCCACCTTGCGGCAGGGGCCATACTTCTCAACACCAACAACTCTAACCCTTGGTTCCCACCAACCGCTTTTCGCGCTTCACCTTCTTCTTCTTTTTCTCCTTCTCCACCCCTACCTCTGCCTCACCATCAGCAGCTTGCAGCGCATCCTGGAACACACCATTGAATTGAGCAGCGACCGTATCCCAGTCAAACTGAGTGCCAGTGCAGCGTTCGTAACACGCATCAGCCACGGCTGAAAGCTTGTCGCGGTTGTCGTACAGGTCCGTGAGGATGGCTGCGAGGTGGTCACTGGAGGGGCAGGGCATCTCCCGTGCGTAGTTGGTATCCACATCAACGTGGTTGCACTGGATGAGGGGTGCGTAGCCGTCAAAGATCTCCTTGCAGGACGTATGGTTGGGCACCACTTGAGCCACGCGGCAGGCTGCATTTTCAAAATTAACCAGTCCCCAGCCCTCTCCCTTACAGGTATTAACACCTACATCGACAGCGTTATAGATCAAGTTAAGGGTTTCAACCTTGACATTTGGCGGGCTTTCCGATTGTGCGGTCAAGATGATACGACCATTTGGATCAAGACCTTCCCGTTGCATTGCACGTCCAAAAACCGGCAGTACATCCCAGCCCTGGTCCTTCAACCCCATATGTAGGTACAACTGAGTATCCGGCTTATCCTTGGCAAATTTTGCAAAAGCCTCAATCGTAATATCAATTCGCTTACGGAATTGATTGCGATTTCCATTGAACACAATAAAAATATCATCTTTCAAATTAAGTTGTTTCCGTGCTTCAGACTTATCCATGGGATAAAACTGACCACGTGTTACACCATGGGGAATCACAGCAATAGGCCTGTTGATGCCACCTGCAATAAATTCGTGGGCACCAAATTCCGTATAAGAAATCACGGCATCCCAATCGTTAGCAGTTTCACCAAGGCACCCAGTCCAGGCGTAGCTGTCCATGGGTGCGTAACCCACAAATTTAAATTTCTTTTCCTTGTGTAAATCAGCAATACGTTTGTACTGTTCATTAATGATCCACATATCATTAATGGTAAACACAATATCAGGCTTCTCTTTCTCAACAACTTCCCTAATGCGTTCCTCACCGAAGGGCGCCGTCTGGAACCTATTAGATGAAGGGTACATCTTGTAGTGTTCCTGTAGAGGAGTCGGGTCACCCCACCAGTTATGCGATAGGACTACAACATCGTATTCATCCCGAATGCGTTCAAGAACATTTTCCGTCACTCGCGCAAATCCGGTCATGGCAACAATGTCGCCACACCAAAGCAATTTCTTTTTAGTAGTCATGCAAGACAAGATATCTCGCTTTACTATACTTAATTAACTGGTGTTGTGGACCGAACTAATTCTTTTTCTTCCGTAGTTTGTGCTTTTAATTTATTCTTTAAAAACTCAGCAGCCTTATGAGTATTGGTTGTATCACCACATGTATACAAATCAACTGCCGCATACCCAAGTTCTGGCCATGCGTGGATAGAGGCATGGGATTCAGTCAATAAAGCAAGAAGCGTAACCCCCTGTGGCTTAAACTTTTCACCAAAGATCCTTAAAATATTGGCACCCGCTAGCGCCAATGATGTCTCCAGGTAAATCTGGAGTTGATCGTAGTCATCAAGAATCTCTGGATCACAGTCATACAGGTCCAGGATTAGGTGTCGTCCATTGCTCATTCATCAATACTTAACTCATCCTCCATTTTCGCATTAGTATCTGCAGTTAGGTCCATCCCATAAAATTCTTTGTATTCATCTTTGTTAGATGCAACCTCTACAACTGAGGGCCAGCCTTCATATTTAATATCAGATTCACGGACTGCCACATTAATGATGCGTACACCCCTGGTATTACGTGTAGCAAATACCTTAATCTTCAACTGGTGTGTACAGATATCCATGAAGAGTGGTTCAAATCGATTTCGAGACATCACCCCCACATTGCACTGGCGACAGAACTCGGCATAACTTGCGTATAACCACTTATCATTCTGTGCATAAATATTAGATGAACCCATCGGTGCATTCTTAGTAAACCCAACAGCTGAGCTAACACCTGGGTCATAAATGAGTTTATGTTCCATCCAATCCAGCAATGGGTTAGACCGTAGGTTTTGCATCTTCTCATACTTCTGGAAGAACCTTACCTTCTTACTGGTTTCCATCAGGTATTCCCGCATGGTTTCCTCAGGCATATCCAGTAACCAATTCACCAACCCCGGCAGCAAAGGCGAAAATTCACCCTGTGGTTCTCCCTTCGAATTGAACTTAATCAATTCCTTTTGTTCCGCCTGCGTACCAGTGAATGGTCTATCGAATGGAATTGTGAGACGACGACGAGCCAAACCAGATGTGTAGTCGGTTGACTGAATAGCTTCATTAGCTGTAATCATTACCATCCCATGGTATTGAAAAGGATCAAGCGTCTCACCTTGATACTTACGCTCCGAACGAATCCAGTCATTACCTGTGATTGCTTTTAGTTTCGAGACGGAGCCACCCCAACGGTCTGCATCTTGGAACAGCAATAGTTTTTTACCCATGTAAGCAGCAGCTTCAAAACGGTTTTTCTCCATATTCTCAAAGTCGGTAGAATATGTATTTCCCCTACCCACCAATGCAACCGCCAGGTTTGCGTAGGTAGACTTACCAGATTTACCAGGGCCTACAATCTCTACAAACTTTTGAATTTCATAACGCCCCAGGAGTGTGGCCCGTAACCAAGCCCTCAAAACTTGGGTGCGATCCCAGCTATCATGCTGCGTATGCTTCAGCCATTTAACAATGTCATCACAAGTTGCCCCTGCATCGTAGGCATAGGGCATCTGTTGCGTTAGATACAAATCTTTACTAAACGGTAGCAGCTCACGCGTCTCAATATTTAAGACACCATTAGTGAAAAGTAAATAGTCTGAACCGTCATACCAATCATCAAATGTAACGATTGATTGCAATTGCGAAAACACATCATTCATCAGATTGCTACTGAATCCTTTCGGTACAAAATCACCCAACTCAATCAGCTTGCAACGAATGTCACCCAACATCTCAATCCTGGTCAAAGGCGACCAAAGACCCTTGGATTCCCGACCGTACCCAAAGAATTGTCCATGCGGCTGACTAAAAACCAACTTCCCCTGGTACATTTGCAGCAACACTTCCGTGATGGTGCTTGCCGGTGGGTTCTTTACGCGCGGTTCTTTGTCTGAGTCCACTGCTTCTGCTTGGGCAGTTTGTGTACCAACCCGCTTCCTTGGCTTCTTTACAGCCGGTTTTGTTTCCTGGGGCTGAGCCACCATTGCTTCAAGATTCATTTGTAGTTCCTGTTCAAGTTCATCCAATTTCTTTGCCAATTCCACAGACTGATCAAGTGTCACATCGTCTACATTCATTGCACGATGTTCTTGCGAAGGTTTCCAACCATGCTCTTGGGCGATATGTATCAGTGACCCCAAGCCACGACCCCCTCCTTTACTAAAGGAAAGCCAACGTCTGTGGCATTCACCTTCCACATATTTATCTGATTGCTGGGACCATTCATCCCATGCATCAAGCAACGATTCATCCGTTGAGTGAAGTGATTGCCCAATCGTTATCCAAATGTCGTAATCATCACAGGCTTCTGGAGGCAATGACAACATTGCTTCCTGCGCCAGTTGCATGTCACGTTCAAGACTGATCTCAGCATTTACCGCAAAATGCGGACCAACAATCCTGGTAGTTTCCTTTGCTGGCACCCCCTGCTTGACATTTTTATTGATGATGGAATTTAAAAGCCAGTCCGGAAAATCAGGCAACCGATCAACCCACTCAAAGCCCTGCCCTTCTGCGGTGTAGTAACCATCAGTCTCTGGATGCAAACCCATCAACACCCCTTGGTGCTTAGCCCAAAGAATTTCTAATTTCTCCTTAGGTGTTTCCGCGTGCCAAGTGTATTTATTACGAATGAAATGTTTATGTTTATCACGGCTTAACTTGTATAGTTTCCGTTCACGACCTGCTTTCCCGCTACAAATGGTCAATGTAGGAGGCAAAGCCTTATCGAAATCGGTTTCATCTGCCAGTTTCGTAACCAACGGATAAACACTGGGGCCATCAATATCAACCCACACCAACCCATAGGGATTGTTGTAGCAGGGACCACCAATCAAACCAATAGCTTTACAGTGCCCCTCAAGAATCTCTGCCTCAATCTCCTGGATACTAAAAGGCCGACCTTGCCATCCCTGGACATAAGGATCCTTCCTAGCACCCAGCGGAGTGAGCGGCCAGTCCATTGGAATAAGATCTAAACGAATTTCCCCAGGCCGTAAACCCTGTTTATTTGTGCTCGTCACTTGAGTGCGCCCTCATTTTCTACAACCAGTTTAAAGTTTTTTTCAGGGAAAAACTTATCTTTTACAATCCAAAAAGCGTGAACGTGCATGGGTGTGGGCAAATGAAAACATGTGTCATCCGCAGCCAGTGTCATGTGGCTTTGTATGCTATAGATCCATTCCCCAACAGCGATGTGAACATCCATCATGGGGAATAGGAATTGCGACTTCATCCATCCTACGGCGACCCACCCAAGGTCCCAACCTGTTTGACACAAGATTAAAAAGTCTAATGAGACTTAAACCAAGTCAGGGTCATAGACGTTACAATTCTCAATTTGTTTGTAATATTCCTCAACAATTGCATACCAGTCAGTCCGCAAGGAGTCTAAAAATTTCCTGGAGATCTTAAAGATTTGAGTACGTACTGGCGTTGAGACCAGAATGGCCGCTTGCTGAACAGTCATCCCAAGGGTCTGTTCAATACCGATGTCATATGCCGCAAGTTGCTTCAGTGTCTTTTTAAATTTAAGGTGACCCCCCAGCAAGTCTCGCCATTCAGGCGTACCTTTTTCTAAGTCTTTAGGCCACTTGCGACTATAAGGTTTGACGCTGGTTTTTAAATCAGCAAGAGTAAGCTTGTTATTAACCACGCCGATAATGTCAGGGGCACCAGCCCAAGCCCGCCCTTCATCATCGCAACCCCACACGCGAGCCACGTCATCAGAGCCAACAGTAAAATTAAAACGGTCAACCATTGGGGATTCCGCCCAAAGTACCTCGGTAAACTGATCAAGAATTGCTGGCATACCCGACCAAAAATCCGCATAATCTTCTTTGATCTCAGGACTTTTATTTCCTTTAAGGTACTGTTCCATCCCATAGTGAATTGCAGTGCCGCGTTCAGCAGCAGCCTCCTTCACACCAGGGTTTGCCTTGGACCACATCTCCAATTTTTTCTTATTAGCTTCTGATGCAGTTTCCGAAAGTATGGTGGTAACTGATGGTGCAGGACCAGTTTCAAGCGGAGTAACGTAATGGCGTTTTCCATTAAGAGTTATTCGTGCAGGACCACGATTTAAATCTTTGAGGCGACCTTGCCAATCATTACCCATTTCAGGTTTTGTATATTGATTACAATCTAATACATATGTCAACTCACTGTTATTAACCGCATAAGTTTGACAATACTGCTATTCTTGAACAATAGCTAACTCCTTAATCTTCCAATGGTTTGCGACCTAGTACGTTTTTACTATGGGGAACATACCCCCGAAGGTTTTGAAAAAATGGCATTTGATGATTACGATGCAGATGCCGCCGACGAACACGAAGAGCAATGCAAACAGCAAGACCTTGACTACATCCGTATTGATTTGTGAGGATTTCCTGACATGACATCGACTGATTCTTTTGCTAGCTCTTGGGAAGAATACTTTTCTAGCATTAAACCGCGCCTTAATAAACGCGCTGCAGGTTTTGAAAAAATTTTTGATTTCCTATCTGGCATCGTAGATCCAGTCATTATCGAAACCGGTACCTACCGAGAAGAAAACAATTACGAAGGTGATGGCTGCTCTACTCTTCTTTTTGATACCTTTGTGGATTATCACGGTGGTACTGTGGTCTCAGTAGACATTGATCCAGAAGCTTGTGAACTTGCCAAAGAACACACTCTTTTTACTGAGGTGCACGAATCAGACTCAGTTGAGTTCCTTGGTACGCTAGAGGGTAAAGTCGATCTTCTCTATCTGGATTCTTACAACATTATCGATTGGAATAACGACTGGGCACCCGCGGCTCACCACCTAAAAGAATTATTTGCGGCTAAGAACTGCATTAAAGAAGGCACCTTAATTGTTGTGGATGACAACATCAAAACACCACAAGGCAAACGCCTTGGCAAGGGACGCCTCATTTATGAATTAATGGAATCCCTAGACATCCAACCATTTATTGATGGCTACCAAGTTGGTTGGGTATGGCAAGAACTTCAGTAAACCCTACTTTTTTGTTGGGTGTATCCTATAGGCTACATGTTTAAACAATGTCAGACTAATAGTACTGACCAAGAACACATATGTTCCTTACTGGATCTATACTTAGAACACCCAAACAATCTGAAATGGCTCTTTCTAATCAGGTTAAAGAATCAGTCCACAATGCAACCGAAGCATTACGTGATGCCATGGCATTTGCTGCACGTGCCGAACATCCTATAACCATCCATACTTTATCTGATATTCTTATGCGTCTTGAATCATTAGAATGTATGGATAACATTATGGAAAGTTTTGGAAAACAAACAGAAGGAAAAGAAAAACCGTTTACCTTCTAATGAACAACGCCTCCAAAATTTCCTGGAGTCTTTAGAGGAATGGATGCCAAGGCCCACGAAAGCAGAGATGATTCTTATTGAAACAACTCCATGTAAGTGGGCTAAAATTCTAGAAGAACGTAATCAAGCCAATGCCTCAAAAGAAACCAGGTGATCCGGGATTGTGGGACGCGATCCGTGCCAAGCGCGAACGGATTGAAAAAGGCAGTGGCGAAAAGATGCGTAAGCCTGGTGCTAAGGGTGCACCAACTGCCAAAGCATTAAAAGATTCACAATCCAAACCTAAGAAAAAATAAGTTACACTTTTTGTGCGGACAGTCGAGTCCGTTCCACCTTACATAGAAGAGTGCTCCGAAAGGGGCGGGTGTGGATTGTTTATTTACCCTGGCCTGAACCGGGGTTTTTTGTTATACTAACTGTGTACCCGTTATACATTAGTATTGGGTTCAGTGTACTTCCGGCTAAACGGAAGGGTGCGTTCTTTGATCTTGCTAAAGAACCCAGCGGGGATGGGACCTGCAACACGGGATACTCGTTAGGCCCATAGCCTAGAAGGAGGTCCCAAAAATATAAAGGGTGCAGCTAGGATAACTGCATTAAATGTATCCCGCCCAGAAGTTTGGGGTCGCCCTTACATTCTTAAATGACCTGGACGCAGAACCGAAAACGTATTGAGCGTAATCGTCAACGGTTTCTTGCGTACAAAAAAACTTTAAGTTGTGACCACTGTGAGTTGGCCGATCATCGAGTCCTTGAGTTTCACCATGTAGGTGACAAGGATTTAAACGTATCTAAAATGGTCAATCATGGATACAGCTGGCGCCGTATCCAAGAAGAAATTGAGAAATGTATTCCGCTTTGTTGTAACTGCCACAGGCTTACTCATTGGGAAAATTAAAACAAACAAAAGGACAATTAAAACTTTTTGCTTTTTGATCGTAGGCCTTTGCTGCGTCTAGCTCGTTGCCAAACATTCCCAAGTAATATTTTTTACCTTGATAATTAATTCTTGCATACCATTTATTTGTTTTTACTTCAAAACAAACACCTTTGTATTTGCTTTTTGCTTTTTTGTTTTTAGGCTTTAAACGATTAAGCTTATTTGTTTTATGCGTTGAAAGCCTTAAATTTGTTGTTGCATTATTTGAAGGATTTTGATCTATGTGATCAATTAAATACTTTTGGGGATCTGTTTTTGTAGAAAGAAACCAAACAATACGATGAGCCAAATACGCTTTTGGCGTGGGATTATTGATTCCAACAAGCCAATACCCACGCTTATTTTTATACCCTGCAACATCTCCTGACTTTAGTTTTTTTGACCTTGGATTTTTCCAAAGTAATCCACTAGGAGAGTTTTCATCAACAAGAAAAAGTTCTTGTAATAAATCTAGGTGAGGTAGTGTTTTTGCTATCATTGGTAAGTGACCAGCAATGTTGGTTACCATGGAGCAGGAGGGTGCAACCTCGCTGCTCTTTGATTTTACTTATTAATTGTTCCTAAGTGTGGCTTTAATTTTCCATGCGGCCTTAAATGCTTGTCCGCATAAATCGCTTAAATAGTTAGCAATGTCAATAGCTCCAACCTTCTGTGCAATGGGCTCAAGTTTCTTAGCTTTCATGCCAAGTTCCTCAAGGTTTTTGTAGTACACCCCAAGCATGTCAGTACCTTTATAGGAAGTAACCTCATGCACTGGAGGCATCATATCTTGTAACTTGGTGTTGTTCATAGGCATTAGATAATCCATACTGCGAACAAACTCACTAAGAGTATCAAATTGTTCTAGGTGTGCTTCGTATTGTTCTTTTAAAAATGCGTGAACACTTAAGAAGTTTGATCCCTCAAAATTTAAATGAATTAAGTGTGATTGTGTCTCAAGTTCTTTAACGTAAGATGACAGCGCAATCAACTGCTGGATGAAAGAACCAATGTCTCCACCAGGGGCTTTAGCCTTTGCAGGAACTTTAGGTTTGTCCTGGGGCTGAGGCACCTGCATCTCAAATTGTGGTGCAACGTCAGGTTGAGGAGCAGGACTAAACATAATTAAATACCTTGTCTACTAAGTCTACCAAAACTTACCTGAAGATTTCATAATAGTTTTATGCAGTAAAATTAAAACAACAAAAGTAAAAACAATGTCACAAATACCTCCCGATATTCTTTTCAATACGTACCCAGTATTAACCGATCCTGGCTCTGGTAATATTACATCTGTTTACCTGCCGCCAACCATTGTTTCAAAAAATTATACTTTTTTTGTTACTGTAGCAAATATTAACACTAACGTAATAGTTGCTTTGAATGGTTCTATTGATGGTACCAATTGGTCAAAAGTAATTACAAACACTACTATTACTTCAAATGGAACCACGCATTACAATTTAGCCAACCATCCTCTTCAATATATACAACCTATTTTTGTTTCTGAATCAGGCGGTACAGCTGCAACAGTATTGTTTTCAATTGGAGCGGGCAGTTAAATAGCCATAGTCCCTTGGCTCAGTGCAAATAACATTGTGTTTGCCACATACGTCACAAGTGTCGTAGTGCATGGTGGCACAATGGTTGGGTGGACCTATGTACTCACCATCTTTATACCACTTACCATACTTCTCACCACAGTCGTGGCAGACCCAGGCAACATGCTGTTTAATCATTTCAATAGATCTAGAAGTTCACTAGTTTTGTCATATTCTTTTTGTGTGTAATCCCATTGAGTTTGAACAGCTTCAACAAAACAATTAAAGACTTCTTTACCGCTTATTTCTTCTAATGCACAACAAATAGTATCAAGAAAGTTGTTAACAGTTCTTTGTTTGGTCATTATCAATTGTTGTTGGACTGCGGTAGCCAATTCATTTTCAAAATTATCTTCAGAATCATCTAACACGTCTTTCCAAAAAGTACGCCAGTCTTTTACAGAGTCGGTTGCATTACTGGTGTCGTGCAGATTCTCGCGTGAATCTTTTGAACTTTGGGATTGAGGAGTCATAAAAAATGGGGGATTCCACTTGCGTGGTATGCCCCCAAGTATAGGGCAAAATCAAACCATTGGTTCAAGTGAAAGCTTACCAGCTTCATACAGACGTACGGCTTCTTTCATTTCAAACCATTTGTTACGGGCAAAGGGACCAGCTTCTGTCATGCAAAAACGTTCCCATAGCCCTGTGTAACAATTATTATTAGGTTTGTAACACTGGTATATATGTTCTATAAAATCAGCTTTTTTTTGTTCAGCTACAACGTCCCAATTTTCAAGCTGCTCCTTAAGCCAAGGAGTATCAAAGGCACCAGTTGTATTAAGTTTTTTAATTAGATCTTCAGTCATTTGATTTGACCTTGTTAATTTTTGTAACAACAGAAGTAACCCTGGGGCTTGTTTCCCAGAGTAGGTCTTCGGCTGTTTCCAATAGACCAGCCGCCATTTGTTCTGTGGTGCGTCCTTCAAAAGGATCATATTCAACCTGGAGATCAACCGTAAAAGTTACGGTCAACCTAGGTACGTAGACGGGTTCCATTGCCAGAAGTAAAGGCTTGACTACCTTAGCAGAAATTTACCTATGGTTTATGTCAGCAATAGTAATATCCATTTCCATATCCTTAAGTTTTTCTTCTAACGCTTCAAGTTCTTCCATAATTTGTACAGTACTTACCAACGTGTTACGCGCATGACTATGCGTTTCAATGTCACGTTGCCGATCAATTTCTGATTGTCGTTTTTGCGACATTAAAATTAATGGTGTAGCAAAGGCTGCTTGTGTAGACAACACAAGGTTCATCAATACAAAAGGCCCTGGATCAAAACGTTTCTCATTAGGAGCATTTGAATTCCACGTAATCCAAAAACAAAGAAGTAACGATTGCGTAATAATGAATGGCCAAGAACCAACAATGTTTGCAACACGGTCAGCAACACGTTGCCCCAGAGTCATCTTATCCATTATTGAATCAAGCGTTCAAGATTATGAACTTGATTTTGCTGGTAGTAACCAAGACGTTCTTCAATAATATTGCTGTAGTTAATTGCAGCATCTACCATTTCTTCGGCATGCATACTAGCAGCCAAGTGTTCATTTGCTAACATCGCGGCAGTCAGAATAGTTACTTGCCATTCTTTTTTACTACCTGTGATAGCAGAAAGGGGTGTCCCATCTGCTGTGAAGTTAGCCAGCATTTCAACCAGCTTATCTTCTTTAGCAGACATGACACCCTTGACGTACGTATCTTTATTGTACGGTAGTTTACCTTTCAGCCTTGGCAGTGTAATACCAATAGGCATGACGAGCATTCTGATGAAAACGCTTGCCTCCTAAAAGTTTTAACTTTTTTTGTTCTAGTTCATCCATTTTATCTGCTTGGTAAGGCAGTACGGTTTCCCCATCACAAAGCATTGCCAATTCAATTTCACACATTTCAATTTGTAATTGAAAGTCATCAATTGAATGCTGGTGACAACTCATACGAATATGAGCATCATCTAAATCAGTCGGGGGTTCCAGCTTCTGGTAAAACGTGTCCGAAATATTCGGATGCTTCAAGGTCCACTGGTTTGTCTCTGTAGATTCGTTTGGTACGGATACTGTACTCTTGAATAACTTTGACCCCACTGGGGAGGTGTTGACCGGTTTGGTACGCATTACGGATGGCATCTAAAGAAGGAAGAGTTTCGGTTGTAGTTTTGGGTTCAGTTCTTTCTTCAAGAATTTCACCACTCATTGAACGTACCACAGTTTGTTTAGTTGTGGTAACTTCTTGCTGAATACAAAATTGTTTTTGTTCAGCTTCGTCCCAATCTTGCAGATTGGAACTGATCTCTACAGTAAGATCTTTTTTCTTAACCAAAACAAATTCGTAGTTACGCCCAGTAATTCTATTAGTTTGCAGTGGAGCTGACCGCCGCAACCAATTTAACAATGCCTTAAGTTGTTTGATTTGAGATTCATGATGCCGCTTAGCTTGGACAATCATTTCCCCTTCTTGTTTAATGCGGGACAAAGCATCTTCATGCGATGCCATAGCATAGTAAACACGATCAATTTTTTCTGACCGAATATCAATACAGGCTTCGAGTTCAGCTTTGGCCAACTCTTGGGACTCAGGAGTGAGGAGAGGAAGACTGCGCTCCAGGGCACCATAATGTTCGTAAAGTTTTAAGATGTTAAGTTCTTTAAGTTTGACTTGAGTAATTTGAGTCATGGTAGTTAGATGAATTGAGATTGAATTTTGTTAATAGCCCAAGTCAGCAATGCTGCGCATGCTGCCAAGGCTAAGTCACGCAAGATGTTTGTGACTTGAGGAAAAACAACTGAAGCAATGAATTCAAACATGAGTCTAATTAATTTTAAATTAGAAGTTTAACGTCGTTCTTAGGACGTAGCATCAAGGTCTTCTTGAAGCCTATTAGAAATAGAAGTCAAAATAAAACTGCGTTTTTTATATTCAGTCATTTGATTCCAAGGTTCAAACGCTGGATCTGTTTCATCCCAATCAAAGGTGATACACATACCACCGTCAGTTTCATTAGTGCAAGTAATAGTCATTTTTTCAAAAGGAATCAGTGCGTTAATCATTGTGCCTCCAGTTCATCGGCGATGGCAAGGATTTCGGCGCGGATACGTTGGCACTCAAGCGCCATGGGTATGTAGTTGCGCGGCTCCATTGCATCGCTGGGTGCCACCTGATCCGCAACAGCACGAAGGGCGGCGGCAAGCCAGAGGTAACGGTGGTTGCCTGTGTCCTTCTCAGGCGTGTCGTCGTAAGCCGATGCAATAGCCTGCGCGGCGGGGGAGAGGTTAGTCATTGGGCAATGCCTTCAGTGCGCGGCGGATAATGTCAAGATCTTGGTGTTGCTCACGGATGTCATTTGCTCCTGTTGCAACTGCATGAAGTGCTGTTAGCGCCTGCTCCTTCAAGCTTGGTGGTTTGGGGCGGCGAACGTTGCCAAGTTCTTCGGCCATAATAACTGATTTTTCCCGCGTAATCCACATACAACAAGCCTCAAGTTCCTGGTCGGCACCCCAGCGGGCAGCAAGTGCAAACACATCATAGTCTGAGCGGTGACTCAGCATGTCTGCCCACTGCTCCACCAGCTCAGGCGGTGGGGTAATTAAGTGTTGATCAGTCATTTCTTTTTAGTTGCATTAGCTAATTGTGGAAGTGAGGTGCCAGGAAACGGAACGTAACCTGCATCCATCATATTGAAAAACAAATCCCATGCGTTGTGTTGTGTAAATACTTCCTTGGGTTTGTATGTGCGCCAATGACTAAGAGGTGCCATTGATCCATGCTTAGTATACAAAAGTACAAACCGTCCATCATTACTGTGATCAGATGGAGGTGCGTACCACCAAGCTACACAGTTCATTGGAGCACCACCCCTTGCTTCATTACGTACATCAGCACGCTTAACCAGTAACTCACGGTACTTATGAAACCAAGTCAAGTGGATACACCACGGCTTGAATCCTTGGACCTCTTCTTGAAAAGTTGAAACATTAAGAAGCTGACGCTGAAAGGACCCACATGAGCAATAAGGTTCAGCATTGACGGACGATACGCTTGTGGCTTCATCCCCCAACTCAGACTCCAAGTCAACTGGCCCGTTCGGAACCCGAATCCCGTCCGGCGCAACCAGATGCCCAATATCGGTTTGATCCGATTGCAATAACCTGGTGACTTTGTCGGTACTTGTAAGGTGGATAAATTTGTCTGCCCAGTGCTGTTGGAGTTTGGCATTAGAACTTAAGTGTCCGAGTTGGTGGTTGTAGTGCCAGCCCTTAAACATAATGTAAGCATTGTTATGCCATACACTAGGGCCACGATAATTGGGACCAAGATAAGAAAAGAAATCTTTAAGACGATAGGTGTAATTTTGAAAAGCAGTTTTAATTACTTCCCGTGGGTAAACAAGCTCACCACCATGATGATAAGCCACGACGCAAGAATCATCTCGGAGATAGATTCCAGCGACATCAGAGTCATCAAAGTCCGAGAAGGCGCGGCGGATGTTAGTCCGAGAATAAATAGAAGCTTGCGCTGCAGTGAGACTGGTTTGCGTTTGATTAGACATGGTGTTTGATTTGGTTTGAATTGAGGAAGCTGGACCCTAGACAAAGAGGTCCTCATCGGCCTTGTCCTTGGGAGTGTCATCAAGTTTAGCATTGTAGTAGGCAGTGCGGGCAACCTTGTAAGTTCCATAGGCCAACGCAGCCCAAAGGACTGGTGTGGCAAAAGGCAAGATGACCACGGCTCCTAGGGTACCAAAGATACCACCAGTTTTCAATGCAGATTTTTCAGCTTTGTTCATTTGTGTTCCTGGATACAGTGTGTAATTCAAATTAAAGTTTAACTAAGAAGGTACAATAAAGTGTACGTCTTTATACAATGGAAATCGAATACGTGCCTCTCACCAAATTTCAAATTGATCCAACGTTGGATGATAAATTTTGGGAAGAAAAAATAAAACGTTCTATTCAAGAGTGTAATTCAGTCAGTGCCCTGAAAGAAATGGCGACCTTGCTTGCGCAGATCGCCACTCAAAGACAAGGCATAATTAGAGGATTGGTTCAAGACATTTTTATTTTTAACAAAATGGCTATCAATCAAGATGACTTGGCCAACCCTCAAGTTACTGTATCAGAATGAACTATCTTCACCTGTAAGTTCATCACGTGCAGGTAAAGCTTTCACTTCAACTTCTGTGACTCCCCTGGAAACAGGCAAAATTTCTACTCCGGCTTTAATACCATAAGCACCACCTAACTTCTCAGCATCTTGCCGAGAGTGTTGATTGATGTAATCCGCAAACAATTCCTGGAACTTCCAAGTTGATTCACGATCTTCATCAGGAATCGACATGCGACTCAAGGATTCAACCGCTATATCTTGGTTGCTGTAATCAGGGATGTCAAAAGATTCAATTGCGCAGATCTCAACGTTGTTGGCGCCGCGCATTTCATTGGCAAGTACCGGAGCAAATACGGTAGTGGCATAAAACTTTTCATTGAAAGACAAGGGTACTTCAGCGTCCAATGCTTTACTCAAGCATTTGGACATTTCCTTTTCATACAGTTTAACTTTTTCAGATACATCTGTACCATTCAATCCTTTCAAGGTCAGGACCATAGGGATTTTATGGGCACGTTTGTTATCTTCAGTCAAGATGTAAACAAGATACTTGGTACGCACGCTGTACTTGCGTTTGTACATTTCACCTTTACTGTTGGCAAGATCAGATGCAATCTTGTCAGCCTCCCAATATTCTTTGACATCAGGATTATCAAAGGTGCCAATCGTCTGCCTCATCCCTGTGGTTTCCTCAACCATGAGGGGAGAACGTAGAAGGATTTGCAAACGAGGCTCAGTGAAATTAAGCCCTTCTTCAATTGAAGTGTTGGGAGCCATACCAAAAGTCTGCTTGTAGTTCCAGATAACTGAACCTTTAGCAAACTGATCTTCACTTGCGCTCCATCCGCAAGTATCCAGGTCTGATTTCCGTACGAACCAACCTCGTGTTTTTGATTTGTTGAGTGGTTGGATTGTGACAAGGTTTTGGTATCCAGAGACAAATTCTTTGGATTGAAACATCCGGAATGAATCCAGTCCACGTGTTACAAGTGCAGAGGTTTTCTTAACGGTCATTTTTTTAAGGGTACTCAGAGAAGGTGGGGTGTCAATGTCAGAGTCAAATAGTGCTTCA
>Ga0207954_1000086_pt1 | contig 26889 bp, 27 predicted proteins | sample CryBogmetaGMA0M_FD_184547 | JGI IMG/M metagenome (GOLD analysis project Ga0207954, IMG submission 184547) | Freshwater microbial communities from Crystal Bog, Wisconsin, USA - MA0M (SPAdes) | ecosystem: Environmental > Aquatic > Freshwater > Lake | place: Crystal Bog, Wisconsin, USA | collected... | reverse complement strand
CGCCGAGCGCGAGAGACTCGCGAAGGTAGCCCCGGAGCTCGTCGATGGAACTACCCACGCAGGTGAGGTGGCTGGCCACCGGCAGGTCGTGGCGGGCGAGCACGCCCTTGAGCACGTCGAGCGTAGTGCCGCGGGTTGACCCTCCCGCTCCGTACGTGCAGGTGATCATGGCCGGGTCGAACGCCATGAGTTCGTCGACGGTCCGCCACATGACGGCCTCGGACTCGGGCGTCTTGGGCGGGAACAGTTCGAACGACAGCCCGAGCCGGCTGCCGGTGTAGGCTTCCTTGATCGACACTGGGATGCGATGCCTCGGGCCAATGGTGCGGGTGGAAACGACCCCGGTATTCTAGCCGCGATCCCGGCGGCGGCTGGCATGGGAACGCGGCGGGCCGTAGGCTCTCACGGGTCGGTCGCCCTCGTAAGCCGGAGTGGCGGAATGGCAGACGCGGCGGACTCAAAATCCGTTGCCCGCAAGGGCGTGTGGGTTCAAGTCCCACCTCCGGCATTTGTTTTCTAGGGGTTTTCGGTCCTCGGGAGATTGGCTGCTCCCGAGGACAAAGTGCCGAACCCAAACTCAAACCCAAACTTATGGGTTCGGGAAACGGATTGGCACCGTGACGGGATACGGAATCGGATTCAGAAGGGACGCTGATCCCATCTAGATCGCCCCTCACAGGAATCCGAGCCGATCTGCTCTGAACGATCAGGCGACGCCGTGGCTGTCGCCCTCGGCGTCGTTGTCCAAAAGCCTTTTCGCCAATCTTTGACGCTGGAGAGGCGTCAACTTTTGCATCAGGTTTTCCGCCTCCCGCTCCGCGAGCATTTCCAAAGGTTCGCAACCAAGCCTCTTGGCAAGGTTGGGGAAGTCATGGAGGGCGGTCGTGAGGTTGGAGTAGAGCCCGTCAGCGAAGGTGTATGCCTTCTTGCCCAGCCTCTTCGTGTAGTTCTTCCTCTTGTTCCCGACCGTGGTCTGCAACTTTTCAGCAGAGGTCTTCTCGGCCTGCCGAAGTTCGACCTCCTCACCTAACTCCATCGCCGTCCGCCTCAAGGCATGGTGGCTGATCTCCGGTCGGCCTATGGCCTCGGCGAAGGTGACGATGAGTTTCTCCACCTGTCCCATCATGCGACTGGGAGCAAATGGCTGGACTCTAATGGGACGATGTGCATTGGCCATCACATCCTCCACCCAGCGGGCAAAGACATAAGGGCTATTCGAATCCCGAATCGCCTTAAGTCGCTCCAGAATCATCGGTGGGAGCCTTGCGACCTTGCCTCGCCCCTTCTTGGATTTTGCCTTGGGGATGACGACGTATTCGCCCTGAATCCAACTCCACTCCATGCGGGTCATTTCCTTGATCCGCCCCCAGCACCACAGGCTCGTGATGATGAAGAGTTCGCCCACGGGGCGACCGTTGAACGCATCGAGGAACTTGGTGAGGTCGTTGTCCACCAACTCAAACTGGACAGGGTCGTCATCTTCTTCCAGTGGAGCCTGCGGAATGTTGTTGCGAATGGCCTGCCAGGGGTTGGACTGAACAAGTTGGTGCTGATGAAGTCCGCCCACCCGTTGAGAGTGTCCTTCCCGAACCAGATTCCATGCTCCCGCCAAAGTTCGGATGTGTTTGCGGATGGTTGAGATGGAGATTTTTGTTGGGGACTTCTTCTCGCACTTGCGGTTCTCGGTCCTGCTCATGCCTTGAAGGCGTCGGAGATACTGAAGGGCAACTTGCTCCGTCACCTCATGCACGGTCTTCACGGGACATACGCGAAGAAAACTTCGCCACACGCCCATGAACTCCTGAAGGGTGCTCTCGCCAGCCTCACGGCGGTTGGTTCTGCCGTGGTAGTTCCTCTGGATCTGCTCGAACTCTCTGACGGTCATTCCTCCTCGTTGGGAAGTCAGTGGCAGAGTGCTGATCGGTTCCCCCTTGATGATCTGGCGGGCGATCCGCTTTGCTTCCTCTAAGTGCGGAGTCCCCGTTGACCGTTCATTCGGCAGGCCGTGGAGTTTCCAGCGGACTTCCCAGTTCCCAGCCCTGCCTCGCTGACGGCGGAGGTTGGCGGGAACTTCAACGCCATTCACATCAACGACCAGAAGTTGGGATTTCTTGCGGGGGCGACTCATTTCGCACTCCTCCGCTTGTCTCCGTGGATCAGCCTTTGCTTGTTGAGGTAGGCGTCGATCGCCTCCCGAGGGATCAGGTACCTCCCTCCCTTCCCGTTGTTCTTATTCCCGCCGATTTTCACAGCGTCAATTTTTCCCTCTCGACACCAACCCGTCACAGTCTGCCAATGGATTCGCAGAATTGTGGACGCCTCCTTGGGCGTGAGCGTCCGCTGTTCTTCAGGCGACTTCTCGGCCTCTTGGCCACCGATCTGTTCCTCCAGCCACTTCTCGGCCAGAGGCAATATCCGGGCAAGGATGTCCGCCACGTTATTTGTTGGGGCACTCATTTCCATCGTTCCGTTCTCCTCATGGGAGACGGACTGGTCACCGCTGATCCGAGGTCGACCTTTTTTCGATGGAATCCAATTCTTTGGCACGCTCATCGCCCCAACTTCCACCATGTCACTCCGTCCTTCCTTGCTCCGGAAATCTGATCGAGCATCTACGTCCGTGCGTGATGCTTCGGGTATTGAACCGCCGAGGATCAACGTCCGCAACAGGGCCGGAACGATTTCATCCGTAAAAGATGGGCGAATAATTGAGTTGTATTTTTCATTACTTCGACCAACACACACTCAAATTATTTTGCACTCCAAAACACTTTCGCGAATGTGAACAACACACACAAAAAAGTTTTTCAGACTGACAAGTTTTTCACGCAACTGCCATCTTTGCGATGCGGACTGCCACTCTGACGGTGGCTGGTGACGGCACGCTGTTTGCTGAAGCGAAAGGAGGTCTCGAAAGAACTGCCTGACGGGCGTTGCGTCGTGGCACGTGGAGAATGACGTGACGTTGGGGTCACGCTTCCGCTTCGTGGAGAAAGAATCGCATTGAAAACAACCAGCACCAAGAAACAGGCGTCGCAGAGCCCGACTCCCGTGGCCGTCGAACCGAAGATCTACGACAGTTGGAAACAGGTTCCTGGAAGCCTACGCGCACGGGGCGGTTGGCGTGGGTATGGGAAGGGCATCAAGAAGGGCGAGAAGCCGAAGGCCTTTGTGGAGATTGACGACTGTCCTCTGACGTACCGCAACAGAGATAGGGACAAGATCGGTCTCTATGACACGTCGCAGACCTACGACTTTAAGGAGCCGAAAAGATCGAAGTATCTGCTGATCGACAGATTCGTCCCCAGGGTAGAAAAGTTCGGCCTGCGTCGCGTTGGCGAGGATCGTCCGAAGCACAGGGATGCAAAGTACCTCTACGGCTCAGTCGGGGACCTGGTCTACACGTCTTTCGACTACAAGCACCGCTTAACTGGCGTGCCGACGAGGTTCTTCCTCGAGGGGAAGAACGTGTATGCGGATGCTATCTACGTTCTGGCATCCAGATACACGAACTGGTTCGTGATCGACATCGATAATCACGAGCGAACCAAGTCATCTACCAAAGCCCACCTTCTCCTCGTCCGCCACCTCGTGAAGAAGATGCCCGAGATCGCCAAGGCAATTGGGGCGACGAGTGTGTTCTACGACTACAGCCAGGATAGCCCCAGGGGCATCCACATCTGGGTAACCCTTGCCCGCAGGTCGCCAGTGAAATGCCTGGCCGAGACCGTTCGCCGTGGTCTCAGGCGGTTCTCTGATCCCGCCCTGGACGCCATGCTCAAGACCAATCGTCTCAAGCCGATGGGCTCGCTTGAGATTCTGCCCACCGAAGGGCAGTTGATCAGGCTGTTCGGGACATATGATCGTCGGGTCTTCACGACATGTGAACTTCAACCCAAGAACAACCAGTTCGATGCGGAGGGACTCGTCGCCCATATCAACTCGGGGACAACCAATGGTGACCCCAGTGTGCGGTACGCCCAGCTTGCCATCGCTGGCTTGGGCAACCACCTCCAGGAGGCTCCCTCCGCGATCAGCGTCCCGCCCATGGTCCTGGCTCTGTCCAGCACCGCTCCGACCCAGCGTTCTGGCTACTTCAGTCGAATCGTTGAGGCGTGCCTCAATGGGGTCACCGACGCGGATGTTCTCTACGAGGCCTACCTGTCACCCCTCGCCCAAGCCCTTTACTGGCGGGAGTTCCACGACCTCCCTGATCGTGCCCGGCTCACCACGGATGCCCTTGTGCGTTGGATCGACGGCAAGCACAACGGCCTGATCACCAGGATCAACGCGAAGCACAGGAGGGAGGTGATCAACCAGATCAGGCATGTGGTCAAGAACCTTCCCAGCACTCCCTCTGGCATCCGTACCTTCTGGGGCAAGGTCGTGGCCAACGACCTCGTGTACCCCAAACAGAAGGTCTCCCTGGTGGCCTGCATTGACAGTCAGGTAGTGAATCCCGTGCAGGTGACCAAGGACAATCTGAAGAGGCTCCCTAGTTTGTTGGCTGGTTCAGTAGGCAAGACTCTGAATCAGTACACTTACAATGTAAGTTGTAATCCTACACCTACTCTCCTCTCCCTGCTTTCCCGTCTTCCTCCTTTACTGGAGGAGCGTCTTCGGAAGCATCTCCAGGCTAGGAAGGTACGCACAGGTAAGCCTATGGAGAGGATTGTTCTCTTTGCCCTCAACCTCATCAACGAAATAGGACTCGACGGCACCAGAACCATCGGGGAAGCCCGCATGAACCAACTCGCTGGTCTCGGCAAGGGACGATTCAATGTGGGCAGGTACAAGAAGTTCCTCCGTGGTGCTGGAATCCTGAAACCAGGCTGGGAGAAGACCTATAGCAAGGCCAAGAAAATCGCCTCCCGCTACGACCTGACCCCATGGGCAATCAATGAACTCAAGCAAGCCAACCCATCCACAAGCCCCCAGGATCTTCCGTGACGGACGTTTTTAAAAATAACGACCCCGAACCATTCGGAAACTCAAAAGGCCCTCAGCGGGCTTGCTGGAGGCCTTCTTCCTGATCCTGCTTGTCAGAGAAACTGAAAATCTCGAAACACAGACTTAAGTCCCTCAACGTGTTCACCCCTGAGTTCTTAATAAGAACCCGAGCAACATGACGGATTCTTCTTATTAACAGAACCCATGTGGTAGTGCTTCCGTGCCGGTGGTAGACCAGTTGTTGTGAAGAAAAGTAGTATTGCTTATTAACTCGGGATCGAGACAATAGGTGCTTCGTCATGGCAGTGGCCTACGTGACCCTCTCCGCGTGCGAGAGGTAGCCGGGCAGAACTTCCGTGAAAGTCGAGGTTTAATAAGCGAAGCAGACCGTGAAAACTGAAAATGTGGTCGTGGAGCAACGTGCTCTTCGGTGCGTGGAGGTCATCCGCACCCTAACTCTTGAGGTGTCCGAAGGTTTTCGAGACCCCCATTGGCTGAGAAGAATCGCTGAGCAAGGCGACAAGGATCTCGGCCCCTTCGAGTACAGCACAGTCGTTGGGACTGAATACTTGGAGCCCTTGAGCACCCGTGTGTTGGGTGTGACCGAGGATCCCGCTGACGTCCCCCTCGTGGACGAGGAGAAATCGTGATCAGCAAAGAGATTCCTCGAAACCAGTATCGGAGAACCCGGCTTCACAAACCTCTGGCGACGGTTCCATGCCTTGTTGGCACGGGGGCGATCCAGTCGTGTGTGAGCCACAGGCCTTGTAGGAAGGAGATGCCCTATGTGCTTCGATGACGAGATTGATGAGTTGATGGAGTTGCTCTGCACGTGCGAGACGTATTGGGAATGTGAATGGCATAAACGCCTCAAGGAACGAGATGTCGACCGCAGGGAACTGGAGGAGGAGATGGAGGAAATAATTTGGACAACTCAGGCAATAGCCATGGGCCTGATTGAGCCCGAGCCTGGCTGGGAGTTGATACAGGGACGCAACCACCACTACTGGAGACCCGTGTAGGGGTGAACGATCGCAGGATCCAAGAACGCCGGCATTGGCTCGTGTTCGAGATCCTCGCGGAGGATGCCGACTGGAGGGGAAACTGCAGAGTAAGCGGGCAGGGGTTCGTTGCTCTGACACTGGGATAGAAGACAAAACCGCAAATCTTCGCAAAGCGGGTCTTGTCGCAAAACAAACATCCCTGAAATTCTCTTGAAAAACCTGCTGGGGCAGGCTCCCCCGGATGTCTCCGCTCGGGCTATCGCCCTGCTTTTAAAAGGCTGGGTGAGAACCTGGGCGAAGTTGTTTGGGGAATGTGGGTTTTTTGTTGTCCGTTTATTCGCAAACACTGTGAGAATTTATGGAGAGTTTATTGTTCAGACTGCGTGGATAGTAGGCCCCATTTCTTGAAAGAATGTACTACGAGCCACGGCAAAAAATGCCGAGGCATTTGCTTTGCACGGCCGATGCCCAGACTATAATGAGGGCGTGCGATGTAACACGTGTCGGCAGATAATCAAGGAGGAAGCCAGGTGATGTCGTTTGAGGAGGAACTGAGAGCGGGCATTAACGGCATTCGGGCTGAGTACGCCCTGGCGGAGCAGGAGAAGCGGATCCTTAACGATGCAAACGTCGGGAATGCCATCGCATATTGCCGGGAGGTCCTCAAGCGTCCGTGGCCTGACCTCGAGGAGCGTCTCCTTCGGGAGCACGTGGATGGCGAGGTTATGGGTGACTATGCCCGAGAGTGTCGTGGCGGGGACTGGCCGGACGCGGAGAGGTTGTTGCTCTCTTGGGTGACGAACCACTCGTTCATGGCTGTCGATTACGCCGTCGCTGTTGGCAAGAGCCAGTGGCAGGAACTCGAAGACCGCCTGCTCACCGACGAGGAGTGGGACGACCCGAGCACTCGGCTTAAGTATGCAACTGGGGTTCGAAGGGGCGACTGGCCTGAAGCGGAGCACAGCACGCAGTACCTCTGCGAGTATGCCCGGGAGGTCGTCCGAGGCCGGTTGCCCGAGCACCTTCACACGACGATGGTCATGAGTGGTTTCAAGAACCTGAACGACCAGAGCGTGAAGGACTACCTCAAGTTCGTCGCACAGCAACCGTGAGAGCCATCCGTAGGCCCGCCACCCCGAAGTCCGTGCGACCAAGAGCGTCGAGTATGGAAAGGAAAGCAATGAAGGCATCAATAAAAGAGCGTTGGACTCCGTTCCGCCAGGCAGACTCGTCCTCCCTCCAAGGCTTCGACGAGAAGTGGGAAAACAATACCCACACCGTCCTAGTTGGCTTGCGGAACAACGACGCCAATGGCAGGCCGATCAGGAGCGGATGGATTCACCTCTCCATCCGTCGAAATGACCGTAAAGCGGAGTGCGATTGGAGGATCTTTCAGCGGATCAAGAATGAGATCGCAGGAGAAGAGCGGGAAGCGGTGCAGTTGTTCCCAGCAAATAGGCGAGTGCTGGATACGGCAAACCAATATCACCTCTGGGTCGCCCCGAAGCACTTCGTCATCGGTATCGGGCAGATTGATGGTGAGGTGAGCGAGAACGTCGTTGGCAAGGCGGTCCAGAGGCCGTTCGCTGTTGACGACCCTCTTCGGGATCTTGTGCGTGAGCCTCATGACCCTAACGGCACGGAGGTCTACTACCCTCTGCCGATGTATCCGACAGGCCTGTACTCCTACCTGACGAGCAAGGAGTATCAGGAGATGGCACCGGACGAGCAGGAGAAAATGCTGAGACAATTCCTGCCGTATCCACCGAACCCCACCGCACCCATCCTCACCCCTCAAAATCCCTGAGGGCTTTCAGGGTAGCCAGAGCCTTCTCCACTCCGCCCATCTGCTCCGCCACCTTCTTGGCAACCACGAGGTCTTCAACGCTGACGTTGGTGGCCTTTTTGCCCGTCATGGTTTTGGACTGAACGCTGACCTCACCGCTCTTGCGACGCTTGCGAGGGCGGAAGCCCATCTTCTTGAGAACCATGCTGACCTGGGGGCTCGAGACAGTGATGCCCTCTTTCTTAAGGATCTCCATGATCGTCTTCGGGCGGGGCTTCTCGCCCTTCGCCTTCATGCCATTCGCAACCCGCCTGATCTCCGCTGACTTATTGATCTCCCCCTTCGCCTTCTTGTTGGTGACGGGCTTCTTGGGGGCGGGCTTGGTGGCGTCGGGGGTCATAACAGGCTCCGAGGGAAGGTAGGTGCGAGCAGTGTTATGGATGAGGGATGGGGCGGGGTCAAATAAGGGGCGTCTCGTCGCGAAGGAAGACGGACTGATGCGGAGTCCATCTGGATTCACTGCGTCTATTGTGACGGTGGGAACAGAGTCCGACCTCACTTCTTTGGCAGTCGGAACGTGAAGAGCAGGTCGTCGTTATCGTCCTGCCATGTCCCCGCAAAGGCCTCGCCGAGATCAGCCCAGCAGGCGACCGCGGCGAGGGTATCGGGATCACGACTGGAGTTGCTTCCTTGGAAGTAGTGCCCTCTGGGCTTTCCCACGATCAGAGACTCGGCGATGTTGTCCTGTTCAGGAATCTCAACAACCATCGCGTCTTCTCGGATCACCACCGTTCCGCGTAACTCTAGGCTGGTGTCATCGTTGTAGAACTCGAAGAGGACACCGTCGTATCGACCCATTTTGCGGTTCGTCGGCAGTGCCTTGGAGGCTGGTGACCGTACGGACTTTTTGGCGACCTTCTTTTTCTTGGCCATGTCACACTCCTAGTTATTGACAGACTCTCTACCCCACCCACTCCACATCTTCCTCTTCCAGCATCGTCAGCATCCCGTCAGTGATGTGATCCGCCTTGGTGATTCGTCGGGCATGACGGACGAGGCACTGCTCAAAGAGGTTTCTGGCGAATCGAGCATTGCCGAACGTTGTGTCTCGCTGGAGAAACTGCTCCTCAAAGATGCCCCGAGCCTTCGCTGATGCCCCTTCGGTGAGCGTGAACCCGCCCTCTTTGCAGAAGCCCGCGAAGATGCTGGAGAGTTCCTCGGGGCTGTAGTCCTGGAAGTTCATGAAGCGGGTGAACCGCGACCGTATCCCAGGATTGCTGTCCAGGAAGCCTGCCATCTTGTCGGGATAGCCTGCTACGACCACGACGAGGTCGTCCCTGTTGTCTTCCATGAACTTGAGCAGGGTATCTATCGCCTCTTGGCCGAAGTCCTGATCCTTACCCGCGAGGGTGTACGCCTCGTCTATGAAGAGCACGCCACCGAGAGCCTTTTCGCACGCCTCTCTCGTTTTGATGGCGGTCTGACCGACGAACCCTGCGACCATCCCTGACCTGTCGGTTTCAACGAGGTGACCCTTGGAGAGGAACCCAAGGCTCGCGTAGATCCTTGAAAGAAGGCGGGCGACCGTCGTCTTGCCCGTACCTGGGTTACCGTAGAAGACGAGGTGGCGGCCGATCGAGGCGGGAGCCATGCCCCGATCTTTTCTGATGCCCTGAACCTTGAGGAAGGCAACAAGGTCATCAACCTCGTTCTTGACTGTGGCGAGGCCAGTGAGGGCGTGAAGATCCGCGAGGAGTTCGCCTGCCGTTAGTGTCTCCCGCGGGGTGAGTGGATCACAACGACCGCCCTCGCCTGTCGCCACACTCCGTTCGGCATTAATCAGTGAGCGATGGAGCCATGCTGTCAACTGTTCAAGGATCACCTGCTCCGTCTCGGAGACGATGCCGTCAGATCGTGCCAGTAGGTGGAAAAAGCGAATCATTAACGCGATGTAGGCACGCGAGTAGTGCGTGCCGTACATGGAGTCATACACATGCAGAAACTGCACGGCCACGCTATCGGCATCAAGTCTCCAAGGCCACCCGACCGTCAAGCCGAAACCCTTACTTGTAGTGAGTTCGGCCTGAATCAAGGACTCTACGACGCTCTCGTCAAGCGTCTGGTAGTCCACGAGTAGCCTTTCACTCGCACGACCTTTAATCCCATCTATCACATCAAGCGTGAACACCTTCTCGGCGAGACTGAAGGTGCCATCCGCTAGGTAAAGCATCTCGGCTCCCAGCATCATTTCCCAGTGCAGTACAATGGAAAAGGTTTCAGCACTTACCACTTGGGCTGAGACGCGGTGACCTGCTTGCACCACGAGTTGTGGGAATAGCCGAAACTGCTCCGCAATTGTGGTGCAGAAGTGTTCGTACTCTCCGTGAGGAAGTGCTGTGCGAAACGGCACCGCTGAATCAGGCTCTACAGCCGTCGGTTGAGTAGAGCCATAATTTGGGGGTAGATCAGGTGAGGTTCTTGAAGACTTGGCGACTGGAGGTGACGAAGCAAAAAGCCCCTTAAAACGCCTCGCCTTCTCGGGCCCGAGCATGCCCTCCCGCCAAAGAAGATCCTCTGGCTGAAGAATGCCTCTGCGTACAGACTTCCGCAGATCCTCGGGGCTATAAGGGCCTTCTCTTAAGTTAGGTCCGCGATAGATGAACCACTGCTGTGTCTCGTTCGTCACCCCTTCACCTTCTCTGCGATTGAGGCGAACTGCTCCCAAGCCGTCTGAAGATCATCCGCGATCTCCTGGGCGAGTTCATCCGGCGGGGGCAGGTCTTCGCTGTCTTCCAGGCTCTTGTCCTTGAGCCAGAAGATGTCCAGAGAAACCTTGTCCCGCTTGATGAGATCCTCGTAGTCGTAGACCCGCCAGCGACCCTCGGTATTCTTTTCGCTCCAGGTCTCTTTCCGCTTGTTGATCGTTCCTGGCTTGTAGACCTCGACGAACTCATCCAGGTCTGACCGCTTGAGCGGGTTCGTCTTCTGGGTGAAGTGCATGTTCGTGCGAAGGTCGTAGACCCAGAGTTTCTTCGTCCACGGCTTCTCCTGGGCAGGCTTCCCGTCAAAGAAAAGAACATTGGCTTTCACACCCTGGGCATAGAAGATGCCCGTGGGGAGCCGTAGGAGCGTGTGGCAATCAAACTGCTTGAGCAGATTCCTGCGGATCGTCTCTCCAGCCCCGCCCTCGAAGAGGACATTGTCGGGAATGACCACAGCACACCGACCGTTCACCTTGAGGAGCGTCTTGATGTGCTGGACGAAGTTGAGTTGCTTGTTCTTCGTGCTCGTCCAAAAGTCCTGACGCTCGTAGGCGTGCTCGTCCTTCTCCAGTTCGCCCTCATCGTTGACGATGCTGATTGAACTCTTCTTGCCGAAGGGCGGATTGGTGAGGATGACGCTGTACCGGTTTCCTGGATCGCTGGCGAGGCTGTCCACGCCTGAGTCAATCGGGCATGGTTCAGCGTTCACCCCGTGGAGGTAGAGGTTCATGATGCAGAGCCGAGCCGTGTTCGGCACGATCTCCCCGCCATGAACGAAGCCCGTGCGGAGGTGCTTCTTCTGATCCTTGTCCAGGCTCGCCCCCTGGTGCTTCACGACATAGTCGTAGGCGGAGAGAAGGAAGCCACCAGTGCCACAGGCGGGGTCACAGACGGTGTCGTCTATGGTGGGCTGGACGCAGTCCACAATCGCCTTGATGAGTTCTCTGGGCGTGAAGTATTGGCCCGCCCCTTTCGGACTCTCCTGGGCTGACTTGGCGAGCAGGCCCTCATAGATGTCGCCCTTGATGTCCGCGTCCATTGACGACCACTTCTCGGCATCGATGAGGTCAACAATGAGCCTGCGGAGCGTCGCGGGGTTCTGAATCTCGGGCCGAGCCTTTTTGAATATCTCCCCAAGCATCCCAGGCTGTTTGCCGAGTTCCTCCAGGCAGTGGCGGTAGTGGGTCTCCAGTTCCGCCCCTTCCCGCTTGAGAAGGCTCTCCCAGTTGTATTTGGCTGGAACGATGCTGGGCTTGTTGTAGGGAGGCTTGGTCAGTTCGTCCGCCATCTTGAGGAACAGAAGGAAGGTGATCTGTTCCGTGTAGCCCATGTAGGACAGGCCATCGTCGCGGAGGACATGGGCGAAGTTCCACGCCTTGGCGACGATTTGTTGGGACTGGTTGGTGCTCATTTCGCTTTCACCTTCTTGGTTTTCTTTTTGGGCTGTTCGGCTTCCCTGCTCGCTTTGATCCGCTCCAGGAGAACGCTGGCAGGCTCGTCCTTGGGATTCTGAGGAACGAGTTTCCCTTCAAAGGCTCTTTTCAGGATGGATTGGCGGAGCCTCTTTGATCTGATGAGTTCCGCATCAATCGTTTTCTCGGCTGAATCAATCTGAGAGAGGCGTTCCTCAACGAGAGCGACGATCTGTTCCTGTTCGGCGAGAGGAGGGAGGAAGACTGGTAACTCTTTGAATAACGGCAGGGTCAGTCGGGGGCGTGTTGTTCCAAACGCTTTACCCGAAGTGAACGCTTGGCCGATCTGGGAATTCATGTAGTGCATGAGAAAGCGTGTGTCGGCTACATCTGCACGCACCCGCATCTGAATGACATCGGGGGTAACCATCGCAGGGCCAATAGCAGAGGGATATATGCAGGCGGTACCTGGCGGCTCCCCAAGTTTGGTGACCAGCAACTCGCCACCGAAGACCGAATACTCCTCTTTGAATAGTCTGTGCCACACATCGGTGGCCATGAAACCAGGCTTTCTCGTTGAGTACTCGCCCGCTTTTACATGCCTCAAGAAGATGATCGGAATCCCTGTGGGGCGGAAATCCTTCGCCTTGAAGATCGTGCCGAACGGGCCTGCTCCAATAGCGTGCGGCGTGCGTTCTGCTAGGAGCGACATCGTTCCCCACACCCAACCCTCAGGCAGTTCGGGCAACTCCGTCGTATCGGGTGCTGACGGCTCCTCGTACTTGCTCTGCCAGTTCTTGGGAGGCTCTTTACCCTTCTCCTTGAACTTCTGGAGTTGATCCTTCTCCCACTTCTCCCGTCGCTCACGAAGGATGCGATCCAAGAGCATCTGACCGTCTTCAGCCTGTGGATGCTTCGTCCGCCATTCCTCCGTCAGCCTGCCCTCAACAGCCGACTTCAGAACCGATGCCCTGTATCGCTTCAGATTCGCCTTGGCTCGCTGGAGGGCAGACACCCCCGCATCAAGATCGCTGAAGAGTTCCTCGATCTTCTCAACGATGCGGTGCTGTTCGGGGAGAGGGGCGATGCGGAGGACGAGTTCTCGCAACTTGCCCGTGGAGATATTGGAAATGTTTGTGGTGGTGGAAGCCATGCTCCGCAGGCGGGTGGAAACTTCCAGAGAATACATCTGGTGATGCAGAAAGGCAGGCGTCACCGCCTCTCGGCATCGCATCAGGGCAATAAACGCCCCAAGCGAGGAACGCATCGGCACCGTCCGAACACGGGCGACCTTGCCGACGAGTTCGTAACTATTGGCCGTGGAAATGAGGATGTCATCTTCTTGTACGAACTGCTCGTCCCGACCCACATAGGTCTCTGGCACATACCACAGGTCATCCCACTCCACTTCGGCCTGGACATTGGCGGTTCGTAGGCAGGCGATGTCGCCCCTCTGGGGTGTTGGATGCTTGGCGTTGGTAGGAAACGAGATTCCACGCACGACATCCGAGATGTCGTCAATGCTCGCCTCCACCCACCCCCTCGGCAGTCCACTACTCTCGCTCATACCGCCAGCCTCATATTGAGTTCATCAAGAATGGGAGCGAGTTTTTCGCCGAACAACTCATAGGCACGACCGAGACCACCAATGGTGTTGAACGGCACCTCTTCAAGGTCGTCCTGTTCAATGGCGAGACTACTGGCGATGTGATCCTTGATCGCATCCAGCCATTTCCTCTGATCCGCCGTGAAGGCGACTCCCGCCTTTTCCTTCTCTCCGAGCCATTCCCTGTACCGCTCCTCCACGGTCATGCCCATGGGAGCCAGGGGCGTGGAGGGATCAATGGCGTGCTTCACCAAGGCCACCACATCCACCAACTGCTTCCCGCCCTTGCCCTTCACCTTCCCAGGCTCAACGAGTTCGTAGGCCTGCCAGAGCCGGATGAGGGATTCGGGGCGTGAGGGGTCCACATAGAAAGGAGGCTGGTTGAGTTTGTTGGCCAGTTCCTTGATGTGCTTGAAGCGAAGGCCTGCCCGATATGGCCTGCTGTAGAGAATCTTGATCGCTTCAATCTCGTCCTTGTTGTCCTCAATGAACTTCCTGAACGAGGTCAGCATCGTCCGAGCCTTCAGGAGGGCTTCTTCGCTGAAGCCTGCCTTCAAGAGGACATCGGGAGTCTGCTCATCAATGACCTGGTCCAGCGACCTGCGAACCCCAAGAATGGCTTCCCGCAGTTTCGGGCTGTGGAAGGTCTTGAGTGCCTCCGCGATTCTCTTCGTCTCAACCTTGCCGATCTGCTCCTCGGTGGGCTCATCCACACGGAACTCTGATTTGGCGACTTCCAGGTTCTTGTCGGGATCAATGCTGTCCAGGAGCCCCGCACCGATCTGGGAGAGCGTCCTGCCTCCCGACGCCTCCTCAATGAGTTCCCGCTGGTTGTCGTCCAGGCGTTGATCTAGGCGGACGAGTTTGCTTGCGATGCTGGAGGCGAGGTCGTCACTGGCCACCCCCTTGCTCACCAGGTCCAGCAACTTGTCGAGGGGAACGGACGGCTCGCGATCCAGGGGCTTGGTCGCACTCTTCTCTTCTTCGCATACGCCAACGCAGTCCACGATGACGAAGTGATCCTTCACCTTGGCGTCGGGGGTGACCTTGATGAGTTCGTCAGGGGAGACGACACGGCACCCCCGACCCTTCATCTGCTCAAAGTAGCCCAGGGACTTCACATTCCGCATGAAGACAAGGCATTCCAACGGCTTCACATCCGTGCCCGTAGCAATCATGTCCACGGTCACTGCAATGCGGGGGTCGTAGGAGTTGCGGAAGTCACTCAACAGGTCATCTGGCTTCTTGCCCGTGCTCTTGCTTGTGATCTTCTGGCAGAAGTCGTTACCCCGCCCAAAGACCTCACGAATGATCTGGACGATGTCCTCCGCGTGCTGGTCGGTCTTGGCGAAGAAGAGGGTCTTCGGCACCTCGGTACGGCCAGGGAAGATCTCAGGGAGTTTGTTCTTGAAGGTCTCTATGACGAGCCGAATCTGACTCTTGTTGACGACATCCCGATCCAACTGGCCTGCGGTGTAGGTGAGGTCGTCGTCCAGTTCCTTGAGTTTCGTGGTCTTCGTGCGTCGGTCACGGTGGGGAACGAAGACGCCTGGCTCCTTGGCGAGCGTCGCACCTTCCTTGGTGACCTTCGTCTCAATCGTGAAGACATCAAAGCCGACATTCACCTTGTCCAGCACGGCCTGTTCGTGCCCGTAGTCCTGGACGAGGTTCTCGTTGAAGAAGCCGAGAGTCTGCTTGGTCGGTGTGGCGGTCAGCCCGATGAGGAAGGCGTCAAAGTAGTCCAGCACCTGTCGCCAGAGGTTATAGATGGAGCGGTGGCACTCATCTATGACGATGAAATCAAATGCCTCAATCGGGATCGCAGGGCTATAGCCGACCATCATCGGCTCCTTCACCAGCGAAGTGTCGGTCTCAAAGAGCGACCCCTCCTCCGCATCCTCGTCCAACTCCTTGTTGGCCAGCATGGCGTACAGGCGCTGGATGGTCGTGATGCAGACCTTGCTACTGGGGCTGATCGTCTTGCCCGTGAGCCGTTGAACCTCGTACTCCTCGGTGAACTTGTAGCCCGTACTGGGGCTGGAGAACTGCTGAAACTCCTTGAGCGTCTGCTTGCCGAGGTTGTTTCGATCAACGAGAAAGAGGATCCGCCTGGCACCCGCGTACTTGATGAGGCGGTAGCAGAAGTTGACGGCGGTGAAGGTCTTACCCGATCCCGTCGCCATTTGGATCAAGGCCCGCGGATCATTCTTCGCAAGGCTCTTTTCCAGGTTCGTGATGCTCCCAATCTGGACCCGCCAGAGTTGGCCAGCATCCAGCGGAGGCATCTTTCTTAGAAGGGCACGAACCTGGTCTTCCTTACTGACAAGCCGAAGGAGTTCCTCCGGGCGATGGAAGGAAAAGACCTCCCTGCTTCGGAAGTGTGGCTCCAGGCTGTTGGTGAACTGGGTGGCCTTCCCCGTAGTCTCGTAGGCGAACGGCAGGGGCAGATGGTAGTGGGGAAGGTCTTTGGGGAGGCCGAAGGTGTACTTGCTGGACTGGGTCTCCACGCCCTTGAGCGGGAAGCCCTCTGGCTTGGCCTCCACGACGCCAATGGCCTTGCCGTCCACATAGAGGAGGTAGTCGGCGAAGCCCGTCTGAAGCGGGAACTCACGGACGGCGATGCCGATCCCTTCGCTCAGGTTGATCGCGTTGGGGTCCTGAATGACCCAACCAGCATCCCGAAGGTGCTGGTCGATCTGGACGCGGGCTTGCTTCTCGGGGGTCATGAGGCAGAGGGCATCCTGCTGGCAAGCCCCACAGTTTTGTCCGAGACAGGGACAACCTTGGGGCGTGTCGCCTAAAAACCCCCAATAAAATAAGGGTTGTCGCCCCTTCTAGATAGGGGGCAATGACTGTTTCCAGTAGGTAGAACAAGGCCAGCGGAGCGAAACGAAAGGAACCGTCATGCCGAAGAAAAAAGCATCTAAAAAGATCAGCGGGAAAACGGCACGGACACGGGCACCAGCCAAACCCGCCAAGGCCATCTACCAGTTCAAGATCACCCTGTTCGAGATCAAACCGGCTATCTGGCGAAGGATCCAGATCAAGGATTGTTTCCTCCACGACCTGCACTGGCACATCCAGGGTGCCTTCGGCTGGACGAACAGCCATCTCCATGACTTCGACGTCGGGCAGGATCGATACGGCATTCCCAGTGAGATCGACGATCCCCACTGCCCCGAATGCAAGGATTCAACCACGACGCCGTTGAGTGACATCCTGCCCAAAGACGGCAAGCGGTTCGTTTTCAAATACACCTACGACTTTGGCGACAACTGGGAGCACGAGGTGCTATTCGAGGGCGTCGTGAAGCAGAGTAGAAAAATCAAATACCCGATCTGCCTTGAAGGAGATCGGGCGTGTCCCCCTGAGGACTGTGGCGGTGAAATAGGGTATGAGCACGTGCTCGAAGTCTTCGCAGACCCGAAGCACGAGGAGTATTTGGATCTTCGCCAGTGGGCCGGGGACTATAACCCTGAGCGATTCAGTGCGGAGGATGCCACCGCACAGATGAGGGAATACAACTAAATCCCTTCACCCACTCCCCCACCCACATCTCTTGGCCAGCGTCTGGGGCATGCGTGGAAATAGGGTGACCATGACAGCGTGACAACCTTGGCGGTCGCCTACGAGTCCGCCCATTACGTTGACTTCTTCTTTGCTTTCTTTGCGGTCCTCTTCACAAAGTTCTTTCGTGCTCTGGCAAACGCTTTTTGGGCATCTTGGGAGACAGGGACGCAGGGAGTGGCACAACAGAAATAATCATGATCTATGGCCATCCAGATCTGTCTTGCAAAAGACTGGTAGTCGCACGCCATCTCCTCCGCTTCCTGGATGTCGCTGGTGGACGCACGACTCCCACACGTATGACAAGTTGAAGCCCGACGAACGACCGTCCAATCAGACTCCTTGAGTTTGCGACGCATGGCCTGCTTAGCGGGAGACTTGGTGCTCTTCGCCGTGCCCCACAGCACGGGACCATCCGCGTATCGCAACATAAAACCTGCCCCACGAATCTCTTCAGCCAAGTCCTCACGTTTCATCGCTTATTCCTTTGAAATGATGGGCAAGGTGGCAAACCCTGCCTTATGGTTAGGTACAGAGACAACCCGGGCCCTATTACCGCCACGCGGACGAATTTTCGGGTCCGGCCGCCGGAAATTTTTTCTAGCCTGTATTTCAGGCAAAAACCGGGGGTGGGGGTCAGTGCTGGGACTCTAAAACCGGTTCCGCCGAAAACTATCTCGGCCTATTCCCGTCACCCCACCCCTACCCGCTCCCGCCCAAACCTTTTGGCCAGCGTCTGGGACTCCGCGTCCATCAGCCTTCGCACCTTCAACTGAAAAACAGGGTCCGTCCCAGCCCAGAGCACTGCCGACGCCTTTATTTGGCTCACTATTAGTTTTAGGCCATAGGCCGTAATCCCGTCTTGCCCAATCAGACTCTTGATGTCCTCCCGATTGAGCCGGGCGTCGAAGACCTTCACCGCTGGCTCTCCGTGACGCTGTCGGAGCCACACACGGAAGTCATGGACAAGATCCTCATCGCTTTGAGGCTTTTCCCTCTGGATCTGATCGTCGGGTAGGTCCCGTATTCTCTTCCGACGCCGGGACTGCTTCTGCCCGAGGGTGACGATCGCGTTCTTGACCGAACGCTTAAACCGAGCGGAAAGCGGTGCGTCCATCTTCCACCCGCTCACAAGACCGCCAGGGGTCACGAGCAGTTTCACGACGAGGTCATGAACCAGACCATCCCGCTCCGCATCGCCGAATCCGGCTGACCTCAGGCTCTTGTCGATGTAGCCGACGAAGTTCATGCCCACCAGTCGAGCGAGGTCATCGCCGAGTTGCGTGCCTTGGACGGCAGGGAGTACGCGGAGAATCTCCCTAGTGAAGAGGTCGTTCATTTTCCCCGTAGGAAAGAGTTCGGTGACCTCGATGAGAGGTAGGCGTCGGGCAAGGAAGTCGGTGAATCGGTTCATGACTCTATCTATCCCGCTCCCAATGTTTTCTTTCATGGGACAGAAAAAGGTCGCCTTTCGGACACGGAGAGGTGGTCTGTCTGGGAAATGAGCCCCACCTGACGAACGGCAACTCGTTGCCAGCACAGGCTTTGCGACATTCTTTTTTTTGGCTTTTGAAAATCCGCCCGCCAGGCGGTGGTAGGGGTGTCAACAAGTCGCCAACAACCCGTAAAGGAGCAGGAAGCCATGAAGCATGAAATCAACGACTGTAGGCCGTCGAGCCTCAACCACCTGATAGGAAACGAGCGGGTCAAGAATCAGGTGCGAGTCGCCCTGGAGTCCAGTTTCCAGGACGGCACTAGGTTTCCTCACTCACTGCTCTGTGGTGACGCGGGGCTAGGCAAAAGCACCCTTGCCAACGTGATTGCACAAGAGATGGCGAGTCCGTTCCAAGAGGTTCTAGGCCAGAACCTACAGAAACCTGCTGACCTCGTTGCACTGTTGCTCCAGGCCACCGACAAGAGCACCGTCCATATCGATGAGTGCCATGAGTTGCCCCGCCAAATCCAAACGCAACTTTACATGTGCTTGGATCAGCGTCTGCTCATGATTCCGGGTGGCGGTTCCGTTCAAAGCATTCCGCTCGAGGACTTCACGTTACTGCTCAGCACTACCGATGAGTTCAAAATCCTCACGCCCCTCTCGTCCAGAATGCGACTGCAACTGCATCTGGAGTTCTATACGGAGAGAGACCTAGAGCAGATCGTTGCCACGCGAGCAAGGGAACTTGGCTGGCCATTGGGCGACGCCGTCCCGCCACTCATAGCAAAGAGAGCGAAATCCACGGCACGAAAAGCCCTCTCAATACTTCAGAGCAGTCGTCGCATGTGCCGGTCGGAAGCGGGGAGCGTGATCACTCAGGAGCACCTTTTCCAGGCTTGCGAGATCGACGGCATCGATTCCGGTGGCTTGGACAGCCGTGAAAGGAAATACCTCCGTCTTCTTATCGAGAAGCCCACACGTGTCAACGTTCTCGCATCCAGCCTCGGATGTCCTGCAAAAACGCTGGATACACACATAGAGCCGACGCTCATTCGACTGGGCTGGATAACCAAAGATGAGCAGGGTCGCCGTTGCATCACAGCAAAGGCAATCAGCCACCTAAAGGAGGTCGGCGATGAGTGAGCCCAACGACCGGCCGGAACGGATGAATCTGGCGATGATGGCGAGGCACCTCGGGATGAGTCGGACACGGCTCTATCAACTGATCGGGACAACCTTTCCCAACCCTCATCGCGAAGAAAGAGGCCTGCCCTACTTCGATCGTGCCCAGCAGAAACAGATCGAACAGATCTATCGCACCAACGTTGGGCTAGACGGCAAGACCGTGTTCTTTCGGCCGAAGTCATCCCGAACCGCACCATCTGCACGCCCGAAGAAACCAACTGCAATGCCGAAGCGGGATCATAAGCAGTTGCTTGCCTCGATAAGGGCGTTGGGGCTGAAGAGCGTGAAGAAGTCCGACGTTGAGAACTGCCTCGCCACGCTGTACGCGGACGGCCGACTCCCTGACGATGCCACGCTCGCGAAGAAGGTGTTTGTCTATCTGCACCGTCAGAACTCGATCGATGGCCAGTAGTGAGCCTGCGAACGACAGATAGTCCTGCCCAGGCTCCCTGGGAGGAGTCGTGAGCATGCGACTCTCATTCATGTGGGTCTGGGATACGACTGAATCTGTCTGCACGCTGTGCGGTAATCATCGGATTTGTTTCTGGAACCGTCTTCCATCAGCCCTAAGTGGGTTCCTCTTTTGGGCAGAAACCATCCGCGAGTCCTACGGGAGCAGTCCGAGAAGTGGGCTGAAGATGACCATGGAGAGGCTTGTGACAGTCACGGAACTGTGCGAGATGCTGGGGGTCTCCAGGACCCGCTTCTACGACCTAGTTCGGAGTGGAATCCTTCCTGCACCCTTACGGAATCCGTCAAATAATCGTCCCGTTTTCAACGCGGAAATGACCGAGGCCTGTCGCCAGGTGTTCAAGACCCACATCGGCGTTAACGGTCAGCCATACACGCCCAATAGGAAGCGTCGGGCGGCCAACGGCTCCGCACCCAAGCGTGGCCGTCACGAATCGCTAATCGCAAGCCTCTCCGCCTTGGGCATGACCGTCACAGTGAAGCAGGTGGACGAGGCAGTAAAGGGACTCCCCGAGGGGCTCGAGGAAGGGGAGATGGTCAAGCAGGTCTTCCTCCGGCTCCGCCAGAACACCTGAGGTCTACTTCCGAAAATGGCCAGTCCACGAAATACAACCCACCTTTTCAGGAGAAAACGATGACCGCAGAGCACGAAAACGACCCGGAGTGCGAGACCCAAAACGGGAAGGCGAAATCCGAGGTCGTCGCTCGGATTAGTCGGATCGTCCGACGCTCAGGCCTGGACTACGAGGGCTGGCGATATGTGGCGAAGCGGGTCAGAAAGGAGTGCAGTCTCCAGCCCGCCAAGAAGGGGCGTCGGCTCCCCAAGGTGCTCACGGGCGAAGACTTCCGAAGGTTCTTCGAGGTGCTGGATCGGAGCGATGAGATTCAACACAGCCTGATGCTTCGGCTCCTGTTCTTCACGGGGATGCGGGTAAGTGAGCTCTGCAACACTCAGGTCAGCGATGTTGACCTGGAGTCTTGTCGAATCAGGGTGAATCAGGGCAAGGGTGGGAAGGATCGGACGGTTCTCTTCGGCAAGTCCTTCGCGGTCGCCCTACGCACCCACATCGCCTCTCATCCAGACAATCGTTGGCTCTTCCAGACAAGGAGGAACACCCGCTACTCGACCAGACGAATCCAACAGATCGTTGCGTCTTACGCGGAGAAGGCGGAGGTCAAGGCCACGCCCCATACCTTCCGCCACCAAGCGATTACCTGGTTGACCAGGCACAGCGGGATGGCCGACGCAGAACTCCAACTGCTTAGCGGACACAGCAAAAGAGAGACCTTGAGCATCTACCAACACATCGCCTTGGACGGTGAGTTGGAAGCCAAGTACCAGCAGGCAATGAAGGAGGCAGGGTTGTAGCCTCGACCATAGGCGACAAGTCTGGAGGCCTGGCATCTCCGAACACACGGAGTTGAGCAAGTGGAGTGAGGTAACACTCGCTGAGAGGTTGCTACCTCTTCCTCACTGCCGTGGCAACCACTTCGTCTCTCTCACCTATTTGTTGCAAAGTCTTGAGTTCATCGTCGAAGATCACGGTTTGCCTTGCCTGGTTAATGAAACGAATGCTTGCCTTGTCTCCGGCTGTATAGGCAATCACCACGGGATTTCTAACGCCCGTATTGTCCTCGTGATAATGCCACACCCTGCCCTGCATGTCCCACTCAAAGAAAAAACCGTTCGTGTTTTTCCACAGCGTCCCCACTAATTCTTTCTCTAACTGCTTTGACGTTCTAGTGCTAGCAGGCTTCGGCTGTGCCACTGGCTGTGGTGGCGGTGCCACGTAAGCGACGTCCCACGCTGGAACGAATGGGGGAGTGTCTGTGTTTAGTGCCATCCCCCAATCCTTCTTCATTACGCCAGCAAGTTCGTTTAGCGAGAGAAGGATTTGGGAGTAGGTAACGACGGAATCCTGGATCCGCCGGAGCGACGCGTATTTGGCGGGTTCGTCGTCCGCACTATCCCCGTTCTTCCAGCCTCGATAGCCCTCCGAGATGCTCTTGGAAACATCTTCCAGCCGGCGTGTCAGAAGTTTGTATTTTCCAAGGGGTGTGCTCTTGTCCTCCGATTCATCCAACAGCGCCCCTGCCTTGATGAGTCCGTCCTCGAACCGTTGACGATTCTTCTTGATCACGGCCTCAACGGTCCTAAAGGCTTTGTCCGGCTCGCTCTCAACGAACGCTTCGTTGAAGAGCAGTGCGGTGGCAAGCACTTGAGTGGCAGAGGTCAGCGCTATCGCCCGTTCGAAGTCCTCCCTCTCGTTGTTCTTAGGCACCATGGTGAAACGTAGGTCAGGTTTCTCCGGCAGTTTGTCCTTGTCGATTACACGGAAAGCAAGTTTGAACCAGAGGATCACAACGTCATTTTCAAGTTGCCGACGACGGGACGTCATCTCGTCGATCTTGCTCGCCAACTTGCTCGCCTCATCGCGTGCCCTCTGCTGTTCCTTCTCGTAGCCACGATAGATGTAGTCGAACTGGGGAGGACGCTGATGTGCGGGAACGCCTTGGTTTCCGGGCACACCGCCGGCGTTCCTGGGATTAGTTTGTTGAAGAACCGTCGCTGTGTGGTACGTCGTGTTGGGATCGACGGGATGATAGAAAAACTTCTCTGCGTTTCGGCCGTAGAAAACGTCCCACCTTATCGGGCCACCGCCGTTTAGATCCATCCTCTTAGTGCTACGCCAGGCCATGTTTTCGTCCATCTTGGCACCGGCTTTCCTCCCGATTGCCTTGGCGATACGGGCGTCCAACGCCTGCAATGACGATTCCTTCTCTCGAAGTTGATTGACTAGATCTTCAAGACGCTCGTCTTTGTCCCACTCCCAGCCATCGAGTGGCTTGGCTTCAAACTCGTCGAATTGGACGAAGTCTGCGGGCTTTGGCTTGCCTTGAGCCTTACAAGTGGTTGTCGCAGTCACCAAACAGCAGGACAAAAACAAAGCAGTGAAAAGCCGTTTCATCGCAAAGCCCCGCAGATGGAAGCCTATTTGACGCATAGACGCGTCATCCCCCGATAGGGTATCGCCTCCCTCTGCCTCGCAACAGGCACCATCAGCCTCGAACGCTGATTCCCGCGTCTATCTCGGTGTTCCCAAGCACTGAAAGACAGGGGATCCAATGCCTAACTTCAAAGACCTTGGTGGTCTGGCCACCTGCGGGCTCTTCGTCTGCCTGCCCTTCGTGGTATTTGGGGCACTACCCGTGCTCGTCCCCGCCACGCTGGTCGTCCTGCTCGTCGCCAGTATCGTCTGCTGGAGGCTGTGACGTATGAAGGCGTGGACGACCTACCTCTGTGTCTTGGGGCTATGCTGTGTCGTGTGCCCGCCCCTGTTAGGATTCGTGCTGGGTGTCGGCACCTTCTATGCCGTGTGTTGGATTGCCCACAAGGCAATCGGGGGATAGCGACCAATGAACCGTCTTCTCTGCCCATCCCTCGCCCTCGTGCTGGTCACCACCCACACAGCCTTTGGGCAGGACGTCGCCTTCGTTAAGGACGTCGCCAACAGACTCAACAAGGAGCGGACACAAAAGGGGCTGAAGCCTCTCAAATACAACAAGACCTTAGAGAAGTCCGCCCAGGCCCACGCAGAGTGGATGGCACGGAACCAGCGGATGGAGCACCTTGAGGAAGCCCCAGCCAGCCTTGAAGAGCACAAGACCTGTAGCCAGCATCCAGCAAACCGAATCATCAACGCGGGCTACTTCTCATGGGATGATCTCTTTGTCGTCGAGACCGGGGCCAACGGGCATGTGGTTCACCCCAAGCCTGACACGAATGACCGTGTCGGCGAGATCATCGCAAAGGGTGCCAATGCTGGGCATCCCGCAACCCAGCCACCATCCATCGTTCCGGGCTGGATGAACTCGCCGGGCCACCGCAAGACGATCCTCACGCCCCAGTACCAGGAGTTCGGGGTTGGCACGGCCTGCATAGGGGACGACACCTATTGGTGTGTGGTGTTCGCCAAGCCGAAGAAGTAGAGCCGGAGACCGAGAAGGCCGGCTTGTTCTCCACAGGCGTGCCCTACTTGCATGGCACTGCGGTCATAGAAGAAAAGGGCAAAGGCGTCTTTTCCTCATCCACCTCAATGCTGGCATTGCGGATCCGAAAATCACATGCCGGTGGAAAGACGACGATGTGGCCTTTGGTGTTTTCTGCCTTTGCGATCGCATTCAGCAGAACTCCGTTTCCCTTCACAAGGATCGTCTTGTCGGCCTTGACCTCAATTTCAAGGGTGCTCCAACCATTGCGTGTGGGAACCTGTTGTTTGAGCGGAAACACAGCCTGTTTTTCTCGTTTCTGTCCGTAAACCATTTCTGCCTTGAAAGTCTCATTGGGCAACAAAAGGCTTCCGAACCCGCGATGCCAGAGTTTCACCTCTATGCCTTTCGGATTCCGCTCGCCGAAGGTCTTTCCTTGCATGGGCGGTAGAGCACTGGCAATTCCAACGAATGGATTGCCGTCCATCGTCTCTTCCTCATAGTAGAACTCGCACCGAAAAACACAGGACTCGTACTCCTTGCTGGTCACAAGCACGAAAGGCCCCCTGTTGCTCTCTGCGACGGAGAGGCACCGAAGCTCCTCATCAGAGACGCCCTGTAGCCCTTTGTCCATCGTCACACCCTGGCACATGAAGTCGTAGAAAAGCCAGGTAGCCTCCTTCACCGGGGCGATGATCTTCGTGACGACTTCCAGAGTGGAGTCGTAGGAGAAAGCCACATCTTCTCCTGGCTTTAGAGACGAAAGGTCGCCCGCCTCTTTTGCGACTTCCAGGGAGAGTTCCTTCATACCCGTGGCTGTCTTTCTATCCACCGTAAGCAAGCGTGTTTCTGCGTTGACGGCTTTAAGAACGCCCTCGATCGTCACTTCTGCTCCCTGGGCGAGCGGTGCAAAGAGAAGAGCCAGTACGGCGACGGTGAACTCAACGGAACGCTTCATTTGTCGTCTCGCTTGCTTTATCAGGGCCGGGGCTACCCACCAGAAAGAGGCAGTATCTCTGGGTGACACGCCACCTGTAAAGAGTGCCTAAAAACAACAGTAAACGGAACCACGGCGTGCTGATCTCGTCGTGGATGTCCAGAAACTCCCTGTGAGCCATGGGGTCGGCATCGAAGAGTTCCAACAGCGGATCCTTTTCTTGGGTCATGGGAAGGATCGTCCTCCTCGTGGTCGAGAGGTGTTTCTTTCAGTGGACTCCTACCACATGAAAGGAACACGAGCCGTGACCTTGGAGGACGTGATTGCCGTGCTGATGGACATCCTGCCCAATGCCGAAGTAGGCGAGGACAACGACGGCCAAGTCGTGATCTACACGGGGTTGAAAATGCCCACAGATGGACGGGTGAGCGAAGTCAAAAAGCCATATCTCCAGCGGTGCATCTGCCTTGCGGATTTCTGCACCGAGAGGGGGCTCGATGAAGGTGAAGTGCTCGAGGCCCTGCGGAACTCCGATATCTCATTCGGCACGAACGACGATACTCTCGTGTCCGTGGGCCGGCTCTGCGGACTGCTGGAAATCCCCAGCCCCACCGCCGATGCCCAGACGATGGTCAGCCTTGGGTGCTGACAGGGCTCTGATGGCATGGGGGTGGGAGCGGAATCGGAGGGTTTGGGTCTGAACCCAAACCCCCCCTTATCGCATACATCTCGGACGGTTATCCGACACCGACGGACTTTGTGGGACTTTGCCCAAGACCTCACTCAACCACGGACGAAACGAAGAAAAGCCAGAAATTGACGGGTGCGTTGGGGTCAGTTCAAATCGGACTCAAAATCCGTTGCCCGCAAGGGCGTGTGGGTTCAAGTCCCACCTCCGGCATTTGTTTTCTAGGGGTTTTCGGTCCTCGGGAGATTGGCTGCTCCCGAGGACAAAGTGCCGAACCCATTTCGAACCCGCTTCAGGCCCGCTTGCGACGGCGGAACAAGACATAGCCGCTGCAGGCCAGGCCGGCGAGGGCCATGCAAGAGGTGGAAGGCTCGGGAACACTGGAGGCCGTGGACAACGCGAGGTCGCCGTAAATGGCGTTCGCGTTCGTGGTTCCGGTCGCTTCGTGGCTCAGCCAGGTCCATTCGAGCACGTTGAAGCCCGCCCCAGCACCGTCCACGTCAAAGCCGTAGTAGTTCGCGCCGCCGTCCACGCTGTAGAACCAGTTCACTGCACCGGTGGTCTGGTTCCAGTTCATCAGGTACTCGGTCCAACCGCCCGAATTGGCAAGCGGGCTGATGGGGCTGATGCCGCCGCCGGGGCCAGTGGGCTGCCCAGAAAGCAAGAAGCGGTAGTTCTCCGTGACGGTGCCGCTGGTGGCGTACGCCCAGCCGAACACCGAGTACTGCACGGTGGAGGCGCCTTGGGAACCACCGTTCGCGGTACCAAACTCTGTCATCATGCCGGTCATCTGGTGGGAGTCGGTGCCGTTGGTGCCGTACAGGACGCCGCCAGTGCGGTTGCCGCTGTTGCTCGGGGTACCGTCCATGTAGCCCTCGAAAGCCGCCCAGCAGATGTCATTCCCGGCGGTGCGAGCGGCCCACTGGGAAGATAGATCCTGATACATGACGCGCGGGTAGTTGGCGTTGTCGGCGCCGTTCATCTCGAACGCCTGGGCGTTGGGGCTGCTGCTGCCAGCGGGACGATTCGCGAGGATCGCGTAGTTGTCGGGCATGGAGCCGGTGACACCGGCTGGCACATACTCCCAGTTGCC
>Ga0207954_1000085_pt1 | contig 26949 bp, 43 predicted proteins | sample CryBogmetaGMA0M_FD_184547 | JGI IMG/M metagenome (GOLD analysis project Ga0207954, IMG submission 184547) | Freshwater microbial communities from Crystal Bog, Wisconsin, USA - MA0M (SPAdes) | ecosystem: Environmental > Aquatic > Freshwater > Lake | place: Crystal Bog, Wisconsin, USA | collected... | reverse complement strand
TTTAGCATTAATGATCAAGAAAAATGAAAATTTAAGTGAAAGTTTACAAACTGGAGTTGTTGGTCAAAAAATTGGATAATGAAAAAAATCATAATTACAACAATTTGCTTTGCATTGCTCACGCAGATCACGCACGCAGCTGATGTTTTCTTTAACATCTCCAGGCAGACGACACTCGACTATTTTATTAGTTGGGTGTTTGCCTTTTCTTTGGAATCATCTATCTTAATTTTTACATTGCTTGGGAAACGAAACACGGCTATCTTTTTTGGCCTTATTTCGTGGCTGATAAATTTATTTTATTATTGGGTGGAAATCGGAATGACTCAAAAGTTTGTTGCGATGAATATCATATCTTTGATCATACCGGTTACTATCTTTTTTTATTCAGAATTGATTAAAACGGATAAACGTAAAAACTTATTAAAATAATGGAAAAAATTAAAATTGGTAATTTTTGGATTTTAGGCAAAGAAACTAACGGAATCACTTTATTTCCATTTGTATTCCTTCGTAAATCGTATGTCGATAGATTGAGTTATTGGAGTTTAATGAATTTAATTAATCACGAATCTATCCATCTAAAGCAACAAGCGGAACTTTGTGTAGTATTCTTTTACGTTTGGTATTTCTTGGAGTTCTGTATTAGAACCGTATTGATTGGCAATACCGATGCAGCATATCGAAAGATTTGTTTTGAGAGGGAAGCATACGAGAATGAGAAAGATTTAAAGTATTTGGATAAAAGAAAATTTTGGTCATTTTTTAAATATTTATGAAACAACAAGAACATCTTCTCCAGGTTGCAATTTGTAAGTGGTTAGATTATACCCAAGACTTTCCATATTTTGCCATTCCGAACGGAGGCCTCCGCCATAGGTTAGTGGCCATCAAATTAAAAAGAGAAGGTGCAAAGGCTGGTGTTGCTGATATGTTTTGGATGGTTTCAAATGATAATTGGAAAGGTTTGTTTGTAGAGGTTAAAATTGAGAAAGGTAAGCAATCGCAAAGCCAAAAGGAATTTGAGGCCATAGCGATAAAGCACGGGTACTATTACGCGGTTGTGAGAAGTATTGATGACTGCATTAATTTAATTAACCGGTTTAGAAAAAATGAGATCTAATTATCTCGATGCAATCAAATGGATTGATGAGCAATTAATCAAGCCGACAAGACAAATAAAAGTTGGATGCGAAACTATTCTTGATCTGAATTATTCTTTGGCCATAAATCGAAAGCAGATTTTAGAAAATTCGGGGCAATTATCCTATTCAGCATTTGGGCGGACTAAAAAAATAAAGGATTATTTGGAAAAGTTAAAATAAAAATGTAAAATTTGTAAAGTCAGGTGGCGGAAGGGTAGGGGTGTCCCCTGCCGTGGTAGACGCTATTCACTAATGAATGTGAATGATATAATGCGAAAGCATATATAATACGGGTTCGAATCCTGTCCTAACTACTTAGTTTTATAGTTTATCGTAGCGACCAAACTTTGATTAACTTAAACTTGACTGATGGAAAGACATCAAATTTAGTGCAATAGTGTAAGGGTTGTATTAGGGGTTTCCAGCCGATGGTAACACAATTAAATGTAATAAGTCTATAAAGCATTTAATAATATGGGTTCGAGTCCCATTTGCACTGCTAATAAATTTTTTATATGGAGGATATTAAGCGTAAATTAGTTAACGAGGATATTTTAAAAAAAAGAAAATATCAAGGAATCGTTGAAGATATTTTAATCGACTTAGTTAATCAGCCTCCGCACTATAAAAGTAAAGGCGGTATTGAATCTATTGAGGTTATTGAATCCTTTGAATTGAATTTTAATTTAGGGAACGTAATTAAATATATTTTAAGATCCGACAAAAAGGGTAACAAGAAGCAAGATTTGGAAAAAGCACAATGGTACCTAAAAAGGGAAATAGATAAATTCAATGGATAGTGGTAAGCATTAACCACCTTATTGACAAGCATAAGCACTGGATAACCGTAGTAAAAAGATTCGGCGAAAATACCTACGCCGAGGATATAGTTCAAGAAGCATACATAAAAATCATTCAATCTAACAAAGATGTAAATTTCGCCTATTTCTATTTTACTTTGCGATCATTAACAATGAACCTCCACAATAAGAAGGTTATCAAGGTAGAAATAACAAAAGACATAGAATATTTATTGACCGATTCAATTGAAGAAGACATAGTTTTAGAATTGGCCCAACCATTTATAGACTACATTCAAACCTGGGAAGATTACGAAAGAATGCTATTTATGGTTTATGTTAATAAAGGTGTTTCAATGAGGAAAATGGCGAGAGAATCAGGCATAAGTTTTACAAGCATTTATAATACAATAAGAAACTGCAAATTAAAATTAATACAATGGCAAAAAGAAAACCAAAAGGATTAGGCGATACTATCGAACAATTCACGGAGGCTACCGGTATAAAAGCAGGAGTTGAAAAATTAGCGGAGGCGATTGGTTGGGATTGTGGATGTGACAAAAGAAAAGAAGCATTGAATCAAATGTTTCCTTACAAGAAAATAAATTGTTTGAATGAAGAGGATTACGAATACCTTAATTATTGGTTTAGCGTTGATCGCCATCAGGTTTCAATCTTGGAGCAAACGAAACTCCGTGAAATTTATTACAATGTTTTTGAGGAAAGATTAGAGCAAACGAGTTGCGATAGTTGCTGGAGGGATTACATTAGTCGCATTCGTAAAGTTTATATGGAGTATAAAAACAATCAAGATGCCAGTAATTAAATGTTCAAACGATAAATGGCGAATCGGTACAGGAGATTGTATTTATGAAACGAAAGAAAAAGCAACCGAAGTTTATCAAGCAATTATCTCCCAAGGTAAGTATGCAGCGGAAGCTAATAAGGTTTCTTTTGACTTTGATGACACGTTGTCGACCAAGAGAGGGCAAACGTTAGCCAAGCGATTAATAACGCAAGGAAAGGATGTTTACATCATTACACGAAGGCAAGAATCAGCATCGGCAGAAGTTTACAAAGTTGCAGATGAGTTAGGTATTCCAAGATCAAAGGTTTATTTCACAAATGGCAAGATGAAGTGGGAAACCATTAAACGATTGGGTATTGATATTCATTACGATAATAATCAGGATGAGGTTAATTTAATCGATAAAAATACTAATTCAGTAGCTATAAAGTTTGCGATTGAGGATAGTTACAATGATTATCCACAAGCAGCAACAAATAACGCTAAACGTGCTTTAAAATGGGCAGATGAAAATGGTTGGGGAACTTGTGGTACACCAGTAGGTAAGATCAGAGCAAACCAATTAGCAAAGCGAGAATCTATTTCAAGAGATACAATAGCGAGGATGTCATCATTTGCAAGACATCAACAAAATAAAGATGTTCCCTATAAAGACGGATGCGGTGGATTAATGTGGGATGCTTGGGGTGGAACTGAAGGAATCGAATGGGCAAGCAGAAAATTAGCACAAATAGATAAGTAAAAATTAATTGGTTAATTTGGATTTCAATTTTTTTCATTATGGAAGAAAAAGTAAAGAAAACAAGAGGCGGAGCAAGACCAAATTCGGGCCGATTAAAGAAAGATGAAGTTATTTCTTTGATTGAAACTATGGATTTAGTTAAAGTTCCGGAATCAGTTTGGAAAAAATTAGCCGAACGTGTGGAAGATGGAGATACAAATGCTATTAAAACTTGGCTCCAGTACCGGTATGGTATGCCAAAACAAGTAATTGACCAAAATACAACGCATACAATCAACGATTTTGATATAAAAGATATCGTTAAATTCGAGTGATCAAACTCAATAAAAAGTATATTCCGTTATTTGAAAGTGATTCCCGATATTATGTCATTACTGGAGGAAGGGGAAGTGGAAAATCGTATGCTTTAAATTCATTTCTTTTGCTTCTGACCTATGAAGTTGGGCATACAATACTATTTACCAGGTACACACTTACATCGGCTCATATATCAATCATTCCCGAATTTACGGACAAGATTGAAACGGCTGGACTTTCAGAAGATTTCTATATTACAAAGGATGAAATCATCAACACGACCACAAATTCCAAAATAATTTTCAAAGGGATTAAAACATCGAGTGGAACGCAAACGGCAAATTTAAAGTCATTGGCTGGAGTTACTACATTTGTACTTGATGAAGCCGAAGAATTAGTGGATGAAGATACATTTGATAAAATTGATTTATCGGTAAGGCATAACACAAAACAAAATAGGGTAATTCTTATTTTAAATCCGGTAACAAAAGAGCATTTTATTTATAAAAGGTTTTTTGAAGGTCGTGGAATAGAATCGGGACAATCATTGACTAAAGGAGATTCGACATACATTCATACAACCTATCTCGATAATCAAAAAAATCTTTCAGCTTCATTCATCCAACAAGTTGAGCATCTTAAAGAAACCAACGCAAAAAAATATCAGCACGCAATATTAGGGGGATGGTTGGACAAAGCGGAAGGGGTTGTGTTTACAAATTGGCAGTTTGGCCCATTCAATCCAAATGGTTTACAAACATCTTTTGGAATGGACTTTGGATTCTCCATTGATCCAGATGCGTTGACGGAAGTGGCAATTGACAAAACCAAAAAAATCATTTATATCAAAGAGGTAATTTATGAACGTGGTTTAAAAACTCACGTTTTGGCTAAGTTGATGAAAGACAAAGTTGGAGGCGGTTTAATTATTGCAGATTCAGCAGAGCCAAGATTAATTGATGATTTAAAGTACCAGGGAATAAATATTCAACCCGTTAAAAAAGGTACGATTGAATCAGGAATAGTCAGGATGCAAGACTACCAAATTATTCTTGATCCGCAGTCGACTAATTTAGCAAAGGAGTTCAATAATTATTGCTATTTGAATAAGGCAAGCAAGCTATACATCGACGACTGGAACCACGGAATAGATTCGGCAAGGTACAATATCATTTACCACTTAGATAATCCGAACCAAGGCAATTATCACATTTATTAAGACGAAATATTAACAAAATTGTTTATACATTATGAAAGTAAAAATTTCTATCCCGACGGAATTAGGCGAAATTAAACTTAGTCAATATCAAAAGTTTTTAGGTATTGTTAAGGAGAACGAAGAATCTGATTTTTTAAATCATAAAATGATTCAAATCTTTTGCAATATTGATTTGAACGTAGTTGATGCGATGAAGCAGAAGGATGTCGAGGACGCAGTTAATACAATTGGAAGTTTATTTAAGCAATTGCCTCCGCTATCTCAAAAGTTTGAATTGAACGGAACGACATTTGGATTTATTCCGAACTTGGATGATATGTCTGCTGGGGAGTATATGGATTTAGATAATTATGCAATCAATTGGGATGAGATGCACAAGGCAATGGCGGTTTTATATCGACCAATAAAGCAGAAGTTAGGAGATAAATATTTGATTGAAGATTACGAAGGAACGGACAAGTATTCCGAACTAATGAAGGATGCACCTTTAGATGTAGTTCTTGGGGCGATGGTTTTTTTTTGGCATTTAGGGAAAGAATTATTAACAAGTACGATTCATTATTTGGAGCAGAGCCCGGCAATAGTTTCGATGAACAAAGCCAATTTGGAAAGCGGTGGGGTTGGTATTCTTCAATCTATGGACTTGCTCAGGGAGATGTTAGACGATTCGATGAAGTCACTAAACTTTCCATTAACCAATGCCTTACCTTCCTAACATTTGAAAAACAAAAGAATGATTTGGAAATGAAGATGATAAAACAAAATAGACAATGAACGGATTTTATTACGCAGTAGGTACACTTAGGGATTATTTAAAAGCAAATGGCTTTATTAATACGGTAAGTACTGGAGACATTTACGATGTTGATTTGGCTAAACAAACTATCTATCCTTATTGCCATATTATCGTCAACAATGCGACACCAAAGGAAAATAATTTGTCATTCAATATTTCTGTATTGTTTATGGACTTGGTTGATTTATCTAAGGCAGATAATATAAACGTATTTGATAACAATGATAATTTACTTGATGTATTGAATACTCAATTGGCCTTAGCAAGTAGAATGATTTCGGATTTACGAAGGGGCGATTTATATTCCAATTTAGTTCAGCTTGAAGGCGATGCACTTTGCGAACCATTCACGGATAGGTTTGATAATAAGGTCGCAGGTTGGGCCGTTACTTTTGATTTGATTGTGCCAAACAATATGACGATCTGCTAATGAATCAGTTAAAGGAAACATATGCGGTAATTAAAAAGTATAGGGATTATGTGATTCAGCAATCACGTTCGAACCTATCTAAGGGCCGTAAAAATGTTACTAAGGAACTTTACAATTCATTAAAAGGCGAAATAGTCCAAGAGGATAGCTATGCAATCGTTGGGTTTAGGATGGCCGAATATGGGCAGTATCAAGACCAAGGAGTAAAAGGAAAATTCAAGTCAGCAAAGGCCCCAAATAGTCCGTTTAAATTTGGAAGCGGTAGAGGGCCCAAAGGTGGATTAACACAAGGTATTGAAAAATGGGTAAAGGCAAAACGGATTCAATTTAGAGATAAGAAAACGGGTAAATTTATTTCGTATCAATCAACGGCATTTATTATTAGTCGCAGTATTTATATGACCGGAATGAAGCCAAGTTTATTTTTTACAAAACCATTTGAGGCGGGTTATAAAAAATACATTGAAACGGATTTAGCGAATGCCCTAGGGATTGATTTGGATACGATAATAGACTACAATTTAAAAAGATAATGAAAACGATAAACGCACGAAGTCCGTATTTTATTTCGATTACTGGAAGCACAAATACGACTTTGCAATTATTCTTATGGAACGGATCTACGGAACCGGTATCGCATACCTATTCGTTTACGAAGGCTGCTCCATCGGCAACACAAACCGAATCGAATTATGACATTAGTCCATATTTGCGGGAATACATTGAGAATATCAATCCAACCTATGATCCAACACCAGCGACTGAATCAAGTACATCATTTGTAAATTTTAAAACGGTTGCATTTAGCAATGGAACAAATAGGACAAGTGCATTTAAAGCCCGAGTAATTGCAGATTCTGGAACTTATGAAGCTGATAATTGTCTTGGTTCATTTATGGGCGATTATCTTTTAGGTGTTGGGGTAGATGGTTATAATAATTATATGAGTGGCTACAATCAAGGAAGTACGGCCGACATCGTGGCCTTAGCAGATACAAGTAAAGTAATAACCTACCTTGAAAATACGGATAACAAATATGTTAACTTAATCATTAATCATACCGGTACAAATGTCACGGCTGATTATGTTACATCGGTAGGAACGACAAGTGTCACAATCTTATCAGCCTCCGCAACAAAGAAGGTTTATAATATGAAAGTTCCTTTGAAGTTAGTCGGCTTTACATCGTCAAACGTGCTAAATATTAAAAGCAATGGCACCACGGTTTATACTTTCAACGTGGCACCGGTATGTGAGCCAAAATATACTCCGGTTCTTTGTCAGTTTATTAATCGTTATGGCGGTTGGCAGTTCTTGACATTCTTCAAGGCCCAGGCGAGTTCAATAATGATTGAAAAGACAAAACATAATCTTTTACCTGATTCTGTTAATTATAACGCAAGCCGTGGGCAATCTAAGTCATTTAATATTAATGGATCACAAAAAATAACGTTAAATACGGGTTTTGTGGATTCGAATTATTCCGATTTTATTCAAGATTTATTAATGTCTAATACCGTTTTATTGGATAATGTGCCGGTTCTTGTTTCATCAACTCAAAGCGACATCAAAACATCGTTAAAAGATAAAAATATCAATTACGAAATAGAGTTTGAGTACGCATTCAACCTTAAAAACACGGTAATTTAATGATCATAGCAGCGATTTATATCTTTATCGATGGCCTTTATAAACGGATTGAATTATTTAATGATGAAAAAATCAGCGTTACAAGTTCAATTCAAAATATTAATGATATATCAAAAGTATTTACGGACTATTCGCAGTCGTTTACGGTGCCTGCAAACAAGCACAATAACGAAATATTTAAGCATTGGTATGAAAATTCGATTGATAATGGCTTTGATGCACGGACAAGAAAGCCCGCATACATCGAAATTAATTCCGCATTATTCAGAAGCGGAAAAATTCAATTAGAAAAAGCCCAATTCAAAAATAATCAAATTGATAATTATCAAATTACGTTTTTTGGTAGTTTACTTTCTTTGAAAGATTTATTTGGTGGTAAGTTCCTTCGTGACTTTGATTATTCAGCTTACAATTTTACTTATACCGGTGCCGTTGTAAAAACTCGAGTTACTGGAGGAGTTACAAATGATGTCAAATTTCCATTGATTACATCGGATAATAATTGGACTTATAACACGAATGGAGGAATAAAAGCGGATTGGGATATTACAAAAAATGCACATCCTATTCATCATCACGATTTATTCCCAGCAATGAGGGTAAGTAAGATCGTGGATTCTATTGCGTCTGGTTTAGGTATTACAATTCAAGGTAATTCAACTAATAATTTTTTAGATGATGCAAAGTATAAAAATGCTTTTCTTTGGCTAAAAAATACGGATTCGTTTACTTTGAAACAAACACCACAAAGAATCAATTTCCAAACTAATACGAGTACCGTTGGAACGCAAGGAATTTTTGTTGTAGGTGGTTCAAATCCTGATCACTTAGATTATGTGAAGCCCGAAAGTCCAGCATATCTAAGTAAGTCAAACATCAAACTAACTTTCACGACATCGGGAACAGAGTTTTATTTATACGTTTATAAAAATGGGATTAAATTAAGCGAGCAAAGTTATTTAACGCAGACAAGTCAAATGACATTGTCAGCACCGTTGGAAGATTCTGGAGTGTACACGTTTTATGTTTCGTCTGCCTCCGCAGTTACTTATACATCGGTTTATGAATTTGAAACAAGGGATTCAATAACAACAAACATTGTAAGCGATGTTACTTGCACGGGTACAAGTCAGACAACCACCACGACTTTAAACGTGGCGGATTATATGCCTGATATGAAGGCAGAGGATTTCTTTTCGGGAATTTTAAAGATGTTTAATCTTACTTGTTTTTCGGTTGCTGATGGAGTTTATCAGGTTGAACAGATTGAAAATTGGTATTCAAACGGAACGGTTAGGGATGTTTCAAAATATGTTATTAGCGATGAAATAAATATTGAACGAGTAAAGCCATACAAGGCAATCACGTTTCAATACGAGAAATGTGAGAATATTTTGGCAACGGAATACCTTTCAAGGTCGGCAGTTCCTTATGGCGATTTGAAATATACATTGAATAACGATGGAGAAGAATTTGAAGTTAGTTTGCCATTTGAGAATATGCCATTTCAGAAGTTTAGCGGAACGACTTTGCAGGTTGGATATTCCTTAAAGCACGATCTAAATCAATACATTCCAAAACCCGTAATTCTTTATGACTACAATACGATTCAAAGTTGCGATTTTCATTTTAACGATGGGAGTTCTACTACTAATGTTACTACCTATAATTGTTTTGGACAAGATACTCTCATCAGTGGTCAAATAAATACAATCAATTTTGGGGCCCAACAAAGTACGTTCACGGATGCAATTGAAACACGTTCTTTATTTAATAATTATTACCTCAATTATTTAGCTAATATCTTCACGGATAAGGCACGAATATTGAAGTTGAAAGCAATATTTCCAATTAGTTTACTGAATGCCTTAAAGCTAAATGACCGTTTAATCATTCGAGATAAAAGGTATGTGATTAATCAGTTTACAACGGATTTGACTACTGGCGAAGTTGATTTGGAATTGCTTAATGATTTCCGTGTTGCTTCGATCATTCCAGATCCAATAAACTACTATTCGTTTTCGGTAAGTAATAACAATTCTGCAAACTATACGAGTGCGTGTGCTGAATCGACCTATCCTTTATTGATCTACGGAACAAATCCGACCTTTGAAAGTAATTCGACATTCTATACAATTTCGGGAAGTCTATTCAATGGCGGAGGCTATTATTTTAAAACAAGTCTAAATAAATATGTTCAAATTAATACTGTTGGTATTGCTTCTAATTTTGGTTCTTGTGGATCGGCACCAGCCCCGACTTTAAATTCATTTAGCGTAACGAATGCAAATTCAGCTTCATCGGTGGAGGCTTGTCCAATTACTGACTATTCATTAACAATTTACGGAGAGGCGACACCATTGTACACGAATGTCGTTGTTTATAGCAATAATACGGGTACATTAATTCCTTTTGTTGGTAATAATTACGTTTACCATTGTAACGATGGAACGTGGGTGCAAATTAATTCAAGCGGAGTTATAACAACCTGGGGAACTTGTTCATTTATTCCGCCAGCAATTGAAACATTTACATTCTATACTTTAAAATAATATGGCATTTTCAAACGCAAGTGATGCGAGAACAAAATTAACAAATCCTTATACGGATAATAGTTCTGAAATTTTGTATGCCAATAATGATTTATTGGATTCGACTACAATATTTTACAAAAATTCAGCCAAGACTATTTTAGCAAGTGCTGGAAATTACGTGGTTGTCACAAACTATAAAACGTATTTCATTACTCTTGGAAGCGATGGTAAAATTAGCGGAACTAAATCCGAAGTAATGCCAAGTGGATCCGATTCAACCTGGGTAGAAGATAGATTAAAAAATGGCGATGCATTAATATCAAATCAATTAAGCGTAGGGGGTACAAGTTTAAGCATTTCGGGAGATTTTAAATTAACTGATGCAGTTTGGAGTTCAAGGCCATATAGTGGGAGCAAGGCTTGGATGATTGAACACGGAGATTTAAATACAACTGCGATAACCAATATTGATTTATCTGATATGCGTGGTTATGATTTGCGTCTAATTACTGGGGAATATACATCAAGTAAATTTGTCGGAACCGGTTATCCTTCAAATACTACATCTGCAATAATTCATTTAGAATCAAATCCATCAAGATCGGATATAATAGGAAATAAAAAGTATTTTTTTCGTCCTGATTATTATATTCCAAGTACTTTGCACAATACTCATTCATATTTCAGAAGGATGCCAGATATCGAGCAGATTTTTGATAAAAATGGAATGAAAAAAATGTGGGTGGATATGGCCGAACCATTAATGGATATTGTAAATGCATCTACTCATACGGCAAGAACATCAACACGACTAAATAAAGGTATTACAGAGGCCCGAGATGTTACAACAGCTTGGGGAGTAAGTCAAAACATTGATAGAAATAAACATCTATTTTATGAATATGATGACACGTTTAAATCTGCAGTGGCAAGGGCTTGGGATTCTGGTGGAGTACCGGCAACGGGTAATTTTATAGACGATATTTGGCAACATAGAACGACGGCATTATTTGAGTCATTAGATGTAAGCCAAGCAAATAAATCTACTTGGAGGTATACTCGAGGCGGTTATGATTGGAGTTATTACGAAGTAAATAAATATGAATTTACAACGGTTTGGGCATCAGGTACAAATTATCAATTCGATGGGCCAGCAAGTCAATATACATCTTATTTCTATCCTTACGGGGCAACAAATGGAGTGCATATTGAATACGATTTCGAGGTAGTTAGCCCAGCTTTATTTTCCGAAATTGCGGGAATCAATTGGAACAAATGTATTAATTCGGCCAAGGCAGTTGCTGAACAAGTTTATAGCGGTTTTCAATATCCAAAATTTTCTATTTATGGTTTAGGGATTTATCAATCTATTAATCAAGGTGCAAGCGGTTATGGATGGAAAGATATGAAGCCAGGGAATACAATTACGGGAACGCAATTATATTCAGATTATCACGACTATTTTGTAAATGGTACAATTCCTTATACGAGTTTAGGAACTTACAAAGCGTGGTTTAAAGGAGCAATTGAAAATTTTGGCTATTTCTATGTTTCAAACTACCAATTGGATATGGATGCCAAATTCCAAATTTATTCAATCGTTCATAATACAGATATTACAAGAAAGATATTATTTCAAATTTTAGGCAGTGGACATAATAAAAAGGTTTGCGGATATTTTTGGTATAAACAAGAAATTGTCTCGGGAACTTCAGATTATTCTTATCAACGTAAAGTAGTAACATCAGGCGGAGGACAATACAATACGGATCGCAACCGATTGGAAGCATCGCCATCAATGATGTATAATATGGCTGTATGGTCAATGACTTATGCAGATGGCTTATACTTTTGGTATCAAGCAAAATTAGGCGAAGAAACGGGAGCAGCAAGAACGGATGGAGAATCAAATTCATTAAGTGATGGATCCATTGAAACTAAATGGGGCGAAACTTGGTGCGTCGGTAAATCTTCATATGATTGGGCCTATATTGGTTATTTGCACGCAAGTCAAAATAAAGATATTATAGGAGCCAATACTGATTGGAAAACACCAAATTATAAAATAGATTCTACCAATTGGACATCGGGAACGCAAGAATATCCGGTTAGTTTATTTAATGAATCAAGGCCCATTTCAAAATATAAATTAAGTGCAGATGGCACGGAGGCATTAGTTATTATTTACAATGGATTTAATAATGGCTATACAAAAGTAACTCATACGTTACGATTAGCGGATAAGGCAAATTACCAGTTTACAGTTGACACTTATGGGAGTTTTACTACGATTTTACGTTTAAGCGGTTTATAATATGATAAAGCAAGTTATTAGTTTATTAATGACAATTGACCATTTTAATCAATCTGAATTGATTGAAATAGCAAAAGGAAGGAATGAAATTCCAACCACATTACATAAGGGAATTAAACAAATAAAAAGAATATCCAAATGGCGAAAGATGTCGAAGTAAATTTAAACGTAAAAAATAACGTTGAGGGATCAATTGCCGAATTAAAGAAATTAAAGAAGCAATTAAAAGACACCGAAGTCGGCACGGATGCGTTTAAGAATCTCTATAATCAGATTGATGATTTAGAGGATAAAATTAAATCAGCTAAAAATGTTTCGTCTGATTGGGTGGATTCTTTGGCGAGTGCTGGTGGCCCGATTGGAGAATTAGGAACGAGCATAAATAATGTAAAAGTAGCAACTCAATCTTTTGGTAGTGCATTAAAAGCCACGGGAATCGGTTTGCTTGTTTCTTTAGTTGGTGGATTAGTGGCAGCATTTAATGATTCAGAAAAAGCAACAAAAAAACTACAACCATTATTTCAAGGATTGGAAAAAATATTTAATGGCGTTTTTGCAGCAATTGAGCCATTGTTTAATACTTTGGTCGATTTTGCGATTAGTGCTTTGCCTATGGTATCAAAAGCAATGCAAACGGTGTACGGATCAGTCACGGCAGTTATTCAATCATTAGGAAGTTTAGGAAGTTCAGTCGCTAAATTTATTAAAGGCGATTTTTCGGGTGCCTGGAAGGATGCTAAATCTTCGGTAAATGATTTCGGTAAAAATTACGACGAATCAATTAAGCGTTTTCAAGATGGTTCAAAAGAATTGACCAAAACCGAAAAAGAGGAATTAGATAAACGGAAAAAACAAAGAGAGGAAGCAGAAAAAGAAAGACAAGCAGAAATAAAAAAACGTGCTGACATTGAAAACGAAAATCTTCAAATTGAAGGGGATCGACAAATGAAAGCCTATGAAAAATCCATTGACGATGATCAGCAAAGAATGGCTGAACAAGGTCAAATGTTAATGGATGAATACGATGCAAGACAGAGGGCCATTGCAACTTATGAAGCAAATATAACGGCAGACGCTAAAGAGCAAGCAGAACAAAGAAAAGAAACGGCTAAAAAGGAAGCAGAAACAAAAGCAGCAATCCAAGAAGCATTCGTTGTTAATATTATGAGAATTGGCCAAGGTCTTAGACAGATTGCTGGTGATAATAAAGAATTGGCCATTGCTGGAATTGTCTTGGAACAATCTGCCGCAGTTGCTTCAATTATTATAAACACCCAAAAAAATGCAGCTAAATATGGTTATGCAACACCATTAGGAATTTCAGAATTAATTGCAGGGGGAATTGGAGTTGCTTCGGCTATTTCTGCTGGAGTTAAAGGTATTCAAGATATTAATGCTGGGACTGCTACTGGGGGTCAAATGTCTTTTGGAAATCAACAAATGACTTCCAGTTATTCAAAGGCCCCAACATTTAACGTGGTAGGTGTTAGTCCAGTCAATCAAATTGCACAGTCCTTAGGTGGGGAAATGCCACCAGTACGGGCCTATGTTGTGGCTAATGATGTAACAAGTCAACAAGCATTAGACCGAAATAGGGTAAGTGCTGCAACATTAGGATAATCGAAAATGTAACAAAACAAAATTTAAAGGTTTAATGAGTATGAAAATAATCGAGTTGATTATCGAAAACGATTTGGATGGAATTGAGGCGATCTCGTTGGTTGAAAAACCTGCGATTGAATCCAATTTTATCACATTGGCTAAGGAGTACGAAATGAATTTGGCAGAAGTAGATGGCGAGAAGCACATATTAATGGGCCCAGCGTTGATTCCAAATAAAATGATTTTTAGAAAGGAAGGCGATTTAAAATACCAAGTCTATTTTTCTGAGGCTACGGTAGAGCAAGCAAGCCAAATGTATTTAAAAGCAGGCAATCAATCGAATGCCACATTACATCACAAAACAAAGGTGGATGGTATGTCTTTGGTTGAATCGTGGATTATAACCAATCCCGAAATGGATAAGTCGAAAGCCTTTGGATTTGATTTACCTAAGGGAACGTGGATGGTATCAATGAAAGCCGATAATGAGGAAATGTGGCAAAAGGCAAAAAGCGGAGAAGTAAAAGGATTTTCAATTGAAGGATATTTTGCAGATAAATTAAGTTTGGAATTATTGCCACAGATTAATGATGAAGATTTAGTTGAACACATTTTAAATATTTTAGAAGATGGCAAAAAATAGTTATTCAAGTCCAAAAGGAGGCAAACGAGGTTGCTTATGCAAAGACGAAACATATTCCCCTGATTGTTGCGATGGCGAGATTATCTCGCAAGGTGTTGGGGCCTTAGTTAATCAAGTTGTTTCAAATGTTAATAACACGAATGCACCCAGAACAATTATTTCAGTAAGTAATTAAATAATAAATCATATGGAATACAAAAGCAAAAAAAACTTGATTAAGGCCGCATTAGGTTTCCAAGTTAATCTTGCACAAATGAAGTTAGAGGATGGTATTACCATCGTTGAAGCGGAAGCATTTGAGCCTGATTATTCAATCGGAATCGTAACGGCTGACGGAATTGTACCGTTACCAGTAGGCGAATATACTTTGGAAGATGGTAAAATCTTATCAGTAAAGGTTGAAGGTATCATTTCAGAGATTAAAGATGCAATGCCTGAGGAAGCACCAATGCCAGAGGCACCGGTAGAAATTAATGTCGAAGCAGATTCACAAGCACCACAACCAAAAAGAGTGGTTGAATCGGTAAGTAAAGAAACATTCTTTGCAGAAATCGAGAAGTTAAAGGTTGAATTTTCAGCACAAATTGAAGAATTGAAGTCAGTTAAAACTGAACTTGAATCAGTAAAGGCCGAAAAATTAGCATTAGAAGTAAAATTAAATAGTCAAGAAGAAGGAGCCGAGCCAATTGTTCAAAATCCAGAAGCGGAAGTAAAAGTACAAGGATTTGCTTACGGACAAAATCATCCCGAAACAATTCTTGATAATGTGTTTTCAAAAATATTTTCATAACAATTTAAATTAAGTAAAAAAAAATGGCGACTACGACAAGTTTAACCACCACCTATGCCGGTCAATACGCAAATAAGATTATTGCGGCATCATTATTGTCTTCTCCTACTATCGATCGTGGTGGTATTGAGGTAAAACCTAACGTAAATTACAAGCAAGTTATTAAACGTTTGGCTACTGACGCAATCTTGAAAGATGCGACTTGTGATTTCGATGCAACATCGACGGTAACTATTACTGAAAAAGTTTTAGCACCAGAAGAATTTCAAGTAAACTTACAATTATGTAAGAAAGATTATGTTTCTGATTGGTTAGGAGTAGAACAAGGATTTTCAGCGTTTAAAGTATTACCAAAATCATTCCAAGAGTTTTTAGTTGCTCACGTTGCTGCAAAAGTTGCTGCAAAAAATGAAACTAACATTTGGGAAGGTGTAACGGCTAACGCTGGAGAGTTCAACGGTATAACTACTTTGATCGCTGCGGATGCTTTATTGCCAACTGCTCAAGAAGTTGCTGGAACTACTGTTACTGCTTCTAACGTAATTACTGAACTTGGTAAAATTGCGGATGCTATTCCAGCTTCATTGTACACTAAGGATGATCTTTACATCTACGTTTCTCAGTCAATTGCTCGTTCATACATTCGTGCTTTGGGTGGATTTGGAACATCTGGTTTAGGTGCTGCTGGTACAAATGCAATGGGAACTCAATGGTACAACAATGGATCATTAACATTTGACGGAATCAAAATCTTTGTTGCGGATGGTCTTACTTCAACAAAAGCAATTGCTACAACTAAATCAAACCTTTATTTTGGTACTGATTTATTGTCTGATTTGGCGGAAGTTCAAGTAATTGATATGTCCCCAATGGATGGATCACAAAACGTACGTGTAGTAATGCGTATGACCGCAGGTGTTCAATACGGATTTGCTTCTGATATCGTTACATACGGAATTACAAACTCCGCTAACTAATTAGTTTAAAGCACCTCGTTAATTCGGGGTGCTTATTTTTAATCTTTAAATTTATTCAATATGCCTTGCGATATTAGTTTAGGACGGTTAGAGCCTTGCAAAACCAGCGTCGGTGGATTGAGAGCAGTTTACATTATGAACGAAGGTGACGCAACAACCGTTACCTACGATGCAACTGATACGGATGCTATAACTGCAATTGCAGGTACTCCAATCGGTTTCAAATACGATTTGAAGGGTTCAAGTTCATTTGAGCAAACCATTAATTCAAGCCGTGCAAATGGTACTACTTTTTTTACGCAAACGCTTAATTTATCCCTAAAGGGAATTACCAAAAAAGACTTGAAACAAATCAAGTTGTTAGCCTACACACGTCCCCAGGTTATCATCGAGGACAATAACGGAAATTTCTTTTATGCAGGATTAAAAAACGGAATGGAAGTTACGGGCGGTTCAATTGTTACGGGTGCAGCGATGGGCGATTTATCAGGTTTCACGATTACATTAGTGGGCGAGGAGCCGGTACCTGCAAACATCATTACAACATCATTGACAACTGCGGGTGTTACGGTTACGGTTGGAACCTAATTAGGTTTAATTTTAAGAAGTTGGAAGGCCGGGCAGAGTTCCCGGTCTTTCCATTTTAAAACAAAATCAGTTTTTTCGGTTTATAGTATATGATTCTATTGAAGCAAATTGCAACGGCCCAACAAATTAAATTTATTCCGACACGGAGTGGAAGGCCGAATGAGTTAATATTGAAAAACGAAACAACTGGCGTTCAAAGTCAGTATTATATTGATTGCACGACTGAATCGTTTTATAGTAAATTTTCAAAAGTTCTTGATTTAAAGGAAGGCCATTTTTATACGTTGACGATTAATGAAAATTCCGACAAAACAAATATTGATAATTTTGCTTCGAGGGTTGTGGCGGATGGTGGAACGTATGAAGGGGAATCGTGTTTGTACACATTTTATTCATCCTTTGCCCATACAACAACTTTGATACACATGGACAAGGTATTTGTCACAAATCAAGTTATCGACGATTATAGCGTAAATAAAAACGAATATGTTTCAAGTTCGTCAAACATAATTTTCTATGAATAGGAAAAAAGAAAATAGCGGTTTACACTTTGTTCAATTAGAGGCATATTCTGCACCTAAGATGACGGAAAACAACCGTGATGCCTGGGTTGGATTTGGAGAAGATAATAATTTCTTTCAGTTTTTGATTGATCGATACAACGGATCAACGACTAATAACGCAGTAATTAACAACGTTATTAAATTAATCTACGGTCGTGGTTTAGATGCTACGGATTCAAGCAAGAAGCCCAACGAATATGCTCAAATGATGATGCTATTTCGAAAGGATATTGTTAAAAAAGGAGTGGCAGACCTAAAAATGTTGGGCCAATATGCCTATCAATTAATTTATAATAAGTCTAAGGATGCCATCATTCGGGTTGAGCATATCCCAGTACAATTATTAAGGGCCGAAAAGTGCAATAAAAAGGGAGAAATTGAAGCATATTATTATTCTGATAATTGGGAAGATGTTAAAAAATTTGTACCTAAACGCATTCCGGCTTTTGGTTATGGCGATAAAACTTTGGAAATCCTTTATATTGGAAATTACACCGTTGGTCAGAAGTACTATTCAAATGTTGATTACATAGGGGCTATTCCTTATGCTAAATTAGAGGAAGAAATAGCTGATTATTTAATTAACGATGTACAAAACGGATTTAGCCCGACAAGTGTTGTTAACTTTAATAACGGAATCCCTGACGAAGAAAAAAGGGAATTAATTAGTCGCCAGGTATCGGCAACATTAACTGGATCAAAAGGAAAGAAAGTTGTGGTTTCATTTAATAACGATGAAACGAAAAAGACAACAGTAGATTCTATTCCTTTAAACGATGCACCGAAACACTATGAGTATTTAAGTCAAGAGGCCCAAGGCAAGATTTTGTTAGGTCACGGTGTTGTAAGTGGTTTACAGTTTGGAATTCCTTCCGCAAATGGATTTAGTTCTAATGCGGATGAGTTGAAAAATGCAATTACCTTGTTCGATAATATGGTAATTCGTTATTTTCAAGATACGTTCATTGATGGAATCGAAAAGGTTTTATCCTTCAATGGAATTAGTCTAAATCTATATTTTAAGACCTTGCAACCTTTGGAGTTTGTTGATTTAAATCCAATTGTTGATAAGGCCACAATGGAAGAAGAAACGGGGGTTAAATTGTCGGCCCATTTAGATGAGATTGAACTCGAGGAATTTGGCGAGGATATTGATTTGAACGAATGGGAATTAATTGATTCAAGAGTGGTGGAGGATTTGGAAATGGAATCTCAATTGGATGCTGAACTTGAAGCATTAAATAACCCGAAAAAATCGTTAATGTCAAAGATTTATGAATTTGTGACTACTGGAGTGGCCCGACCAAATATCGGTTCAAGTCAAGATGGTAAATTATTTATGTCACGTTATCGTTATTCTGGGGAAACAACTAATAAAAGTCGACCATTCTGCGTTAAGATGACACAGTTGAATAAGTTATATCGAAAAGAAGATATTCAATTGATGAGTCAAAAAGCAAGTACTAATCCTGGATGGGGACCAAAAGGTGCTGATACATATGATATTTTTCTTTACAAGGGTGGTGGTGCTTGTCATCATTTTTGGGTGCGGGAAACATACAAAAGATTCACTGATCCACGAAGAAAAGGAAGCGAGCAAATAACACCAGCACAGGCACGGAAGCAAGGCGAGATTTTGCCAACAAATAACAAATTGGTTTATACAAAGCCGATTGATATGCCAAATCAAGGATTTTTACCAAAGGGACAATAAGATGGCAACAGCACTATTTGTAAGTCGGGACGAGATTGTTAAGTTTACTGCATTGAATGGCAACATTGATACCGACAATTTTTTGCAGTGGGTTAAAGTGGCCCAAGACATCCACATTCAAAGCTATTTAGGTACTAAGTTATTTAAGAAAATAAATGATGATTTAGTTGCTGGAACTTTGGCAGGTAATTACTTGTCTTTGACGAATGTGTACATTAAGCCAATGTTGATTCACTGGAGCCTTGTGGAATACCTTCCTTTTGCAGCTTATACGATTTCAAATAAGGGAGTTTATAAACATAATTCGGAAACGAGTGATACGGTCAATAAAGAAGAAATTGATTTCTTAGTAGAAAAAGAAAGGTCGATTGCAGAAAATTACTCGAGGCGATTTATTGATTATATGAGTTTCAATCAGTCTTTATATCCTGAATATAACACTAATAGTAATGCAGATGTCTATCCAACGAAAGAAGCTGATTTTATCTCGTGGCAATTATAAGCCAAAAGATGAAAACATTAAAAAATTAAAGGTTTACCTTAATAAATTAGAAGATGCCAAATAATATAGGATGGGGCCAAGGTGCTGGAAATAACGCAATCGGTTGGGGCCAAGGTGCTGCGAACAATTTAATTTCTTGGGGGAAATCACAAATTACATCACCATCTGGCGAAACAGATATAGTAGGTGGAGTTTATGCCTTATCTTTTAATTTTCAAACTCGAATTTCAACGGATTCGGGTACCTTTGAAGCACCAACGTGCTTAATAACAACATTGAACACATTTAAAATTTAGAAATATGGCATTATTAGATACTGCGTCACTCATTGTAACGCCAAACGGTTATAAGGCATCCAAATTGTATTCAATTGTTCCTACTGATGGAACGGGAGATATGGCATTTTCGAGAACGGGAAACACGGCTACACGAGTTAATTCGAGTGGTTTAATTGAAGGTGTAAACGCAAATATTCCAAGACTTGATTATTTAGGAAGCACTTGCCCGAAATTGTTATTAGAGCCACAACGGACAAATTTAGCTTTAAGAAGTGAGGAAATTGATAACGCAACTTGGCTAAAAACTGAAGTTACTATAAGTGGAAATTTAATTGTATCCCCAAGTGGTTCAACTAATGCAGATAAAATAATTGAAAGCACCTCAAATGCACTTCATTTTACTTATCAAAATATAGGATTATCAAATAGCACTAATTATTCATTTTCTTGTTTTTTAAAATCTGGTGAAAGAACAAAAGGAACTTTAAGATTGGGATATATAACTAATTTTGATGATGATTTTGATTTAACTACTGGATTAGCAACTTATGGAACTTTAACTAATTATGGAAATGGTTGGTTTAGATATGTAAGAAATTTCACTACTTTATTAGCTGGTGGAACATTTTTTTCAATGTTAATTTTGCGTAATAATTCAGGATTACAAACTTATACTGGAGATGGTTCATCCGGTTTATATTTATGGGGTGCACAAGTTGAATTAGGCACCTTCGCAACATCATACATACCTACAACAACTGCAAGTGTTACAAGGAATGCGGATGCTTGTAGTAAAACGGGTATTTCTTCTTTATTAAATACATCACAAGGGACAATTTATTTAAAAGGGAATTTTGGTTATGGTATTTCAACGTTATATATTTTAGATATTACGGATGGTTCAGATGCTAATAAAATCCAAATTGTTTATTTAGGAAATTCAGTTATACGATTTAGAATTCAATTAACTTCTGGAATTTCAAATGTTGATTATACAATGCCTAATCCATTAACTACTTTTACATTAGTTGGTAGGTATTCAGCTTCAGAAGTTTCATTTTTTGTAAATGGAGTTTTAATTAGTCAAACTACTGGAAGAACTTCATCGGGTACATTAAGTGCCATTGCATTTGGTCAATGGTATTCAGCAAATACAACTGCAAATATTAGTGCTTTTGCTTTTTGGAAAACGGCTTTAACAAATTCAGAATGTTTAACATTATCACAATCATAAAATGAAATTTTTAAAATACGAATTTGATCCTAAGGAATGGGAAAAATTAAAATCCGAAATACAAATTAGTTTTGGATTAGGCGATGAGAAATCAATCGGATATAATCACGAATTAATTGAATCAGTTGTGGAAATTGGTCACATTACGATTAAGCCACCAGTATTCAATGACAAAATGGAAATGACTAAACCACCGGTTTTTTCTGATTTATTTGCCGTCGATATTCTTTGGAAGGAAGATGAATTAGAATCGTTTGCACCGTTTAAAGTTTGGTGTCAGCCGGTTGGCATTCATTCCTTCGGTGCTTCCATCGATGCGGATTATATCGAGGCTTACAACGCACAAAAGAAGAAGTAATGGAACAAAATCAGCATCCTTTAGGGGTACTTTCTTTATTTATGGGTGGAATAACTGCTATTATTTCTTACACGAGTTTGTCCTATTTAGTCGGTATTATATCGGGTTTATTTGCCATTGCATCGTGTAGTTTTGCGATGGTTTATTATTACAAACAAATAGTAAAATTAAATAAGGATGAAAACGCTAATAGATAATATTCACGAGTTTTTTAAATTTAAAGATGAATTTTCGTCGGGCCGATTGGTGTTTATCCTTGGTTCCCTAATTGTATTTGGAGTTTACATTTACGACTATAAAAACGGCGGAGTACAAAATATTGTAATGTCAGTGCTTGGATATTCCTCAGCATCCATAACTTTGTCTAAGTTTTCTAAAAACAATTCTAATGAAAATACTCCAAATAAGTGATTTGGGAATAAATTTAATAAAGAAATACGAAGGATTTAGGGCAAAACCTTATTTATGCCCAGCAAATGTCCCAACAATAGGATACGGATCGACCTACTACGAAGACGGAACCAAGGTAAAATTAACGGATCAAGCAATTACAGAACAAAGGGCCACGGAATTATTGAAGGCCCTTTTATCGTTATATGAAAAGGCCGTCGATTCTTATTGTGTTGATTCTATAAATCAATTTCAATTTGATGCACTTGTTTCCTTTGCCTACAATTGCGGTACCGGTAACTTGAAATCTTCAACTTTATTAAAGAAGGTAAACGCAAACCCAGGTGATCCATCAATTAAGAATGAATTTATGAAATGGAATAAGGGCCTTGGAAAAATACTTACCGGATTAACATTAAGAAGAAGTGAAGAAGCTAATTTATACTTTTATGAGATCGTTTAATCTATTTATTTTTGCTTTGATTCTTTTTGCAAGTTGCAAATCTACCAAGGTAACCAGCACCGTTGAAAAAATTCGAATTGATACAGTTCGTGATTATAAAGTAATTACAAAATTCAAACCGATTCACGACACATTAATCATTGAAAATGCTTGCGATTCTTCGGGCATTCTGACACGATTTTATTCGACCCTAACCATTCCGTCGGGCAGACTTACAATAAGGTCACAGAATGGCAATATTAAAGCCACAATTGATTTAGATTCAGTAGCGAATGTATACGATTCTAAATACAAGGCAAAATACAAAAACGAAGTCAAGTTTGTTGAAAAAATAGTGGTCAAAAAAGTGGTTCCATTATGGGCCATAGTTACGATTCTGATTCAATCGTTCATCATAATCTTATATTTCTATTTTAGGTTTATTAATCCATTCAGATAATGTCAATTCAGCACAAGATTGAAACGGTTAAAAATCATTTTTATAGTTCAAAATTAGGTAAGAAAGAGTTTTGTGAAAAATTTCATAATCAATACGGTTATGCTAATTGGGAGCAAATGAAAAAATTTATGAATGTCAATCACATTCTTCAAAGTGAGAGATCACAAGAATATCTTGAAGGTTCCGTAAAAATTCAAGATACCATAAATTACGACCTTGATTTAATCGATAATTTTGGAATTGCGGAATCCTTATCTAAAGAATATGAATCAGAAAAATTACCAAAAGAAATCAAAAAGGTTGGAATCCTATCAGATATACATTTCCCATATCATTCTTTAGAGGCATTAACTATTGCAATCCGTTATCTTAAAAATTCTAAAATTGATTGCTTGTATCTAAATGGCGACATTATGGATTTTTATTCTATTTCAAGGCACGAGAAAGATAAAGATCTTCGAGACTTTAAACGAGAGGTTGATATGTCCAGAGATTTTTTAAAAAAGTTGCGTGATCTATTCCCAACAATTCCAATATATTATAAATTAGGAAACCATGAACAACGTTGGGCCAGGTCTTTGCAGATGCAAGCGGATGAGTTTGCCCAGTTGCACGAATTACAATTCAATATCTTTTTTAACCTTGATAAATTGCAGTTCAATGTTATTGAGGATTGGCAAGGAATGGAAATGGGCGATTTATTGGTAGTTCACGGACACGAGCTTTATGGTGCCGGAGGTATTAATCCTTCGCAAAATTTAATGAATAAAACCTTATGTAATACATTGATGGGCCACGTTCATAGAACATCAACAACGCAAAAGAAAACGGCCTTTAAAGAGTTTATAAATACTTACACTACTGGATGCCTTACCGTATTATCTCCCAAGTATATGCCATTCTCCCAGCATAACAATGGTTTTGCCATTGTTGAAATTAATGAGGGAAAATCAAAAGTTTTTAATTTGCAGATAAAAGACGGAAAAATTTATTAGATTTGTTCATAAGTTGTTTTTCATAGTTTGTTTAGATAGGTTTAAAGTGAATAAAATCCCTGCTGATAATATTGGTAGGGATTTTTGTTTTGATTGAAAAAAAAGATAGAAAAGTTTTTTTATTCAAAAAGTTTTTGTACTTTTGATTCATCGAAAGCAACAAAGCATTCGAATAAACCTTTCAAACAATGTCAAAATTTAAAATTTCTTTTGAGGATGCACAAGAAAACGATGTGTATTCAGTTACAAAACAATTTGAGGATTTGCAAGAAGCTACAAAGTATGCCGAATTAATTTTGGCAACTACTTCTGATAATTGCATTTCTTTCAATATTTATCAATTTTAAACCTTATCAAAAAATGAAAAAATTAATGACTTACATCATCGAACGGCACCAGGAAGATCCTGAGTGTTTGTTTATGGCACTTGGCTTCATTATTTTCTGCACGGTGGCCTTTTTCCTATTGCCTTACTTTATCGTTTATTTAGGATGATTTGGCGGATGGCATTTCGGTATCACGGTACTGGCACTTATTTCATTACAATGAAATTTGAAGACCTTATTCAAGCAAATAAATATATTGCAAAGGAGGAGGCTAAAGAAAATTCTCAATTTTTAAACTTTAAACTTTTAAATCATTATGGAATTAACTAACAGTAACAATGCATTAGCATTATTCGACAACCAGTCGATTCAAGAAATGGGCAAGTTGGATATCACAACCTTGGCTCATTCAATCGGTGATCTTATTACCGAAAATGGTGGAGAGATTGTCAAGACCTTAGCCATCGCAACTAAGTACCAGCTTTTATTTTCAGAGATTGAAAAGAATCTTTCCAAGAATGGAGTGGATGAATTATTGAAGTACGATGGATCCAAGACCAATGCTTTCCGGGTGGAGTTGCAAGTTGCCGAAGTTGGTACACGATATGACTTTACTGCGAATCAGAAATGGAATGATCTTAATGAGCAGATCAATGCTTTGAAAGAAAAGCAGAAGGAAGTGGAGGCATTCTGCAAGGCTCTTAAATCTAAGACAATCACGGTCGATGAGGAAACCGGAGAATCATTTGAATTCTTCCCACCGGCAAAATCAAGTACAACATCAATTAAAAAAACCATCAAATAATTATGGAAAAGTTAGAAAAACGATTAAATGCGTTAAAGGCAGTTTTAGCTAAGTTAGGAATTGAAAATTTAGATTATCATCGAGTTTATGTCATTACGATGTACCCAGGTCACATTTGTATTCAAGGATATCATTCTGCTTCATTAATTAGTTTGATTAAGGATAGCTTTGACACATCAGATTTGTCTATAAATGAATGTGGATTTGTTGTAATTAATGTAAAATTTGAAAATGAAACATTTGAAATCATTTTAACTTAAATAAAAATGAAAAACCTGATTAAAAGTTTATCCGCATTTCAGAACGAATGCCCGATAATTCACAAAGACACGAAGGGACATAATTACACTTATGCCGACCTTCCTCAGATTTTTAATACTATTAATCCACTAATGAAGAAGCACGGTTTGTGCTTCTCTCAATTGCTGGAAAACGATGGTATTCGCACGATTCTCTTTCACGTTGAAAGTGGAGAGCAATTAGAGAGTTTCACGTTGATCCCTAAGGTAAAACTTGGAAATATGAACGATTTTCAAGCAATTGGTTCGGGTTATACGTATTTTCGGAGATACTGCATTTCTTCGATTTTGGGGTTAGTGACCGATAAAGATACGGACGCAGCCGGCACGCAAGTAGTAAAGCAAGTACCAGCAAAGCCGTCACCTAAAGCGGAAGTCAAATTGGAATTGAATGAATTTCAAGAGATTCAAGAGGTCATCAATGGTACCGGTACTATTGCCCAATTAACATCACTTTGGCTTGACCTTGAAGATTATTACAAGGAGATCCAAGTGGTCAAAGATTTATTTTCAAACCGTAAAAATCAATTAAATAAATAATGGAAAAGAAAGAAAAAGTATTCGCAAAGGGGTTCAATTTCAAGAAAAATGAGAACGCACCGGAATGGGTAGTCGGTCGATTATCCTTAAAAAAAGATGAAGCGATCGCCTTCATCCAAAGCCAAGGCAATGAGTGGATAAATCTAAACATTGCACGGGGCCAACAAGGTAATTTCTATGTTGAATTAGATACCTGGAAGCCTACCAACCAATTAAATCCTAGTTCTAATCAGTTGAGCAATATTCCACAATTTAACCCTGAGCCAAATGTCAGCAACGATCTCCCCTTCTAAAAATATAATGACGCAAGAGGATTACGAGAATACCTTTGCAATGTCTTGTTTCCTACACATTATGAAGTCTAATATGGCTTTAAATAATCAGACCAGGATTATCATAATGGATTTGGCTGCTCAACGAGTGGTCGAAGGCAAAATGTCAGAGGATTTTTTTAACTCATTATTCCCGAACGATGCTAATTAAGGAAATCGATAAGTATCAAATGACTGCGGACATATTAAACGGGAGGGGCATAAAACCCTTCTCGGCCCGCAGTTGGAACTGGGAAAATGTACGTTCAATTGCGTATTACAACCGTAAAAACGCAAAAGCCGGGTTTATGAAACGGCCCGATGTAATGGCAGTAATTAGAGAAGTCACAATTAAAATGCTCGAAGATGCAAGGGAAAGACAAACAGTCGATTGAC
>Ga0207954_1000083_pt1 | contig 27030 bp, 20 predicted proteins | sample CryBogmetaGMA0M_FD_184547 | JGI IMG/M metagenome (GOLD analysis project Ga0207954, IMG submission 184547) | Freshwater microbial communities from Crystal Bog, Wisconsin, USA - MA0M (SPAdes) | ecosystem: Environmental > Aquatic > Freshwater > Lake | place: Crystal Bog, Wisconsin, USA | collected... | reverse complement strand
CACCCCCTCATCCTACCCCCGCAGCCTCCGGCCGGCAGCGGCGAATTCATGCGACACGCCGGGGATTTCGGGGCGTCAGGTCCCGCCGCTGCCGTGGGTTTCCCCGCGGAGTTCTCCGAGGGCGTTGGAGGCGGCCCGCTGCTCGGCCTCCTTCTTGTTGCGACCCCAGGCCGGGGAATACCGCCGGCCGCCGATCTGGGCCGACACGTGAAAGCTCTTGCTGTGGTCGGGCCCGACCTCCTCCAGCACCTCGTAGGTGGGCGTGATGCCGAAGTCGCGCTGGGCCCACTGCTGCAGGAGCGACTTGTGGTTCGACCCCATCTCCCCGCTGACCACCTTCTCGATCTCGGGCACGAGCATCCGTTCCACGAGGGGCCGGACGGCGTCCATGCCCCCGTCGAGATAGATGGCGGCCACGAGCGACTCGAAGAGGTCGGAGAGCACCGACGAAGGCACGGCCCGGCTGGGTGTGGAGAGGCCCTTGCCCACGATCAGGAAGTCCACCAGTTCGAGCTGCTCGCTGATCCGGCTGCACGTCTCCCGACTCACGACCACCGACTTGATCCGGGTCAGATCCCCCTCCAGCGAGTCGGGGAACGTCCGGTAGAGCCGTTCGCAGACGAGGAACCCGAGGATCGCATCGCCGAGAAACTCGAGCCGTTCGTTGGAGGCCAGCCGATGCTGGGCCCCCGAGGCGTGGGTCAGGGCGGCGATCAGGAGCGTCGGATCGCGAAACATGTGGCCGATCCGCCGCTGGCACTCGGCCACGTCGATCCCAGGCTCCGCCTCGGCCCGCTGCTCGTTCCCGGCCATGCGTTCGTTCGCACTCGTCGCCAACTCGGTCTCGCCCGCTCGCCGGCGAGGGGTGGTGCCCCGCCAGGACGGTCGGCTTCGATGGCGAAGCCACTGGGAAATATCGGGGTTTTCGCCGGAGTGTCAACGCGGCCGGCCCAGCCGATCGCCCGCGGCGGGCCCGATTCGCACTCCCGTCGAACAACCTACCGCCGGCCCGCGTACCAGTGGAGAACCGCGTCTCCGCGAGCACCGCCGGCCCCCTGGCCGGCCGGTGCCGATTGCGCGTGTCAGGCCTACAGTTCTCGCGATTCGACCGACCATGAGAGGAGTTTTCCCCATGACCAACCCGATCCCGCGTTCGCTCACCTCCCCGCAACCCCGCCGCCGCGGCCACCGACCGGCCGCGTGCGTGTTCTGCGCCGCCGCCCTCGCCGCCGCGGCCGTGGTGGCCGCCCTGGCGCCCGTGGCCGTGCGGGCGGAAACGACCAGCGAAGACCTCGTTCATGCCAACGCCCTCTCCAAGGCCTTCCGCCGGGCGGCCGAGCTCGCCACGCCCGCCGTGGTCGTGGTCCGCAGCGAATCCAAGCCGAAGAAGGCTGCCAACCGCCGCGGGCCGCAGCGTGGCCGCGGGGAGAATCCGTTCAAGGGCACGCCGTTCGAGGGCATGTTCCCCGACGGGCTCCCCGAGGGGTTCGAGTTCAACATGCCGGAGGGAGGCCAGTCGCCCGGCCGCTCGGGCGTGGGCTCGGGCGTGATCGTCGATTCGTCGGGCGTGGTGATCACCAACAACCACGTCGTCGAGGGGGCCGACGAGGTCACCGTGGAGCTCTCCGACGGCCGCGAGTTCAAGGCCGCAACGATCGAGACCGACCCCGAGAGCGACCTCGCCGTGGTCAAGCTCGCCGACGCCAAGGACCTGCCCACCGCGAAGCTCGGCAACTCCGACAAGCTCGAGATCGGCGACTGGGTGATCGCGATCGGCAATCCCTTCGAACTCGAGACGACCGTCAGCGCCGGCATCATCAGCGGCAAGGGCCGCGAGCTGGGCAGCATCCGTCGGGCCCAGTTCCTGCAGACCGACGCCGCGATCAACCCCGGCAACTCGGGCGGGCCGCTGATCAACCTCGAGGGCGAAGTAGTCGGCATCAACACCGCCATCGCCTCCAACAGCGGCGGCTACCAGGGCATCGGCTTCGCGATCCCGGCCAACCTCGCCCGCTGGGTCACCGACCAGCTGATCGCGAAGGGCACCGTGGAGCGGGCCTACATCGGCGTGCAGATGGGGCCGCTCGACGCCCGGATGGCGTCGAAGCTCGGCGTCAAGGACCGCGCCGGCGTGCTCGTCAACGACGTCGTGCCCGGCTCGCCCGCCGCGGCCGCCGGCGTGCAGGAGCTCGACGTGATCACCGCCTTCGACGGCCAGCCCGTGAAGGGCACGCGGTCGCTGCAGGAGATCGTGGAGCGATCGGCCATCGGCAAGCCCCACACGCTCACCGTGTTCCGCGACGGCGAGCAGGTGACGCTCACGATCACCGTCAAGCCGCTGCCGACCGACCTCGCCAAGGGGGGCCGGACGATGAAGCCCGAGGCTGAGAGCGGGGCCGAGACCTATTACTCGGAGGAGTTCGGCCTCGAGGTCCGCGACAAGGCCTCGCTGGCCGAAGACACCTACGCCGACTTCGAGGGCGTGGTGATCGACCGGGTCGACGCCGACGGCGTGGCGGCGGCCGCGGGCCTGGGGCCGGGCGTGCTGGTCCGCAAGGTCGGCAAGACTCCCGTGTCGAGCCTCGCCGAGTTCGAGCAGGCGCTCGCCAACGAGTCGGCGGCCGACGGCGTGGTGCTCGGCGTTCGCACGCCCCGCGGGAACGCCGTCGTGCTCTTGAAAAAGGAGTAGCCGGCGGCGAGGCTGCAAGCCGCATGGCAACTCTCGGCGTCAACATCGATCACGTCGCCACCGTCCGGCAGGCCCGCCGGACGGTGGAGCCCGACCCGGTCTGGGCGGCGGCGCTCGCCGAACTCGGCGGCGCCGACGCCATCACCGTGCACCTCCGCGAAGACCGCCGGCACATCCAGGATCGCGACCTGGAGGTGCTCCGGCAGACGGTGCAGGTGAAGCTCAATCTCGAGTGCGCGATCGCCCCGGCGATGATCGACATCGCCTGCCGCGTGAAGCCCTGCCAGGTGACCCTCGTGCCCGAGAAGCGGGAGGAGGTCACGACCGAGGGCGGGCTCGACATCCTCGCCCACCGCGCGGCGACCACCGAGGCGGTGCGGCGACTCATCGACACTGGGATCGCGGTCTCGATGTTCATCGACCCCTGCGCCCGGCAGATCGACGCCTCGGTCGACCTCGGTGCCGCGGCCGTCGAGCTCCACACCGGCTGCTATGCCAACGCCACCGCCGACGCCGCGCGGCACGACGAGCTCGTGAAGCTCGCCCGGGCGGGCGCGATGGTGCGGCAGGCGGGCCTCGAGCTCAACGCCGGCCACGGCCTCACCTACCGCAACGTCGTGCCGGTCGCCCGGATCGAGGGCATGGGCGAGCTCAACATCGGCCACTCGATCGTGGCCCGCGCGATCTTCGTGGGCCTCACGCAGGCCGTCCGCGAAATGCGGCAGCTGATCGTGTAACGCGTCAGGAAGCCCAATCGCGTGAGCGTGAGACCGTCAGGAAGCCCAATCGCGTAAGCGATGGGGATCGGCCCGAAATCGGCCGCCGAGTTTTCTGAACGTGGCCGCAGGTTTTCAACCTGCGGATTCCGGCCCTGCCTTCCGCCCCGCTCGGGCCTGCCCATGCCCGTCGCCGGACGTTCGCCTCGGCCCTCCAGGCCTCGGCTCTCTGCATGTCCGCTGCGCTTCGCCATCCTGGCTTCGCTTGCTCCCATAGCCCGGCTCCCGGGCACGGGCAGGCCCGAGCTCACTGCGACGCTGGCGAGCCGTCGGAGAATCCCGACCGTCTTCAGAGGCCGCCGGCGAAGGCTTCGGGCTCGGTGAGCACGAAGGCGTGGCCGTGGTCGCTCGTCACGATCACCACCGAGTCGTCCCAGGCGTCGTGCTTCTCGATCCAGTCGAAGATGGCTTTCACGGCAGCGTCGCCGGCACGCACCGCGCCGATCGCATTGTCGATGTTGTTGGCGTGCGAGGCCCAGTCCACGTCGCCCGCCTCCACCATCAGCCAGAAGTTTCCCTTCGCGGCGAGCACGTCGAGCGCCGTGGTCGCGATCTCGGCGAGCGACGGATTCTCGACGAGGTCGGCCTCGGTGTAGCGGATCGACGAACCATACTTCTTCCGCAAGGCATTCACGTCGGGGCCCGTCGGCAGATGGCCCGCCGCCGGATCGAAGTCGCCATTGGCGGTCTGGAACGGCAGATGCCCTTCGGCCGCGCCGAACAGGCCGAAGAGCCGCAGGTTGCGGGCGATCGCGTCTGCCGCCGCCTCCGCCAGCACCTCGCCCCCGCGCCGGCCCGGCGTTCGCAGCGCCATCCGATACCGGCCGCCCTTCGCCGCGTCGATCGCCTCGAGCGTCGAGCCGGCCACGTACTTCGGCCCCAGTTCGAGGTTGGCGCCCTGGTCCTTGTCCTTCTCCGGATCGGCCGGCACGCCGAAGCCGCCGCCGATCACCACGTCGAGGCCGGGCAGCGGATCGGTGCGGTGCGCGATCGACGGCAGGCCCACGAGGTCGCGGGCGATGTCTTGGTAGTCATCGCGGCTGACGTTGTTGGCATAGCTGCAGGCCGGCGTGGCGTGCGACGCGGGCACGCTCGAGACGGCCCCGACCGCATACCCCCGCGCCTGGAGCGTGCGGGCGATCGACTCGACGTGGCGGCCGTTGACATCCACGTTGATCGCGTCGTTGTAGGTCTTGATGCCCGAACAGAACGAGGCCGCCGAAGCGGCCGAGTCGGTGAAGGGGTGGGGCACGTCGCGATCCTTGCCGATCAGATACGTCAGGCTCGTCCGCCGCGCCCACGGGGTCGCCCCACCGCGGGTCACGTCGTAGCCGCCCGCCAGCTCGCCGCCGGGGTTCTTCACCGCCTGGGCGTCGACGTCACTCTTCGTCTTGTCGTTCGCCGGGCTCGTCACGCAGAAGCCGAAGTCGGTCGGGGCCCCGCGGTAATCCTGGAACGCGAACCCCGTGCCCCGGCCCTCGGTGTATTCGACCGCGCCGCGGGCCGCGATCGCAGCGGTACGGGTGGTCTGCCAGTCCATCCCGTCGAAGATCACGAGTACGATGTACTTCTTGCCCGCGTCTGCCGCCGCGAGCTGCAGGCGGTAGACGTCGGTCTGGTCGAAGTAGTCCGCCTCGGGGTTCAGCGTCCGGTCGGGCATCCGGCCGTAGAGGGCGGTGAGCTTCGCGGCGTCGCGGTAGACGCTGTTCGTGCCACTCACGGAGCCGAGCGACGCTCCGAACGTGTAGACCGGAATCAGCCGGTTGGAGTGGCTCGAGTGGGAGACGTACTGCTGCGGCTGGTCGCCCCAGTAGCCCCACCAGGCGCGGCCGGCGAGCTCGGCGTCGGACTGCATCCGCCGGATTCGGTCCGGCGCCGCGACATGGAGATCCTGCGGGGCGGCAGCGGCATGCCAGCCGCCGGCAACCGCCAGGACGAAGGGAACGACGCGAGAAACCTGCGACTGCATGGGATGCCTCCGGGACGCAGCATACCCGCCGTCTCCCCGCGGGCGATTGCCCGCGGAACGCGCAGGGCTGCGCGGTTCCTGGGATCGAGTCCACCGGTTCGCCTGGCCCACGACCGGGCACGACCGGACGATTTCGGCCGAAAAACTGGCCTCGCGGACGCGAAAGCCTTCCGGACACCTTCCCGGCGCGGGCTTTGCAAGTACAACGGCCATGAATCCCGTTCGCGCCCCCGCATCGGCCCACCGCGTGTCGCCTGCCCCCGCCTCCACCGCCGGCCACGACGAGCTCCTCCGCCGCGACGTGAGGTTCCTGGGCGACATGCTCGGGTCGGTGATCCGCGAACTCGCCGGCGCGGAAGCCCACGCGCTCGTCGAAGAGGTCCGGCGGCTGGCCCGCGAGCGGCGCCGCGGCCGCCACGACGCCGAGCCGGCCCTCGCCGCCCGGATCGAATCGCTCGACGAGCGGCAGGCCACGATCGTGGCCCGGGCCCTCGGCATCTTCTTCGATCTCTCCAACATCGCCGAAGACCGCCAGCGAATCCGCGTGCTCCGCGAGCGGGAACGGCTCCAGCATCCCCAGCCGCTCGGTGAATCGCTCGCCGCCGGGATCGCCGAGCTGAAGTCCCTCGGCGCGCCGGCCGAAGACGTGCAGCAGGTGCTCGACCGACTGCTGGTGGAACTCGTGTTCACGGCCCATCCGAGCGAGGCCAAGCGGCGGTCGATCCGCGCCAAGCTGCGGCGGATGCGGAAGAGCCTCCAGGAGTTCGACACCGCCGATCTCCTCCCCCGCGAACGTGCCCGCCACGAGGCCGACATGCGGAGCGAGCTCACGCTGCTCTGGCAGACGGAGTTTCTCCGGCCCACGCGGCCCACGGTGCTCGACGAGGTCGAGCGCGGGCTCTCCATCATGCCGCGGCTCTGCGAGGCCGTGCCGCAGGTGCACGCCGCCCTGCGTCGGGCGCTGGCCGAACACTATCCCGAACACCGCTTCCACGTGCCCGCGTTCCTCTCCTTCGGGTCGTGGATGGGGGGCGACCGGGACGGCAATCCGTTCGTCACCGCCGACGTGACCGAGGCCACGCTCCTCCGGCTGCGGGCGGCGGCGATCGAGCAGCACCTCGCCTGGTGCGACCGCCTCCACGACCTGCTCACCGTGTCGAGCCACGTGGCCGACGGGGCCGTGCGGCTCGCCGAGCGGCTGGCCACGCTCGCCGACCGGTGGCCGGCCGTCGCCGCGGCGGTCGAGCCGATTCCCGCGCATGAAACCTACCGCCGCTGGATCCGCATGATCCGCACGCGGCTCGAGGCCTCGCGGGCCGAGTCGCTCTCCGCCCCGGCCGCCGCGTGGGCGTATCGCGACGGGGGCGATCTCGAAGCCGATGTCGTGCCGCTGCTCGACGCGCTCCGGCACGACCACTGCCTCGCGGAAGACTCCCCCGCGCAGTCCTGGTTCGACCTCGTGCGGACCTTCGGGCTCCACATGACCCGGCTCGACGTCCGCCAAGACGCCCGCGCCTACCGCGAGATCATGGCGGACGTCCTGGCCGCCGCCGGCGTCGTGACCGACGCAGCCGCCTACGAAGCGGTCGACGACGCCACGCGGGCCCGGCTGCTCGTCGACTCGCTGGGCCGCGTGGGGGAGGTGCCGGAGGATCGGCTCCGACCGCTCGCGGTCGATTCGCTGCGGCTCTTCCGCACGCTCCAGGCGGCCAGCGTGCGGTTCGGACCGCGCTGCCTCGGCGGCGCGATCGTGAGCCTGACCCGCTGCCCGGCCGACGTGCTCTCCGTGCTCTGGCTCTGGCGCTGGGCGCAGGCCCGCGCGACGGCGGCAGGGGAGCCGGTGGCGGCCGACGACATCGCGGTGGTGCCGCTGTTCGAGAAGATCAACGACCTCGCCCACGCCCACGACACGCTCGCCGCGATCCTCGACGTGGCGGCCTATCGCGACCACCTCCGTGGCCGGGGCGATCGGCAGATCGTGATGGTGGGCTATTCCGACAGCACCAAGGACGGCGGCTATCTCGCGGCCTGCTGCGGCCTGCAAAACGCCCAGAGCCGGCTCCATGCCGCCGCCGAGGCCCGCGGCGTGGCGCTCACGTTCTTCCACGGCCGCGGCGGCTCGCTCGGTCGCGGCGGCGGGCCGGCCGCCCGCGGCATCCTCTCGCTGCCGTCGGAAACGCTCGACGGCTCCCTGCGGCTCACCGAGCAGGGGGAGGTGCTCGCCGAGCGCTACGACGACCCCGAGATCGCCCGCCGGCACCTCGAGCAGGTGACGTGGGCCACGCTCGTGGCCTCGACCGTGCGGCGGAGCGAACCGCGGCCCGAGTGGACCGACCTCGCCGCCCGGATGTCGGAGCGGTCGTTCGTGGTCTACCGCGAACTCGTCGACCAGCCCGGCTTCATCGGCTACTTCTCGCAGACCACGCCGATCGACGAGATCGAGACGCTGCCGATCGCCTCGCGGCCCTCGCGCCGCCGCGGCGAGCGGACGCTCGACGACCTCCGGGCGATCCCCTGGGTGTTCGCCTGGACCCAGAGCCGCTGCATGATCCCGGCGTGGTACGGTCTCGGCACGGCGCTGGTGGAGGTGAAGTACGACGATCGCCGCGGCTGGCAGGCCGTCTGCGACATGTATCGCCAGTGGCCGTTTTTCCAGGCCACGATCGACAACGCCTCCCTGGCCCTCGCCAAGGCCGACATGGTGATCGCCCAGCGGTATTCAGAACTCGCCGTCGACGACGACGCCCGCCGACGGATCTGGCAGCGGATCGCCGCCGAACGCGACCGTACCCGGCAGGCGATCCTCGACATCGTCGGCGGCGGTGAGCTCCTCGCCACGACACCCTGGTTCCAGCGGTCGATCGAGGCCCGCAATCCCGCGATCGATCCGCTCAACCTGATCCAGATCGAGTTCATGCGGCGGCGGCGGGCGGAGCTCGAAGCCGACCAGGCCGCGGAGGGCGACCACCACCGCGAGCTGCTCCGGCTCTGCGTGCAGGGGATCGCGGCCGGCATGCGCACCACCGGATGAGTCTGCGAGCCCCACGACACCCCGGGTGACCGACCCCATGACGACCCGCATCACGATGAGCGATCTCGGGGTGACGACGCTCGGGCCCTGCAGGATCGATTCGCCGCTCAAGCCGCTCATCGAGGGACGCAAGACCAACGTCCACTACGTGGAGGAAGACGACCGCGTGCTCTTCCCCGACACGGCCAGCCTGGTGGCCGCGGCCGGCGTGCGGGCGGAAGCCCTGCCGGGGTTCGAGCCGGCCGGTCCGCGGCGGGAGATCTTCTTCGACCCGCCGAAGATGCGGGTGGGCGTGGTCACCTGCGGCGGCCTCTGCCCCGGCATCAACAACGTGATCCGCGGGCTCGTGATGGAGCTCACGTTCCACTACGGCGTGCAGCGGATCTACGGGTTCAAGAACGGTTACCAGGGATTCATCCCCAGGTATGGCCACGACGTCGTCGATCTCACCCCCAAGCTGGTCAGCGACATCAACGAGGATGGCGGCACGATCCTCGGAACGTCGCGCGGCGGCCAGGATCCCGGCGAGATCGTCGACTGCCTGGAGCGGATGAACATCTCCGCCCTGTTCGTGATCGGCGGTGACGGCACGCTCCGCGGCGCGATGCAGATCGCCGCCGCGGCGCAGGATCGCGGGGCGCGGATCGCGGTCGTCGGGATTCCCAAGACGATCGATAACGACATTCCCTACATCGATCAGAGCTTCGGGTTCCAGACGGCCTTCGGCGAGGCCGCGAAGTCGATCCGCTCGGCCCACGTGGAGGCCAAGGCCTCGCCCAATGGCGTCGGCCTCGTGAAGCTCATGGGCCGCCACTCGGGCTTCATCGCCTGCTACGCATCGCTCGCCGAGCCCGACGCCAACTACGTGCTGATTCCGGAGGTGCCATTCGCGCTCGACGGCCCGCAGGGCCTGCTCGAGCACCTGCTGCAGCGTGTCCGCGCGAGCGGCCACGCCGTGATCGTGGCGGCCGAAGGGGCCGGCCAAGACCTGATGGCCGGCATGCAGACGGGCGTCGATGCCTCGGGCAACCGCCGGCTCAACGACATCGGCCAGCTGCTGCGGAGCCGGATCGCCGAGCACTTCGCGGCAGCCGGCGTGGAGCTCAACCTCAAGTACATCGACCCGAGCTACGCGATCCGCAGCGTGGAGGCGAATCCCTACGACAGCGTCTACTGCCTCAGGCTGGCACAGAACGCGGTGCATGCGGCCCTCGCCGGCCGCACGGCGATGGTGGTGGGCCGCTGGCACGGCCGCTTCGTCCACATCCCCATGGCCCTGGCGGTGAGCCACCGCAACCAGGTGGAGCCGAGCGGCGATCTGTGGCTCTCGGTGCTCGAGGCCACCGGCCAGCCGCGCACCTTCCGCTGACCCTTCCCACGCGGGGCGGCGCTCCCTGCTCTGGTGAGCCGGCCCCGTGTCGCGATGAGCGGCGGCCACCGATCGCCGGCGAGGGTCCGCCCGCGGCGTTCGCTCCGGCGGCAGGTTTTCCGCCGCCAGACCGCCATGCGAGCCGGATTCCCCGGATCCGTCGCGGCCTCGGCACGTGCCTTGCAGGGATGAAAGAGAGCGGGGGCGAAGGAGCCCCCCGGCAACCGGAGGCTGTGCGATGCGCTGGCTGGCACGAATGGTGGCGGGTGTCGTGGTCTGCCTGGGACCCGCGGCCTGCGGCGTGACGATCGACTGGGTCACGGTGGGCAACGCCGGCAACCCAGCTAACGTCAATGGCTGGGGGGCCGTGCCCGATCCGTTCCTCATCTCCCCCGTCGAGACGACGAACACGCAGTACGCCGAGTTTCTCAACAAGGTCGACGCATCCGGCACGAACCCGAGCGGCGTGTATTCCTCGCTGATGGGCTCCGACCCGCTGGGGGGCATCACCTTCAACCCAGGCGTGCCAAACGGAGCGAAGTATGCCGTGAAGGCCGGGGCGCCGGACGGATCACCTGTCGGCATGTCGTACGCGCAGATGCCGGTGACATTCGCCACCTGGTTCTCCGCGGCCCGGTTCACCAACTGGCTGCAGAACGGCCAACTTTCGACCGCGGCGTCGATGGAAGACGGCACCTATCCGCTTCAGGGCCAGACATCGGGCGCGATCCCGGCACGAAACCCCGGCACCGGCACCCAGGTGGCACTGCCGAGCCGCGACGAGTGGTACAAAGGCGCCTTCTACAACGGATCGAGCTATCTCACCTGGCCCTGCAACTCAAACACGGCCCCCATCAACACCGTCACCAATCTCTTCGAGCCGTGCGCCGCCAACGTCGGTGGCGCCGCCACGCCGACGGTCGGGCCGATCAACGTGGGGAGCTACGGCAACAGCCGGTCCGCCTACGGGCTGTTCGACATGCTGGGCAACGTGACGGAGTACAGCGACACCGGCGGCACGGGGACCGCTGCCGGCAGGGTTCAGGTCTTCGGCGGGAGTTGGGCCACGCCGTTGTCGGAGATGACCATGTGGAACGCCTCCGCGCCGCCGGTCTTTCGCAGTCCGACGAGTTCGACGGGCCAGATCGGCTTCCGCATCGTCACGGTGCAGGCGGTGCCGGAGCCGTCGTCCGCCGCACTCGTCGCCGTGGCGCTCGCGTGCCTGGCCGGCTACCGCTGCCGGCAGCGGTGCAGCGTCATCAGCGCGTAGCCCGTTCCATAGGGCTGATGGTAGTCGTAGAGCGGGTAGTCCCACCACGAGCCGTCGGTATCCTGCACGTCGAGAATGATGCGGGCAAGATTGCCCCGGTAGCCGTCAGCCACCTCCGCAGGCAACTCATCGAGCACCCGCGCGGCGTAGTAGTGGCCGTAGAAGTAGAAGTAGCCCGCGACCTGGAAGAACGACTCGTGCGGGATCGGCCGCTTGCGGCCGAGTTCGAGCCAGCCGTTGCGGACGATGAGCCGGTCGAGCCACTCCTCGAGCACTCTGTCGCTCACCCGCTCGTCGCCCCAGAGCCGCAGCGCCAGGTTGCAGGCCTGGCTGCGGCCGAGGCTGCCTCCCGGCCGGTTGACCGCCCGCCGCGGCTGCCAGCGGAGATACGAACCGTAGAGGTAGCTGAAGTCGGGCAGCATCTGCGCCTCGGTCGCCGCGACGGCCCGCCGCACGAGGTCCGCGGGCGGCTCGACGCCGATGTCCCGCGCGTCGTGCATGGCGATCAGCACCGTGGCGTTCACGAAGCTCGTCGAGGACGACGCCGGCCGCTGGGTGCCGGCGGTGAAGTCGTAATACCCCCAGCCGCCCTGCGCCGACTCATACTTCGCGAGCTTTGCGTACTGACCGCGGATCAGCGACTCGATCCGTTCGCGGCGGGCCGCGTCGTCGGGCCGACGGCCGTGCATCGCCACCAGGGCCTGGATGCCGTAGGCGTGGGCCCAGACGTTGTAGATCATCGTCGGGTCGTCGCGCCGAACGTCGGGCAGCCGCTCGAGGAGCCAGCGTTCGCCCCGATCGACGGCAGCCGCGACGGCCGGTGAGCCGTCGTCTTCCTCGATCAGGGCTTGCACGGCCAGGGCCGTCGTGGCCGCCCGAAAGCCGAAGTGCGAGCCCACCCCGGCCATGATGTTGAGATCTTTCGTCCGCTCCGCCGAGCCGAACGATCCGTCGGAGTTCTGCTTGCCCACGAGATACGCGCGGCCCCGGCCGACCGCCGCGTCGATCTCCTCGGCCGCCACGACCATGGGCCGCGACTTCCGCGCGGCCACCACGACCGGAGCCGACTCCGCCTCCTTCGTCGCCACCGGCTCGGCGCGGGCCGCCAGACAGGCCCACGCGATCGCGACGGCGAGAGCGGGGCGGAGGCTCACGGCTTGCTCGTTCGCACGCGGTCCCCCGCGGTGAGTCCCTCGAGGATCTCGGTGCGGCCGCCCGCCGCGAGCCCGACCTTCACGAGCTTCTTCGCCGGCTTGCCGTCGCCGCCCAAAAGGAACACGTGCCGGGTGCCGTCCTCGTCGCGAAACACGCAGCCGCTCGGCACCGTCACCGCCTCGGGCCGCTTCGCCACCACGCAGCGGACGCTGCCCGTCATGCCCGGCAGGAGCTTCGGCCCGCCCTCCCGGGCGGCCACGGCGAACACCCCTTCGAACACGCCGTCGCGGGGCACCGGGAGAAAGGGACCGAGCGTCACCGGCACGTCGGCGTCGGGATACCCCGTCGGCTCCACGCGGCCGGCCAGGCCCGTGGCGAGGAGGTGCAGGTCCTTCTCCTCGAGCTTCACGCGAAACTGCAGCCGCGCCGGATCGAGCACGGTGAAGTCGAGCTCGCTCGGCGGCGTGGGCTGGCCGATCACCGCCTTGGCGGCCACCGCCGCCGTGTTCCAGACGCCGTCGCGAAACCGTCCGTAGTACACCATGCCCGCTCGCGGCGACCGCAGCGTGGCAGCCTCCCGGTCGGCCTCGAGCTCCGCGAGCCGCCGCAGCGACTCGGTCCGCTCGTGCTCCTGCTTGGCAACGGCGAGCTTCTTCTGGGCGAGCTGCGTGGGGAGCGTCGCCTTCGTCTTTTCCACCGCGATCGCCGCCCGCTCCGCGGTTCGCCGCGCCTCGATCTCCCGCCGCGGAATGCCGAGGAGGAGCGTCTCCTCGGAGTTCTCCTTGATCCGCTTCAGCGACTGCTCCGCCTGGACGACGTCGAACCGCGTTCGCTGGAGGATCATCTCCTCCGTCTCCTCGGTGAGGTCTTTGTCCTTGTACATCTTCTCGAGCTGCCCAAGCTCCTCGCGGGCGTACTTCAGCCGCTCCTCGGCCGCCCGCACCGTGAACCGTGCCTGCTCCTCGGTCGCCGCCTTCTCCACGGCGAGAAACCGGGCGAGATCCTCCGCAGCGACCCGCGCCTGCCGCTCGGCCTCGGCCATCTCCAACGGGTGCAGGGCCTCCGCCGCAGGCAGATCCTTGCGGGCGATCTCCAGCGCCTTTTCACCGAGGGCGAGTTCGACCTTCAGATCGACGATCGCCCGGTCGAGCTTTTCGGTGTCGAACTCCACGAGCGGATCGCCGGCGTTCACGAGTAACCCGTGAGGCACGACGCGACGAATCTCCAGTGGCTGCGCCCACGACACGGGGCGAAACTCGACCACGGCATAGTCCACCGGCTCGAAAGCCCCCTTCGCCGTCACCGCCGCCTCGAACAGACCGCGCTCGGCCACCACCGAGCCGCTCGGCGACGTATCGGCGACGGGCCGCTCGGCCGCCGGCTTCCCGGCGGGCTCATCGCCGACCGCGAGCGTTCCAGTCAGCGAACCCGCCAGCGCGACCGTCAGCAGCCCCGCGCAGCCACGTGCAAACCCCCTCGACCGGCCGACTCGATGCATCACGCGCCCCTCGCTCGTCTCACGGGTCCCGGCCGCCGGGACGCCCCACGGAACGTCTCTCCCGCACGCCGCCGCGGACTGTACCATAACGGGTGTCATCCCGCCGTCGTTCGCCCACCCCATGCGCCTCCACCGCTCGCCCACCGACGATCTTCGCATCCAGGAGATCAAGGAACTCTCGCCGCCGTCGCACCTGCTCCGCGAGTTCCCCTGCACGGAGCGGGTGGGCGGCGTGATCTCCGCGGCCCGGACGACGATCCACGCCATTCTCCAGGGAGACGACGACCGGCTCGTGGTGGTGATCGGGCCCTGCTCGATCCACGCCCCGGAGGCGGCCCTCGACTACGCGAAGCGGCTCCTCGGCCAGCGGGAGCGGCTCGCGAGCGACCTCGAGATCGTGATGCGGGTGTATTTCGAGAAGCCGCGGACCACGGTCGGCTGGAAGGGGCTGATCAACGACCCCGATCTCGACGGCACGTTCCAGATCAACAAGGGCCTGCGGGTCGCCCGCGAGCTGCTCGTCGAGATCAACGACCTCGGCCTGCCGGCCGGCTGCGAGTTTCTCGACATGATCACGCCGCAGTACATCGCCGACCTCGTGTCGTGGGGGGCGATCGGCGCCCGCACGACGGAGAGCCAGGTGCATCGGGAACTGGCCTCGGGCCTCTCCTGCCCGGTGGGGTTCAAGAACGGCACCGATGGCAACGTGCGGATCGCGGCCGAGGCGATCCTCGCCGCGCGGCGACCGCACCACTTCCTCTCCGTGACGAAGGGGGGGCACACCGCCATCGTCTCGACGCGGGGCAACGACGACTGCCACATCATCCTCCGCGGCGGCAAGGCTCCCAACTACGACGCCGCGAGCGTGTCGGCCGCCTGCGACGAGCTCGCCCGCCACGGCCTCGATGGCCGGCTGATGATCGACGCCTCCCACGGCAACTCGTCCAAGCAGCACGAGCGGCAGCTCGTGGTCGCCGAGGCGATCGCCGGGCAGCTCGAGGCGGGAGAGCGTCGGATCGTGGGCGTGATGGTCGAGAGCAACCTCGCCGGAGGCCGGCAGGACCTCTTGCCCGGCCGGCCGCTCGTCCACGGCCAGTCGATCACCGATGCCTGTCTCGACTGGGAGCAGAGCGTGGCCCTGCTCGACCGGCTGGCCGCCGGCGTTCGCGGCCGCCGTGTCGCCTCTGGTCAGACCGCAGCGCAGCCCACCCCCAGCCGATCCTGACCCCGCGCCTCCCCGGAGCCTCCCGTGGCCGACCTGCCGCTTGAAATCTCGGTCGCCGACACCGCCGCGGCGCTCCAGTCATCCGACCCGCGACCGCTACTGCTCGACTGCCGCACGCCCGAGGAACACGCCACCGCAAAGATCGCCGGCGCCGTGCTGATCCCGATGCAGGACCTGCCCGAGCGGGTCGGTGAACTGGCGGCTCACCGACCGCTGCCTGTGATCGTCCACTGCCATCACGGCATGCGGAGCCTGCGGGTGGCGAAGTGGCTCCGCGAGCAGGGCTTCACGCAGGCGCAGAGCATGCGGGGCGGCATCGACGCCTGGAGCCAGGAGATCGACTCGTCGGTGCCCACGTACTGAGCCGCGTGGGTGCAGGTTTTCAGTGGGTGCAGGTTTTCAACCTGCACAAGAAAGAAATCCGGCGCCGGGTTCCGCAGGTTGAAAACCTGCGGCCACTTTGGAAAACCTGCGGCCACGCCGAGGCATAGGCCCCAGGCCCCGCCTCACGCCGTCGGCACGTCCGGACCGCGGCAGCCCTTGATCACGTCGAGCGTGACCGGCCGCACCAGATATCCCGCCACGCCCGACGCGAGCGCCCGCTGCTCGTCCTCGACCCGATAGGCGTCCGACACCAGGAATACGCCCGCCCTCATTCCCTCGCCGACGCTCGTCAGCGACCGCGGCGAACCGCCCCGAAGCGGATCGACGTCGGACTGCAGCACACTCGGCACGAGCAGGTCGAGCAGGTCGAACCCCGACATGTCCGGCAGATCGACCGCCACGAGCCACGCAGCGGCCCGGAACCGCCGTGACAACCGGATCGCCGACGTGGCGTCCACGCAAAAGTGCAGCCGCAGTTCGCCCGCTTGGGCGGCGCTGACGAAGTCGGCATAGCGGTCGCACGAGGCATCGACGATCACGATGTCGCGAACCCCGACGGGAGTTCGCTGCTGGGCGGGGATCATGGCGGTGGGCTGCATGGTCGACGTGTTCGGCATGGGCTTGGATGATCTCTGGCGGGGCCGCACGGGCACCGCGTGGTGTCTGGGCTAGGCCGACCGACATCCGGACGACTTCCCCCGTGCAGCACACTTCTGCACATCCCGTGCCAATCACCCTGAGCGGCACGGCGAACCCGGCCGTGCCCGCCCCACGATGACCGAAACTGGTGCCAGACGGGCGTTTTCACGCGATCGGGAACGCCGGAACCGCGGCCTGTTACGGGGGGTGTTACTGGTCGCCAGCGACCAGCGCCTGGGGCGATTTGCTCCAGCGCTGGTCGCTGGCGACCACCGCCGGGTGGGGCGATTCGCCCCACCGGTCCAGCCGGGTCAGCGGCTCCGAAACCGGTACACCCCCGAGCCCACCTCGAGCACCACCTCCCCGCGGCCCATCTCCAGAAGCTTCAGCCCCGGCACCCGGCCTGAGGCCACGGCTCCGTGGGTCCCTTCGGTCACGGCCGCCGCATCCTCGGCCGGCACGTGCACCACGGCCGTCGCGTTGGCCGGGATCCGCACCTCCATCTCGATCCCGCCGTCGATCCTCCGCCAGTGGCTCTGGATCGGCCCCCGGGGGCTGTCGTAGTCGGCCCGCACCCAGTCGATCACCGCCCGCTCGGGATTGCTGCCCGGCGCCGGCGGCCGCGGCCGGATCCTGACCCGGGCGCAGGCGGGGTCGATCGTGTCGATGCCGGCGAGCGTCCGAAAGCCCCATTCCATGACCGCGCCAAACGCATAGTGGCTGAAGCTGTTCATCGCGGCGTTGTTCTGGCCCGTCGCCCCCTCGAAGCCGTGCTCCTTCGTGAAGCTGTCCCACCGCTCCCAGACACTCGTGGCCCCCTGCTCCACCTCGTAGCCCCAGCTAGGGAAGGAGCGGCTCTGGAACAGGCGACAGGCGAGGTCGTGGTGACCGTGGGCGGAGAGCGCCGGCAGGATCGACTTCGTGCCTAGAAAGCCGGTCGCCATGCGGAACCCGTTGGTCTCGATCCGGGCGGCGAGCTGGTTCGCCACTGCGGCGGCCCGTTCGTCGGGCACGAGCCCCATCTCGAGTGCGAGTACGCACGCCGTCTGCGTGTCCACGTTCACGGTGCCGTCCGCGCGGAGATACTGCCGCCGAAACGACTCGGCGAGCGACTCGAAGCGGCGTCGATAGGCGGCTCCTTCGTCACCTCGGCCGAGCAGGAAGGCCATCTGCGTCATCATCCGGGCCGACTGGGCGTGGTAGCAGAGATCGACGTAGGCCGTGGGCGTGGCTTCGTTCACGTTGAGCCAGTCGCCCCACTGGTTGCCCGCCGCCACGCCCTCGAGCTTCGGGTCGAGCCGCAGCCGCCAGTCCATGAAGGCCGTCATCGAATCCCAGTGCCGCTCCACGAGGCGGCGGTCGCCATACACCATCGCCATCGTCCACGGGCAGATCACGCCGGCGTCGGTCCAAGCCGTGCCGAACGTCGCTCCCGGCTTCCCATGCGCGAAGGGATACGGGCAGTAGTCGGGATAGGCCCCCGCGTCCGCCCCCTCCCGCCGCTGGGCCTCGCGGACGTCCTCGATCCACTTCGTGAAGAAGGCCGCCACGTCGGCGTTGAACGTGGCGGTGCGGGCATAGGCCTGGGCGTCGCCCATCCAGCCGAGCCGCTCGTCCCGCTGCGGGCAGTCGGTCGGCACCTCGATGAAGTTGGCCCGCTGCGTCCACTGCGTGTTTCGCCAGAACCGCGTGAGCAGGTCGTCGCTGCACGCGAACCGGCCCACGAGCGGCGTGTCGTTGTGGAGCACGAGGCCGGTCACGGTGTCGAGCGGCGGCAGCGTTCCCGCCGGCAGACCGCTCACCTCGACGAACTGGAAGCCGTGGTAGGTGAACCGGGGCGTCCAGGTCTCCACGCCGCCCCCCTTGCAGACGTAGGCGTCGGTGGCGCGGGCCTTCCGCAGGTTCTCGGTCATCAGCTGACCGTCGCGATGGAGCATCTCCCCGAAGCGGAGCTGGATGCGGGTGCCGGCCGGCGCCGTCACCTTCAGCTGCACCACGCCGGCGAAGTTCTGCCCCATGTCGAACACGAACACCCCCGGCTGCGGCTCCGTCACCCGCTTCGCCGCGAGATCTTCGGTGACCCGCACCGGAGGCGCGGCGTAGGCCACGATCGCGGCCGGCTTCACGAACCCCACGCTCACCTCCCGGCTCAGCCCGGGCTCGAAAAACGGGGCCTTTTCCGCCGCGTTCGCCTCGGCCGGCACCGCGGCCCGCCAGACCGCCTCGTCCTCGACGTGGGCGGGCGTGTCCCAGCCCGAGAGCTCGCGGCGGGCGTCGTAGGTTTCTCCCATCAGGAAGTCGGCCTCGCGGATCGGCCCCGCATCGGTCACGTGCCACGAAGGATCGGTGACCACGCTCTCCCGCGTGCCGTCGGCATACTCGATCTCGAGCTGACAGAGGAGCGCCGGCGTCTTGCCGTAGATGGAGCGGCCCGTCTTGTGCGGCCCGTAGCCCACGAGCAGCCCATAGCCCACGTAGCCCGCATACCAGCCGTCGGCGACCACCGCGCCGAGGCAGTGCGGCCCCGGTTTCGCGACGAGGCCCGTCACGTCGTGGGTGCGGGCGTGCACGCGCCGGTGGTAGTCGGCCCAGCCGGGCTCGAAGAGGTCTTCGGTCACGCGGCGGCCGTCGATCGACCAGTCCACGAGTCCGAGGGCCGTGCCGTGGAGCACCGCCCGCTTGACCGGCTTCGCCGTCGCGAACGGCTTGCGGTAGTGGCGGGCCGGCGGGAGGTGAAGCAGGCGCGGCTCGGCGTGGAGCGGCGCGTCGTCACGGATCGAAATCCACTGGCCCTTCCACTCGGCCGCGTCGAGCAGGCCGAGCGAAAACGTCGCCGGCTCGCTCCAGGCCGACTCGGTGCCGGTGCGGTCCCAGGCCCTCACCTTCCAGTGCACGAGGGCTCCGCTCGCCAGCGGCTTGCCCGCGTAGACGATGCCGAGCGTTTCGTCCGACTCCACCGTGCCCGAGTCCCAGAGGTCGGCCGTGCCCGGTTCGAGGAGCGCGGGGTCCGTGGCCGCCAGGATCCGATAGGCCGTCTGCCGCTGGCCGCGATCGCCGTCGTCCGCCGTCACGATCCAGGAGAGCCGCGGCGCGGGCGTGCCGATCCCTTCCGGGTTCTCGAGCCACTCGCAGCGCAGCCCCATCGGCACGACGCCGGGCCTTGCCGCGCCGCCGGCCAAGAGCGTCGTGCCCACCGCCTCGAGCGCGACACCGGCGGGCGCCGTCACCCACGAGCGGATCGACCCGTCGTCGCGCCGCTCGTGCCGCACCCGAATCGGCCCCTGCGGCGTGGGAACCATGCCCTCGGCCCAGGCCAGGTCGCCGAGGGCCGGCGCGATCCGCGCGGTCGTGAAGCCGGCCGCGGCGGGTGACACGCCGAGCACGTGCCGGGAGAGCCAGGCGGTCGGCCCGCTCGCCCAGCCGTGGCAGAGGCTGTGCCGGAAGCCCTCGTAGCAGTAGGCGCCGCAGTCGCCGTGGATGTCTTTCTTCCCCTCCGGCACGAGCTCATCGATCCGCGTCGCGTTCGCCGTCCAGGCGAGATCGAAATCCTCCCAGAACGTCGTGGCCCCGAGGTCGAGCATGCCGCCCCAGTAGGTGCGGATCAGGTCGAGGGCCGCCTCGGCGCGGCCGGCCTTCGCGAGCGCCTCGAGCACGTAGAAGCCGTAGAAGGTGGACACGCCGGCGGGGCCCCCGGGCAGGAGCACGGCGTCGGCGATCTCTCCGGCGTCGCGCATCCCGGCCAGCGCGAGCAGGGCCGCGCCGCTCTTCGAGCCGTTGGGATCGGGCGCGACCTTCCGCGCCCGGTCGGCGGCGGCGCGGCAGACGCCGGCCACGCGTTCGTCGCCCAGTTCGGTCATCAGCCGCGCCCCGGCATCGAGCGTCATCACGAGCAGCGCCTGCAGGCCCGCCGTCACGCCCCGCTGGTTCGGCGAGCTCGGCCAGTCGAGGAACCGCATCCCATCGATCCGCTCCCGGCCGTCCGGTCCCACGAGCGTGGCCAGCCGTTCGACGAGCGCCGCGAGATAGGGCCGCTGGGCCTCGAGATACGCCCGGTCGCCGTGGTGTCGCCACATCTCCTCGTGGATCAGCACCCACCACATCGAATAGCTCGAGATGCCGTTCATCCACTTGGGGAGCGGCGTCACGTCGCGGGTGAGGTCGAGCGACGCCGGCACTACCTCGTTGAACCCGAACACGGCCTGGATCGTGCTCACCTCGGGATGCATGTCGCCGATCCAGACCAGCCGGTCGCGCTTGATGCCGTCCCAGAGGTAGTCCTGCATGCAGAGATGGACGGTGTCGGCCCCGACCTCCCAGATGCGGTTGAGCCGCTCGTCGGAACAGCGAAACGAGCCGATCCGCGGCACGTCGCGGATCCCGAGCACGGCCCGCACCTGCGTGAGCCGGACCGGCCGGTCGGGATCGACGGCATCGATCCGCACGAACCGAAAGCCGCTCGGGCCGAGCGTCTGGGTGCCCAGCCAGGGGAGCGTGACCACCTGGTCGCGGACGGCGTGATCGTTGCCGGCGTTGCGCGTGCCGCCGAGATCGGCCATCGCCTCGCTCGCCGATTCGCCGAGCCGGATCCGCGCCCGGACCGGCTCCTTGCCGGGCGTGAGGGGCGTGAAGAGCTGCACGTGCCCCTGGATCTCGCGGCCGAAGTCGAGGAGCAGGCCGCCGGTCGAGCCAGGCGTGGTCTCGATCAGGCAGGGCGGCAACGGACTCTCGAGCACCGGCTGCCCGGGATGCGGCGCGAGGAGCGTTTTCGTGTCGCTGACACCTCGCTCGCTCTGCCACACCACCCGCACCGGATCGACGTAAAACTCCGCGATCGGCGATCGCTTAGCCGCCCCAGGCTGATCCGCCATCACCGCCGCGGCGAGGCACACGAGTCCAAGGGCGGCAACTGCCGAACGAATCATGCCTCTGATCCTCCCCATGACGAATCCATCCGCCCGATCGATAAGCGATCGCGTCATCCACTGATCTCGTCGGCTTCCGTGAGAATCTCTCCGAGAAGCTCCGCGTGCCCCAACACCTCCGCCAGACGACGGACCTCCCGACGGTCGGCCTCGCCCATCGCGTGATGCATCCGCCGCAGATCCCGGCGACTCTTGTGGCTGCCAAGCGCTGCCCACACCAGCTTCGACGCAGCCGCATCCGCCCGCGACACGCATGGAATGCTCACGCCCTCGAACACTTCAAGCATCACCGAGCGGCCCAGCTCGCCGGGAATGAGCTCCCGCGGATACACGTCGACCTTCAAGGCCTCGGCCTCGTCGAAGAGCTGAAACGCCCCGTGCTCGGCGACCGCGGAACGCACCGCATTGCTGTCAAAAAGGAAACCGGCACCGGAGACGGCCTCCATGAACGCGGGAAGACATCGGGAAATCGCCGCGTTGTCGACGACGAGGTCGATGTCTTGGGTCATCCGCGGCTCGCCATAGGCCACGCTCGCCACACCCCCGGTCAGATGGCACCGCACGCCCAGGCGCCCCAAGACTTCGAGCAGTCGCACGAGCGTGCCGCGGAAGATCTCAGGCGGGTACACGGTCCAACATCCGCTGAATGATCGTTCTCGCGGCCGGCTCGCCGCCGTAGAGCCGCATGGCGACTTCCCACTTCAGTCGTTCCGCGGGCATGACGCCCCGCTCCGACTGAATGTGGCGGCCGATCAGCCCGCGTGCCCAGGCGAACATCGCCGCTGCGCGGGCCACGCGGGCGTGGGGCGACAACCGCTCCTGGGCGTCGCGAAACCGCTGCTCGATCGGGCTCAAGGGCGTGGCAGCCATGAGCGAATGATAGCCGAAACAGATCGACCGCATCGGCTGTGGCCACCGACCACCGCCCTCACTCCACCTTCATCCAGAAGGGGGCTGCGGCGAACCAGGCGATCGTGGACACGAGCATGATCGCCTTGACGGTGTCGAGCGACAGGCCGGGCGTGCCCCCCTGCCCCGCGGCGATCGACTGGAGCATGAACACCGCCGGGGGCACGATCGTGCCGGCGAGGGCGAGGAGGCCGACGGAGGTGGCTGCGGCTTTCATGACGGATCTCCGTTCGGGATTCAGGCCCGCACCGCGATCGCGTCGCGGGCGGCCAGCTTCGAGAGGATGATGTAAAGGAGGCCGCACGCGATCGCACACGGCAGCGGCAGGTAGGAGGCGAACACCCCCTGCGTCTTGTAGAGCCACATCGCCACGGCCACCGGCACGAGCCAGGCCACGAGCACCACGGGATTGAAGGCCGACCCGCTCCGCTCGGCCGGGTCGCGGGGAATGCCCACGGCGTCGGCGAAGAAGTGGTCCACCACGATGATGCCGCCGATCGGCGCCAGGATCGTGCCGTAGATGCCCACGAAGTCGAGCAGGTTCATCGCGAACGCCGGAAAGATGCCGGCGGCGATGCACAGCCCGCCGGCGAGCAGCGTGGCCCCGGTCCGCGAGATCCCCGGGATCATGCCCTGGAAGGCGAGGCCCGCCCGGTAGATCGTGGGATTCGCTGTCGTCCAGCCGGCGATGATCACGCAGATCAGTCCCGCCCAGCCGACGGCGTCGTTGACCATCGTGCCCGGGTCCTTGCCCACCTGCGGATCCACGCCGTGCTGGCGGACCCAGTAGATGAGGAGCAGGGCCGCGCAGATCCAGGCGACGTAGTGGCCCAGGAACATCCCCGACGCGCTCGCCCAGCCGGCGCTCGGCTTCTTGGCGAACCGCAGCACCGAGAGGTCGGCCATGCCGATGTGCATGGCGGCGTTGCAGAACCAGGAGAAGAACACGATGCCCAGGAACGAGATCGTCTTGGGCGTTCCCTCGGGGGGCGTGAGCAGGGCCCAGACGTCGGCGGTGCCCAGCCGGCCGAGCGTGACCAGGGCGCAGGCCACGAACACGAGAAACATCCACGGCGCCGAGTAGTGGCCCACCTGGGCGACCACGCCATAGCCCTTGAGAGCCACGAGCGTCATCGCCACGCCGATCGCGATGCAGGAGGCGATCCAGGCCGGCCCCGTCGGCATGGTCGACTGGAAAGTCGGCATCTCGATCGTGCCGGGGGGAAAGAACGGCCCCACGGCCGTCGCCGACACCGTGATCATCGACCCGGCGAGGAAGCAGAAGAGCAGGCCGTTGGCCAGGTTGTAGAGCGTCACCAGCCCGCGGCCGGCGATCTTCTCCATCTTGTAGTAGAGGGTGAGCCGCTCCTCGCAGGCGATCGTCGCGGTGAGATACCGCCACGTGAGCACGGCCAGGAGGTTGCCCAGCAGCAGCCCGACGATCAGGCTGAAGGCGTCGGCTCCCCACTTCACGAACAGCGGTCCGATCATGAACTCGGTGCCCGCGGTGTGCTCGCCGGCATACATGCCCCAGAAGGCGCTCGGCCCCTTGAGGGCCTTGGCGGGCACCCGCTGCCGCTCGTATTCGCTCGAGGCCGACTCCTCGAGTTCCTCGATCTCGCGTTCCAGGCTGCTCATGTTCGCCTCCCCGTGACGGTCTTCTCGTACTTCCGCACGTCGTCGAGCCAGGCCTCGCCGACCGGCACGCCCTTGTCCTGACAGTAGTGGTCCCAGACCGCACCGAACGGCAGGCTCTTGGCCTCCTCCTGGAGGGCCAGGCGGGCGGTGAGGTCCCCCTCCTTCTCGGCCTTTCTGATCGCCGGCGGCTCGAGCAGCGCGATCAACAGCGCCCGGAGCATGTTCCGCGTGCCGATCGCCCAGGCGGCGATCCGGTTGATGCTGGCGTCGAAGTAGTCGAGGCCGATGTGCACCCGCGACGGATCGCCGCAGGCCACGATCTCGCGAGCGATCGCCAGGAGGTCGTCGGTGAGCGTCACCACGTGGTCCGAATCCCAGCGGACGCCGCGGCTCACGTGGAGGAGGATCTCGGGCAGGTACACGAGCACGCTCGAGATCTTGTCGGAGATGCTCTCGGTGGGGTGGTAGTGGCCCGCGTCGAGGCAGAGGAGCTTCTTGCGCGTGATGCAGTAGCCGAGGTAAAACTCGCTCGATCCCACGGTGCAACTCTCGCTGCCGATCCCGAAGAGCTTCGGCTCGACCGCGTCGAGGTTGTGCTTCGGCGACAGCGGCTTCTCGAACACGGCGTCGAGCGATTCCGCGAGCCGCTCTCGCGGGGCCAGCCGGTCGGCCGGCGTGTCCTTGAAACCATCGGGCACCCAGACGTTTGTCACACAGGGCGTGCCGAGCGCCTTGCCCATCGCGGCCCCGATCTCCCGCGACCGCCGGCAGTGCTCGATCCAGAACTTCCGGATGCCCTTGTCGGCATGCGACAGGGTGAACCCGTCGGCCGCCTTGGGATGGGAGAAGCAGGTCGGGTTGAAGTCGAGCCCGACCCCACGGCTCTTCGCCCAGGCGATCCAGTTGGCGAAGTGCACCGCCTCGATCTGATCGCGGTCCACCTTCTTGCCGCCGAACTCGCCGTAGAAGGCGTGGAGGTTGAGCCGATGCTTTCCCGGAATCACCGCGAGCGCCGCATCGAGATCGCTCCGCAGCTCCTCGGGCGTGCGGGCCCGCCCCGGGTAGTTGCCGGTGACGGCCAGGCCGCCGCCGACCGCGCCCCCCTGGTTCTCGAAGCCGCCGACGTCGTCGCCCTGCCAGCAGTGGAGCGAGATCGGGATCTTCGCGAGGGCCGCGCAGGCCTTGTCGGCATTCACGCCGAGGGCCTCGTAGCGGTCGCGGGCGATCTTGAAGGCGGCGTCGATCTGCTTGGCAGTTGGCATGGGATCTCGCTCGAGGGCTCGCGCAGGCCGGTGCCGACGCACGAACCGCACAGGCCGTTCGTCGCGCCCACCCCGGGGAACGAGGCACGATTCTGCCCTCCGCTCCGAAAAAAGCCAATCGGTGCTGCCCAAGCCCCGTCGCCAAGTGGCCGCAGGTTTTCAACCTGCGGAGCGCGAGGTGGTCGCGCCGCTCGGGGCTGCCCATGCCCCGCCGCCGGACGTTCGCTACGGGCATCCTGCCCTACGCTCACTCGATGCTGACTGCGCTCCGCCATCCTGGCTGCGCTGGTCAGCAACGCCGGCTCCCGGGCACGGGCAGCCCCTCGCTCGTATTCCTCCAGCTCGTTGCCTGTTTCCTGCCTGCTCATTCGCGTCTCCGTGAGCAGCGGGTCGGAGGCACGCGCAGAAGCCGGTGACACTTGTGGACGCAAGACGCCGACATTCCACCGGGGCGATGAGCTCACAAGTGCCGCCGGCTTCGAGCATGTCTCCGACCCGCTGCGCTGCGTCCAAGTCGCGTCCAAGTCGCGGGCGGGCCCCCGACCGCTTCGCCCCCACGCCGACCTCGCGTAAGATTCCCGATCGTGCCCCGGCCCCCGCCGCCCACCGAGATGCCATGACGCTGTTCCGCTACCGGGAAGACATGCTTCCCGTGCTCTGCATCGTGAGCCTGAGCCTGCTCGACCTCGTCGTGTTTTTCTCGGCGCGGGGCGTGTGGCCGCTCGTGGCCTGGCTCGTGCTGGTGATCGGACCCAAGGCCTGCATCTGCTCCTGGAACCATCACCACCAGCATCTGTTCACGTTCCACCAGCCGCTGCTCAACCGGCTGCTCGAACTCTGCTACGCCTTCCACACCGGGATAACGACGAATGCCTGGGTGCTCCACCACGTGCTCGGGCATCACGTGAACTACCTCGATCAGACGAAGGACGAGTCGGCCTGGAAGCGCCGCGACGGCTCGACGATGGGGGAGCTCGAATACACGGCCGTCATCGCCCTGACCGGCTACCTGCGCGCGTTTCGCGTGGCCCGGCGCTATCCCCGTCACCGCACGGGGTTCCTCGGGATGGGGCTCGTCGTGCTCGGGCTGCTGGCGGCGGCCTTCGCCTACAACCCGCTCAACGCCCTGTTCGTGTTCGCGATCCCGATGGCCGCGGGCTACGTGATCACCTGCTGGCACACCTACTGCCACCACGCGGGCCTCGACACCGAAAACCCCTACGAGGCGTCGCACAACATCATGCACCGGTCGTACAACATCCTGACCGGCAACCTCGGCTTCCACACGGCGCATCACGTGAAGCCGAAGCTCCACTGGTCGAAGCTGCCAGAGTTCCACGCGACGATCGCCCACCGGATCCCGGACCACCTCTACATCGAGCCCTTTTTCCCGATGAACCTCCTGCCGGCGGGCGACGGCCGGATTCCGGGCCGCGATGCGCCGGTGTCGTCCCCGGGCTGACCCCTCGAGCCAGCGGTCCTGCCGGCCGTCGACCAGATGCTTGCTGAAGGAGTCTCGGTCACCTCCGCCGCAGATAGCCGACGAGGACCAGGAAACCCGTGCCTGCCAGGACACAGGTCGAAGGCTCGGGAGTCGGAGCGAACTGGTTTGCGAACAGCGTGCCCAGTTCGATTTGCCCCTGGGTGTCGTAGTGATTCGGGTAGGCGTGAGGGGAAACCCACAGCGAAAGGCTATCCGTGCTGACCGTCGATACGTTCACGAGCGTGGGATCGGCTCCGACCGCATCCTCGGCCGTCCGAACCTTGGCGTTGTTCGCCGCTGTCCCCCACAGCGTGGTGATGCGTCCGACGATGAACGGCATGGTCGGGGTAGCGAAGTCCGTTCGCACCGCCCCAATGAGATTCCTCAGGTTGGCCTCGTAGACGTTGGCCATGGACGTATTTAACGCATCGGATTCACCCTGCATCCAGACCATTCCGGCGATGGAAGGGGACTTACCGGCGGCGACCAGGTTGTTGATCGCGGCGTTGGTCGTATCCTGGAACACGTTGTAGTAGTAACCCTCCGCGGTCGACACGGTGCCCGTTCCGGACGGCTTCCAGTTGAACGCCAAGTTCGTGGCGGGAATGCCGTACTTGATCAGGTAGATCTCATCTGCAGGAAAGAGCCGCTTCACCGCGTAGCCGAAACTGACTTCGGGACCGAAATCCGGCGACTCTGCACCGAATCCGCCCTGCAGGTCGACCCACGCATTGCCGGTTCGATTGCTCCACAACTTGACGCTCGTTTGAGCGACGTTGTAGGGCGTCGTCAGTTCGTTCGCTTGCCCGCG
>Ga0207954_1000082_pt1 | contig 27042 bp, 8 predicted proteins | sample CryBogmetaGMA0M_FD_184547 | JGI IMG/M metagenome (GOLD analysis project Ga0207954, IMG submission 184547) | Freshwater microbial communities from Crystal Bog, Wisconsin, USA - MA0M (SPAdes) | ecosystem: Environmental > Aquatic > Freshwater > Lake | place: Crystal Bog, Wisconsin, USA | collected... | reverse complement strand
GCGGCGTATTCGCGGCGTGGAGTGTTTCCAGCGCGAAGCGGGCGCGGGACAGCAGGCCTGGATCACGGGCGGTCGCCAGCACCCGCTTCAGTGCCTCGACGGCCCGGCGGTCGAAGGGCTGGAGTCCAAACTGGTGGGCGGCTCCCGCGATCAGCGCGTCGAGCGACGAGGCCCCCTGGGCAAACAGGTCTCGGACGGCTTGGTGGCAAATCGGCCAAGCGGCCGCGTCCAAAGCGAGAAGCCGATCGTTGGCGGAGGAAATCACGAGTCACCCGGGGGATCGACGAAATAGGCCCGTTTTTCCAGGACACGTCGCTCGCCCAACCACCGACCGCCTCCCTTCAGCCCGCAGTGGGGCACTGCGGCGTGACTGACTTCTCCAGCCCGCAGTGGCCATGGATGGCACTGCGGGCGTGAAGCTAGTGGGGCACTGCGGGCGTGGCGTCGTTCTCAGTCCAGCCGCTTCAACGCGTACGACACGTCGCCGTAGACGTTGAATCGGCTGTTGTACCAAATCGCCGCGTCGGGTTTGAACGCGGGTGAAAGGAGACGTTCGCGAACACGAATCTCTCCACTCCCAGGGGGCTTGCATGGCCTGGGGCCACATCCTTTCGATCGTGCACGGGCGATCAAGCCCTCCGTCACGGTGCTCGCCATCGGTCTGCGCCGATGTGAGAGAATCGGCACCGCATGGAGGGTGTGGCGTTTCGGGGAACCACTTCCAAGCGCCCGGGCCGCTCCCCCCGAGGCTCACGAGTCGCTCGTCAGTTTGGAGACCGGTGCAGACATGCCATGGACCGGGCGATTCTTTTTGCCAGCAGCAAAGTGTGCCGGAACCGTGCCTCGCAAGTTCGTGAAAACTTTCACGAACCCTCTTTCGCGCAAGCCCTGCGCGATTTCACGCACGGAGGAAGCGGCGAATCCGCCAGTCGCCGGAGGTCTTCGCGCAGTCCGACAAACCCCGGGTTTTTCCGGAGGTTTTTCGCGTGCAATCGCTTGACACAGTGCGAGAAACGCAAAGAATCCGGCTAGGGGTTTGAGGGGTGTGGCCGACGCGGTCCGGACGTGCGTCACGGGGCGAGGGTCACGCGGGGTGGTTCACCGAGTCACGCGCATGTGATCACGCGACCGTGATCACGCGCCACCAAAGGGGGCATTGTCATGGACGCTCGCTTCGAGGCGCCGTCGCGCCGTCGCTTGCCGTTTCCATCCCGGCAGCACATGGCCGCCCGGAGACGTCTCCGCCCCCGGCTCGCCCCCGAGCCGCTCGAGGCCCGGCAGCTCATGCACGCCGCGCCGCACAGCGGCGGCGGCATGCTCTTCGACGAGCACCAGGCCGTGATGCGGCTCATCGACTTCGCCACAATCCACCACAACGCCGACGCGCCTGCCTACTACGTGGCCCGCGACGCCAGCCCCGCCACTCCCAACGTCTGGAGCGACGTGTCCAACTGGGTGGTCCGCACCTTCGACGCCTCCACGCAGTCGTTCATCGATGCTCCCGCCTTGCATCTGCCGACGACGGGCGACGACGTCGAGATCCCGGAGGGCCTGAGCTTCGTCTACGACATCTCCCCCGCTGCCTTCAACGTGCCCGTGCTGTCTGGCGCGGACCCGGCGACGACGTCGGTGAAGAACAATATGCGGCTCCACTCGGTGGCCGTCGAGGGCGCGCTCTCGTTCGCCACGAACACCGATGTCCTCATGGTGCTCGAGACGATGGTCGTCTCGCCCACGGGCTCCCTTTCGATGCATGTGGACGCCGCCCACTCCGCCCGGATGGTCATCGCGGCGCCCGACTGGAGGCAGTTCTCGCTGGCGGCGCCGTTCGACACGGAGCTCGATCCCTTCCAGTTCGCCCGCGGCATCATCTCGCACGGCGCGGTTGACATCCAAGGGGAGGACGTGACGCCCTTCGTCACGCTGCCCCAACTCACCCGCGCGGAGGCCAACATCCCGGCGACGAAGGCGAAGGCCGGTGTCCCCGCCGATCCCGGGGCGTTCCGTTTCACGGTGCCCGCGGGCACGCCCACCACCGGCTGGACGGTCGGCGATCGGATCGTCGTCGCCGGCACCGACCCGACGCGGTTCAACCCCGCCTCCGGCGCGAGCTCCGACGAGGAGGCGGTGATCACGGGCGTCGCCGTCAACGCCGACGGGTCGCAGACGTTCACGGCGAGGGTGCAGGTGGCCGTGCGGCAGTCGAGCGATCTGCTCGCGCCCCCCACGTCGATCTCCACCGTCGGCGGCCTGCAGTACGACCACGTGCTGCCGAAGGATCCGTCGGGCGCCGCCTACCTCGGCGCCGACGGGCGGCCGGCGTTCGGCGTGCAGATCGCGAACCTCAGCCGCAACATCACCGTGCAGTCGGAGGATCCCTACCATGTCGCCGCCCGCGGCCACACGATGTTCATGCACAACGCCAACGTGAGCATCGCCGGCGTCGGCTTCCTCGGGCTCGGACGCTCCGACAAGCGGACCGTCGTCGACGACGTGCAGTTCTACACCAAGGAGATCATCGACGCGGTCAACCAGGCCGCGCTGCTCAAGTCGCCCGACGCCGTGATCCTGCCCGACAGCATGATCGGCGAGCCCATTCCCGGCACCGGCCTGAATCCCCGCGGACGCTACGCGGTGCACCTCCACCGCGCCGGCATCAACGAGGTGGACGGCACCGACCCGAACAGCCCCATTCTCAAGGCCGCCACGCCCGCCTCCGTGCGCGACAGCGTGGTCGTCGACAGCCCGGGCTGGGGATTCGTCAGCCACACGAGCTACGTCAACTTCGACGACAACGTGGCCTTCAACGTGGTCGGCGCGTCGTTCGTCACCGAGGCGGGCAACGAGATGGGCCGATTCTCCGGCAACCTGGCGATCAAGGGCGTGGGCGCGAACACCAACGAGGGGATCGAGAGCCGCAGCGTGAAGCAGGACTTCGGCTTCCAGGGGGACGGCTTCTGGTTCCAGGGCCCGGCCGTGTCGGTGACCAACAACGTCGCCGTCGGCCAGCGGCACGACGGTTTCGTCTTCTTCACCAAGCCGCTGGTTCAGAACTACTCCTGGTCGGTGCCCGACCCTGCCGACCCCGACGGGACGATCGTGATGAAGGCGCGCCAGGGGGCGCGGCTGACCACGACGATGCTCGCGCGGGTCTACGCCGCCGACCTCGTCGCGCAGCTCGGCGGCGCGGGCCTGTCGATCGACCCCGGCGCCGTGCCGATCCTCGGCTTCAGGAACAACACGGCCCAGTGCATCGGCACCGGCCTGGAGACGTGGTTCCACCTGCTCGGCTCGAGCCTGCCCCGCACGATGGGCAGCACGATCGAGGGGCTCAAGGTCGCCAACGTCCGTAACGGCACCGGCGTGTTCAACCCCTACACGAACCTGACGACGATCCGCGACGCGACGATCGTCGGCAATCCTTCGAGCCCCGGCGGCACGGGCATCGGCCGGAACACCGTCACCGCGAACATGACCTACGACAACGCCACCGTCCGCGGCTTCGGCACCGGCATCGCCGTGCCCATTAACGGCACGACCGTGGTGAGCGGCGGTACCTACCAGAACCTCCGCAACTTCGAGATCACCACTGCCAACAGCCGCACGCGGACGGTCTGGTTCCGCGACCGGCTGGCCGCCGACGGCACGACCGTCGCCGTGCCGCTGACGTTCCTGCCGCTGCCGCGGCCCGCCGACGAGCTGGTGCGGCTCAACATCGACCTGCGGACGTCCTACGACCCCAAGGACCGCGACCTGAGGAAGATGTTCAATCCCGATGTCGTCCGCCTGGGGACGGTGTGGGTGAACAGCTTCACGCTCGGGGGCGTGCCGACCGGCGAGCCGCGGCAGCTCTACTACTACGAGCAGGCCGCCGGCATGAAGCCCTTCCCCGCGGTCGATGCCAACGGCCAGCCGCGGAATTACGGCAGGCCGGTGACCGACGCCTTCGGCAACGTGATCGACTCGTCGGGCATCGAGGTGCCCTCCGAACTGCTCGACCTCACCAACGCCCAGCTCTTCAGCACCTTCGGGCTGGCGATCGGGGGGGCGGTGGCGCCCGCGGCGGCGGTGGACGCCAACCCGCGGGACGCGGCCGGACGGCCGCTCGATGCGGCCGTGTCGCCCCGGATCAACGGTCTGATCGGCCCCGCGAGCGGCTACCAGGGGTCCCTCGACGCCACGAGCGCCGCCTACACCCGCGCCATCGACACCTCGGCGAGCGGCCGGTCGAGCCCGCAGTACGCGTTCTCCTACCGGTCGACCGACGCCGCCACGGGGGCGGTCACCAACGTCACCGTGCGGGCGGGCAACCTCGTCAATGCCGCCGGCTACGGCGTCCAGCTCAAGACGCTCCGCGTCAACGGCGTGGCGGTGACCGCGCCCGCGCCGGTGAATCCGCCGGCGCAGCCCGTGCTGGCGGCGAACGCCACGAAGGCCGTCGCGGCGAAGTACGCCCAGGATCTCGCGGCCTTCAACACGTTCTGGCGAAACTACAACGCCTCCCCGGTGCTGCTGTCGCTCCGCGCCGGCTGGAACGTGATCACCGGTGACTTCGACGGCACCGGGGCCTTGCGGACGCTGCTGGTCTACGGCGACGTGGACGCGCCCGACCTCAACCTCACCAGCCCCGACAGCGCCCAGCTGCGGCGGCTGGCCGATCCCGCCAGCACGGCGGCCGACCCCTGGCAGCGGGGCCACTGGAGCGCGGCCCCGCAGAAGATGCTCGGCGTCGCGGTGGGGAGCAGCGACCAGACGCCGAAGGTGGCCGAGGTGACCGGCCAGCTCGTCGCCGTGATGCACCCCAACGACCTGTCCTTCGGCTTCAGCCTCAAGGGCCGGCTGGTGGACAACTCCTTCGGGTCACGGCCGTTCGACATGTTCATCGGCAACCTCACGTCCTACCTCAACCCGAAGGACCGGCAGCCGTTCCTCACCACGCCGACCGACGACGCGGGCAACCCGCTGGCCAACTACGCCCGGATCGCCGACTACGCGTCGTTCAAGGCGGGTACGAACACCACGGCCGTGGTGCAGCACCTGCAGACGATGTTCTTCGCCGTGAAGGACTTCGCCGGCAACTCGAAGACGTTCGCGCTGACGATCTTCCTCGACTCCACCGCGCCGCGGGTCGGGGGCAGCGCCAACCCCACGGGCAGCTTCAACCCCTCGGCGAGCATGGTGGCGTTGGCCGGCCAGGCCTACGTGATCGACGCCGAGACCTTCGCGGCGATCAGCCTCACCGATCCGAAGAAGAAGGTCTGACCAACGCCGAACGCCCGCCGGCGGCCGCCTGCAGGCCGATGGGCATGAGCGGCCCGAAGCCCCCGCCGTGTGCCGTCGATCACGCCGCGGCGCTCACGATTCCGCTTTCGAAAGCCAGCGCCAGACGTCGACGGGGCGATAGGCCGTCATCTCCTCGAGCAGGTCGCCCACCAGGGCGCGAGTGCAGAGCATGCCGCGGTGTTCCGCGCGGAGAAACCGCTGTTCGGTGAGCTGGTCGAGAAAGGCGAGCAGCGGATCGAAGAAGCCCGCCACGTTGAGGAGCCCGAATGGCTTGTGGTGGAGACCGAGCTGGCCCCACGTCCAGATTTCGAAGAACTCCTCCAGCGTGCCGATGCCGCCGGGGAGGGCGACGAAGCCGTCGGCGAGTTCGGCCATGGCGGCCTTGCGGTCGTGCATCGACGCGACCACCCGGAGTTCGGTGAGCCCCGCATGGGCGACCTCCTTCTCGACGAGCGCGTGGGGAATCACCCCGATCACTTCCCCGCCGTGCGCCAGCGCCGCGTCGGCCACGGCCCCCATCAGGCCGATGCGTCCGCCGCCGTACACGAGCCGCCGCCCCTGGCTGGCGAGCAGGCGGCCCATCTCTTCGGCCGCGGTCACGAAGCCGTGATCGACGCCCGGGCTCGACCCACAGAACACGCACACGGAGGTGAGCGGCGGCATCATCCGGCCGCCTGCCGCGGGGCATTGGCGGCTCGAAGTGTTCCCAGCGCGAAGCGGGCGCGGGCCAGCAGGCCTGGATCACGGGCGGTCGCCAGCACTCGCTCCAGGGCCTCGACGGCCCGGCGGTCGAAAGGCTGGAGTCCGAGTTGGTGGGCGGCCACGCGGCGGACCAGCGGGGACGGGTCGCAAAGCGCCGCCCGGAGCGTGTCGTCGCAGCGTTCGTCGGCCAGATGATCCAGGAGCGCGATGCACGCCGCGCGCACCCTTGGCCTGGGGTGCGCGGCTCCGGCGATCAACGTCTCGAGCGACGAGGCACCCTGGGCAAGCAGATCCCGGAAGGCCTGGTGGCGAATCGGCCACGACGCCGCATCCAGGGCGAGCAGCCGATCCTCACGGTGGCGCATCACGAGTCACCCGGAGGATCGACGGACCGAGCCCCGTGCTGCCGACGAACGTCATTGGTTCCCATCGCGTCAGCCCGCACTGGCCAAGGATGGCAGTGCGGGCGTGAAGCCAGTGGCCATGGATGACACTCCACACTTTTGTACCAGCATCGAGGCTCCTCGTGCGAGCCCGCCCCGCCACCCGCTGGTTCGTCTACGTGCCGCGCCGTTCCGATAACGGATAGCCCGGTCAATGGCACTTCCGCCAGTGTTGCCCGAGTGATGAGCGGCTCGTGACCGGGTTGCTCCCGTCTCCAGAGGCTGCCCCGGCCCGGAAAGCGGCGCCCGGAATCGGCTGCTTTGCCCCCAGAAGTGGCGTTTTTCTCGTGTCGGCGTGGAGTCTCTCCGAGGCGGGCGGCCTGGCGGCTTCGTGGTGCCCTCGCGTCCGGCGGCGGTCAGAGGCTGTGGATGTCGATCACGGGCAGGTCGTTTGGCGACGCCTGGAAGACATCACGGTCGTCATGCGCCTGCACGAGTTCGCCCCAGTCGGTGGGCGGCCCGCGAGCGGGCGAAATCGGCGGAGGCTCGAGTGGTTCGCCCAAGTGTGCGAGAATCTTCCGGATCGGCCCCGGCTCCGTGATGAATGCGATCAGCCGGATGTCGCCGCCACATGCTGGGCACTCGAGCGGAAACTCCTCCCCCACCCGGGCCATGAGTTTCGCCCACGCAATCCGGGAGGTGTCGTGCGAGCGGGGCTTTTGACGAGTGTCGCAGCAGCCTCCCGTGGGTTGTCCGCCGGCCGCATGCCCGCCGGTCGTGGCCTCGCGTTGCTTGCCAATGTTCCCAATGGCGAGTGCGGTGACGGCCCGCCTCAGTTTGTGATTCGGTGCAAACACCCCGTGATACCTGTGGCGGTGCTTCCGCGGCGGCGGCACGAGATCGGCGAGCCGGTCGAGGAACTCAAACGGCGTGAGCTCGACAACGCCATTGGCCCCGGCCGCGTGGACTTCCGCGCGCGACCCCGCCCGACCCAGTTGGCCGCCTTGTGTCGAGGCAGCACGTAACGGATGCGAGCGATCCGGCCGTCCGGGCCGCGGCTCACGGATAATCGCTCGAGCGCGAAGGGTGGCCGGGCGCAATACCGAAGGAGATGTTCCAGACTCCGAAAATAGCTCGGCACGTCGCGGTCGATGAGCGTGATCCGCACACTGGCGTCGACTGAAAACCCGCTGTTCTCCCAGGCGAGCATGTCGGCGGCGGCCGCCGCGTCGAGCAGAGCCCGCAGGAGGCCCGGGCCTGGCTCAACGAGCTCAAGCTGCTGCTCTTCTACCTCGGCGTCAGCGACTGCAACATGCAGGAGGGCAACCTGCGCGTCGATGCCAACGTCAACCTGCACATCCCGCAGCCGGATGGCAGGATCGCGAAGACGCCGATCGTCGAGATCAAGAACATGAACTCCTTCCGCTCCGTCGAGCGGGCGCTCGCCTACGAGGCCACGCGGCAGTGGGAGGAGTGGCAGGCCACGCGGATCGAACTGGGGGCGATGCCGAAGCAGACCCGCGGGTGGGACGATCCGGCGGGCGTCACGCGGGCGCAGCGGCAGAAGGAGGAGTCGAGCGACTACCGCTACTTTCCGGAGCCCGACCTGGTGCCGGTGACGGTGAGCGCCGCCGACGTCGCCGCCGCCCGGGCGGCGATGGGCGAACCGCCCACCGTGCTCCGCAAGGCGCTCGAGGAGAGGTGGCGGATCTCTGCCTACGACGCCGACGTGCTCGTCAACCAGGGCCGCGATCTCGTCGCCTACTTCGAGGATCTCGCGGCGCGGGTCGGCGAAGGAAAGGTGGCGAGCAACTGGATGCAGCAGGACGTGCTGCGAACGCTCAACGAGCGCGGGGGCACGATCGCGGAGTTCCCCGTGCGTCCCGAGCAGGTGGCCGACGTCGTGGCATCGCTGGGGATCGCCGCGGTCAGCGACGACGAGCTCATCGCGCTGTGCCGGGAACTGCTGGCGGCCAATCCGAAGATCGTGGCCGACGTGCAGGGGGGGAAGGAACAGGCCGCCGCGGGCCTGATCGGCCAGGCCAAGAAGAAGAACCCCAACGCCAACCCCGGCAAGGTCCGGCAGCTCTGCCTCGACTTGATCAGGCAGATGGAGCCGCCGCGCTGATCATTCCTCTGCCCGCATGGGTGTGCCGAAACGTTGACAACCCCCGGGGGAGGCTGGCAGACTCCCCCGCTTGGCCGGAGCCTCGCGATGGAGGCGCCCAGGATGGAACGGGGAGTTTTCGCGGCGGTCGGGGGTGCTGCGGATGGCGTTCGAGACGGCACGAACTCGTTGGGAATCGTCATGCGCAGTTTGCCCAGATCGTGGGTGATGTTCACGAGACTCGTATTCCAGTGGAGGCAGCCGCGTGCCGCCGGCGCGAGCCGGGCACGGCGGCGGCGGCTCGCCGGGCTGACGACCGCCGGTGAAGGCCTCGAGCCGCGTGCGTTGCTGGCAGCCGACCCTCTCGGGTTCGATCCTGGCGACGCTCTGGTGTCGTTGGTCGACGCCGGCGGAACGTACCACTCGGACGAGTCCGTTGCCGGCGCTCCGGCTGGTCCTCAGGCGTGCGTCACGATCGCATCCTTCGGCTCGACGAGCATTTCCACGCTCGCCGTCGCAGGGGCCTTCGACGTCACCCCGCCGGTCGTCTCAATCGGATCGCCCGCGGCCGTCTCGACGTTTCCGACCACCAACGTCGCGGTCATGACCAGCGAGGCTGTGACGGGACTCGACCTCGGCGACTTCACGCTCACCCGTGACGGGAGCGCGGTGCCGCTCGCCGGCGCCCAGCTGCTCACCGGTTTCGGTGGCTTCCGGCAGCTGTCCCTCGCGGACACCGCATCCCGCCCCGGCGTTTACGTCCTCAGGTTCACGGCCGCGGATTCGGGGGTCGTCGATGCAGCCGGCAACGCGGCGGTCGCGGATGCCTCGATCTCCTGGACGGTCACGGCGCCGTCGAGTTTCGCGTCGGGACCGCGGGGCTGGGCCGCCGTGCTCGCCACCCAAGCCTTCGGCACCTGCAGCGTGTCAACCACGGGCGACGGGCCGGAGGGTACGACCCTCGTGGCGGGCAGTTTTTTCGGGACGGTCGCCTTCGATCCGGCGCACGCCTCCTCCACCCGGACCTCGAACAACGGGGCGGCCTTCGTGGCCGTCTACGGGCCGTCGGGCGGCCTCCTCGACCTCGTCGTGTTCGACGAGGGCTCGTCGGTGTCGATCGGCAGCGTCGCGGTCGATGCAGCGGGCGGGCTCGTCGTGGCGGGCCGCTACCAGGCCTACGGCGATGCATCGGTTGACCTCGACCCCACGGCCGCTTCGCTGCCCGTCGTAGGCACGGGGCTGTTCGTTGCCCGGCTCGACCGGGCGACGCAGACGCTCTCCTGGCTGCGGCGCATGCCTGCGGCCGATGGAGCCGATGGGTCGGTCGCGCGGATCGCGGCCCGGGCCGACGGCGGCATCGTCGTGGCTCAGTCATTCACCGGCGGGCTGACGGTGGGCGGCGAGGGCTCATACGCCGCGACCGAGACGCCGGTTGTGCTCATGGCGCCCACCTCGGACATGGGCCCGGTATCCGACGTGGGCATGGTCGCCTTCGGCCCCGATGGGTCGCTCGAGTGGGCGCGGCAGCTCGGGGCACAGGCGCACGCGTCCGCCTCGGCGCTGGTGGTCGGCCCGACGGGTGTCACCGTGGCCGGTTCGTTCACCGGCGCGGTCACGACGCCCGGCGCAGGCGGAAGCCTCAACGCGGAAACCGCCACGCAGGGGTTCGTCGCTCGCTACCGCGCCGACGGCTCGCTCGGCTGGATCGTGCCGGTGGATGGCGACGGGGATCCGAGCGTCGCGACCGATGCCGAGGCGGTCGGCCTCGCAATCGACGCCGCGACGGGCGACGCCCTCGTGGCGGTGAACCCCTCCGGATTCTCGACCGGATTCTCGACCGCCGCAGCCGGGCTTCTGCGGCTCGCCGCCGCCGACGGGACGACGACCATGGTCCGCACGTTCCCCGGTTCCGACGGCACGATGGTCCGACTCGGCCCGGTCTGGTTCGACGCCGCAGGCGCGATTCGCGTCGGGGGAAGTCGGGTGTCCGCCCGCATGTTCTTCGTGCCCGGTGTCTCGTCGTCGCCGGTCGCGTTCATCACGAAGCTCGGGGCCACGGCGGGGGAAGACACGAGCAGATCGTTCACGGCGCCCAGCCGTCCGCTGGAAGCCGTGGTCTTTGCCGCGGACGGCGGACTCGTGGGGGTCACCAGGCTCGGTTACGGCGAGGGCTGGAGGGTGCCCGGTGCCGACCCAGGTATCGTCGCCGCGTCGTCCGGCGGCCCGCTCGTCATCCGGTTGGCCGATCCCTTCGCCGCGGACCAGCCAACGGCCGACATCACGCCGGTCGCAACCCCAAGGCAGGCCGGGGTCGACTCGGCAGTCGTCACCTTCACCGCTGCGGTCGACGGCGTCGACGCGGGGGACTTCCGGCTGTGGCGGGACGGGGCCTCGGTGCCGCTACCCGCTGGCGTGGAGGTCTCGTCGCCGGACGGCATCACCTGGACGCTCTCTGGACTGTCGTCCGCCACGGCTACGGACGGCATGTACGTGCTCGCATTGGTCGTCGGGGGTTCGGGCATCCAGACACAGGGAACAGCCCAGCCGTTGTCTCCCTTCAACGACCCGCAGGTGCTGTTCACCGTCGACGCCACGCCGCCCGCCGCGACGCTCGCAGCCTGGCCGTATGGCACGCCCGTGGACGGCGTCGATGTCACGTTCAGCGAACCGGTGAGCGGCGTCACCGCGGCGGCATTCCTGCTCGACGGCCAGCCGCTTCCGGCCTCCGCGGGCGTGTCAAGCGCGTCCAGCGACGGCCGGTCGTGGCAGGTCACGGGCCTGTCGGTGGCTGCGGCATCGGTCGGGCACCACGTGCTCGCACTGTCGGCCGCGGCGGCGACGATCGTGGACGCGGCAGGGAATGGACTCGCGGTGGATGCGAGCGTCGAGTGGACGAATCCCGCGGTCGATCTCGTCGTCACCGGTCTCGTCGTGGACCCGACCGCACCGGTCGCCGGCGGACCGCTGACGATCCGCTGGACCGACACGAACGTCGGCGATGGCGACTCGCCCTACGCGTACCTCTACGACCACGTGCAGGTCGTGAACCGGACGACGGGCCAGACGTTGCTGGACACCGCGGTCTTCAATTCCTCCATGCCGATCGCTGCGGGGGGAAGCCGGTCAGGGAGCTACACGTTCTATCTGCCGAACGGAGCGGATGGCGTCGGAACCCTCGACATCACCGTCACGGCCGACGCGTACGGTTCCGTGTCGGAAACCAACGCCGCCGGCACCGGCGAGACCAACAACTCCACCACGATCTCCGTGACCTCGGCCGCGCCGTCGGCCCCCGACCTCGTCGTGACCGGTCTCGCGGTCGCCGAATCGTTCCTGCAATCCGGCGGCGGCGTCACGATCAACTGGACCGACACGAACGCGGGCACCGCCGCGGTGAACTACTGGCTGTACGACCGCGTCCGCGTGGTCAACACGACCACCGGCCACGTGCTCGTCGATCAGGTGCCCTGGCAATACGCGTCGCTTCCGGCCGGCGGCGGCAGCGTCGCCCGCAGCTTTTTCTTCACCCTGCCCGATGGCCCGGCGGGCGCCGGCAGCCTCGCCATCTCGGTCACGGCCGATGCGTACAACTTCGTGACGGAGTCCAATGCGGGCGGCACCGCCGAGACCAACAACTCGGCCAGCATCACGACGGATTCAACGCTCGCCCCCTATCCGGACCTGGTCGTGACGGGACTGCGAGTCTCCCAGCCCACGCTCGCGCCGGGTGACCTCGTGACGATCCGGTGGAGCGATGCCAACACGGGCGACAGGGCGACGGCTGGCGGCTGGTACGACGGCGTCCGCGTCGTCAACACGACGACCGGCGAGACGCTCGTCAATACGGCCGCCTACAACTCGGACGCCATCGCGGCCGGCGACTCGCTTGCCCGCGAATACTCGTTCAGGTTGCCGGAGGGTCGTCCCGGCGCCGGCACGCTCTCGATCCAGATCACCGCCGACGCCTACTCGTACGTCGTCGAGTCCAACGCCGCCGGCACCGCCGAGGCGAACAACACGGCCACGATCGCCGCCATCTCTACATTGCCCCCGGTGGACCTCACGGTGACCGGTCTCGCGGTCACCCAGACATCGCTGCAGGCCGGTGGCCTGGTAACGATCAATTGGACCGACACGAACGCGGGCACGGCAGACCTGGACGTAGACTACCGGTTCTCCCTCGATGACCACGTCCTCGTGGTCAACGTGACGACGGGCCAGACCATCATCGATGTATTCTCCTGGCACGCTCCCAGTGCAATTCCGTCCGGCACCGGAGTTGCCCGAAGTTATACCTTTGCCCTGCCTGACGGCCCCGCGGGAGCCGGCAGTCTCGCCATCACGGTCGTCGCGGATCCTTACGATCGGATCGCGGAGTCCAATGCCGACGGCACCGCCGAGACGAACAACACGGCCACGATCACGGTCACCTCGGCCTTGCCCGATTACCCGGACCTCGTGGTGCGCGACCTTGGGATCGATTCGCAGTCGTTGCAGGCAAGCCACCCGTTCACGGTGACATGGAACGACGTGAACGTCGGGCTGGCCGCGGCGCCAGGCGGTTGGGCGGACCGCGTGCGGGTCGTGAACACCACGACGGGTGACACGCTGGCCGATGCGTCGGTTCCCGCCGGCGACCCTCTGGCCGCTGCGGGCAGTCGTTCCAATTCCTACACGTTCACTCTGCCCGATGGGATGGCCGGTGCGGGGCAGATCCGCGTGATCGTGACCGCGGACGACTACCCATGGGTGACGACGGCCCATGGCCGGATCTACGAATTGAACTCAGACGGCACGGCCGAAACGAACAACGGCGCCGTGCTCGAAGCCACTTCGACCGTTCCCGATTACCCCGATCTCGTGGTGACCGGCTTGGCGTTCGACCCGCCGGCGCTCCAGTCGGGCAGCCCGGTCACCGTGCGTTGGGAGGACGTGAACCCCGGCCGGGGGGCGACCTCCACCGGCTGGCAGGACACGATCCGGGTCTTCAACAGGACCACGGGTCAGCAGATTCTCCAGGACGCGGTCATCCTGAGCGCGCCGATCCCGGCGGGTGGCAAGGCGACTGGCACGTATTCGTTCGTGCTACCCGAGGATGCGGCGGGGGTCGGGGCCATCGAGGTCACCGTGACCGCGGACGGGTATCCGTCGTTCGGCCATGGGTCGCTCTACGAGTCAAACGACGACGGCACCGCGGAGACGAACAACTCGGCGACGATCACGGGCACGTCCACGCTGGTCTTGGGCCCCGACCTCGTCGTCAGCATGATCACCGCTCCCGCTCGTGCCTTCTCCGGCCGCGACGCCCAGATCACGTGGACGGTCACGAACCAGGGCACCGCCGACTTCAGCGGTGTGCTGCGGGATGCCGTGATCCTGGCCCCGAACCCGACGGCGATCTCCGGCCGCTATGTCCTCGGCGAGTTCGATGCCCTGCTGTCGCTTCCCGTCGGAGGCTCGGTCACGCGCACGCAGCAAGTGACGCTGCCCGACCGGCTGGAGGGTTCGTGGTACGTCGGCGTGATTACGGACGTCACCAACGCGGCCCGCGAACACCTTGGCGAGAACAACAACACGTCGTTCTCCGCCGCGGCGACTCACGTCCAGGCGCCGCCGACCCCGAACCTTGTGGTCGCCAGCGTGACCGCCCCGCCGACGGCGCTCTCCAGCGACCAGGCCGTCGTCGCTTGGACGGTGACGAACTCCGGCACAGGCGCGACGAACGCGCCGGTCTGGTACGACCGCGTCTACCTCTCGGCGGACGACGTGCTCGATTCGTCGGACGTCCTGCTGGGGAGGCAGCAAAACCCGAGCTACCTCGCCCCTGGCGAGAGCTATGCCAGCAGTCTCGCGGTCACGCTCCCGCGTGGCATCAACGGGCCGTATCGCTTCATCGTCGTGGCCGACGCCGACAATGCCGTCTCCGAGGGCGTGAACGAGGCTGACAACTGGCGGGCGGCCGAGGCGACCGCCGTCCAACTCACGCCGCCGCCCGATTTGCAGGTGGCGAGCGTCCGCGGGCCGGCGCAAGCCTTCTCCGGTCAGCCGATCCAGGTGTCGTGGACGGTAACGAACTCGGGAACGGGCCGAACCCTCGAGACCGCGTGGGACGATCAGATATTCCTGTCGGGCGACGACACCCTCGACGGCAGCGACGTCTCGCTGGGCTCGGTCCGCCACTCCGGCAGTCTGGCCGCGGGCGACTCGTACACGGCGAGCGGCCGAGTGACGCTGCCCGTGGGCATATCGGGCAACTTTTTCCTGTTCGTCGTCACCGACGCCCGCCGCGAGGTCTTCCAGCACGTCTTCGTCAACAACGACGTCAGCCAACCGGCCGCCCTCGGCGTGCTCCTCACGCCGCCCCCTGACCTCGTGGTATCGACCGTGACGGCGGCCGCCTCGGCGGAGGCTGGCCGCAGCCTCGCGATCGGCTACACCGTGACCAACGACGGCGCGACCAAGACGGCGGACTGGACCCCCTGGACCGACCGCGTCTACCTCTCGGCCGATCGCGTGCTCGACGCCAGCGACTTTCTGCTCGCCGAACGTGTGCATGACGTCTACCTGGGCGAGGTGCCCGGAAGTTCGTACTCCGAATCGTTCAACGCCCTGCTGCCAGCCACGCTGAGCGGCACGTACTACGTGATCGTGCAGGCCGACGCTGGCGGCCAGGTCTTCGAACTCGACCGGAGCAACAATGTCGGCGTCGCCGCCGCTCCGGTCGCCGTGACGTTCCAGCCGGCGGACCTCGTCGTCCAGCCGGGCAGTGTGACGGCACCGGCTGCCGCCGCGGCCGGCGGCACTCTCCAGATGGGATACACGGTCCAAAACGTGGGCTCGGGCGCCACTGTGGCGACCGTGTGGCGCGACCGCATCGTCCTGTCGGGCGACGCCGTCCTCGGCAACGGGGACGACATCATCCTCGACACCGTGGTCCATACCAGCGGCCTGGCCGCGAACGCCGTGTACGCGGCGCGGGCGGTGCCGGTACGGATTCCGCTCTTCGTCGCGCCGGGCAACTACACCTTGTTCGTCGTCGCCGACGTCGCCAACGAAGTCTTCGAATATCCGGCCGGCGCCGAGGCCAACAACGCCTCGGCGGGCCTGCCGATCACGATCTCGCGGACGACGGCGGACCTGCAGGTGGCGGCGGTCGGCGTCGACAAGGCCACGGTCACCTCGGGCGACACGCTGACGGTCAGCTGGACCGTCACCAACGCCGGGGCGGCGGCGACCAACGCCGAATCCTGGTTCGACCGCGTCGTGCTTCAGCCAGTGGGAGCTGGCTCGGCCGTCGAACTCGGCATCTTCCAGCACAACGATCCGCTGGCCGGCGGTGGTTCCTACTCGGCATCGCGGACGCTGGTCGTCCCCGCCGACATCCAGGGCTCGTACCGGGTCGTGGTGACCACCGACTACGGCGACCGGGTCATCGAGGGTGCGGGAGAGAACAACAACGACGGGGCTCCACAGCCGCTCGCCGTCGTGGCCCGGCCGCTGCCCAATCTCGTCGTCACCGATGTCTCGGCCCCGGCCGACGCGTTCGCCGGCCAATTGATCACGGTGTCGTGGACCGTCGCGAACGTGGGGACTGCCCCGGCGACGGGCAAGATGTTCGATGTCGTCTATCTGTCGCTCGACCAGACGCTCGATTCCGGTGATCTCCCGCTTGGCTACGGCAGCGGCGACGCAATCATGTCGCCGGGCGGGCACTACACCTGGACCCTGCAGTTCCGCCTGCCGCAGGGCGTCACCGGCGGGTTCCACATCATCGTGGCGACCGACGCGGCCGGCCAGATCCGCGAGTCCGACGAGACCGACAACTCCCGCTGCGACGCCGACCCGACCGTGGTCACGCTCATGCCGCCGGCCGACCTCGTCGTGGGCACGATCACGGTGCCCGCCACCGGCGTCCCCGGAAGCACGATGTCGGTCGCGTACACCGTCCGCAACGACGGGGCCAATCCGGCCGACGGCTCGTGGCGCGACAGCCTCTATCTCTCGACCGACGACACCTGGGACGTGCAGGACGTGCTCCTCGGCAGCGTGGACGTCGCCGCCACGGTGCCCGGCCATGGCGGGAGTTACACCCGCACGCTCGACGCGCCGGCCCCGGGGGTGAATCCGGGCTCGTACCGCGTGATCGTCCGCAGCGACATCCGCAACACGTTGCCCGAACAGAGCGAGACGAACAACCTCGCGGCGTCGCTCGACTCGGTCGCCTTCGACGTCGCCGGCCTCGACCTCGCCACGACCGCGGCCGGCACGCTCGCCGCGGGTGCGTCGGTGTACTACAAGGTGGTCGTCCCGGCCGACGGCCAGACGCTCCGCTTCGCGTTCGACAGTCTCGCGGTCGGCGGCGCCGCGCAGGTGTTCGTCCGCTACGGAGCGATGCCGTCGCCGAACAAGTTCGATGCCGCGTCCACGTCTCCGTTCGATGCCCACCAGACGCTCACCGCGCCCGCGGATCGGGCCGGCACCTACTATGTGCTCGTGACGAGCCGGTCGGGTAGCGGCGGCTATTCGCTGCGGGCCGATCTCGTGCCCTTCGCGGTCACCGCGGTCGACTCTTCGACGGGCGGAAACGAAGGTGCATTCACGGTCAAGGTGTCGGGCAGCAAGTTCCAGCAGGGCACCGACTTCGAACTCGTGTCGGCGGCGGGCACCGAGTTCATGGCGGTTCGGAAGGTCGTGCAGGATTCCGTCACGGCGTATGTGACGTTCGACATGACGGCTGCGGCGCCGGGCGGTTACACGCTCCGCGCGATCAACGGGTCGACCGTCGTCAGTCTGGCCGCTCCGTTCTTCGTGCAGGCGAGCACCGGATCCGACGTCGTGCTCGGTCTCGTGGCGCCCGACGCGGTTCGGCAATTGGCGCTCGTGTCGATCCAGGTGGACTATGCCAACCGGGGCGATCAGGACACGCTCGCCCCCTTGATCCTCGTGGAGAGCAGCTCGGGCAACCCGATCGGCCTTTCGAGTTCGTCCATGACCGCCGCGGCTCCGCTCCAGATACTCGGAGTGAGCCCCGATGGCCCTCTGGGCACGCTGCGGCCGGGCAGCCTTGGGACGGCGAGCGTGGTCTGTGACACCGGCGGGGATGACGCGCCGGGGCCGAAGGTCGAGGTCAGCCACGTCACGGCGACCGCCTCGGGCGTGATCGCGGCCGACGATTGGACGATGATCGAGCGGTCCGTGCGCCCCGCGGGCGTCCCGGACGCTACCTGGTCCAGTTTCTGGAGCCGGATTCGCCCGCGTCTGGGTACGACCTGGGGCGACTATGTGCGTTTCCTCAACCGCGTGCTCGACGCGGTGGCCGAACCGGGAGCCCGCAACCAGGACGTACAAAGGCTGTTCGCTCGCCTGATCGCGACGCGACCCGACTATCTGCCGTCGCTGACCGCCACCGGCCGCCTGCTGAACTCCACGACGGGTGCGCCGGTCGCCGGCCTCTCGGTCGCCGCCTATCACGAGGTCGGCGGCCGACAGACCCGCGCGGCCTCGGCCACCACCGGTGCGGACGGCGGCTTCCGGTTCGATGGCCTGCAGCCCGGCAGTTACAGCGTCGCCGTGGGCGGCGGCTACTTCATCGATCAAGATCGTAACGGGATCGCCGACTATGCGTCGCTCACGTTCTCCGTGGCGGCCGACACCGACCTGGCGGGCCTCGTCGTGAACGTGGTGCCCGAGTCCACGGCCACGGTACCGTCCGCGGTCGATTCCTCGGCCCTCGCGGTCGATCCGCTGGGACGGACGCACATCGTCTATACATCCGGCGGCAAGATCTGGCAGTCGACGTTCGACGGCACGGGCTGGGGCCCGTCCTCGGTGATCGCCAACGAGGCCGGCACCAGTCTCACGCTCCGCGCGGCGCCCAACCTGATCGGCGGCGTCGGCGCCGGGTTCGTGGCCACGTGGTCGACGGGCAGCGGCAACGACGCCGAGATCCACTGGTCCGCCGGCCGCGTCGCGACGGGCGGTGGCTACGTCTGGACGGCGCCCGCGAGACTCACCACCAACCACGTCATGGACTCGGTGCCCACGACCGCGGTGTTGCCCGACGGCCGAGTGGTCGTCGTCTACGCGCGCGAGAATGCGGCGATCCAGGATGACCGCGACCTCTACTATGACGTCGTGGCGGTGGATCCCACGGCGTTTCCTGCAGTAGTGCCGCCGATCTCAGTGCCCGGCACTTCATCGACCGGCACGCTCACGCTCTTCAAGTTCGAAGCCGACCTTGCTGTGGCCAAAATGGTCGTCGAAGTGACTGGCAGCACAGACCTTCCGGATGTCAGCAACTGCCAGTTCACCCGCAGCGGCAAAGGGGAACTCAAATTCGAGTCCAAAATCAGTGGCGGCATAGCCAAGCTCACGGGGAGCGGATCGGCATCATTTTCCGAGATGTGGCGTGTCAATCGACTGGACCAGCGTTGGGACCTCATCACAGCAGATTTCAGTGGATCCGGCAGCCTCGAGATGGAAGCTCCGCACGGCCTGCTTCAACTTTTATCTCTGATACCGCAGCTAAAAATCCCGCTGACGACCGCCTCGTTTGCCCTCGACCTCTTCAAGCAGGCCACCGGCGTCGGGGTGAATCCGGGGGTTAGCCTGAAAGGAGACGTTTCGTGGAAATCGACCTGGGATGGTTACACACCGGCCCTTGGCTACGAGTGGCCCGATACGACCTCCTCCAAGTTCGCGGCGACACTGTCGGGATTCTTCAGTGTGGGCACCGATGACGACTATTTGAAAGGCACGTTGTCCGCCGCCTTCGAACTTCAGTTTATGCCTGACTGGAAGTGGCTGGGTGCGTCGTTTGACGCCTCGTTTGAAATCTCTGCGTGGGGTCGGTTCAAGCGCAATTTTACGACCGCCTCTTCCGACGTTGAAAACTCAGCCCAGGGCATCGACGCTCTCATACGGTCCCTCGAAATGCCCGCGCTGACGACACAGTGGGCGTACGATCCATCGTCGGCGGTCGGCACAGCGAACGTCTACGGTGCGAACTCCGTCGTTGCCAACGTTTCGTCAGACCTTTACCAAGACGGCCCGCCGTCAGTCGTGTCAACCCTGACCGGAAGCTTCGCCGCCTGGACGAAGCAGAGGGCTGATGTCATCGGCGAAGACGTCGTCGTCTCCGACTTTGACGGATCGCGGTGGACGACACCCATGCCTTTGGTGGGCAGCTACGGCCTCGACAGCGGTACGGCCGCGGCCGTGGATGGAGCCGGTTCACGGCTCGTCCTCTGGACCCGATCGAACCATTCCCTGACTCCTTCCTCTTCGAGCGCCGAGGTTGACACGGCGATCGGCGACAACGACGTCTGGTACGTCGTCGGTTCCAGCGGAACGTGGTCCGATCCGCTCCGGTTGGCGGCGACGGCTGGAACTGACCGGAATGTCACCATGACGAAACTGGATGACGGCAGCGTAGTCGTCGCCTGGACGGAGCGGCACGCGGACGGGTCCTCTACCCTATGGGCCGCGCGATGGCAGGCGGGTGGCTGGCAGCAGCCCATGCAAGTCACCTCCGGTTCGAACATTTCCCAGGTGGTGCTCGCCGAGCAGGCCGGCCGGCCTCTCGTACTCTGGAACGAGACCACAGGAACGTTGAGTGATAATCGGACCACGACGCACTACGCGATGCTCACCGATTCAGAGTGGTCCGTGCCTGCGGCGTTCGTGCCCCGGGAAGCCGCGATCCAAGCCCAGGAAGCGGGGTCTGTCGTGAGCGTCTGGTTCGAGCTCCGACCGATCCCCGATTCGTGCCTGGAGGATAAGAACACGCATGAACAGTGCGTGAAACCGCCTGTGCCGGACGGAGTTCTGCAGGCTCTGCAGTCAGCCAGCACCTCCTCCTTCGCAGGGTATCGGTTCGACCCCTATGACTGTGAATGGAAGTGGCAATGGTTTCCGAAAAAGTACGTCGTTCACGACCCCAATGATCTCGTGGCCCCGGAGGGCTTCGGCGCCGACCACTGGATCGCTGCCGCCGGCGGCGCGATCCCCTACACGATCCGGTTCGAGAATGCGCCCGTGGCGACGGCGCCGGTGCAGACCCTCACGATCCGGCAGAAGCTCGATCCGGACCTGAAGCCGAGCACGTTCCGGCTCGGCAGTTTCGGCTTCAACGGCATGACGTTCGACGTGCCGACCGACAGCCCCTTCTACAGCGCACGGCTGGATCTCCAGGCCGTCATGGGCTGCGACGTCGACGTCGTGGCCGGCATCGACGTGGCCAGTGGCGAGGCGTTCTGGACGTTCACGGCAGTCGATCCCTCCACGGGCGACAAGCCGCTCGACCCGCTCGTCGGCTTCCTGCCGCCCGACGACGCCACGGGCCACGGCAACGGCTTCGTGAACTACACGATCCGGCCGCGGACCGGCCTGCCGACGGGCACGCGGCTCGACGCCGGCCTCGTGGACGGCGCGGGGGACTACCGGGCGGCGATCGTCTTCGACAAGAACGCCCCGATGTTCACGCCGGCCGTGTTCAACACGCTCGACGCCGCGGCGCCCCGGTCCGCCGTGCAGTCGATCACGGCCGTACCCGGCCAGCCGGGTGACGACGGCCAGCACCCGACGTTCACGGTCGCCTGGGGAGGCACCGACGCCGAACCGGACGGTCTGCAGGGCTCGGGCATCGCCTCCTACACGGTCTCCGTGTCGGTCGACGGCGGCGAATTCACCCGCTGGCTGACGGACACGAGCCTCCGCTCGGCCGACTACGTCGGCGAACCCGGCCACACCTACGCCTTCTTCAGCAGGGCGACGGACAACGCGGGCAACGTCGAAACGCCGCCGGCCGGCAACGCCTCCGACGCGACCTACACCACACCCGGCGGGCTGGCCACGATCGGCGACCTCGTGTGGCACGACGCCAACGGGAATGGCATCCAGGATGCGGGCGAGACCGGGCTCGCCCGCGTGACCGTCACGCTCCACCACGTCGCTGACGGAACCGGCGCCGACACGGTCGTCGGCACGCCCGTCATCACCGGGACCGACGGCAGGTACGCGTTCACGAACGTGCCGGTCAATGGCCAGTACTACGTCGTGTTCTCCGCCCCGGCGGGCTACGCCCTCTCCCTGCCCAATGCTGCGGCCGACGATTCGCTCGACAGCGACGCCGATGCCTCCACGGGGCAGACCGCCGCGTTCACCGTGCACGCGGGTGACAACTCGACGTGGGACGCGGGCCTCTTCCGCCTCGGCTCGATCGCCGGCACGCTCTGGAACGACGTGGACGGCAACCGCGCCCGAACGGCCGGCGAGCCGGCGCTTGCGGGCTGGACCGTGTACATCGACGCCGACGACAACGGCCGCTACGACGCCGGCACCGACACGGCCGCCGTCACCGACTCCCTGGGCCGCTACGCTTTCACCGGCCTCCGGCCCGGGAACTTCGTCGTCTCCGTCGTCCTCCAGCCCGGCTGGGTGGAGACTACGCCGGGCGCCGCCGGGAGCAACTCGGCGGGCGCGGTCGGCCTGCAGCAGACCTACACCTTCAGCGGCTCGACTGCGGACCTCGTTGCGCCCGGCGGCGTCGAGGTGAACGCGGCCCTGAGCACGACCGACTGCGGCTGCCATCGCACCACGGCGGGCACCTCGACCGCCGCCGTCGGAATCCCGGCCACCGACACGACCTACCAGCCCTGGGCCGATCTCATCCAAATCGACGCCTACCGGGCCGACCCGCGGTTCGCGGGCATCGACGGTCGTGGCGAGACCATCGTGTTTCTCGACACCGGCATCGACGTGAATCATCCGTTCTTCGGCGGAGACGCCAACGGCGACGGCATCGACGACCGGATCGTCTACCAGTGGGACTTCGCCGACCGCGATCCCGACGCGTCGGACCGGGCCGGGCACGGCTCGCACGTCGCGAGCGTCGCCGCGTCGCAGGACGGCCGCTACGTGGGCGTGGCCCCCGGCGCAAGCATCATCGAGCTCAAGGTGTTCGGCGACGACGGCCGCGGCTCCTTCGCCTCCGTCGAGCAGGCACTCGAGTGGGTGATCCAGAACGCGGCGCTGTTCAACGTCGTTGCCGTCAACATGTCGCTGGGCGACGCCCAGAACTGGACCGGGCCGCTGTCGGCCTACGGCATCGGCGACGAACTGTCGACGCTCGCCGGTATGAACGTGATCACCGTCGCCGCAGCCGGCAACAACTACGCGCTCGCCGGGGCCCCCGGCCTAGCGTATCCCGCCGCCGATCCGAACGTGATCTCCGTGGGCGCGGTCTGGGACGGCGACCGCGGCGGCCCGTGGAGCTTCGGTAGCCTCGGCACTGACTACACGACCGGCGCCGACAGGATCGTGAGCTTCTCGCAGCGCGACACCTCGACCGACATCTTCGCGGTCGGCGCCGTCGTCGGTGGCGCCAATGCCATCGGCGGCACCGCCTGGCTCCGCGGCACTTCGATGGCCGCGCCGCAGGTGACCGGCGCCGCGGCGCTGGCCCAGCAACTCGCCGTCGCGCACCTCGGCCGCCGGCTGTCGCTCACCGAACTTCGCTACCTGCTCAAGGTATCGGGCACGACCATCGTCGACGGCGACGACGAGAACGACAGCGTCCGCAACACCGGGCTCACCTTCCGGCGGCTCGACGTCGAGGCGCTCGCGAGCGCCGTCCTCGCCTACGACGGATCGCTGCCCGGCACGTCTCCGACGGATCCCGGCACCACGACGGGCCCGGCCGATCCCGGCACCGGCACGCAGACCGGCCGTCCCTACAGTTTCACCATCCAGTTGGCCGCGGAGGAGCAGCGGACGGGGGCCGACTTCGGCGTCCGGTATCTGCCGACCGAGGTGGCCGACGTCGTCGACGTGACGCCCGATCCGCGCAACGCCGGCGTGACCGCGATCGAGTTCACGTTCACGCGGCCGATCGACGCCGCCACGCTCGACGTGGCCGATCTCGTCCTCACCGGCCCCGCCGGCGCCGTGAGTCTCGCGGGCCTCTCGATCACGGAGGTGATGCCCGGCCTGCGGTACCGGCTCAGCGGCTCCGGGCTTGCGGGCCTGACCGCCGCCGAGGGCAGCTACACGTTCACCGTCCGGGCTGCCGGCATCGTGAGCGCCGACGGCGCGACGGTGATCGGTGAAGCGTCGGACACCTGGACCGTCGACACGTCCCCGCCCGCTGCGCCCGGCGTCTTCCTGCAGAACGACACGGGTCTGCCCGGCGATTGGCTGACTCGCGACGCAGCCCTCGGCTTCTTTGGCCTCGAGGCTGACGCAACCATCCAGTATTCCAAGGACGCAGGAGTGACGTGGGCTGCGGCGTTCGTGGCTGTCGAGGGCGCTAATGTGGTTTGGGTGCGGCAGGTGGACAATGCCGGCAACCCGTCTCCGTTCACGCTCGTGACGCTCGCGCTCGACACCAGCCGACCGTCGATCATGATCGGCAGCGACACGACCTCGCTCAAGGCGGGCGAGACGGCGGCGCTGACCTTCACGCTCAGCGAGGCGTCCACGACCTTCACCGCTGCCGACGTCAGCGTCACCGGCGGCACGCTCACCGGGTTCACAGGCTCCGGCACGACCTACTTCGCCACGTTCACGGCGACCGCGCGGTTCGCCGGGCTAGGCTCCGTCTCGGTCGCCGCCTCTGTGTTTACCGACGCCGCCGGAAATGCCAACACCGCGGGCAGCCTCGCCACGGGGATCGACATCGTCGAGGGTACGGATGACCGAGTCGTGTCGGTGCCGGACGGGCGGAGCCAAGCCGACGCGGGTGGACGGAGCGGCGAGACCCGGCTCGTCAAGCGCGGAGCTGGCACGCTGATCATCGATGGAGCCAACGGCCACACCGGCGGAACCGTCGTCGAAGCAGGGAGCATCATCGTCCGCAACGTCGCGGCTCTGGGAAGGGGCGAGATCGTCGTGAAGGCAGGGGCGACGCTTGTGCTCGACGTGGGATCCGAAGACATCTCGATTGACGCGCTCGTCATGGAGGCGGGCGGCTTTCTCGACCTCGGCAGCGGGCGCATCACCGTGGCCGAAGGTCTCACGGGGCACGTGTTGCGGGAACTTCTCCATCAAGCGCGAGGCTCCGACGACGCCTGGACCAGCCGCAATGGCATCGGCTCCAGCCGTGCCTTTGTCGATGTAGCGGCGGGCCTTCTGCGCGGCGTGGGGTGGATCGACGACGGCTCCGGGGCCGTGACGATCGGCTACGCAGCCCCGGGCGACACGAACCTCGACGGCATGATCGACGTGCTCGATCTGGTTGGCTTGCTCTCAGCCAAGACGTTCGATTCCGGAGAGGCTGCAACGTGGGCCCAGGGTGATTTCAACTACGACGGATCGTATGACGTTCTGGATCTCACCGAACTTGTCGCCTGTGGGCTGTTCGACAGCGGTGACTACCTCTCGGAACCGTCCGGCATGGACTCCGAGGCAGCCTCCGCTGTGGTTGGCCAGGAAGCATTTTCCGCCGCCGCGGCCGCCTTCGCCGCATTCGCGGTCGAAAGCGGCGCGACCCCGCCGCGGAAGAAGGTCGTGCTCGGCACGCGCTGACGTCAGCCCGCCCGCAGCACTTTGACGCCGCTGGTGAGCATGAGCGGCACCGGCTCGCGGGCGAACGCCAGCTCGACGAGCGCCGCCGAAAAGCCGTCCTGCGGCGGCGCGATAGGCACGCGCCATTCGGGACCGGCCCCCGCGACGTCCTCCGCAGACCAGCTCGCCTTGCGGAAATCCCTCGTCGCAGACGCCGCCCTCCAGAGCGTCGCTCGCTCGGGAGGCGCGTTGCATGTCACGATGCATTCCCCACCGTCGAACCGCCACTCGATCTCCGGCAGCGGCTCGATGCCGGCGACGTGCCGGCCCAGCGCCGCCACGAGCCCGGCGACCCGCGGCATCGGCAGGCCGTGGCCGGCGTTCGGGGCATACGACAGCCAGCGCGGTCCCGGCAGGCCGTCGTAGTAGAGGCTGCACGCTTCCAGCGGCCAGTACGGATCGTTCGTGCCCAGGGCGATCACCTTCGGCATCGTGTAGCGTTCGCGGTAGGAGTAGGGATCCACGATGCCGACCAGTTCGCGACCCCGTGCCGTGGCCAGCAGCTTCTCGATGCCCCGCGAGGTGTAGTCGCCGAGTTCCTCCGACATGCGGCCGAAGCTCGCGAACTGCAGCTTCACGTGGTCGGCCAGCGAGAGCATGTCGATCACCATCGGCACGATCCCCGTCACCCGCGTGTCCACGGCCGCCGAGAGCCACGTCGTCCAGCCGCGCTTGCTCGCGCCCGTGACCACGAACTCGTCGATCTCGACGCCCCAGTGCTCCCGCGCCTGGGCCGACGCCGCGTTCATGGCCTCCACCGCCGCCTTCACCATCGGCAGGAGCAGCGGCCACGTCGGGTCGCCGGTCTTCGTGTACTCGACGAAGGTGTGGGCGATCAGGCCGTCTTCATGGAGATCGCCGAACATCGGCTGGAACGGCACCTGCCGCACGACCACCGCCGGCAGTCCCGCGGCGGTGGCGATGGCCGCCACGATCCGCACCGCGTCGGTGGGTTCGGCGAGCCCCTCCGCCGGCACCTTCCGCTCGCTGCCGCCGTCGATCCAGAGGATCGCGCGGCTCGTGTCCTGCACGTCGTTCGGCAGAACCATGGAGACTTCGTGCATCCAGGCCGCGCCCTTCCACGTCTGGCTGGTGAGGCGGCAGGTTCGCCAGCGGCCGCCGGCCACCGTGCCGCTGCCGAGCGTCTCGACCGCGGTGGACGGGTCGCGAGTGCCGACGTAGTCGGCGAGCAGGTCGGCCGGCGCCGCCGTCGCGAGATCCGCAGCCAAGCCGGTCCGCGCCGCCATGGCCGACGCGACCCCCCCGGCGCAGCCCGCCACGAACTCCCGCCGCGACACAAAGAAGTCGTCGATGATCGTCACCTCCTGCTCGTGGCACCGAGTCGAACGTCTCGGCGACGCCGGACCGGACGGGCTTCGATCCAAAGGACGTCCACGGCGGAGTATATTCCATTCGCATCCGGGAACGTCAGCGGACGGTCGTCCCGCGGCGCCGGCGCCGCGTCCCCCGGCGTTCTCTCATGCCCCGCGTCGTCACCCTCACCACCGACTTCGGCTCCGGCTCCGGCTACGTGGCGGAGATGAAGGGGCGGCTGCTCCACGCCCGCGCGCCCTTCACGCTCGTCGACATCGCCCACGACCTCCCGCCCCATGACATCCGCGCCGCCGCGTGGCTCGTCGGCCAGGCCTGCTTCGCCTTCCCGCCCGGATCGCTCCATCTGGTGGTCGTCGACCCCGGCGTCGGCACCGCCCGACGGATGGTCTGGGCCGATGTCGGCGAGCAGGAGTTTCTCTGCCCCGACAACGGCGTGCTCACGCGGGCGCTCGCGCTGGCGCCGCTCGCCGCGGCCCGCACGCTCGACCACGCCCACGCCGCCTCCGCCACGTTTAAGGATAGGACGGTCAACGGCACTTCCTCAACCGTTTCCCGGTCGGTGAGTCGCGATCGGGCCCTGGCTGTCCGCTGACAGGTGCGTGCCGGGCCGGTCGTCGCGGGCATTCCCAGGCCACGGTACGCGCCGGAAGCGAGGGTTTTTCAAGCTCA
>Ga0207954_1000081_pt1 | contig 27105 bp, 23 predicted proteins | sample CryBogmetaGMA0M_FD_184547 | JGI IMG/M metagenome (GOLD analysis project Ga0207954, IMG submission 184547) | Freshwater microbial communities from Crystal Bog, Wisconsin, USA - MA0M (SPAdes) | ecosystem: Environmental > Aquatic > Freshwater > Lake | place: Crystal Bog, Wisconsin, USA | collected... | reverse complement strand
CCGGATGCCGCGGCTGCGGCAGGATCTCGCCAACGTCTACGCGTTCGCCCGCTGGAGCGACGACCTCGCCGACGAGTCGCCCGATGCCGCCACGGCGGCCGCCGGGCTGGCGGCGTGGCGCGACGAGCTCGAGGCGTGCTTCGCCGGACGGCCGCGGCATCCGGTGTTCGTGGCGCTCGAGCGGACCGTGCGGCGTGCCGATCTCGACATCCGGCCGTTCGCCGATCTGCTCGACGCGTTCGTGCAGGATCAGCGGCAGAGCCGCTACGAAACGCGGGAGGAGCTCGTCGCCTACTGCCGCCGGTCGGCCGACCCGGTGGGCCGCATCGTCCTGGCGCTCGAGGGCTGCCGCGACGCTCGCCGCGTCGCGCACGCCGACGCCATCTGCACCGGCCTGCAGCTCGTGAACTTCTGGCAGGACCTCCGCCGCGACCGGCTCGCGGGTCGCGTCTACCTGCCCCGCGCCGACATGCTTCGCCACGGTGTCGAGGAGTCGATGCTCGACGCCCCGGTGGCGCCTCCGGCCCTGCGGCGGCTGGTGGCCGACGAGGTGGCGTGGGCCCGCGACTGCTTCACGGCCGGCGCGCCGCTGGCCGGTTCGGCGCCGCCGGCGCTCCGGCCGGCGGTGGCGATGTTCCTCGGCGGCGGCCGCGCCGTGGCCGACGCGATCGAGCGGGCGGGATTCGACACGCTCTCCCGTCGTCCGACGGTGGGGCGCTGGACCAAGCTCCGGCTCGCGGCCCGGGCCTGGTGGGCGGCGAGGTGGGCCGGCCGTGGAGGCGGCGGATGACGACGACTGCGGCCGATCATGCGGCGTGTGCCGAGGCGCTGCGGCGGGCGGGATCGAGCTTTGCCGCGCCGATCCGTCTCCTGCCGCAGGCGAAACGGCGGGGCACGACGGCGCTCTACGCGTTCTGCCGCCGCGCCGATGACGCCGTCGACGATGCCCCGGACGAGCCGGCGGCCGCCGCGGGGCTCGACGCGCTGACGGCGGACACCCGCGGCGCGCTGGCGGGCGAACCCTCGGGCGATCCGGTGCTCCGCGCCCTGGCCGACACCGTCCGCCGCTTCGCGATTCCACCGTGGTGCATCGATGAGATCCTCGCCGGCTGTCGGATGGACCTCACCCGCCGCCGCTATGCGACGTTCGCAGAGCTCGAGACCTACTGCGGCCGCGTGGCGGGCGCCGTCGGCGTCGCCGCGGTCCACGTGTGGGGCTTCACCGACCCGGAGGCGGTCGAGCGAGCCCGCGACTGTGGCCTCGCGTTCCAGCTCACGAACATCCTGCGCGACATTCCCGAGGACCTCGGCCGCGGCCGCGTGTACCTTCCGGAGGACGACCTGCGGGAGTGCGGTGTCTCGAGCGCCGACCTCGTGGCGGGGCGGATCGGCCCCGCCTTCGCGGCGGTCGCCGCGCTGGAGGTCGCGCGGGCGGAGGCGGCCTATGCGCGAGCGGCGGTCATGGACCGCATGCTCTCCACCGACGGCCGGTGCGCGTTTCGCGGCATGTTCGGCGTCTACCGATCGATTCTCGCGGCCGTGCGGCGGGCCGGCCCCGCGATCTTCACGGCCCGCGTGCGGCCGCCGCGTGCCCGTCTGCTGGCCGCGGGGCTGACGACGCTCCTCGTCGGCACGGGAACTCGCCGATGACCAACCTCGCGCCCGCGGCAGCGTCGAACTCGTCGGCCCCGCACGTGGCGGTCGTCGGTGGCGGTCTCGCGGGCCTCGCCGCCGCGGCGGCGCTCGTCGAGGCCGGGCTGGGCGTGACGGTGCTCGAGGCACGGCGCCGCGCCGGCGGACGTGCCGCGTCGTTCGAGGATCCGCGGTCCGGCGGGCTCGTCGATGCCTGCCAGCACGTCGCCATGGGCTGCTGCACGAACTTCCTCGACCTCTGCCGGCGGACCGGCCTCGAGCCGGCGCTGCGGCGCGACCGCACGCTCTGGTTCATCGGGCCCGAGGGCGATCGCAGTCGCTGTGCGCCCGCGCGGCTGCTGCCCGCACCGCTGCACCTCGCCCCCCTGCTCTTCGGCATGCGTCACTTCTCCCTCCGCGAGAGGGCGGCCCTCGCGGCGGGCATGCTCCGGCTGGCCCGTGCCCGGCTCGAGGGGGGCGCCGGTGAGGGCACGGCCCTCGACTGGCTGCGGGCGGCGGGGCAGCCGGAGCGCGTGATCCGGCTCTTCTGGCAGCCGGTGATCGAGAGCGCGCTCGGGGAATCGATCGACTTGGTCGGCGTCGCCGCCGCGCGGAAGGTGGCGGTGGACGGATTTCTCGCGCATCGCGATGCGGCGGATCTCGTGGTGCCGACCGAGCCTCTCGGCACGCTCTTCGGCGAGCGGCTCGTGGCCTGGCTCGAATCGCGCGGAGCGATCGTGCGAACGGGAGCCGCCGTCACCGCCGTCGACCGTGCCGCGGACGGCCGTGCGGCCGCGGTCCGTCTGGCCGAGGAGACCCTGCGGTGCGACGCCGTCGTGATCGCGGTCCCGTGGAAGGCCGCGGGCAGGCTCGTGCCCGACCTCGTCGTCACGGGAGACGAGTCGCTGGCCGGCTCGCCGATCACGGCCGTCCACCTCTGGTTCGACCGCGACGTCGTCGACCTGCCCCATGCCGTGCTCGTGGGCCGCGTGTCGCAATGGGTGTTCCGCGGGGAGCGGCCGGACGACGGCCCCGCGGGCGGCTACTGCCAGGTCGTCATCAGCGCCTCGCGGGGCCTCTTCGGCGGCGACCGCGACGCGCTGGTGGCGGCGGTGGTGGCGGAACTGCGGGAGGTGTTTCCGGCGTGCCGCGCGGCGACGCTCGTGGCGGCGCGCGTCGTCACCGACCCCACCGCCGTGCTCTCGGTCCGCCCCGGCGTCGATGCACTGCGGCCCGCCGCCACGACCGCGGTGCCGAACCTCTTCCTGGCGGGCGACTGGACCGCCACGGGCTGGCCCTCGACGATGGAGGGCGCGGTTCGCAGCGGCCGCGCCGCGGCAGCGGCCGCGGGGGCGCGCCTTGGCCGTCATGTCCGCGGCCTCGTCGCCGACCTGCCGAAGAACGCGGTCGTGCGGCTGATCGCCGGGGCGTGAGGGCGTCACCCGTGGTGCCGCAGGCCGGCACACAAGGCGTCGGCGAGCGTGCGTCCATCGACCACCGCGTGCTCCCAGACCCGCCAGAGGTCGAACGCGGCCCGCGGCCGGCGTCCGATCGCCCCGAGGGCCAGTCCGAGCCGCCGGGCGGCCGACGGCGCGGCCGCGAGTGCCGCCACCTCCGGCGGCAGATCCTCATCGGCCGTGTCCGACACGACGCGGATCGACGCGCACGGCAGGCCCGCATCCCGGGCGACGGCGGCCACCGCGTGGGTTTCCATGTCGACGAGCTGCGCCGCGGCGGCGGCGGCGAGCAGCCTCTTCGCGGCGGCGGTCGCGACGACGCGGTCGACCGTCACGATCGCGAGGCGTTCCGTTCCGGTTCCGCGGCCACGATCGAACGGCGACAGAGAGATCGGGCGGGGTTCGCCCTCCGCCACCGCGACGGTCGCCGCGACCGCGTCGCCCCTCCGCAGCGCCGGGTCGAGCCCGCCCGCGAGCCCCGCGCTGACGATGAGCCGCGGCCGATGGCCCGCGATCAAGAGCCGGGTCGCGGCGGCGGCCGCCGCCCGGCCGGTGCCCGACACGCACCAGGCCACGCGGCGGCCCTCGACGACGCCCTCGTGGATCGTCGCGGCCGCCGCCCGCGTCTCGCGCCGGTGCGTGGCGAGGGCCGCGAAGCCGTCGGCCTCGACGGGCAGCGCGAAGACGATCGCGGCGGTGCACGCCGCTGCCGGCGACTGCGGGGCGGTGTGGCTCATGGCGCGGCGTTCGCTGCGGGTGGGCCCGCGTCTCCGCCGCCCCTGCCGTTCACCAGGGCTTCAGACGGGCGAACAGGTTGAGCGGGTTCCACCAGCATAGCCCGCCGTGGTCGCAGCCATGGCCGCAGTCGCACGGTGCGACCGGCACCATCTGCACCTCGTACTTGGGGACGCGTTCCACCTTCTCCTTGCCCGGCACCTTGAAGACTTTCTTCTTCACGATGACGTCGCCGCACGGGGGCTGGCAGCGGCATTCGGGGGGCGGGACGTGCCACGGCTCGCGGCCGCGGACGCAGGCGTAGTCGCACTTCATCGAGTACGTGGGCTTCGACGACTTCTTCTCGTCCCACGTGGCCTTGCACGCGGGCGCACACTGCCGGCAGACGCCGGTGTCGGTGCAGCTCGTGCAGCCGTGGTCGGCGACGCCCGACCCGGTCAGGCAGGCGGCGATGGCGGCCGTCACGAGAAGGCTGGCGGCGATCCGTTTCATGCGAGTCGCTCCCCTTTCGGGTGTGGGTGTGCCGGCGGCCCGGAGGCCGCCGCTCGAACCGGAGGTGTGTCAGTGGAAAGAGGCCATGGATGGTGTTGGGCTCGTGGGTCTTCCAGCGGCCCGGAGGCCGCTGCTCGAACCGGAGGTTCGCACGTGGAAAGAGGCCATGGATGGCTCTTTCCACGTGTATTCAGAAATCGAATGCCAGTCGCGTCCCGAATCCGTTGATGAAGCCGCTGCCGTTGTAACTGGTGCTCGGCACGACGCCGGAAGTGCCCTTGCTCCACGGCGTGCTCGCGAAGTCGCGGTAGGTCAGGTCGTAGTTGAAGTAGACGCGGGCGTTGGGGTTGAGCAGCCAGTTGAGGCCCAGCGTGATGCCGTTGAGAACACCACCGTTGACCTGGCCGTCGCTCAGGCAGAGGTAGTTGTAGCGCATGCCCACCTGCCAGGCACCCTCGCTGAGGTTGAAGGGGCCCGAGCGGCCGCCCCGGAAGGCGTAGAAGTTGTTGTTCGGCACCGGCCGGTCGAAGCGGTACTCGATCTTCGAGTAGGTGCGGCTTTCCCCCGTGAGGAAGTAGAGCACCTCGGCGTAGGCCCCCTGGTAGTAGACCGTGCCGACCTTCGTGCCGGGCTTGGGCTGGTAGCCGTTGGTCACGAGCGGGCCGGCGCTCGTCGTGGTGGTGTTGTAGAGCCAGGAGCCGAAGTATTCCGACTGGAACGACCACGGGCCGTTGTTGCCCACGAACTCGAGGCCGATCATGTTCTGCCAGGTGCCCTGGAGCAGGCCGGAGTCGGCGTAGATCGAGTTGAGCGGGCCGGGAGGGCCGTTGCGGATGTCGCCGCGGCTGCGGAAGCGGACACCCGTGATCTCGTTGCCGTTCGGCAGGCCGGTCGTGCTGTTGAACGACGTGTACTGCCGCCGCGGCTCCATCGTGCGGCCCGAGATGGCCAGATGCATGAGTTTGCGCCCCTCGTCCTCGAAGTACGGGAGGAGGACGAGCCGTCCCACCGTCATGCTGCCCCCCGAGGAGTTCGAGAAGCCAAACGGGCTGCTCGTGTTCTTGAACTCGCCCACCTGCCAGGCGACGTCTCCCTCCTCGTTGTTGTTCATCACTTGGATGCCCGGGAGGAAGCCGTTGTTGAACGGCCCCTCGAACGCGTCTTGGCTGAACGACCGCTCCATGAAGTTGAGCCAGCGGCTGCTCGTGAGGTGCTCGTAGCCGTAGGGGTCTTTCTGGTTGCCCACGCGGACGGTGCCGAGGATCGGAATCTCGCGGACCTGCATCCAGAGGTCGGTGACGGCCGTCACCGGGCCCGAATCGCGCTCCGTGGGATAGACTTCATTGTTGATGTTGAGCTGGTTGACGAAGTCGTATTCCGCCGCGAAGTCGTAGAACTCGTACATCCGGCCTTCGACACGCAGCCGGGCGCGACGGAAGGCGACGGTGTCGGCGAGTTCCGGATCGAGGCCGCCCTGGTTCGGCGCGGCGCGGGGATTTCCGGCGGCCGAAAAGGCCGTGGCGTCGACCTGCGTGCGGCCGCCGATCTTGACGCGGAAGTCCTTCTGGGCCGACTCCGCCTGGAAGCCGCTGGCCCACTTCGATCCCAGGGCGGTGTCGGAGCCGATCTCGTAGGGCTCGGCCGGCTTCTTCTCGTCCTTCTTGGCGTCCTTCTTGTCCTTGTCGTCCTTCTTACCCTCGTCCTTCTTGGCGTCCGTCTCCTTGACGGAGGCAGGGAGCGGGAGTGGCTCCGGAACGGCCTTCTTTTCCAGTTCCTTGAGCCGCATCTCGAGCGTTGCGATGCGCTGCCGCTCGGCCTGCACAGCCTCCGACACCTCGGCGAACGAGCCGAAGTTCTCGGCCACGCTGGGGCCGGAGACGGGCGGGGTGTCCGCCGCGTCGGCGATCACGAAGATGTCTGCCCCGCGGGCAGCTGCCGAAAGGCCGAGCGCCACTGCGAACATGAGACTGAGCACCGGTGTGCAAAGAAGCCGGGGGATGATCGTCTTCATGTCGTTCTCTTCCGGTGGGAGAAGACACCGCTCTCGGCCCAGAACCCGCTGGCGGCACGATGCGCGGCATCCCTACGACCGGGATGATCGTCACGGTCGGCACGAAGGCTTGACCGCGGGGGCACAGATTGCAGGAGTGTCAGCGATTCCGGCCGGTCATGGCCGGGTCGGGGTTGCCCAGCCTGCCGCGATGCGCGGCGCGGCGGCCTGCGGCGACCCGGGGGGCGGCGCGGACGGGGCCGGCTCGGCGTTGCGATCCAAGCCGCGAAGCGTCACGAACACGCGGGTGCCCTGCCCCAGCCGGCTCTCCATCGCGATCGTGCCGCCCGACGCCTCCACCAGCGATTTGCAGATGGCCAGTCCCAGGCCGCCACCCCGAACCGGTCCCGTGTGGGTGCGTGCGGTGTCGGCCTTGTAGAAGCGGTCGAACACGTGGGGCAGGTGTCCCGGGGCGATGCCCCGTCCGGTGTCGCTGACCTCCACGAGCACGGCCCGCCGCGGCGCGTCGACCGAGACCCGCACCGTGACGCTGCCCCCCGGGGGCGTGAAACGAATCGCGTTGTCGAGCAGGTTGCCGATCACCCGCCGGAGTTCGGAGTCGTTGCCCGTCGCCATGACGCTCCCGTCGGCCTCGACCGACAGCGCCACACCGCGGTCCTCGGCCACCCCGCCGAACATGCCGGCCGCCTGCCGGACGATCGCCGCCATGTCGACCGAGCCGCGGGCCACGGAGCCCGATCCCGAGCCGGCTTCCGCGAGGAGGAGGAGATCGTTGGCCACGCGGCCGAGGTGCCGGGCCACGTCGAGCATGTCGGCGAGCCGCTCCGGGTCGTCGCGATGACGATCACGATCCGCGATCGCCACCTCGAGGGAGCTCTGCAGGGCCGCGAGCGGGCCGCGCAGCTCATGGGCCGCGTCGGCGACGAAGTGCTCCTGCCGCTCGACGTGCGACGCGACGGCGTCGAGGAGGCGGTTGATCGTCGCGGAGAGCTGGTCGAGCTCGTCGCGGACGCCGCGGAGCGGGAGCCGGTCGCCGAGCCGCGTCGGGCTGAGCCGCTCGGCGGCGTCGAGGATCGCCGCGACCGGGCGGGTGGCGTGCACGGCGAGCCAATAGCCCACGAGCGGCGTCACGACGCAGAGGATCGCCCCCACCATGAGCAGCGAATTCATGAGGCCCGTGAGCCGCTCGTCGAGGCCGGTCGTGTAGGTGCCGACGCGGACGAGGAACGCCGACTCGCCTTCCCGGCGCATCCGCAGCCGTACGTAGCGGTAGGGCCCCACCTGCACGACGACCTCCTCCTCGTCGAGCCGGCTCGGCGGGTAGCTCGCGACCTCGTCGGGGCAGTAGCGGCTCTTCCAGACCGTGACGCCGTCTTCCGTGAGCAACTGGAGGAACCAGCCGCGCTGCGCGTGGCTCTCGGCCTTGCGCTGCATCTCGGCGACGACGGCGGCCAGGTCCGGATGGAGATCCTGGATGGCGAGCACCACCTCCCGGGCACCCGCGAAGAGTTCCGCGTCGGCGTCGTCGTAGAGCGTGGCCCGGGCCGCGAGTCGCGCGGCCAAGAGCGTGGCCGCGGTCATGAGGAGCACGACGAGGGCGTTCCACGCGGTCAGCCGCGTGCGGAGGCTGGTGGTGGCGAGCCAGTCACGCACTCGCGAGGGCATAGCCGCGGCCCCGGACGGTCTGGATCATCGACGCCTCGCGGCCCTTGTCGATCTTGCCGCGGAGGCGGTTGATGTGCACCTCGATCACGTTCGTCGGGCCGTCCCAGTCGAAGCCCCAGACGTGCTCGCAGAGCATCTTCCGCGTGACGACCTGCCCGTGGTGCCGGGCCAGCAGCTCGAGGATGTTGAACTCGGTCGGCGTGAGGTCGACGGTGCGACCCTCCAGATCGGCCCGCCGGTTCGCGAGGTTGAGCGTGAGGCCGCCGACCGTGAGCACGAGCGACGGCTTGTCGGCGGCGCGGCGATGGACCGCCTCGATCCGCGCGAGGAGCTCATCCATCGCGAACGGCTTCACGAGGTAGTCGTCGGCGCCCGCCTCGAAGGCCTCGACCTTCTCGTTGACCAGCCCGCGGGCCGTGAGCACGATGACGGGCGTCCGCACGCCATGGGATCGCGCGGCCCGCAGCACCTGGAGGCCGTCGGCGCCGGGCAGCATCAGGTCGAGGATGATGAGGTCGCTGCCGATGAGCGCCCCGTCGCGGATCGCGACCTCGCCATCGGAGATCCACCGGCACTCGTGCCCCGCCCCGCCGATCGCCGTGGAAACGGCCTTGGCGATGATGGGATCATCCTCGACGATGGCGACCTGCATGGGAACCTCGACGACGGGGTGAGGGCGGCCGACGGCGACCCTACCGATCTGGATCATACCCGATCGGGCGTCGTTTCCCCTACTCCCACTCGATCGTGGCCGGCGGTTTCGACGACACGTCGTACACCACGCGGTTCACCCCGCGCACCTCGTTGATGACGCGGGTCGAGATCCGGGCGAGCACCTCGTAGGGCAGGTGGCTCCAGTCGGCCGTCATGAAGTCCTCGGTCTCCACCGCGCGCACGGCCAGCACGTCGTCGTAGGTGCGGGCGTCGCCCATCACGCCCACGCTCTGCACCGGCAGGAGCACGGCGAAGGCCTGGGCCACCCGCCGCATCAGGCCGGCGCGATCGAGCTCCTCGAGGACGATCGCGTCGGCGTCGCGCAGCGTGTCGAGTCGCGGCCTGGTCACCTCGCCGAGGCAGCGGACGGCGAGGCCGGGGCCGGGGAACGGATGCCGCCACACGATCCGCTCGGGGAGGCCGAGCTGCAGCCCGAGCTGCCGCACCTCGTCCTTGAACAGGTCGCGCAACGGCTCGATGAGCTCGAACTGCAGGTCGTCGGGCAGGCCGCCGACGTTGTGGTGAAGCTTGATCGTGGCCGCGGGCCCGTCGGGGGCGGCGCCGCTCTCGATCACGTCGGGGTAGAGCGTGCCCTGGGCGAGGAACCGTCCGCCCTCGATCCGCGCCGCCTCCGCGCCGAAGCAGTCGACGAACGCCTTGCCGATCCGCCGCCGCTTCTCCTGCGGGTCGGTGACGCCCGCCAGCACGCCGAGGAACAGGTCCTCGGCCGGCACGACGTGCAGGTCGGTGCGGAAGTGCCGCGTGAACTCCTCGATCACCGTCGCCGCCTCGCCCTTCCGCAGCAGGCCGTTGTCGACCAGGATGCACGACACCTGGTCGCCGATCGCCCGGCTGAGCAGCGCCGCCACCACGGCCGAGTCGACGCCGCCGGAGAGGCCGCAGATCACGCGGTCGCTCCCCACGCGGCGTTTCAGGTCGGCGATCACGGCCTCCGCGAAGTCGTCCAGCCGCCACGACCCGGAGCAGCCGCAGGCCCGCTTGAGGAAGTTGCCGAGAATCGTCCCGCCCGCCGGTGTGTGCGTGACCTCCGGATGGAACTGGAGGCCGAAGACGGGGAGCGTGGCGTGGCGGACGGCCGCGTGCGGACAGGTCGCCGTGCGGGCCAGCGGCACGAAGTCGGCCGCCAATCCGTCGACCTGGTCGCCGTGGCTCATCCACACCTCGGTATGGGCCGGCACGCCCGCGAAGAGCGTGTCGGGCTCGAGCACCTCGCAGACGGCGCGGCCATACTCGCGGGCCTGCGCCCGGCCCACGCGGCCCCCGAGCGCCTCGCAGGCCAGCTGCATGCCATAACAGATCCCGAGCACGGGAATGCCGAGCCGGAAGATGCCGGGGTCGCACCGGGGCGCCCCCTCCTCGTAGACGCTCGCCGGGCCGCCGGACAGGATGATCCCCCGTGGCGCGAGGCTCGCGATGCGGTCGGCGGTGAGGTCGTGGCGGACGATCTCGCAGTAGACGTGCTGCTCCCGGACCCGGCGGGCGATGAGCTGCGCGTACTGCGAACCGAAGTCGAGGACGAGCACCCGCTCGGACTGCTGGGCGTGGGTCGCGGCCCGGGGCCGCGGGGAGGCCGCGGGGGTCGCCGCGGCGGGAGGGCGTGTCATGGCGTGTCGCCGATTCGGGAAAAACGGCAGAGTATAGGGGGGCCGGCCCCGGGTCGCGAACCTTCCGGCCCGAACCGGCCCGCGGGGCGTGACCGGCCGGCCGCGGCCTTGCTATAGTGCCGCCGCATGCTGATCCTCCTCACCAACGACGACGGCATCTTCGCCCCGGGCCTGGCGGCCATGGAGCGGGCGCTGCGCCGCCTCGGCGACGTGAGTGTCGTGGCCCCGTCGACCGAGCAGAGCGGTGTCGGCCACGCGATCACGTTCCTCACGCCGCTCACGGCGAAGGAGGTGTTCGACGGCGACCGCCGCCGGGGCTGGGCCGTCGACGGCAGCCCGGCCGACGCGGTCAAGCTCGGGATCGCGGAGTTCTGTCCGCGGCGGCCGGATCTCGTGGTCAGCGGCATCAACAGCGGGCTCAACGCCGGTATCAACGTGCTCTACTCAGGCACCGTGGCGGCCGCGATCGAGGGGGCCTTCTTCGGCATCACGAGCGTGGCCGTCTCGCTCGAATGGAACGAGCACGCCGACTATCCGCGGGCGGCCGAGATCGCCCTGGGCGTCATCGACGGGCTGCTCGCGCGGAAGCCCGCCGCCGGCAGCCTCTTCAACGTGAACATCCCCACCCGGGCGCTCGCCGGCAGCCCCGAACTCCGCGTCGTGCCGATGAGCGTGGCCCGGTACGGCGAGGCGTTCGAGCGACGGATCGATCCGCGCGGCCGGGCTTACTACTGGGCCACGAACGAGCCGCCTCCGCCCCCCTCGCCGCTCGAGTCGGACGTGACGGCCCTGGCCGCCGGCGCGGTCACGCTCACGCCGCTCGACTATGACCTCACCCACCGCGGCGGGCTCGACGATCTGGCTACCGGTCCGTGGAAGGTCGGTTGAGCCGGTCGAGCGGGCTCTCCGCCGGCGCCGCCTTGCGGGCCTTCGCCGCCCCGCCCGGGTTCCGGGAGCCCGCGCCCTTCGAGCCGGTGCCCTTCATGAGCACGAAGACTCCCAGCACGAGGGCGAGCAGCAGGCAGCCGCCACCGATGATCCAGTAGCCGAGCGGAAGGCCGCCGAACTCGAGCGGCTTCTGCGGTGCGGCCGCGCCGCCGAGCGGACCGGCCGGTGGCACCGCCGAGGCTTCGATGCGCACCAGCGACGAGAAATCGTCGTCGGTGGGCCGCGGTGCCGCGCGGGGCAGCGGCTGCCGACGGACGACGCTCGACGGTGAGGTGGCGATCGGCCCGCTGCCCGGGCGCGGAGACGACGGCCGCGCCGCGACCGGCGCCGCGTTGCTCGCCGGGAGCACGCCGCTCCCCCCGCCGCTGCCGGGGCCGCTCTTCACCACCGCCGCCGCCGGCTCGACCACGCCACTGGCCGAGCGGCGCGGCAGCCCGCGCCGCGGTGGCTCGGCACGGGCTGCCGCGCCGGGCGACGTGTTCGCCAGCCAGGTGCCGAGCGCGTCGGCCACCTCCTGGGCGGTCTGCGGACGCCCGTCGGGATGCTTCTGCAGCATCCGGAAGTAGAGATCGGCGATCGCGACCGGCACGTCGGGACGTTGATCGAGGAGATTCGGCGGGGGCTTGTGGAGATGCGCCTGGAGCCGCTCGGCGAGTTTGCCCGTCGCGAACGGCGGCTTGCCGACGAGGAGGTAGTAGAGCGTGCAGCCGAGCGAGTAGATGTCGCTTCGCCGGTCGGCCGTGTGACTGTCGGTGGCCTGTTCGGGGGCGAGGTAGTCGGCGGTGCCGAGCACCTTCTCGTCGTGCTCCCGGGTCAGCGACCCGTCCTCGTCGCCGTAGGCCAGCGCGAGCCCGAGGTCGAGGATCTTGACCGTGCCGCGGGTGTCGAGCATCAGGTTGGCCGGCTTGATGTCGCGGTGGACGAGGCCCTCCTCGTGGGCGTGCTGCAGGCCCACGGCGGCCTGCCGGATGTAGTCGGCCGCCTCGCGGACCGGCAGCGGTCCGTCCCGTTTCACCTTCGCGTGGAGGTCGATGCCGTCGACATACTCCATCGCGATGAAGTGGATTCCGGCCGCCGTGTCGAGGTCGAACGTGCGGACGATGTTGGCGTGGCTGAGCCGCGCCGACTGCCGCGCCTCCCGTTCGAAGCGGGCGAGGTAGGAGGTCTGCTCGACCCGCTTGACGGGGAGCACCTTCACGGCGGCCTTGCTGTGGAGCGTGGCGTGCTCGGCGAGGTAGACGCTGCTCATGCCCCCCGCCCCGAGGAGCCGCAGCAGCCGGTACTTGCCCAGCGTGAAACCCTTGTACCGGCCCTTGAGCAGTTGGTCGATCTGCCACCGCGTGAGGACGTCGGCGTCGATCAGCGCCTGGAGGAGCGGCTCCGGCGGCGGCCCCGCCTCGCCGGCCCACGGCTCGACGATCGCCGCGAGGCGGTCTTCCTCCACCAGTCCGCTGCGGCGGACCACCTGGAGGAACTCGTCGAGGGTCTGGACCGGGACAGACATCGGGTGGAACAATCTGGCCGCGGCCCGCGGGAACACACCCGCAGCACGGGCGGCCGCACCGTCGAATGGTACCTGAAACGTGGCCTGGGTGCTGTACTCGCGTCGCGGCTGTCACCTCTGCGAAGTCGCCGAGGACGCGCTCGGCCTGCCCCGCGCCGACGTCGTGGTGGTCGATGTCGACGCGGACCCCGCCGTGCGCGACCGCTTCGGGCTCCGCGTGCCGGTCCTCGAGATCGACGGGGTCGTGGCGATGGAGGGCCGCTTCGACGAGGGCCGTCTCGCCCGCCTCGTCGCGGCCCGCGGCTCAGAGCCCTAGCGCGAGGCCGCGGCGGTCCAGCTGCACGCTGAGCGCGGCCGCCGATTCGAAGACTTCCGCGTCCCAGCCCGCCTCCCGCGCGGCCTCCACGTGGACGGGCAGGTCGTCGCAGAAGAAGATGCGATGCGGTTCCACGCCGGCGCGGGCGGCGGCGAGTTCGTAGATCGCCCGCTCCGGTTTGATCGCCCCGGCCTCGTGGCTGAGCACCACCTCCCGAAAGCTCCCGGGCAGGATCGCGTAGGCCCCCGACGCGAGGAACCGCCAGTGCGGGTCGCAGGTGTTCGAGAGGATGCCCGTGGGGACGCCGCGGCGCCGGCACGCGGCGAGCACCGGCAGCATCCCGACGTTGAGGTGAAACATGTCGCTCGTCGCGCGGGCCAGCGCCGACGCGTCGGGCCGCGATCCCGAGCGCCGGGAAAACTCGGCGTGGAACTCGGGCCAACCGATCTCCCCGCGCTCGAGCGCCCGCTGGAGCCCGCCCTCCATGACGATCCCGTGCACGATCGCGGCATCGACCCCCGCCACCGCGGCCATCTGCCGCATGGCCCGGTCGCGATCGAAGTGGAACAGGACGTTGCCGAGGTCGAAGTAGATGAACGCGGGGGGCATGGTGACGGGTGGAGGGCGGCCGCGGCTTTCAAACGCGGGGGCAGCATACTATCCTGCGGCCGTTGCGCGGCCTCCCGCGCCGCGACCACGTTCCATCCCACAGACCGTCCCCCGGGGAATCGCGCCGCATGGGCTCCTTGAACCGCACCAGTTCCCGCATCACGCAGCCCAGGTCGCAGGGGGCCTCGCAGGCGATGCTCCTCGGCACCGGCCTCCAGCCCGCCGACCTCGACAAGCCCCAGGTCGGCATCGCGAGCATGTGGTACGAGGGCAACACCTGCAACATGCACCTCGACCGGCTGGCCGCGAAGGTGCGCGAGGGCGTGATCGCCGCCGGCATGGTGGGGATGCGGTTCAACACGATCGGCGTGAGCGACGGGATCTCGATGGGCACCGAGGGGATGAGCTATTCGCTCCCCTCCCGCGACATCATCGCCGACTCGATCGAGACGGTGATGCACGCCCAGTGGTACGACGCGCTCGTGGCGATCCCGGGCTGCGACAAGAACATGCCCGGCTGCCTCATCGCGATGGGCCGGCTCAACCGCCCCGCCCTCATGGTCTACGGCGGGACGATCCGCCCCGGCCACCTCGCCGACGGCACCACGCTCGACATCGTCTCGGCGTTCCAGTGCTACGGCGAGTATGTCGCCGGCCGGATCGACGACGGCCGCCGTGCCGACATCGTCCGCCACGCGTGCCCGGGGGCCGGCGCCTGCGGCGGCATGTACACGGCCAACACGATGGCGACCGCGATCGAGGCCCTCGGCATGTCCCTGCCCGACAGCGCCTCGATCCCCGCGGAGGATCCCGCGAAGGGCGAGGAGTGCGTCAAGGCCGCGGCGACCGTCCGGCACCTCCTCGAGATCGACCTCAAGCCGCGCGACATCATGACCCGCCGGGCGTTCGACAACGCCATCGTCACGATCATGGCGCTCGGCGGCTCCACCAACGCCGTGCTCCACCTGATCGCGATGGCGCGGGCGGTGGAGGTCGAGCTCACGCCCGCCGACTTCCAGAAGGTGGCCCGGCGGATCCCCTACCTCGCCGACCTCAAGCCGAGCGGCAAGTTCGTGCAGGAGGACCTGCACGCCATCGGCGGCACGAGCGGCCTGATGAAGTACCTGCTCGACAAGGGGCTCATGGACGGCGACTGCCGCACCGTCACGGGCAAGACGCTCGCCGAGAACCTCGCCACGAGCAAGGGGCTCGCCGCCGGGCAAAAGATCATCCAGCCGGTCGAGAAGCCGATCAAGCCGACGGGGCACATCACGATCCTCCACGGCAACCTCGCGCCCGACTCGGCGGTGGCCAAGATCACCGGCAAGGAGGGCTCGCGGTTCCGTGGTCCCGCCCGCGTGTTCGACAGCGAGGAGGCGATGCTCGCGGCGCTCGAGCACGGCGCCATCAAGCGCGGCGACGTCGTGATCATCCGCTACGAGGGGCCGAAGGGGGGGCCGGGAATGCCGGAGATGCTCACGCCCACCTCGGCACTCGTGGGTGCGGGCCTCGGGAACGACGTGGCCCTGATCACCGACGGCCGGTTCTCCGGCGGCTCGCACGGGTTCATCGTGGGCCACGTGGTGCCCGAGGCGCAGGACGGCGGGCCGATCGCGCTCGTGCAGGACGGCGACGTCGTCGTGATCGACGCCGACACGGCCTCGATCGACGCCGAGGTTTCCGCCGAGGAGTTCGCCCGCCGCCGGGCCGGGTGGAAGACGCCGCCGCTCAAGGCCACGCGGGGCATCCTCGCGAAGTACATCCGTTGCGTGGCACCCGCGTCACGCGGTTGCGTCACCGACGAGTGACGCCCACGGCCCGCGCGTGACCGCAGGGTGAGATGCAGGTGACCGGCCCGCGCTCGGGGAGCAGCCGAACGTCACGGCGGCCGCTCACTTCGGGATCGGCAGCGTCTCGATCGGCACGGGCGGTCCCGGGGCGATCGCGGCCCCCGGCGGCAACTGCTCGGCTGGAATCGGCGCGCCGTAGACGGGCCCCTGGGGCACCGGAGGTGCCGTCTGGACGGGCGCCGCCCCGGCCGCCTCGGGCGGCTGATAGTAGGGCTCGGCCTGCGGCGTTGCGGGCACGCCGAGCTTGGCGAGCAGGCGGCCGAGCATCTTCTGCTCGAGCCGCGGATCGCGGCCGAGGGGAATCCAGCCGAGGTTCGGCGTGGGGCTCGCCACCGGCCGGGGCTGGTCGCCGATCTGCTGGCCGAGCGTGGGCAGCGGCGTGCCGTAGCGGTAGAGCGAGTCGTCGTTGCGGAAGGAGGCGCCGCCCGTCGTGGCCCGCATCGGTCGCGGCATGTTCTCGAGCTCCTTGTTGACCACGACCTCGACCCGCCAGCCCGAGGCGTCGGGCGTGAGCCTGAGCGTCGCGATGCGGCGGATCGACTGGAGGGTGGCCTCCCACCGCTCGCCCCAGCCGACCGAGTCGGCCCGCCACGGCTCGAGGATCGTGGCACCCGTCTGCGGGAATGTGTCGATGCGGCCCTCGGTGGGCACGCCGTTGGCGAACACGACCCGCTGCTCCGACTGCACCTTGAAGAAGTCGTCGGTGACGTCGACCATCTTCGTCCACACGAGCTCGGCGTCGAGCGGCGGGATGACGACGGCGTTCTTGGGCGCCGGGGGCGGCCCGGGCATCATGGGGCCTGCGGGGCCGATGACCGCACCCTCGGGCAGCGGCGCGAACGGGTTGGGCTGCGCCGGGAGGGGTGTCGACGCCGCGGCGGCCGGGGGCGGCAGCAGCTCCTGGCCGCGGAGCGCGGTTCCGCCAAGGACGGCCACGGCCAGCACGATGAATCCGATGCGCGGCGACATCCAGACCTGCCGGGGCTTGCGGCGTTGCGACGGAACCGAACGACGCTGGGATGGTCGGGAATCCGCCGCGGTCCCTCAAGCCCATTTCGGCCGCGGAAAAAAGGAGTTCCGCCGATCCCGGCCGCCGTGACGTGCCGGCGCCGCCAGGCCTGCCGGCGCGGGGCGGCCGGAGGGAATTCGTGGACGGTTCCCGCCGATAGTACCGTTGACGTCGTCCCCTTCGGCCATCCCATGCATCCTGTCACGCGAACGAGCCGGCGGAGAGGCTTCAGCCTCGTCGAGTTGCTCGTCGTCGTGGCGATCCTGGCGGTGCTCATCGGGCTCGTCGTGCCCGCGGTGCAACAGGCCCGCCTGGCCGCGTCCCGGACCGAGTCGCAAAGCAGCCTGCGGCAGGTCGGACTGGCGATCCTCTCCCACCACGACGCCAGGCGGGCGTTCCCGTTCGCGTCGGGCCGTCCCCGGCGGGGCATCGTGTCGCACAAGGAGCACACCCACGCGCACGCGGCCGGTGAGATCGACGGCGCCGTCCGCCCGCAGGCGTGGGCCATCTCGATCATGGGGTACGTCGAGGAGCCGGCGCTCGCGGCCATCTACGACACCTTCTGCCTCGCCTGCCGGCCGGAGGATCAGCCGGCCGAGGTGGTCGACGCGCGGGTCAAGCTCTACAACGGCCGATGCGACGCGCCTGGCGGGCTCGACTTCGCGGCTCTGGTCGGTCATGGCCCCGTCTTCCCGGACGCGGCCCTGCGACTCGACCGCTGGTACTTCGCCTCCATGGTCTCCGCGGTCGACTTCGACGGCGTGCTCATCCCCGAGGGACTTGGCTGGATCGACGGTGACTCAGCCTACGCGGTCACCGTCGCTTCCAAGCCGGTGCGGCTCGCCGAGGTGCGGGACGGGACCTCGGCCACGCTCATGGTCGCGGAGAGCGGCGACTACACGACCGACGACGGGGCCACCTGGCAGACGCCGCGCTACTCGTGGCCCTACGTCTCCGACGTCGCCCGTTACTCCGCCTGGGGGATGGGCTCGGGCGGCACGCCGCTCGAGCGGTCGCTCAAGCCCCGGTCGCGAATCGCCGGCGGCCTCGTTCAGGCAGTCGGCTGCGACGGCGCCGTCCGCCCCATCGACGACTCGATCGCGCCGGCCGTGCTCGCAGCCATCGTCAGCCGGGCGGACGGTGACGTCGGACCCCGGTAGCACGGCAGGCGTCGGTGGATCGCCGGACCGGGGAGAAAAACGGCTGCCATCCCGGGGGGCGCCAAGGCCGATGTCGCGGGCTGGTCGCTTCAGTCGGCGCCGAGCCGCGCGGCCAGTTCGGCGAACTGCCGGGCGTGACGGGCGTGCGACGTGTGCAGGTGCTCGCCCTGCGAGATGAAGCGAATGCGGTCGTTCCGCTCGAGGCCCCGGTCGCGGAGGATGCGTTCGAACGGCTGCCGCGACTGGGCATAGATGACGAGGAGCTTGTGCGTGTCGAGCTGCACCTCGAGCGAGAGCTCGGGATGCATCACGGCCACGGCCGTGCAGCCGTCGTTGAGGAGCAGATCCTCGAACTCCCAGAGCACGCTTTCGAGCACCAGCCGCTCCACCCCCTCCCGCACGAGCTCCCGCGGGACACCCGCGTCGTCGTGGAAGGACTCGAGCACCACGTCGCAGGAGTCGCCGAGCGGCTCGAGGAGTTCGAGGAAGGTCGCGAACAGGTCCTCGCCGGAAACGGCGGCGACGACCGCGGGCATCCGGGCCCCGGTGTGGGGATCGACGTAGGCGTCGTGACGGAAGCCGGCCTGCGGCACCACGTCGAGCTGCCAGCCCGGACGCACGGCCTCGGTGAGCGTGAACCGGCCGTAGCGGCTGCGGGCGAGGTGGGCGTCCATCGCGGCCCCGTCGGGCTCGGCGGGCTTCTCGTGGACGGCGGGAACGGCGCGGAGCACGGGGCCGGCGGGGGGCGTCGGGGCGGATTCTTCGAGAAAGCGCATGATGGGTCGCGGGTGACGAGGAAGCCCCCGGCGGGTGCCGGATCGGCTGGATACCTCAAACCTAGGACACGTTGGCGCACCGTGCGGCGGGACCGGCCGGCGAAACCGCCCGAAACCCGGGCCCCGCGGGCCGCCGCCGGGCGGTCGTTGCCGTCGGCGGCGGCGCGGCCCCATAATCCCCGGCTTTTCCAGCAAGGAGCCAGAGCCTCATGGACGGGAAAATCGTCGCCACCGGCATCACGTTCGACGACGTGCTGCTCGTTCCCCGGTTTTCGGCGGTCGTCCCGGCGGACGTCGACGTGCGGACGCGGCTCACCCGCGGCATCACGCTGCAGATCCCGATCGTCAGCTCCCCGATGGATACGGTCACGGAGAGCGAGATGGCGATCGCGCTGGCGCAGGAGGGGGGCCTCGGCGTGATCCACAAGAACCTCCCGGTCGACCGGCAGGCCGAGGAGGTCGACAAGGTCAAGCGGAGCGCCAACGGGATCATCATGGATCCCGTCACGCTCCCCCCGACCGCCACCGTCGCCCGGGCCCGGGACGTGATGGATCAGTACAACATCTCGGGCGTGCCGATCACGACGGAGGATCGGCGGCTCGTGGGCATCATCACGCGGCGCGACCTCCGCTTCCTCGAGAGCGGCGAGACGCCCATCGCGGAGATCATGACGAAGTCCGGGCTCGTCACGGCGACCGGCAACGTGTCGCTCGACGAGGCCGAGAAGATCCTGATGGCCAACAAGGTCGAGAAGCTCCTGCTCGTCGACGGGCGGGGGCTGCTCACCGGCCTCATCACGATCAAGGACATCGACATGATGAAGCGGTTCCCCAACGCCTGCAAGGACCGGCAGGGCCGGCTCCGGGTGGGGGCCGCGGTCGGGGTGTTCGACTACGACCGGGCCGCGGGCCTGATCGCCAAGGGCGTCGACATGCTGGTCGTCGACAGCGCCCACGGGCATTCGGCCAACGTGATCGAGACCGTCGCGGCAATCAAGAAACGCTGGGAGATCGAGGTGGTTGCGGGGAACGTGGCAACCCGGGAAGGCTGTCGCGATCTCATCGAGGCTGGCGCGGATGGAGTCAAAGTCGGGATAGGTCCCGGGTCGATCTGTACCACACGGGTCATCTCCGGCGTCGGCGTTCCCCAGATCACGGCGGTCTGGGAGGCGGCGCAGGAGGCGGCCCGTGCCGGCGTGCCGGTGATCGCCGACGGAGGCATTCGCTACTCGGGAGACATCACCAAGGCGATCGCCGCGGGAGCCCACGCCGTCATGATCGGCGGCCTCCTCGCGGGTGTGGCGGAAAGCCCCGGACAGACCGTCCTCTACCAGGGACGAACGTTCAAGGCCTACCGCGGCATGGGATCGCTCGGGGCGATGGTCCAGGGATCGAGCGAACGCTACCGGCAGAAGGCGACCGGCCGCGGCGGCGACAAGTTGGTTCCGGAGGGAGTCGAGGGAAGGGTGCCCTTCAAGGGCCCGCTCAGCGTGTTCGTCTACCAGCTCGTCGGCGGCCTGCGGGCCGGGATGGGCTACTGCGGCACGCGGACCATCGAGGAACTCAGGACCGACGCCCGCTTCATCCAAGTGACCGCCGCGAGCGTCCGCGAGAGCCATCCCCATGACATCGTCATCACGCAGGAAGCCCCGAACTACACGGCGGAGCACGCCAAGCCGGAGTGACCGGCTCTCGGCCGTGGCCTGGCTCGCGGCGGCCGTCGCGGCCTGGCTGGCCGCCGCCCCGGCCGGCGCCGAGGGCTGGCGGACCTTTCTCAAGGCCCCCGAGGTGGCCCTCTGTGCCGTGGCGCCCGTGCTCGGCGCGAGCGACGAGGAGACGGGCGGGGTCGAGTTCGCGGGCGAGGACGCCGCCGCGGTCGAGACCGTCGCGGCCGCGGATGCCGAGCGCGATGCGGATGCCGCCGAGGACGACACGCCGGCCCGCAAGGAACCCTGTGCGGCGGAGTCGGGCGACTGCCGCGCGGCCCTCGAGCGGCTCCGGAACGACAAGCTCGCCGACATCGGCCTCGACATTGCCGTGAGCGGTCGGCCCGGCAACGACTACCCGTGCGAGTGCCGCCTCGAGGGGGAGACGTTCGAGCCGCGGCGGTTCGCCACGACCACGTTCACGTGGAAGGCGGCCGGCTACTGCCACAAGCCGCTCTACTTCGAGGACTGGCAGCTCGAGCGGTACGGCCACTCGCATGGCCCGCTCGCCGACCCTTTCTTCTCGGCGGCCCACTTCTTCACGACGCTGCCCGTGCTGCCCTACAAGATGGGCGTCGAGCTGCCGTGGGAGTGCGTCTACCCGCTCGGCTACTACCGCCCGGGCGATTGCGCCCCGTGGATGGTGCCCGCCATTCCGATCAGCTGCCGGGGCATGGCGGTCGAGGCGGCCACCGTCACCGGGCTCGTGTTCCTGCTGCCGTAGCCTCGCGGCGGCGACGCCGGCGGGCCGTCAGAGCCCGCGACGGGCGAGGAACGACGCGACCGCGGGGTGATCGGGCAGGTCGCCACGGGTGCGGATCGCGTCCACGACCTTCACGAGCTCCGCCCAGTTGAAGGCGCGGATGTCGTCCTGGTCGGGGCGATCCCACGTGCGGTCGTCGCCGATGTGAAACGTGAGGTGCAGGTCTTCGTACTCGCGAAACCGCGTCGCCGTGGCCGCGAGGTTGATCTGGAGCACGCGGCCGATCCCCCCCTGCCCGATCACGGTCCGCCCACAGACGAACCGGGGCGTGACCTCGCGCCGCCAGACGAAGCAGTCACGGCCGCCGTGCGGGCTGCCGACCTGACCGAACATCAGCGGCAGGTCGGCGACGACGGTGTAGTCCTTGGAGATCGTCCGCCGGTTGATCACGAGCGCGTCGTGCCCCTCGTCGATCATCGCGGCGAGCGCCACGTAAAAGAACGGCAGCACGGCGATGTCGACGTTCGTATAGACGAGATAGTCGGCGTCGGATGCGGCGTGGAGCCGATCGACGATGTCGGCGATGAGCGGCAGCTTCCGCGGCTTCGCGAACGTGCCGAAATCGAGGAGCGACCGCTCGAGGTCGGGGGTGGTGCGAAACCCGGCCGGCACCGCCCCCCGGTCCTCGGCGTATTGGGCCGTGAGCAGGTCGACCTCCACGCGGCCCGCGGCGGCGTCGCGGGCGAGCCGCATCGTCTCGAACGTGACCGGCTGGGCCACGCCGAGGTCGGAGTCCGGCGGCACGAGCACGGGGTTGACGATGTGGGCGATGCGCATGGTCATGGATGGTTCACGGCAACGCGGGCCGTCCGTCCGCCGTCAGCGGTGATCCTCGAACTCGTAGCCGAACCGCTCGATGTCGCGGCGGTACATCTCCGCCACGCGCCGCCGCGTGGCGTCGTCATAGTAGCGGGAGTAGTGCTCGTGCTCCGTGGTGTTGACGCGGTAGACGGGCTTCGGCGCGACGCCGACAACCGAGCAGATCCGCCGCACCGCGTCGTCGAGGTCCTCCATGCGACCCACGAGGTCCAGCCCCTCGGGCACGTAGGCATCCTGCGGCTGCCAGTGGTGGTTGGCCCGCCGGGCCGCGATCTCGACGAACTCGGCGAAGTCGGCCACGGGCGCGGCGTGGAGGGAGGCGAACTGGCGCTTCCGCAGCTCGCGGTGCTCCGAGCGGCAGAAGAAGACGAAGTTCGAGATCATGCGGTCCCACGGATTGCGGACGACCGTGAAGCTGAAGTAGCGACGGCCCGCCGTCGGGTTCCGCATCGAGAACGCGTTGTCGTCGTCGAAGAACTCGCGGCGTATGTACGAAGACGCCGCCTTGGGCACGTCGTGGTAGACGAGCCCCAGGTCGTCGCGCACATAGGTGAAACTGTAGCGGCCGGCGTCGCTCGCCGACGGACACTCGCAGAAGCGGCTCTCGCACGGGACGCGCTCGCGGGCGATCCGCCAGGCATCCACCGCGGCGGGGGCGAGGAACGCGTCACTCACGGCACGATCTCCGCGGCTAGCGCTTGCGGATCGAGGCGATGTAGGCGTATCGCCGCGCGACCGACTCGAACGTGACGTCGCAGCGGCCCGACGTCCCCAGCGCCGCCAGAGCGTCGTGGACCTCGGGTCGGTAGTGCACGTGGAAGAGCGACAGCCAGCGCTTGAGACCGGCCGCGAACGCCTCCGGCAGTTCCTTCTGGTCCCAGAAATCGACGATCAGCAGGCGGCCGCCGGGCTTGAGGTTGGCGAGCGCCGCCTCGATCGCGCCGGGCCACGTGGGCACCATCGAGAGACAGTAGGAGAAGAAGATCGTGTCGAAGGGCTCGTCGCGGCCGAACATCGTCGCCGCGTCGAGCTGCTCGGCGAGCCCCTGCCGCAGCCGGATCCGCTCGTGACCGCCGGCCGGGACGCCCGCCCGGGCGATGCTCCTGGCGGCGGTGTCGAGCATCTCCTGCGACGCGTCGAGGCCGCACAGGAGCCCCGGCTCGGGCCGCCGGGCCAGCTTGATCAGGTTCCGTGCCGTCCCGCAGCCGACCTCGAGCGTGGCGGTGCCGGCGTTGGTGGCGATCTTCGCCAGCATCCGGTCGCGGCCGAGCAGGTAGTAGGCCCGCGTCAGGTCGTACACGTGCCTCGTGAGCCGGTACATCCGGTCCATCGCGGCTGCCGGGTCGGCGGCGGTCTCGCTCATGACGCGGCTGCGTCCGTCATCTCGTAGAGATGGAACATCCCGTAGATCGCCGACCGGTCCTGGAGATGGAGTTCGCGGGCCAGTGCGGTGTTGGCGCGGAACCGGGCCATCGTGGCCGGCGAGAGCGCCTTCTCGATCGGGGACAGCTCGCCGGCGGTGCGAAAGATGACCCTCGTGTGCGGGCCGCCCACGCGGGCGATCTCGGTCCAAAGCTCGTCGATGACCGGCGGCGGCATCCAGTCCTGGCTGTCGAGGAGCACGAAGCAGTTGAGGCTGCCCTGCCGCTCGTGGCGGATCTGGTCGGCGAGCGACGCGACGTGCGTCTCCACGCGACCGACCACCGCCTTGATCTTCTCGTAGTTCTCCCGCTTGAGATAGTCGGGAAGCGCCCTGCGCCCCTCGTGGTCGTAGCGGCGGCCGAAGGCCTGCCAGGTGAAGTAGTTGTCGTCGAGCGGGAACCCGCAGCCGAGCCGGCGGAGCCGCTCGCGGTACATGTCGAAGAGCTTGCTGCCGTCGCCGTCCTGCTCCTCGAGCATCGCGGCGTGCTGGCTCGGCGGGATGCCGAGGCTGTAGACGGCCACGGGCTGACGACCCATCCAGCGCACGAGCCGGTTGTTGAACAACGGGCCGAACCGCTCGTCGAAGATCCGTTCCTGCTCCGCCACGCTCCGCGCCCGCAGCAACTCCGTGGGGTCGCGGCCCATGCGCCGGGCGAGGCCGTGGGTGACGCGAAAGAACTGGCCGAGCTTCGCCTTCTCGTAGAGCCCGGTCTTGAAGTAGTTGATGCGCTTCGGGCCGACGGTCTTGCCGGGCCAGTCGGTCGACTCCCAGAACGCGCGGGTCTGGGGATCGAGCCTGTCCCGCAGGTAGCGCTGGTAGTTCGGGACGTTGGCCGGATGCCGGCCGTGGCCGAAGAAGTTGTAGAACGACTCGTAATCCGGCAGGTGTTCGAGGGCGGCGAGCTTGAGCCGCGTCAGCGCCATGTGGTTGGCGTTGAGGTCGATGGCCACGATCCGTTTCGGCTCGTGCACCAGATAGTTGAGGACGTTGCAGCCGCCGCTCGAGATCGTGAGGATGCTCGAGTCGGGACCCATCCGCAGGGCCGTCGCGTCGACCCGGGGATCCTCCCAGATCTGGTTGTAGACGAAGCCGCGGAACCAGAGCGTGAACATCCGCTCGAGCACGCCCCGCTTGCTCGCGAGTTTGTTGTGATGCACGGCCTTGCGGAGGCGGTGCGTGTTCGTGTGGCCGGAGGCGGCGGTTCTCATGGGACGGTCCTGCGGGGCCGAAAACGCCCGGGAAAAGGCACCCCGAGAATGTAGCCGACGCCCGCCGCCCCCGTCGATGCCGGAGGCCGCCGGGCCGCGTCGTCAGGGTGTGGCGACCGCGGGCCGGGCGGCCGGCGGGGCCACCGCGTCGATCCGCTCCACGAGCGATCCGACGGCCCGCCGCAGTTCGGCGGCCCGCGCCACGATCATCTTCTCCGCCGCGGCGAGGCGGCCGCGGGTCCGGTCGAACTCCGCCTCGAACGCCGCCGCCGTCTTCTTCGCCGCGGCGGCATCCCGCGTCCACGACTCGAGGTCCTCGGTCAGCTTCGTCTGGCGATCCCGGGTGACCTTGATCTCCTCGTCGATGCTCTCCCTGCTCTTGCCGAGGCTCTTGATCGACTGCTCGAGGCTCTCGATGTCCTGCCGCAACGCGGCGCGCAGGCCGGCGACGCCGTCGGCCGTGATGCCGGTGTCCACATCGCCGCCGGCGCCGCCGCGGAAGATCCGCGCCCCGTGCATGGCCGTGCGGGCGTCGGCGAGCGGGCGCCGGTAGCGGACCGACTCGATCTCGACCGTGCCCTTGCCGGCGAGATCGAAGGCCGTCTCGAGGTCGAACTCGGCGACCTCGTCGGTCTCGAAGCTCCGCTTGGCCTCTTCGTCGACGAGTGCGTCTTCTTCGACCAGCTTGACGGGTTCCTTGAACCGCACCTTCGCCCAGTAGGTGCCCGGCGGCTCCGCGCCGTCCGCCAGCCGCGTGCGGATACGGTCCCACTCGTCCTTGTCGGTGATCGTCTCGCCCTGCTCGCCCTCGAGGTGCTTCTCGACATCGGCGAGGTAGCCCTCGAGCTTGTTGATCATGGCTTCGACCTCGTCGATCGGCCGCCTGGCGACGGGCACGATCACGCCCTCGTCCCCTTTCGCACGGTCGGTCTTCATGAACGCAAGCCAGCGATCGGCCGGCAGGTTCTCGTACACCGTCACCGCGTCGTAGTTCCTGCCCCAGACCTCGGTGTCGTACGGGTCCCGCGGCTCCGTCTGCACGACGGTGAGGACGTGGCGGTTGGAGGCCGCGTCGAACGCCGCCTCGCGCACGAGGAACTCGCCGAGGTACCGGCCGCCGTCCTGGGCCGGCACGTCCTCGAAGAGATAGACCATCGATCCCGGATCGAACGGCGGCGCCGCCGGTCTGGCGGGCTCGGCCGGCGCCGCGTCGGCCGCTTCGGCCGGCGGCGCGGCCGCCGCCACGGGCACCTCGACCTTGCCCGCCTCGCCGTCGGACTTGGGCGGCTGGAACGCCGCGTTGCTCCACGACCTCCCCCGCCAGGTTTCGATGCGATCGAGCGCCCGCTGCCAGCGGGCCCGCTCGTCGGCGAGCTGCACGAGCGACTTCTCGCCGGGCACCTCCTTGAGCCGGCTGCCCGCCGCCGGATCGGGCGCGAGGGCATCACGCTGCCGGGCGAGCTGCACCTGCTTGGCCCGCACGAGCGACGTCCACGACCACTCGTACGCCGCCATCCGCGCCGCCACGTAGAGATAGCCGACGGACGAGAGGAGGACGAGGAACGCGGCGATGACCGTGCCCCAGCTCCACCGCTTGTGGCCGACGCCGAAGGCGACGAGCCCCAGGATGAGCACCAGCGCAATGAGTGCCAGCAGCACGTAGTTCATGAACATCCCGGCGCGGCGGTCTCGGCACGACGGCACCGGGCCGGTGCGACCGTCACGACCGTCACGGTCGGAGTATATCGCTCCCGGGTGGACCACCGCCCATGGCTATTCGTGCCGTGATCGCCGTGATCTTGAGCCACCCCGCGGGCCGCGTTGCATCCTGTCGACGCCGTACGGCCGCATGTCGCCGCCGGGCGACACCCGGCCGCGTCCGCCGGAACGGGCGCGGGGGGCGGAATCGCGGTTTTCGCCCCGAATCATGCGATCAAGGGGCATCCCGCCGCCGCCGCATGCCCGTTGGCATCGCACGTGCATCGTCATTGGCCGGCGACCCTCCTGCGGTGCCCGTGCGTCCTGCGCGGGCCGGGAGCGTCACGACACGCCGGAAGACACCATGCGGCACTCCGTCAAAGACACTCGCGACCCGCGGCGCCAGCCCGTTCGGCCCCCGAAGGCGAGCAAGCCCGCCAAGGGACAGGCCCCCCGCCGCCCGACCGCCGCGATCGACGATCCCATCCGGCTGTACCTGCTGCAGATGGGGGGCATCCCGCTCCTGTCGCGCGACACCGAGGTCGCCCACGCCCGCGAGATCGACCGCTGGCGGCGGCGGTTCCGGCGCACGCTGCTGGCCAACGACTTCATCCTCGCGGGCGCCCTGCAGCTGCTCGAGCGGGTGCGGGCCGGCACGCTGCGGCTCGACCGCACGATCGAGGTCTCGGTCACCAATACCGGCGAAAAGAAGCGGCTCCTCCGCCGGCTCGGCCCGAATCTCGAGACGCTCCGCCGGATCGAGCAGGAGAAGGCCCGGCTCTTCCGCACGGCCATGTCGCGAAGCACGCCCCTCGAGGCGCGTCGCGCCGCCTGGAGGCGGCTCGTGCGGCAGCGGAATAAGGCGGTGCGGCTCGTGGAGGAGATGCACCTGCGGATCCAGAGGCTCCATCCCCTCCTCAAGCAGTTGCGGACGATGGCCGAGCGGTACGACGCCATTCGCGAGCAGGCGGCCGCCGCCTCCTGC
>Ga0207954_1000074_pt1 | contig 28910 bp, 24 predicted proteins | sample CryBogmetaGMA0M_FD_184547 | JGI IMG/M metagenome (GOLD analysis project Ga0207954, IMG submission 184547) | Freshwater microbial communities from Crystal Bog, Wisconsin, USA - MA0M (SPAdes) | ecosystem: Environmental > Aquatic > Freshwater > Lake | place: Crystal Bog, Wisconsin, USA | collected... | reverse complement strand
TGTGGGCATGGCCATGCTCACGAGAGGTCGTTGATGAGAGTTGCCAGCGATTCAAACACGGCGAGCGCCTGGAGCAGGACGAGCGCTCCCATCAGGAGCACGACCAGCGGTACGAGCGATTCGGCGAGCGCGGTCGCCCAACGCCGCGACCGCGTGCGCCGTGAGGCTGCGAGCCGCTCCAGCACGCTTGGCCGGGCCTCGCCTGCGGCGTCGATCTCGGCAGCTTCATCGGGTGTGACGAGCCCGGCGATCGCGAGGCCGCGGCCGGCATCATCGCTCGCTGCAGCCTTGCGCAGACGCGTGGCGAGCACGGGATCGACCTGGCAGTCGGCGAGCGCCGTCTCGGCGTCCCTCAGCGGCCGGCCGCATGCGTCCGCGACGGCGAGCGCGTCGAGGGCCGCCGCGACCTGCCGAGAGCGGGAGAAGGGCCGCGTCACCAGCCGCCACGCTGCGGGGAAGAACCTCGCGATCGCGAGGCCCAGGAACAGGACAAACGGCACGTAGCAGTAGTTCGACAGCCAGAAGAAAATGTCGAACAAACCGTTCATGGCCGAGGGCATCGTCGGGCGTCCGTGATCCTGGAAGATCTTTACGAGCTGGGGGCCCACTCTCCAGACCACGAATCCCGAGACGGAGAGAAACAGCAGGAGCATGGTGGCGAGATACCCGAGGGCCGCGCGGAACGAGCGACGGATCGTGGGGTCGAGGAGGTCGTCGCTTGCGAGCGTGGCTTGGACCACGGGCTCGACGAGGCCGATCTTCTCCCCGAAGGCGAGCGCCGCGGCATGGTCATCCTGCACGAGGCCCGGTGCGCCGGCAGCAGCCTCCGATGCGGTCGCCCCCTGGCGCAAGAGGCGAGCGGCTTTTTCGAGCCGCGTGCCCTGGCCGCCGCGGCCGTCCTCGGCCCACGCGTCGAGGATCGTCGCGGCTGGCACACCCGCCGCGGCCGATGCCGCGATCAGCCTCAGCACCGCCGCACTCTCGTCGCGGGTCGCCCACGTGGACCATGTCCGCCGCCATTCGTGGCGGAGGCGTCGACGGACGTGCTGAAGGACGCTTGTGGCCATGACGAGAGATCAGGAGAGGTCCTGGGGAAACCCGAACAACGGCATGAAAAGTGCCACAAGGAGGAACCAGACAACGAGGCCGACGAGCACAACGAGCACCGGCCCGATAAACCAGGTGGCGGCATCGCGTCGCCCCCGACTACGGTCGGCATGGCAGTCGGCGATCGCGTCGAGGAGCACTGCGGCTGATCGCGGAGCGAAGTCGAGTGCAGCCGCCGCGGCGTAGGTGAGCGGTGGGCGGGGTGTCGCCAGATCAAGTTGGGTGGCGCCGGCAGAGTGCCCTGCGAGGCTCAGGGCTTCGGCGGTCGGAATCTCGGCAGCGACGAGTCTCGCAAGCGAGCGGGTGAAGCCGGCGACCGCCGCGGCGCTTCGGGCGAAGCGGACACCCCACCACCAACGAAGCGGCGCCAGCAACGCCACGACGACGATCGGCGGCCATACGCTCGTGATGATCGGCCTGAGGCCGAGGACGATCCGGGTGGGAAGCGGCAACGGCCTCATCCAGATCATGTCTTCAGCGTAGAGCGACTCAAACGCCGGTAGGACGACGACCGCCAGCATCGCGAGCACCCCGTAGGCCACGACCAACACGGCCAGCGGATAGCCGAGCAGCCACCACATATTCGCGGTCACCACAGGCGGTCGCGCGGCGATCTGGAGGAGCCTCACGGTGAGCCGCGGGTCGTGCTCCGCGGAGGCGAAGAGGGGAATCCAGCAGGCCATCGACGCCGTGGCGGCCGCGGTGCCTTGGGCCACGTCGCCGGTCGCCAGCGCGTCGGCCATCTTCAGCCACGGGCCTCGTTCGCTCGCGGGGAGCTCCGCCGCCACCGCGCGCACGAGCGGCTCGATCCCGCGGTGCCGCTCGAGGGCGCGGGCCACGTGCGTCTGGATGAGACTCGCGTCGGTCATAAGCCGCCGTCCCCAGGAACCATGGTCTGCGGCCGGCTGATCGTGTCGAAGAGCTGGGCCATGGGGCGGAAGAGGGCAACCCCGTAGAGGAGCACGGCCACGCCGGCGACGAGGCAGCCGAGCACCGGGGCAAGCCGACGAACGCGCTGCCGCCGCCGCTCGTCGAGGCCGCGTTCGAACATCGCCGCCGCCCAGAGGTGGCTCGCGCGAGCATCGACGTCGGCCTCGCGCTCCACGAGGGCCGCGAGCGGCCGGGCCGCCGCCGGGCTCTGCAAGCCGATGCCGGCAACGAGGTCGTGCGCGAGCCGGTGCCGCTCGGCCGCCGGGCAGGCGCACGACGTGAGTTCGGCGAGCAGATCGCAGCGGACGGCAGCGGCGAAGTGGTCGGGATCCCGCCGCAATAGACGGGCGAGCGAGGCGACGAGCGTCGCGATGGCCAGTGCGCCGACGATGGCGATCGTCACCTCGACGGGGCCCATCGTCGGCCAGGGAGACACGGGCGCCGCACGCGGCGGATCCTCGAACGAGGCCTCCAGCCCGCGGATCAGCCGGCCGTCGGTGAGCGTGATCCAGATGAGGCCGATCAGCGCCAGCGCGACGATGATCGCCGGATAGGCGATGGCGAGCCACAGCCGCCAGCGGTCGCCCGCCAGCGTGGCCGCGGCGTCGTCGAGCACCGTCTCGAGGGCGGGCCCGTCGGCACCGAGCGCCTTGGCCTCGTCGATCGTGCGTCGCACGGCCGGGCGGTTGGCTGCGGCGGCACGCGGTGTGCGGCGGAACAAGGGCATGACGGTGGTGGTCCCGGGGCCACGATGCAGCAGCATCTACCCCAAAGGACGGAGCCGCCGCCGAAACCTTTTTCTGCGGCTTTCGCGGCCGAAACGCGGCCGGCGCTCGCTTCGCCCGTCGCCCGCGGTCGTCAGCCGCTCGGGCGGTTCACGCCGTGGGCGCGGGCACGAGCCAGGCCACCCAGTGATCGCCGTGCCGACGGAGCCTCAGCCAGCCGGCGATGTGCGTCCCCTGCAGGCTCACGGACACGTCCGGCGAGGCGTCTGGCTCGTGGTCCTCGGCCGCGACAGGCTCGTAGCTGCCGGCACCGACGCGGCGGGCGAACCCTCGGCCGCCCGACACCTCCCCCGCCTCGTGGTCGAGCCAGGCGAGCCGATGCGGCGTCACTTCGACGGCGTGCACGTGGGGCCCGCCGGGCTGCGGGATCGACGCGAGCCGCCACGTGCGGCACTGCGGCCCCTCTTCGAGCAGCAGGTCGTAGTGGAGGCCGGCGGGATCGTCGGGCGCGGCGGTGTGTTCCAAGAGAATGAACCGTGGCATGCCGGACCAGCATAGGCGAGTGGAGTGGCCGGGTCAGAAGATGACCATGTACTGCGTCTGGATCGCGGTGCCGGTGAACCCGGCGCGGTAGGGATAGAGCGGGTTCTGGGCCGGGCTGCCGTCGATGTACAGCGCCTCGAGCGTCAGCCGATTCTGCCGCGTGCGATGCATGTACCAGTTGAGCCCGCCCCCGACCTCGTGGGCCGATCCGTAGGGGCCGGTCAGGGCGCTGGAGCGGCCGTAGATCTCGTACGTCCGCGGCACGAAGCACCAGCCGACGAAGCCGTTGCCCCCCTGGTCGAAGAGGCTCGAGCGGTCGAACGACCCCGTGCCCGTGAGGCCGTTGATCAGCCGCCAGTAATACTCGCCGAAGGCCGACCAGCCGCGATACTTCCAGCCGATGTCGGCGGTGGCCAGCTGGTAGTTGAAGGCGGTGACCTGGGAGCCGGGCCCGAGCGCGTTCGGGGCCGCCAGCGGCGTGCCGTCGGAGAGTCGCACTACCGTGTTCTCCGGATTCACCACGCCCGAGAGGCCGGGGAGCGCGTAGGCCGGGCTCCGCGCGGTGACGCCGCTCATGCCCAGGCGGAGCGCCGGCGCGGCGTGCTGTTCCATGTCGGAGTAGCCGAGGCCGAAGGGACCCAGCGGCTCCCACCAGGTGTTGCCCGCCCAGGCCATCGCGGTGCCGCCGCGGGTCACGCCCGCCGCGCCGCCGTCGAGCCCGTTCCACACGCCGGCCTCGTAGAACACCCGCTTCTCGAACAGCGATCCGATCGAGAAGACGCCCGGGCTGTAGCTCGGCCGCATGAAGGTGTTCACCATGCTGCGGTCCACGCCCATCGGCCACTGCGACGACATCAGCCACTCGCGGCTGCCCGGAACCTGCGTCACGCCCATGCCCACTTTGACGTCTTCGGTGACGCTGTAGCCGACGAACCCGACGGGCGCGACCGACACGAGCACGCCCGGGGCGGTGGAGGCGAACAGGGCGAAGTTGTAAAGCACCCGCTCGTCGCCGACGTAGCCCTGCGCCGCGAGGTAGATGCGGTTGAGGTTGAACTCGTTCTCGTTGTTGACCGGAAAGGTCTCACCCGCCGAGTTGGTCCACTGCGTGGTGCTGCGGGCGAGTTCGAGCCAGCGGCCCTGAATGAAGCCGGTGAGCGCCAGCGCGAACGGATAGCGGCTGTTGGCATGCGTGGTGGCATGAAGGACGAGCCCCTTGGGGGGCGCAAAATCGGTAGCCGGCACGTAGAGCGGCGGCCGGCGGGCCAGCCGCGCCGCCACCGCCCTGTCGATCGCCGCCTCGAACCGCTCGTCGTCGGGATAGAGCGCGATCGGCTCCATGGGCTCGGCCACGACAGCGTCCTCCGTCGCGGCATCGGGCATGGCCGCCGGCGGCGTCATGTCGAACTCCGCGCCCAGGTCGCCGTCGGCTTCGGCAGCCACGGTGGCACATGTCGTGGTGATCATGACCAGCGCCGCCATGACCGCGGCCCAGAACGTGCGGCTGCGGGTCGACGCCGCGGGCGCGGGCTCGCGTCGAAGCGCCTTTCCCTCGCGTCGTTCCCGCCCGCCGCCCTTCCGCACGGAGCCCCTCCCTCGGCACGTGACCGCCACGACCCGCACGACCGTCATGCCCCAGGGAATCGTCGCGACCCGGATAATCCCACCAGTCCGGTGCAGCGAGCCCGCAAGGTCGCCCGTCAGGGCTGCCGGGTGGGCAGGCCTGGCAGACTGGGCAAGCGGCCGCGATCGTGTCTCGTGGCTCGTCGAAGCGGGTCGGACTAAGCTCCGGGCGCTGGAGAGCGGATGACGATCCGGCGGTCGCCCGCACGACAGTTTGCACGTTCACCGTGAGGATGTTCCACCCGATGAATCCTGGAAGCTTGTTGATTCTGGCCGGCCTCGTCGCCGTGGGGCTCGGACTGTGGTGGAAGTTCGCGCCGGAAGGTCTGCCGCGGTTTCCGCTCGGGAATCTGCCGGGCGACATCCGGATCGAGCGGGAAGGACTCCGCGTGTATGTGCCGGTGACGACCTGCATCGTGCTCAGCGGGTTATTCTGGCTGGTGCAGTTCGTGATGAACCGCGGCGGCCAGTGATGTCCAACCAGGCACGAGCAGGCACCGTTGCGGCGTGAGGGGATGAGCGAGGCAGGTCCTCTTGCCGCTGGAACGCCGTGCTGTCCGGCGTGAGCCAGCCTCCGAGTGATCGTGATACGATGAGAGACATGTCAGCCCCGGTTGCCCGAGACCGTCAGCCGCGAAGCCCATTCGAAGAGCGCTATCTCGCCGAGGCGCGGCGCATCTGCTTGGAGATGGTGCCGGAGACGTACGAGGTGTTTCTGTTCGGCTCCCGGGCTCGGGGGCATTGCGAGCATTCGAGCGATATCGACATCGGCATCGCCGGCCCGGGCCCGCTACCTGGCGGAGTGTCGCGATTGACCGACCGCCTGCTCGATTCCGACGTGCCCTGGCGGCCCCAGGTGGTCGATTTCGCACTGGTGACGGACGCCGATTTCCGTCGCCGGGCCTACGAGGAGCGGGAAGTATGGCGTCCGGCGAACTAGGCCGCGAGAACCTGCGACGGGCCTTGGATGGTCTCACCATGGCACTTGCCATCGACACCGCCGGCTATCCCGAGTTCGTGCGTGACGTGATCGACAACGGTCGGATTCAAAAATTTGAGTACTGCGTGGAACTCTTCTGGAAGCATCTGCGGTCGAGCCTGCTCGCTGAAGGGCTCGACGTGCCGAACAGCCCCAAAGCAGCGATCAAAGCTGGACTTGACCGGGGCGTGGTGCTCGAGGGCGAGTATCAAGCTGCACTCGACATGATCGCCGACCGCAACACGTGCAGCCATGTGTATCGGCAGGCGATCCTGCCGGTGATCGTGGCCCGAGTCCCGGAGCATCCGCGGCTCATGCAGGCGATCACCGCACGGCTGGCGGCGGACGACTGAGGGGCGATGGTCATGAAGATGGCGTGGCGGACGGAAGTCTTCTCGTGGAGCGTGATCGCGGCGATGTTCGCCGCGGCGGCGTGGGCCTGGGGCCGCGTGCCCGAGCAGATTCCCGTGCACTGGAACGCGGCCGGTGAGGTGGATGGCTACGGCGGGCGGTTCATGGGGCTGCTGCTGATTCCGCTCGTGACGCTCGGCATGCACCTGCTGTTCATGGTGCTGCCTGCGATCGATCCCTGCCGGACCAGCTACGACGGATTCGCGCGGGTGTATGCGATCTTTCGCGGCGCCATTCTCGCCTTCATGGGAGCGGTGTATGCGGCGACCACGCTCGTGGCGCTGGGGCACCGTGTGGACGTGGCGCGGGTGACCACGGTCGGGTTGGGGCTATTGTTCGTCGTGCTGGGGTGGTATCTCCGCGAGGTGCGGCCCAACTGGTTCGTGGGCGTGCGCACGCCCTGGACCCTGTCGAGCCAGCTCTCCTGGACGAAGACGCATCAGCTGGCGGGCCGGCTGTTCGTGGCCAGCGGAGCCGTCACGCTGCTGTGCGGGCTCGTCCGGCCGGCCTGGGGTGTGTTCGTGATGCTGGGCACGATCCTGCCGAGCGCCCTGGCGATGACAGCCTATTCCTACATGGTCTGGCGAGACGACCCGGAACGGACGCCGCAGAGCGACGGCGAGTAGGCCGGGCGGTGTGCCGCGAGCCCCCTTGGAGATGGTTGACGGCTGCGGCCGAGAGCACTACTATACAGGCGTACATTCACTGGCCTGGATAGGAGGTTTTCGGCGATGGTGAGCGTCACGACTGGCGGGGAATTGCTCGTGCGGCAGCGGGAGCGGCCGGTGGTTTCGAGCGGGTTTCGGCCGCTCGATGCCCTGCTGCCGGCCGGCGGCGTGCGGCCCGGGAGCCTGATCGAGTGGCTGGCCGAGGGAGATGCGGGGCCCGGCGGCGGCGGGGCGGCGTCGCTGGCGTTTGCGGTGGCCTGCCGGCTGGCGGAGGCCCGCGGTGGCGAGGCGGGCGCGCAGGCCCGGCCGCGGACGATCGTGGTGGTCGATCGCACCGGCTGGTTCCATCCGCCGGCCGTGATGCCCTGGCTGGGCGACGAGCGGCGGCTCGTGGTGGCCCGGCCCTCGCGGGATGACGACGAGATCTGGACGATCGACCAGGCGCTTCGCTGCACGGGGGTGGCGGCGGTGCTCGCCTGGCCGCGAAACCGCGTCGGGCGTTCGGCCGCGACGCGTGGCTCGCGGCTGGGTGGTTCAGCGCTGAAGGGCGCGCTCCAGCAGTGGTCCACCGCCATGCGCCGCTGGCAGTTGGCGGCGGCGTCGAGCGGCGCCGTCGGGCTGTTCGTGCGGCCGCTGGCGGCGCGGAGCGAGCCGTCATGGGCGGAGGCGCGGATCGCCGTGGCGCCGCTGCCCGGAGGTTCGCGGCAGTCCGGCAGCACGTTCGCCGAGCGGCGGTTGCGGCTCACGCTCGCCGGCGGCAGCTGGGCGGCTGTCGCCGCAGATGGTCAGCACGCGGCCGACGTCGTGCTCGATCTGGCGAGGGGATGTGCCGGGGCAACGCCCTGGGGGGCGGCAACGACGCGGCGGCTTGCCGGCCCGGCGCGGCCGGTGGCGCTCGCGGGCGGAAGGAGCGATGTCGCATGCCGCGCTTCCTGACGATCTGGCTGCCGCGGTGGCCGGTGCAGCGGAGGCTGCTTGCGAGGCCCGAGCTCCGCAGGGTGCCGGTGTTCGTCTGCCGCCGCGAGCGGCGCGGCGCGATGACGGTGGTCTCGTGGGCATGGGCGGAGCCGCCGCCGGACGAGCGGCGCAAGCGGGTGGTGTCGGGCCGCAGTGGCCGCGTCGTCATTCCAGCGGGCATGTCGTTGGCCGAGGCGATGGCGGTGCTCGCGGTGGCGCATGGCTCGCGGGCCTGCCACGTCGCCGAGGTGGATCCCGACGATCCGGCCGCCGATCGCGAGTCGCTCGAGCGGCTCGCGCGATGGTGCCGGCGGTTTTCGCCGACGGTGGGCCTCGAGGGGGCGCTCGATGGCGCCCCGGAATGCCTGCACCTCGACGTCACGGGCACGGCCGGCTTCTTCGGCGGCGAGGAAGCGCTCGTTCGCACGGTCGTGTGGACGCTCGCCGCCCGTGGGGTGCATGCGCGGGCCGCCATTGCCGACACGCCCGCGGCGGCCTGGGCCGCGGCCCACCACACCGACGCCGTCGCCCAGCTGCTTCATCAGACCGCGCCGCTGGTGGTGCGGCGAGCCGTGGAAGGCGCGGCGCACGGCGTGCGGCTCGCGTCGCGACGGCATCGTCGCTGGGCCGTGGTGCCGCGCGGCGAGGCGGCGACGCTGCTCGCCGATCTGCCCGTGGCGGCCCTGCGGATCGACGCGGCCACGGCCGCCGCGGTCGCCGAGGTGGGCATCGACACGATCGGCGGCGTGCTCGCGATTCCGGCCAGGAGCCTGGCGTCGCGGTTCCCTCCCCTGCTCTGCCGGCGGCTGGCGGAGTTTCGTGGCACGATGGCCGAGCCGGTCGTGCCCCCCGGTGGCGAGGCCTTGCCGCAGGAGTCGCACGCCTTCGATTTTCCGGTGCGGACGGCCGACCTCGACGAGCAGCAACTCCTCGGGCTGATCGAAGGCCTGCTCGGCCGCTGCCTCGCGCCGCTCGTCGCCCGCGGAGAGGGCGTGCTCGCCCTGCAGTTGCGGCTGGAGCAGGCCGCGCGAATGGCGGCAGCCCCGACGGTGATCGACGTGGGGCTCTTTCGGCCGACGGCGTCGCAGCAGCACCTCGTGGAGCTCGTGCGGCTGCGGCTGACGCGGCAGCGGCTGCCGGCGGAGATCGACGGCGTGGCGGTGGAGGTGATCGCGGCGGGGGCGGTGTCGTGCCGGCAGCGGCTCCTGTTTGGGGGCGGCGTGGGCGGCCTCGAGTCGGCCGATGCCGACGCGGAGGTGGCGATGCTGCTCGACCGGCTCGCCGGCCGGCTCGGCCGCGGGGCGGTGTGCGAGCCGCAGGCGGTGGGCGATGCCCAGCCGGAGCATGCCTGGATCGCGGCACCGCCGAACGGACGGCCGCCGCCGGCACAGTCGCCACGGCCGGCGCCACGAGACGGCGGCCGTGCTCCCCGCGAGCGCGTGAGCCGCTCAGGGGCCCGCGGTTATGCGATGCCGCGGCCCGTGCCCGCCGGTCGGCGGCCGATCTGGATGCCGCCGCGGCCGGTGCCGCTCGACGGCCTCGAGGGGGAGGTGATGGCGGTGGCTCCTGACGGGCCGCCCGTGCGGTTTCGGCTCGGCGACGTGCTGCACCGTGTGGCGCAGGCTCACGGGCCGGAGCGGATCGAGACGGCGTGGTGGCGGGGCCCGACCGTCCGCCGCGACTACTACATCGTGGAGACGGATTCGGGAGAGCGGTTCTGGCTGTTTCGGCGGCTGCGGGACGGCGGCTGGTTTCTGCATGGGATGTTCGCATGAAGGGCTGCGCACGAAACTACGGGGCCGCAGGTTCTCCAAGTGGCCTTGGCTATCGAGGTGGCCGTGGTTTTCAAAGTGGCCGCAGGTTTTCAACCTGCGGAACTCCCCGCTGCTTGCCGCCGCTCCCCGCGAGGGGCTGCCCGTGCCCCGTCGCCGGACGTTCGCGGATGCCATCGTGGCATCCGCTCTCTGCATGTCCGCTGCGCTTCGGCATCCTGCCTGCGCTTGCTCCCATAGCCCGGCTCTCGGGGCACGGGCAGCCCCTCGCTGGCGTTTCCAAGTGGCCGCAGGTTTCCAAGTGGCCGCAGGCCTTCAAATGGCCGCAGGTTTTCAACCTGCGGGATTCCGCGTGGTGCGCCTCCTCGCCCGGAGCTGATTGCTGCTGGCTGCCGTCGAAGGAAGTAACACAATGAGTGACACGAATGACATCGGGCCGCGATATGCGGAGCTGCACTGCACGAGCAACTTTTCCTTCCTGGAGGGGGCGTCGCATCCGGAGGAACTCGTGCGGCGGGCGCAGGCCCTCGGCTACGAGGCCCTGGCGATCACCGACAAGGGCACGCTCGCCGGCATCGTGCGGGCGCATGCCGCCGCCAAGGATGCGGGGATCAAGCTGATCGTGGGGGCGGTGCTGGAGCCCGTCGACGCGCCGTCGCTCGTGCTCTGGGTCGCTGACCGCACCGGCTATGCCAATCTCTGCCGGCTGCTCACCCGCGGCCACATGCGGCGGGCCGAGACGGAGGCCTTGGCCGCGAAGGCGCGGGCCGACGAGGTGACCGCCCGCTCCGGCGGCTGCCTCGTGACGCTCGAGGACGTCGCGGCTCACTCGGCGGGCCTGCTCGCGGGCGCCATGGTCCCCCGATGGTGCGAAGCAGATGCCGCGGTCCGGGTGCTTTCCACCTGGAAGGGCGTGTTCGGCGACCGGCTCTGGGCGCTCGCCGAGGTGGCGCTCGAGGGAGACGATGACGAGCGTCTGGCGTGGCTGGAGCAGGTGGCCGATCGCGCGGGCGTGCCGCTCGTGGCGGCCGGTGACGTCCGCTACCACGAGCGGGCCCGGCTGCCCCTCTTCGACGCCCTCGCGGCGGTGCGGCAGGGCCAGACGGTCGAGGCGATCCGCGAGTCGCTCTTGGCCAACGGCGAGCGGCATCTCCACGAACGCCGGCGGATCGCCCAGCGGTTCGCGGCGTTGCCCACGGGCCGCGGCACGGTCGATGCGTCGGGCCGCAGGTTTCTCTGGCCGGCCGCCGTGGAGCGGTCGGCAGAGATCGCCGCCCGCTGCACGTTCTCGCTCGACGAACTGAAATACGAATACCCCGACGCCATCGTGCCCGCCGGCCGCACGGCGGCGGAGCATCTCGCCGACCTCGCCTGGAAGGGGGCGGCCAAACGGTATCCCGAGGGCGTGCCCGAGAAGGTGCAGGGGCTGCTCCGCCACGAGCTCGCCCTCGTCGCCGAACTCGGCTACGAGGCCTACTTCCTCACGGTGTTCGACGTCGTGCGGTTCGCCCGCCGCCGCGGCATCCTCTGCCAGGGCCGCGGCTCGGCGGCCAACTCCTGCATCTGCTACTGCCTCGGGATCACGTCGGTGGACCCGGCGCGGATGAACGTGCTCTTCGAGCGGTTCGTGAGCCGCGAGCGAAAGGAGGCGCCCGACATCGACATCGACTTCGAGCACCACCGTCGTGAGGAGGTGCTGCAATACATCTACGACACTTACGGCCGCTCCCGCGCCGCGATGACGGCCGAGGTGATCTCCTACCGGCTGCGGTCGGCCGTCCGCGATCTCGCCAAGGCGCTCGGCTTCTCGCTCGATCGCGTCGAGGCGATCGCCGGGGTGATCGACGTGGGCGACCACGTGGAGGATCTGCCGACGAGGCTGGCCGAGGCGGGGCTCGACCCCGCGAGCGACGCCTGCACGAGGCTCGCGACGCTCGTCGGCTGCCTCGTCGGCTTTCCCCGCCACCTGGGGCAGCACGTCGGCGGCATGGTGATGACCAAGGGCGAACTCCAGGACCTCGTGCCGATCCAGCCGGCCACGATGGAGGGCCGCTCGATCGTGCAGTGGAACAAGGACGACCTCGACGAGCTCGGCATCCTCAAGGTCGATTGCCTCGCCCTCGGCATGCTCACGGCGATCCACCGGGCGTTCGACCTGGTGCGGGATGCGGGCGGCCCCGACCTCACGCTCGCCACCGTGCCCGCCGAGGATCCGGCCGTCTACGAGATGATCTCGCGGGCCGACACGGTGGGCGTGTTCCAGATCGAGAGCCGGGCCCAGATGAGCATGCTGCCGCGGCTCAAGCCCGCCTGCTTCTACGACCTCGTGATCGAGGTGGCGATCGTGCGACCGGGGCCGATCCAGGGCGACATGGTGCATCCGTATCTCAGGCGGCGGGCGGGCGAGGAAGCGGTGACGTATCCCAACGACGCGATCCGCGAGGTGCTGGAGAAAACGCTCGGCGTGCCGCTCTTCCAGGAGCAGGCGATGCGGCTGGCGGTGGTGGCGGCGGGCTTCACGCCGGGCGAGGCCGACCAGCTCCGCCGCGCGATGGGGGCCTGGCGGCGGCCGGGCGTGATCGACGAGTTTCACCGTAAGCTCGTCGATGGCATGCTCGCTCGCGGTCTCTCGCGGCCGTTCGCGGAGCAGGTCTTCAACCAGATCCGCGGCTTCGGCGAATACGGCTTTCCGGAGTCGCACGCCGCGAGCTTCGCGCTGCTGGTGTACGTGTCGGCATGGCTGAAGTGCCACCACCCGGCGGCGTTCACGGCGGCGCTGCTCGGCAGCCAGCCGATGGGGTTTTATGCGCCCGCGCAGCTCGTCCGCGACGCCCGGGCCCACGGCGTGACGGTGCTGCCGGCCGACGTCAACGCGAGCGGCTGGCATGCCTCGCTGGAGAACCGTGGAAGAAGCCATCCAGGGCCTTTGTCCACTGGATCGACCACAGGAAACGCCAAGGGGTGCCTGGGGCGAGAGCCGGCGATCCGGCTCGGGCTCGAGCAGGTGCACGGCCTCGGCGAGGAGGCGGGCCGGCGGATCGAGGAGGCCCGTCGCGCCGGCCCGTTCCGGCTGCCGCGCGACCTCGCCCGGCGGGCGGAGATCGACCGCGAGTCGCTCCTGCATCTCGCCCGGGCCGGGGCGCTCGCCTCGCTCGGCCTCGACCGGCGGCGCGCCGTCTGGGAGGCGATGCAGCCCCTGGAGAAGCCCCGCAGCCAGCCGCTTCTCGAAGGGCTCGACGACGATGACGACGACGGCTGGCTCCTGCCGCCGACGACGAGGCAGGAGGAGGTGATCGCCGACTATCGCACCGGCGGCCTCTCGCTGGCCGCCCATCCGCTCGAGTTCGAGCGCGACTGGCTCGCCTCGCTCGGCGTGGCGGCGATCGCCGAGGCGGTGGCCGCGCCGGAGGGACGCCGCGTGATGATCGCCGGCATCGTGCTCACCCGGCAGCGGCCGGCCACGGCGAAGGGGCTGTTCTTCCTCACGATCGAAGACGAGACCGGCGCGGCCAACGTGGTGGTCTATCCGGACGTCTGGGAGGCGGCCCCGCATCCCGCCCGCCGTGCGGCGGTGCTCGTGGTGCATGGCCGGATTCAGCGGCGCGGGGCGGTGGTGCACGTGCTGGCGACGCGGCTCGAGGCCGCCGTGCCGGCCCGCACCGGCCCGCACGACGACTCCGCCCCGCCGCTCTCGGCACTCCCGCGCATGTCGCGTGATTTCTGCTGACGAGAACGCCGGATCGCTTCTGCGGCTCATCCGTGAACCCGAGGCGTTCGTGAGGCTCGGGGCTGCCCATGCCCGTCGCCGGACGTTCGCGGATGCCATCGTGGCATCCGCTCTCTGCATGTCCGCTGCGCTTCGGCATCCTGCCTGCGCTTGCTCCCATAGCCCGGCTCTCGGGCACGGGCAGCCCCTCGCAGCATCACCGCTCGCACGTGATGCCGGACGCGGGGGCACGTGTCCGGACGGTCGCTCCCCCTGCCTTCATCGCATGAAAGAGATCACGGAGCGAGGGGCTGCCCATGCCCGGGAGCCGGCGTTGCTGACCAGCGAAGCCAGGATGGCGAAGCGCAGTCAGCATCGAGCGAGCGAAGGGCCGGAGCCCGTAGCGAGCGTCCGGCGACGGGGCGTGGGCAGTCCCTCGCGGCGCGGCACCCACGATCCCCATCGCTCACGCGATTGGGCTTCCTGGGAGCGGGTGGTGAGGCACCGCAGGTTGCAAACCTGCGGCCACTGGCGACGGGCGTGGGAAGTCCCTTGCGGCGCGGCGAACGCCGTGGGGATTCTCGGAGCGTTCCGGGCCGCGTACAACACTCGCATGACTGCCTCTCCACGCGACCCCGTCGTCCGCACCGACCTCCCGCTCGGGCCGCCGATCCGCGGCAAGGTCCGCGACTGCTATCGGCTCTCGGGCGGCCGGCACGGCGACGCGATGCTGATCGTGAGCACCGACCGGATCAGCGCCTTCGACTGGATCCTGCCCACGCCGATTCCCGACAAGGGCCGCGTGCTGACCGCGATCTCGGCGTTCTGGTTCGACCTGCTCTCCAGCGGGCCCGATCCGGTGGCGCACCATCTGATCACCACCGACGTCGAGACGATGGATCTGCCCGCGGGCATCGATCTTGAGCCGCTCCGCGGCCGCACGATGCTCGTGAGGCGGGCCGAGGTGATCCCGTTCGAATGCGTGGTCCGCGGCTGGCTCGCCGGCTCCGGGCTCGCGGAGTATCGGCAGCACGGCACGGTCTGCGGCGCGGCCTTGCCGCCGGGACTCGCCGCGGGGGGCCGCCTGCCCGCGGCCATCTTCACGCCCGCCACCAAGGCCGAGAGCGGCCACGACGAAAACGTGCCCTACGAGACGATGGCGGCGCGAATCGGCGGCGCACTCGCCGCCACGCTCCGCGACAAGAGCCTCGCCGTCTATGCCCGCGGCGCCGCACACGCGGCGGCCCGCGGGATCGTGGTCGCCGACACGAAGTTCGAATGGGGACGGCTCGCCGACGGCACCGTGATCCTCGTCGACGAGGTGCTCACGCCCGACAGTTCCCGATTCTGGCCGGCCGAAGCCGCGGGCTCGGGCCGCGTGCCCGACTCGTTCGACAAGCAGTTCGTCCGCGACTGGCTCGAGGCGAGTGGCTGGGACAAGGCGAGCCCGCCCCCTGCCCTGCCGGACGACGTGGTCGCCAAGACCCGCGCGAAATACCTCGACGCCTGCCACCTGCTCACCGGCTCCCTCCCCGAAGGCGTGGCCTGACCACGTTTTGATCGGGGAAACGGGGCCCGCCACACGGGCCACGAAACGATCTAGGGGTGCCTGCGATGGCCAACTAGAATCGCGGCGTCGATTGGTGCTCGATCCTCGCGTTGTTCGGATGCCCTGATGCTCCGCTACTGGACCGCCGGCGAATCCCACGGCCCCGCCCTCGTCGCCCTCGTGGATGGCTTCCCCGCCGGCCTCACGGTCGACAAGGGGGCGATCGACCACGAGCTCAAGCGGCGCCAGGGGGGCTATGGACGTGGTGGCCGACAGCGGATCGAGACCGACACCGTCACGTTCCTGTCGGGCCTCTGGAAGGGCGTCACGCTCGGCAGCCCGTTGGCGCTCGAGGTGGTCAACAAGGACTACAAGCTCGAGCGGCTCGAGGAAGTCGATCGGCCGCGGCCCGGCCATGCCGACCTGCCCGGCTCGATCAAGCACCTCGGCGGCATCCGCGCCGTGCTCGAGCGGGCGAGCGCCCGCGAGACCGCGGCCCGCGTCGCCGCCGGCGGCCTCGCCCGGCAGCTGCTCGCCGCCTTCGGCATCGAGGTGGCCGGCTGGGTGACCGAGCTCGGGCCCATAGTGCTCGGAGGCCGCGGCGGCTCGCTCGCCGAACTCCGCGGCATCCGCGACACGAGCGAGATCTACTCGCTCCATCCTGAACGCGACCCCGAAGTCACCGCGCTGATCGACAAGGTCGGCAAGGAGGGAGACACCCTCGGCGGCGTCGTGGAAGTGCGGGTGGATGGCCTGCCGGTCGGCCTCGGCACCCACGCCCAGTGGGATCGCAAGCTCGACGGCCGTCTCGCCCAGGCCGTGATGGCGGTGCAGGCGATCAAGGGCGTGGAGATCGGGATGGGCTTCGAGGCGGCCCGCCGTCGCGGCTCCGAGGTGCACGACCCGATCGGCTTCGACGCCGCGGCGCGCGACACCCACACGCTCGGCTTCACGCGGCCCACCAACAACGCCGGCGGTCTCGAGGCGGGCATGACCAACGGCCAGCCGCTGGTCGTCCGCGCCGCGATGAAGCCGATCAGCACGCTCCGCAAGCCGCTCGGCTCCGTGAACCTCCGCACGAAGGAGCCCGAGGAGGCGGCCTACGAGCGGAGCGACGTGTGCGCGGTGAGCGCCGCGAGCGTGATCGTCGAGAGCGTCGTCGCCTTCGAGGTGGGGGCGGCGGTCGTGGACAAGTTCGGCGGCGACAGCCTCGAGGAGATGCAGGCCCGCTGGGATCTGTATCTCCAGCTGGCCCGCAACCGCTGATTCGGCCCGCTGGAGCGAGGGGCCTCGGGAGGACAGGGATGTTCATCGAGCGGTCGGCTGGACGGATCCGGCTGGCACGGCTGATCTTCGTGGTCGCGGGCCTCGTGCCCTGCCTGCTGCTCGCCGCCTGGGCGGTGCACCGCGGGTCGGCCGCGCATCGCGACGACGTGCGGAGCTCGTGGCAGCGGGCGGTCGGCCTGTCGCTCGATGTGGCGACGATCGCTCATCCCCGGCCGGGTGTCGTGGCCGCCACCGGCGTGGTCGTGCGGTCGGGAGCCGGGCGGCCGCTGCTCGAACTTCCCGCCGTGGAGGTCGAGTCGGCCGCCACGGAGGATCGGCTCGTGATCAAGGGCGCGCGGGTCGATGCTGCGGCGGCCGCCATGCTCGGCGCCCTGGCCCGCGAGTGGCTACGGAGCGACGCCCGGCATCCGCGGAACTGCGTGATCGACGTGGCTGACCTGGCCTGGGATGGCCCGCAGGCCGACGACGGTGGTGTTGAGAGCCTGCGGATCGAATGCGTGGGCCAAGGCGTGACGCGGGCGATTCGCCTCGTCCGCGGTGGCGACGATGAGATTCGTGGTGTGCGGACGCTCGAGGGCGAGGGGCCGGCGGCGGCCGAACGCTTCGAGGTGCAGGGCCGCCTCTCCCGGCCGTGGCCCGCAGCCATCCTCGCCGCCGTCGCGGGGCTGCCCGCCGAGGCGTCGGCCGCGATCGCCGCCCGCGCCGCGGTCAGCGGCGAACTGCAGGCTGCCCACGAGGCCGGCGGCTGGAGCGGCACGGCGACGGGGCGGATCGACGGCGTCGATCTCGGCGGTTGCTGCGCCGCGGTGCACGCGCGAGCCGCCGGAGCGGTCGGCGTGACTGTCAGACGGATCGCGTGGCGAGACGGACGCCTGGTCGATGCCGCACTCCAATGCGAGATCGGTCCCGGCTGGGTGGACTCCGCGCTGTTCGACCGTCTCGTGATCGCGCTCGGATGCCGTCCGGGGCCAGGCCTCCAGGGCGCCGCCGAGTCGCGATCCTTCGATGCCGCGGGATGCCTGCTCGAACTCGATCGCGGCAGTGTGGTGGTGCGGTCCGCCGGGGCGCTGGCGGGCCTCGCCACGAGCCAGGGCGTGGTGCTTCTCGAGCCGCCCGCCGCACCGGTCGCCTTCGAACGCTTCGCGTGGATGGTGTCGCCGCCGGCCGCCACGTTCGTCCCGGCGGACGGCCCGGGAGCCTGGCTGATGTCGATCGTGCCGACCGCTCCCGGCGGGGCGCCGCGGGCGATGGGGCCCACCCGCAAGGAGGGGTCGCGCGGGTTTTGACGCAACTTTGACCCGCGTCCGACCCGCCGCTGACGGCCTCCCGCTGCCCAAAAAAGCTCGGTCGCGTCAGAGTGTGGACGTTGCCGATGACCACGGCAGCGGGCAGCGCCACGCGACGGGCGGCCCGCGACGCCACGGCCACGGCCCACTCCGTGAAGAAGGGTTTTCGATGACGCCCAGTTCCGCCACGCCGGATGCCCCCGTGCTCGATCGCAAGCGCCGCGGTGCCGCGGCCGACGCCGCCGACGACTTCGGCCGGTCGGCGATCCACGATCCCCTCGCCGACACGTCGCAGCCGCACGTCGAGCCGCGCCGCGAAGTCGAGCGGGTGAGCAACTGGTTGGCCGATCTCGACTGGCCGGCCGTGATCTGGATCGGGGCGGTGCACCTCGCGGCCCTCGCGGCGCCCTTCTACTTCACCTGGTCGGGCCTGGCGATCTGCCTCGTGCTCTACTGGGTCACCGGCGGGCTCGGCGTGTGCCTGGGCTATCACCGCCTGCTCACCCACGGCAGTTTTCAGACCTCGCCGGCCATGCGGTTCCTGTTCGCCTGGCTTGGCGGGATCTCCGGCGAGGGCTCGGCCGTCGCCTGGGTGGCAAACCATCGCAAGCACCATGCCTTCAGCGATCAGGATGGCGACCCCCACTCGCCCCGCGACGGCGGCCTCTGGTCCCACATCCTCTGGATGTTTCCCGGGCACGCGCCGGGCGAACTCGAGGCCCATGCGAAGCGGTGGGCGCCCGATCTCGTCAAAGACAAGGGCGTGCTCTTCCTGCACCACACCTTCCTGCTGTGGCACTTCCTGATCGGCGGGGCCCTGCTTGCGTCCGGCTGGCTGCTGCACGACCGGTTCACCGGCATTTCGTGGCTGCTCTGGGGGCTCGCCGTGCGGATGGTGATCGTGTTCCACGTCACCTGGTTCGTGAACTCTGCGAGCCACATGTGGGGCTATCGCAACTACGAGACGACCGACGACTCCCGCAACCTCTGGTGGGTGGGCCTGCTCGCCTTCGGTGAGGGCTGGCACAACAACCACCATGCCTATCAGCGGATGGCCGCCCACGGTCATCGGTGGTGGGAGTTCGATCCGACGTACTGGGTGATTCGCGGCATGGAATCGCTCGGCCTCGCCTGGGATGTCGTCCACACGCCGCAGGGCGTGGGCCGGAAGGGCGGCCGGCGGACGGCCGCGAATCGCGGCTGAGAACCGCGGAGAATGCCCTCGGGTTTGCAAAGTTCGGTCGGTCGGTTACACTCTTCGCTCGAATCCAATACCTTCACAATCAATGCCACCCGCGGCGGGTGGATGACGGCTGATGTCGCTCACGAAAGAACGCAAAAAAGAGCTGATCGGTGCCAACCGGCGGGGAACCGCCGACACCGGCTCGGCAGAGATCCAGATCGCCCTTCTGACGGGGCGGATCTCGCACCTGACGGACCACTTCAAGAAGCACTCCAAAGACTTCGCCAGTCGGCGAGGTCTGCTCATGATGGTGAGCCGTCGTCGCAGGCTTCTCGATTACCTCAAGCGGGTTGCGCCGCAGCGGTATCTTGACATCATCCGCCGCCTGGAGATCCGCAAGTAGCGGATCCGCTCCGGCTTGGTCGGAGCGGTTATGGCTGGCGTTGATTGGGACGGTCCACATCGACGGTCGCAGGGCATGGTGCCAGCGACCGGCGTGGACTTGGTCACGGATTCCGCGGGGACGCCGTGGGCGTCCCGTGGGAACGGAACAACGGGTCGAATCACCAGACGGCGGGGCTCTTCCGACGCGATCCAGAGGTCGCTGGAAGCCCCGCCCAACAACGAGGAATGCAGACGTGAAGCAGCGTGTTGAACGGCAGATCGGCGACAGTGTGCTCGCGATCGAGACGGGCTTTCTGGCCAAGCAGGCGGCGGGCAGCGTGCTCGTCAGCTACGGGGAGACGGTCGTACTCGTGGCCTCGGCCACTGGAGCGCCTCGTCCCGGGATCGATTTTTTCCCGCTCACCTGCGACTACCGCGAGCGGGTCGCCGCCGCCGGCAAGTTCCCGGGCGGCTTTCTCAAGCGCGAGGGGCGGCCGACCCTCAAGGAAACGCTCACGGCCCGCCTGATGGACCGGCCGATTCGGCCGCTCTTTCCGGAGGGCTTCTACGACGAGGTCCAGGTGCAGGCCAACGTGCTGGCCAGCGACCGGCAGAACGACCCCGACGTGCTGGCCATGATCGGTGCCTCGGCCGCGCTCTGCATCTCGCCGCTGCCCTTCCAGGGCCCGCTCGGCAGCGTCCGGCTCGCCCAGGTGGAGGGCCGCTTCGTGCCGTTCCCCACCATCGACCAGCTCGAGGAGAGCGACCTCGACCTCGTGGTCTCCGGCAGCCCGACCGCGGTGTTGATGATCGAGGGCTTCGCCCGCGAGATGCCCGAGGATCGCATGCTTCAGGCGCTCGAAGAGGCGCACCGCATCATCCGCGTGATCTGCGAGATGCAGGAGGAGCTGGTCCGCAAGGCCGGCAAGCCGAAGAAGGAATACGTCCTCGCCGACTACTCGGCGCTGCGCGACCGCCTCACCCGCGACTACCTCGGCGAGCTCAAGGCCGCCAAGGCGATCATGGGCAAGCAGGACCGGGGCCAGGCGGTGAAGGGGCTGAAGGAGAAGGCCAAGGCGGCCGTGGCGCCGACAGAGCCGGCCTTCGGCTTCAAGCCGGGCGAGGCCGGCGGCATCAGCGACGCCGACTTCTCGCACGTCTGGCATGGTCTCGAGGAGCGGGCGGTCCGGGAACTGATTCTCGAGGGCAAGCGTCCTGACGGCCGTGACCACAAGTCGCTGCGGGCGCTGCACTGCGAGGTTGACCTGCTCCCGCGGGTGCACGGCTCGGCCCTCTTCCAGCGTGGCGAGACCCAGTCGCTGGTCACGATCACGCTCGGCACCGGCAAGGACGAGCAGCGGGTCGACGGCCTGATCGACGAGTACTCCAAGAAGTTCATGCTCGACTACTACTTCCCCTCCTTCTCGGTGGGCGAGGTGCGTCCGATCCGCGGCCCCGGCCGTCGTGAACTCGGCCACGGTGCGCTGGCCGAGCGGAGCGTGAAGCCGGTGCTGCCCGATCCCGACGTGTTCCCGTACACGATCCGCGTGATCTCCGACATTCTCGAGTCGAACGGCTCGAGCTCGATGGCGAGCGTGTGTGCCGCGACCCTCGGCCTGATGGCGGCGGGCGTGCCGATCTCGCACCCGGTCGCCGGCATCTCGGTCGGCCTCGTGAAGCAGAACGAGCAGCAGTGGGTGCTCCTCACCGACATCATCGGCGACGAGGATCACTACGGCGACATGGACTTCAAGATCGCCGGCTCTCAGAACGGCATCACCGGCATCCAGCTCGACCTCAAGATCAACGGCATCTCGCCGGCGATCATCGAGGCCACGCTGCGGCAGTCGCGTGAGGCCCGCCTGGAGATCCTGCGGACGATGCTCTCGGCGATCCGCCGGCCGCGTCCGGAGATCTCGCCGTGGGCGCCGCGTCTGCTGCGGACGCGGATCGATCCGCAGAAGATCGGCCTCCTGATCGGCCCGGGTGGCAAGACCATCCGCGGCATCCAGGAAAACACCGGCGCGAGCATCGAGGTGGAGGACGACGGCACGGTCACGGTGGCAAGCCACGACGCCGAGGGCGCGATGGCTGCCATGGCCCAGGTCGAGGCCCTTACGGCCTCGATCCAGGTCGGCCGGATCTACGAGGGACGGGTCACGAGCATCAAGGACTTCGGTGCCTTCGTGGAACTCGTCCCCGGCAAGGACGGCCTCTGCCACGTCAGCGAACTCTCCGACGACTTCGTGAAGAGCGTCGCCGATGTCTGCCGGATCGGCGACATCATGCGGGTGAAGGTGATCGCGGTCGACGACCAGGATCGCGTGAAGCTCAGCCGCAAGGCGGTGCTCCGCGAGCAGGCCGAGGCTGCGGCGGGCAACCCGGCGGCGGAGTGACGGTCTCCCCAGACGCCTCGTGAGCCCTCCGGCCATGTCGTCACCCGACGATCAGGACCGCTCGCGGGCCGAAACCTATGCGGAGTTCGCGGCTCTCGTGGGCGGCCTCGCCCACGAGATCCGCAACCCGCTGTCGACCATCCGGCTCAACATGGAGCTGCTGGCCGAGGACTTCGAAAACACCGATCCCGCCTCGCCCACCAAGCAGCGGGATCGGCGTGCGAAGGCGAAGATCGACCTCGTGCGGCAGGAGTGCGACCGCCTGCAAAAGCTGCTCGGCGACTTCCTCGACTTCGCGCGGCAGGAGTCGCTCACGCTCGAGCCGGGCAGCCTCAACGCCGAAATCGAGCAGCTCCTCGACTTCTTCTCGATCCGGGCCAAGGAGGCGGGCGTCGAGATCGTCCGCTACCTCGATCCCGAACTGCCGGCGGTCCGGCTCGACCGCGAGACCTTCCGGTCGGCGGTGCTCAACCTGCTGATCAACGCGGTCCAGGCGATGGAGGGGGCCGGCGGTCAGCTCGTCGTCCGGACGCGGGCGGCGGGGCTCGGCGTGCTCCTGGAACTGATCGACACGGGCCCGGGGATGGACGCGGAGACGCTCGGCAAGGTGTTCGGCGCCTTCTACACGACCAAGCAGGGCGGCTCGGGGCTCGGGCTGCCGACGGCCCGCAAGATCGTCGAGGCGCACGGGGGTACGATCGACGTGGAGAGCGCTCCCGGCCGGGGCACCAAGGTGACGATCTGGCTGCCCGCCCCGCCGCGGCTTCCCAAGGGTGGCCGGCCCGCCGACGGCCCGTCGTCCTGAGTCGCTCCGCAACTGGACGCCCGCCCCGCACGCTCCGTACCATCGCGTCTATGGCATCGATCCCCTCAGCCCCCTCCACCGCTCCCGCGAACGACTCGGCCGCCGAGCCGGCAGCGGGGCCGTCGGCGATGCGGCTGCTGGTGGTCGACAACGACATCGTGCACGCCCGGACGATGGGCGAGGTGCTCGGCCGGCTGGGCCACGCCGTGACCGTCGTCGGCAGCGGCACGGAGGGGAGCCGGCGGATCGAAGCCGAGCTGTTCGACATCGTGGTCACCGACCTGATGATGAACGACATCGGCGGGCTCGAGATTCTCGCCCGGGCCAAGAAGGCCTCGGCCGAGACCGAGGTGATCGTCGTCACCGGCCATGGGACGATCCCTTCCGCGGTCTCGGCGATGCAGCAGGGCGCGTTCACCTACCTGCAGAAGCCGCTCGACATGGCCCACCTCCGCGCGGCGGTCGAAAAGGCCGCCGAAGGGGTCCGCCTGCGGCGGCAGAACCTGGAACTCAACCGGCGGCTCGACGAGAAGTTCGGCTTCGAGGGAGTGGTGGGGTCGAGCCCGCAGATGCTCGCGCTCATCGAGCGGCTCAAGCGGATCGCCCCGACCGACGCCACGGTGCTGATCCAGGGGGAGACGGGCACCGGCAAGGAACTCGTGGCCCAGGCCGTGCATCAGAACAGCCCGCGGAAGAGCAAGCCGTTCGTGGCCCTCAACTGCGCCGCCCTCAGTGAGAACATCCTCGAGAGCGAGCTCTTCGGCCACGTCCGCGGCGCGTTCACTGACGCCTCGAGCGATCGCGTGGGGAAGTTCGAATACGCCAACGGCGGCACGCTGTTCCTCGACGAGGTCGGCGACATGCCGATGGCGACGCAGATCAAGCTCCTCCGGGTGCTGGAATCGGGCGAGATCACCCGCGTGGGCTCCAACACGCCGGTGCGGGTGAACGTGCGCATCCTTTCGGCCACGAACCGCAACCTGGAGGACGCGATCGCCTCGGGAGCGTTCCGCAGCGACCTCTATCACCGGCTCAAGGTGGTGACGATCGCGATCCCGCCCCTCCGCGACCGGGCCGGCGACATCCCCCTGCTCATCGAGCACTTCCTCAAGCAGTTTTCGCGGCGGCACGGCAAGACGATCAAGGGCCTGACGCTCCCGGCGCGTGTCAAGCTCGGCTCGTATGCCTGGCCCGGCAACGTCCGGCAGCTGCGGAACGTGATCGAGAGCATGGTGGTGGTGGACTGCGACGAGACGCTCGACGTGGACGACCTGCCGATCGAGCTCGACCCCGACGCTCCGGTGGCCGTCGCCTCCGCCTCCGCCGTCGACATGAACTCCGGCCTCTCGGCCCTGGTGGGCCGGCCGCTCGAGGAGATCGAGAAGGTGTTCATCGCCGAGACGCTCAAGCTCACCGGCGGTAACCGCGAGCAGGCGGCCGACCTGCTCGGCATCGGCGAGCGGACCTTGTATCGCAAGATCAAGGAGTACCAGCTCAGCTGAGCGATCGGCCGCATGGGGCGCATTCACCAACTCCCGATGTCGGTCGTCAACCGCATCGCCGCCGGCGAGGTGGTGGAGCGGCCCGCGAGCGTCGTCAAGGAACTGCTCGAGAACGCGCTCGACGCCGCCCCCACGCGGATCGACGTGGCGCTCGACCAGGGGGGTGTCGCGCTGGTCCGCGTGGTGGACGACGGCGGCGGCATCGAGGCCGACGATCTGCCGCTGGCCGTGACGGCCCACGCCACGAGCAAGCTCAAGGTCGCCGAGGATCTCGAGCGGATCGAAACGCTCGGGTTCCGCGGCGAGGCCCTGGCGAGCATCGCCGAGGTGTCGCGGCTCGTGATCCGCTCCCGGACCCCGGGGGGCGTGGGGGCGACGATCACCGTGGACGGCGGCCGCGCCGGCGAGGTGCGGCCCGACGGCTGCGCCGTGGGCACGACGGTCGAGGTGCACCAGCTGTTCGGCAACGTACCCGCCCGGAGGTCGTTCCTCCGAGCTCCGCAGACCGAGTGGTCGCACGCCTCGGAGGCCTTCGTCCGCACGGCCTTGGCCCATCCGGCCGTGGCCCTCAGCCTCGTGCACAATGGCCGCCGGGTGTACGACCTGCCGGCGACGACGTCGTGGCGCGATCGAATCGCAGGCTTGTTCGGTGCCGAGGTGGCGGGGCGGCTGATCGAGGTCGAGGCCGACGACGGGGAGGTGTCGGTCCACGGGTACGTGGGCCGGCCGGAGGACGACGTGGCCAGCGGCCGGCTGCAGCACCTGTTCGTCGGCGGCCGGCCGTTCCGCGACCGCTCGATCCTGCATGCCGTGCAGGAAGCCTACCGGGGCCTCCTCCTCTCGGGTCGCCAGCCGATCGCCTTCCTGGCGTTCGACCTGCCTCCCGACGCGGTCGACGTGAACGTGCATCCCGCGAAGATGGAGGTCCGGTTTCGTGAGCCGTCGCGGCTCTATCGCCTCGTGCTCTCGGCCCTCCGCACGAAGTTCTTGGCGGCCAACGTCACCACGCGGCTCCAGCCGCCGGGGCCGCTCGCGGCGGAGGTGGCCGAGTTCCAGCCGTTCGCACCGTCCGTCACAGACCGGTTCGCGGCGCCCGCCCCACGGCCCTCGTGGCCCGGCACGCCGGCGGGCGATGGTCGGGAGCCCGGGCCGTCGGCTGCCGGCGTGGGGAGTGCGCCGGCCTGGGAACTGGACGAGACCGCACGGCCCGCCGCGGTCGCCGAGCGGGCGGTGCAGATGCACGACCGCTACATCGTGGTGGAAACGGCGGCCGGCATCGAGGTCATCGACCAGCATGCGCTCCACGAGCGACTCCTCTACGAGAAGTTCAAGGCGGCGGTGGAATCGGGCGGCCTCGAGGTGCAGCAGCTCCTCGTGCCCGAGCGGATCGATCTCGCCCCGGCGGAGTTGGAACTCGTCCACGACCATGCCGGCGCCCTCGAACGGGCCGGCATGCGGATCGAGCCGTTCGGCGGCAGCACCGTGATCGTCACCTCGAAGCCCGCGCTCGCCGGTGACACGCCGGCCGGGGCGATCGTGCGGGAGGTGCTCGACCGGCTCGCCTCCACGGCGGCGTCGGGCGGCGGCACGAGCATGCTCGTGGACGAGGTGCTGCACGGGCTCGCCTGCCGGGCCGCGATCAAGGCCGGAGACCGGCTCTCGGAGGCCGAGGTCGCCGCCCTGGTGCGCGAGCGACAGATCGTTTCCGAGTCGCATCATTGCCCACACGGACGGCCGACGTCGCTGACGCTCTCGCGGCAGGATCTCGATCGTCAGTTTCGCCGCACATGAGTTCCCCGACATCCATGCCCGAGATGAACCAGCCCGAGGACCAGCGATGATCTGCGTGAGCATCGGCCGTGGCCGCCACCGCCACATGATCGCCGAGCACAAGCACCTGGTGGAGAATGGCGTCCGCCTGGTGGAACTGCGACTCGACTACATCCAGGGCGAGGTGCAGGTGAGGCGGCTGCTGCGGGACCGCCCCTGCCCCGTGATCGTCACCTGCCGGCGGAAGAGCGACGGCGGCCGCTGGGAGCACTCGGAGGAGGCGCGGCAGACGCTGCTGCGGACGGCGATCGTCGAGGGGGCCGACTACATCGACCTCGAGGATGACATCGCAGCCGGGGTGCCGCGGTACGGGGCGACGAAGCGGATCGTCAGCCACCACGACTTTCAGAAGACCCCGGCCGACCTGACGCTGCTGCACAAGCGGCTGGCGTCGATGGATGCCGACGTGGTCAAGATCGCGGCGATGGCGAACCATCCCACCGACAACCTCCGGATGCTGCAGATGGTGCATGCCAGCAAGGTGCCGACGGTCGGCATCTGCATGGGTGACATCGGCGTGCCAACCCGGATCCTCGGCGGCCGGCTGGGCGCCCCCTTCACCTACGCCACCTTCAACGACGACCGCGTCCTCGCGCCCGGCCAGATCGGTTGGCGGCAGATGCGAGAGATGTATCGCTACGATTCGATCACGCCCGCGACGCGGATCTACGGGGTGGTCGCCGACCCGGTGGCTCACAGCCTGTCGCCCGTGGTCCACAACGCGGCCCTGGCCGCCGCGGGTCTCGACGCGGTCTACCTCCCGTTCCGGGTGCCGGCGGAGCAGCTCGACGAGTTTCTGATGGCCGCCTCGCGCTGGCCCCTGGCGGGCTTGAGCGTGACGATCCCGCACAAGGAGGCGGTCCTGAAGCATGCGGCCCACGTGGACGACCTGGTGAAGTCGATCGGGGCCGCCAACACGCTCTCGTTTTCCGCCGAGGGCATCACCGCCGCCAACACCGACGCGATCGCCGCGGTGGAGAGCCTGGCAGCGGCCCTCCAGGGGGACGATCAGGTGAAGGCCGAAGGCCTCGGGCTCAAGACCGCGCTTGTGCTCGGTGCCGGCGGGGCGGCGCGGGCGGTGGCCTTCGGGCTCAAGAAGAAGGGCGTCGAGGTGACGGTCACGTCGCGCACCGTGGAGCGTGCCAGGAAGATCGCGGCCGAGGTGGGCTGCAAGTCGGTCGAGTGGGCCGCGCGGCACCGCATGCCCTACGACTGCATCGTCAACGCGACGCCGGTGGGCATGCATCCCAACGTGGACGAGAGCCCCTACGACAAAGAGCATCTCCGGCAGTACATGGTGGTCTTCGACACCGTCTACAACCCGGAGACCACGCTGCTCATCAAGGAAGCCCGGGGTGCGGGATGCCGCACCGTCACCGGCGTGGAGATGTTTGTGCGGCAGGCGGCGATCCAGTATCGCATCTGGCACGGCGCCGAACCGCCGCCGCAGGTGATGCGAGAGGCGCTCAAGCGGGCCACGGCATCGGCCAAGCAGCCGTCGTGAGCGGTCCGACGGCGGCGGGCGGAGGAACGGCGATGACGCGGCTGACACTCATCGGCTATCGGGGCTGCGGCAAATCGACCGTGGCGGCCCTGCTCGCGCCGCGGCTCGGCGTGCCCGCGGTGGATGCCGACGACGTCCTCGAAAGGCGAGCGGGCATGTCGATCGCCACGCTGATCGCCGATGGCGGCGAGGGGGCGTTTCGCGACCTCGAGGCGGTGGTGCTCGCCGAACTCCTCGCCGGCCCGCCGGTGATCCTCGCCACGGGTGGTGGCGTGGTGCTCCGGGAGGCGAATCGGCAGCTGCTTCGCGACCGCGGTCGCCCCGTGGTCTGGCTCGATGCCGCCGCCGACGTGGTGCGGTCGCGGCTCGCGGCCGATCCCACGACGGCGTCCCGGCGGCCGGGCTTGTCGGGAGCCGATCCGCTCGCGGAAGTCGCCGCCACGCTGGTGGTCCGCGAGCCGCTCTACCGCGCGGCTGCCGACGTGCGATTCGACGCCGGGGCCGAGCCTGCCGAGCGGATCGTGGGCCGGATCGTCGAGTGGCTGGCCGACTGGCGCCATCATGCCGCGCCGGCGCCGGAGCGCGCGTCATGAGTGCCGCGTCGACACCGGATCTGGTGGCTCTCCTCGGGTCGCTCGTCGCGCTGGCCGCGGGCCTCCTCGGAGGTCGTCTGCTCGTCGCGGGTGCGGGCCGACTGGTCGATCCGGACGGCGGCGTCGGCCCCCGCGTCGGCCTCTGGACGCCAGTGGTCGCCGCGGCGGTGGCCCTCGCCCTGTGGTGGTGGGAGGTGGTCTGGCAGGCGAATGCCCCTGACGGTGTCGCCGGCTCGCTCGCCGTGCTCATGCCGCGGGTCGTTCTTCACGGGACTCTGTTTCTGCTCCTCGCCGCCGCCACGTGGGTCGATCTCAGGCATCGCGTGATTCCCGATGCGATCACCATTCCTGGCGTGCTCGCCGGTCTGGCCGCGGCCGCCGCGTGGCCCGACGGGCTCCTGCCTGTGGTCCGCGAAGTGCCGCGCTCGTTCGCGCTGCCCCTTCGCGAGACCGACGTGCTCGGGTTCGCGGGACCGCTCCGCGGGCCCTGGCCTGCCTGGCTCGAGTCGGCGCCCGATGTCGTCGGGCTCGCCGTCGCGGCGGTCGTGTTCGCGGTCTGGTGGCTCGTGGGCACGGAGTCGTCGCTGGCCGAAGAGAGGGCCGCCGCGTGGTGGCGGCGCCTGGCCACGCCGCGATCGTTCGTCGCCGTGGCGGGGGCGGTGATCCTCGGCGGGGCGTGGCTGGTCGGCGGTCTGCACTGGCGGGGCTTGGGCTCGGCCCTCGGTGGGCTCGCCGTCGCGGCGGGGATGGTCTGGCTGACCCGTGCCGGCGCATCGCGGGCCCTGGGGCGGGAGGCGATGGGGCTCGGCGACGTGACGCTGATGGCGATGATCGGCGCGTGGCTCGGCTGGCAGGCCTGCGTGTTGGCCTGCTTCCTGGCGGTGTTCATCGGGCTGGCCCATGGCATCGCTCAGCTCGTGCTGCACCGCGAGGCCGAGCTTCCCTTCGGCCCGAGCCTCTGCCTCGGCACGGCGGCGGTGGTGGTGGGCTGGCGGCCCGTCTGGGGCCGCTGCGAACCGTTCTTCGAGCGGCCGCTCGAGATGGCCGCGGTGGTGGCCGCGGTGATCGTTCTGACCGCGGTGACCCTCTGGATCTGGCACCGTCTTCGGCCGATTTCCGGGGGCTGATCGGCCGTCTGCCGGCCTTGCCACCCCCGCCCCGGCCTCCTAC
>Ga0207954_1000071_pt1 | contig 29455 bp, 40 predicted proteins | sample CryBogmetaGMA0M_FD_184547 | JGI IMG/M metagenome (GOLD analysis project Ga0207954, IMG submission 184547) | Freshwater microbial communities from Crystal Bog, Wisconsin, USA - MA0M (SPAdes) | ecosystem: Environmental > Aquatic > Freshwater > Lake | place: Crystal Bog, Wisconsin, USA | collected... | reverse complement strand
GCTTTTACATGATGCCAATGGGAACTTTTGGTCTAATGATGAGCTTACGGATTACATCAATGATGGGCGTGAAAGGGTAGTACGGGACACTGGTTGTCTACGCACCCTGCAAGTATCTGCTACACCCCTCGCTCCAGACGGTACACCAGCGATTATTTGGTCTGCTGGCCTTGTTGTCACCGCTGGACAGTACATATTTTCAAATGTGTTCATCTACCAGATCACGGTAGGTGGAACACTGGGGTCTACAGCCCCGCCATACCCCGTTTCTGGGTCTAATTTCCCCCCGTCAACCGCTTTTATTAACGGCACAGCCACTCTGCTGTACGTTCAGAATGCAGAAATCATCCCGTTTTCGTCGTTACCTAATGGTTCGCAGACTCTGGATGTACTCAACGTAACGATCTATTGGGGAAATTCTAGAATTCCTTTGCGTTACCTGCCCTGGACAAACTTCAACGCCCAGCTACGGTACTGGCAGAACTACGTTGGACGGCCTGTGTGCTTCTCAACGTATGGTCAGGGGCAAATTTACATCTCACCCGTGCCTGACCAGTCCTACAGCATGGAAGTGGACACGGTTATCTTGCCTTCTCCGCTCGTTCTAACCAATCCTACGTTGGTTGATGCCATCAATGACCCGTACACGGTTCCTGTGGCGTTCTACGCGGCATACAAGGCAAAATACAAAGAACAAAGCTACGGAGAATCTGAGATTTTCCTTCAGCAGTACAACCGTCAAGTGCAGAGCGTGTTGAATTCGGTCTTCACACGCAGGATTCCGGACCCATATAGCAGTCCTTACTAAGATGGCATCTCAGGAACAGAAAAAGACCTACACTGTCCTGAAGACGTTTGGTGGCATCAACACAAAAGCCAACCGAACGGCCATTAGTGACAAAGAATTCTCTTGGTTGGAAAATGCCATGCCGATTGGCGACTCCAACATCAAGATTGTTCCTGCTCAGAGCGCGGTTACGGACAACACAGGCAACGCAGTTGTCTTTGCAAACACAGTTACTTACCTAACGTCTACAAACATCAATGTTTCTGACTACATTGTCAGCTTTGAAGTAGACGGCAGAGCGCAAGCGTTCAATTTGACAAGCAATGTGACTAGCAACGTAGCAGTCGCAGGCACGTTCAGCAGTGCAAACGTCAGTTCTGCACAGTGGAAAAACGAAAGACTGATCATTGCCGATCCAGCCAACGGATTGTCCAGTTGGAATGGTGCAAATGTAGTTTCTATCGGGTCTGTTGGCCTGATAGCCGTTTCCAGCCCAGGTTCTGGCTATACATCTGCGCCTGATGTAGTGATCAGCGCACCCAATGATTCTAACGGGGTGCAAGCAGTAGCCACTGCAACGATCGTCACCGGATCTGGTGGCATTCGATCTGTTTATGTGACTTCAGGTGGCTCTGGATACACGGCAGTTCCAGACGTAACCATTGGTGCACCCAATATCACGGGTGGAACCCAGGCTACAGCAGTTGCCAGCATCAGCGGTGGCGCAGTTGTCTCTATCGGTATTGTTGAAGGAGGCTCTGGATACACTTCTGTACCGGCAGTGACCTTCTCCAGCGGTTCTGCTACCGCCAATGCAGTCATTTCTACTGGTGGCGTCTCTAGCGTCAACCTAGTAAACGCTGGTAGCGGCTATACATCGTCTCCAACCATCACGTTCTCGGGTGGTGGAGGTTCTGGTGCTAACGCCATAGCCCAAGTCATATCGTTCAAGACAGGCACAGTCAGCATTCTGCTTAACAACGGAGGATCTGGCTATACGTCAGCACCAACGGTGGCTATTGGCGGGTCTAATGTAGTCCCTGCTACCGCTACTGCAATCCTTGCTGGCAACACGGTCTCGCAGATCGTGATGACCAATCCAGGATCAGGGTACACCAATGCAAGTGTGTCTCTTTCCGGTGGGGGATTCAGCACTGCTGCCAATGTCACGGCAGTTGTAAACACAGATCAATTAGTTTCTACCGCTACGTTTTCGGGTAGAACCTGGGTGGCTGCTGGACGCACCGTCTACTACTCGGCAGCAGACTCTTATAGTGATTTCACCAGCGTTTCTGCTGGTTCGTTCACGCTGACTGACTCTACGCTGCACGGCAACATCCGTGCGCTGCTCTCGGCCAACAATTTCCTGTACATCTTTGGTGAAACCAGCATCAACGTCTTCTCTGACGTTCGTGTAGACACCAACGGTCAAACGTTATTCACGAATACCAACGTCTCTGCAAGCGTAGGGACCAAGCGTATCTACGCTATCTACCCGTTCTTTAGAGCTGTGCTGTTCATGAACGACTACGGGATTTATTCCCTGGTCGGTTCTACTACTAGCAAGCTATCAGATCCTCTTGACGGGATATTCCAACTCATAGACTTCTCCCAGCCGATCAGCGGAGGGCAGGTCTTATTGAACAACATACTATGCGCGGCATTCTCCTTCACCTACAACGACCCGGTAGTTGGAGCGAGAAAGGTCCAAGCCGTGTTCTTCGAGAAGAGGTGGTTTCTAACCTCCCAAGGAGCGTTGGACTACATCACTTCCGTCCCTACAGCGGGGGTCATTCGCCTCTATGGGACCGCAGGCTCAAGCCTCTACCGTCTCTATGCTAATTCCACGGCTAACGTAGCCACTACGATCCAAACTGCCCTCATGCCTATGGGTGATCCCATACGGACCAAGCAGGCACTCAAGTTTGGTATCGAAGCTCAGTTGCAAGCATCGTCTACGCTCTTCGTTAGCGTGGACAATGAGCAGGGAACCGGGGCTACAGGTGCTTATACAGTAGACAATACGGTCACTTGGCTGAATAATTACCAACAGCCGGTGACTTGGCAGAATAACAGTTTGCAAACGGTTGGGTGGGAAACCGCTTACGGGTACGCTCTGTATAAATCAGATGCCCAGCAGTACGGCAAGTATCTTGGTCTGACGATCAACAGTAACAGCGCTGGATATACCGTGAACACATTTGAGTTTGAACATGAATTGAGAGCGAGGTTCTAATGACCGTCCCCTATGCTTTTGCCAATCTAAGCGGGAATATCGCTCTAGCCAAACTAGACAGCAACTTCAACACGCCGATCACCATTGGCAATACGTCTGTCCTGCTTGGCAACACTGTCACCACGCTTAACAACCTCACGCTTGCCAACGTCACCATAACAAGTGGCACAAGCAACGTCACAAACGTCAATGTGACAAGCATCAACGTGACCAACGTCACGGCTACGCTTGCCAATGTCACGACACTCAACGCTACTAGCGCGTTCATAACGACCGGGAACATTGCTACAGCAAACGTAGGCAATCTCACGTTACTCAACGCCCTGACCGTTCCCAACGGAGGCACTGGTCTAGTCACGCTGCCTGTTAACAACGTATTGCTGGGTAACGGGACAGGATCTATTACTTCTGTGGCTCCAGGTAATGCCGGTAACGTTCTTACCAGCATCGGTGGCGTCTGGGTTAGTAATGCAGCGGTGGCAAGCGGTGGTGGCACAGGCACGGTGACCAACGTCAGCGTTGTAACTGCCAAGGGATTTTCTGGCACGGTAGCCAACTCGACCAGCAATGCGGTTATCACGCTGTCCACTACGTTTGATGGTATTGCTTGGTCTAACGCTACGGGCGTACTGTCCAACGTCGCAATAGGAACGGGACTTTCGTTCTCAAATACTACTGGTGTTCTGACTGCTACCGGAGCTGTAGCTAACGCAGTCACTAGCGTTGGAAATACATACCCAATCTTATCTACCGGCGGGACAACACCAAACATTAGTTTTATTGATCCCGGTACAGCAGGCAATGTCCTGACCAGTATCGGTGGAGTATGGACATCTAACGCAGTAGTTGCAGGCAGTGGAACCCCAGGCGGCGGATTTACAACCGTCCAGTTCAACAATTCTGGTGCATTTGGTGGCACTGCCAACCTGACGTTCAACGGTACAACGCTCAACGCAGCGTCCATCAACGTCTCTACTGGCAACCTGACGTTTACTACAACAGGCCAGAAGATTGTTGGTGACTTTACCAATGCAACGGTATCTAACCGCACCAACTTTGTAACCATCACAGCTAACAGTTCGACTGGTATCTATGCTCTGCCTAGTGGAACGTCTACAGCAGCGTCTTGGCAAGCAGCTAACAATTCTGATCCTACGAACGCCAGCAAAATATTGATGGCTACCAACGGATCTACAGACGTTCAGTTGGTGTCTGGGGTCAACGGGACTGGAACTTACCTTCCTCTGTCGTTTGTAAACGGTGGTGCAGGCCGGTTTGTTATTGGAACATCCGGTGAACTTGGGATCGGTCCAACTGCCACGGTTTCTTACGGAACGGCTGGGCAACCATTTATTTCTAGCGGTGTTTCTGCTGCTCCTACTTACGGAACACTCGGACCTGTCGGTGGTGGTACTGGATTAGCAACACTCCCTGCTGGAAGCGTACTTCTTGGTAACGGAACTTCGGCTGTCTCTTCTGTTGCACCCGGAACTGCTGGCAACGTACTCACGAGCATTGGCGGTGTATGGACTAGCAACGCTGCTGTAGGTGGTGGAGGCACTCCTGGTGGTGCTACCACGCAATTCCAGTACAACAATGCTGGATCTTTTGCCGGTGCAGCCAATCTCACGACTGACGGTGCTAACGTAACGATAGGATCTGCAAACACACTAAGGTTTGCTAATCTTACGTCTACTCGTTATGTTGGTTTCAGAGCAAACGCCATTGTTGCAGCCAACGTAACGTGGACTCTCCCAGTCGCAGACGGTAGTGCCAACCAATTTCTCAAGACTGATGGCACGGGCGCTCTTTCTTGGGGTACGGCTGCAACTGCAAGCCCTATTCTTGAGTCTTACCAGACTATCAGTTCTAATTACACTATTACTTCCGGTTCTAACGGATTCAGTGTTGGTCCGGTAACGATAGCAACCGGAGTTTCAGTAACAGTACCTACGGGCCAAGTATGGCTCATTGCTGCTTAAAGGATCAAAAATGAGTTCTCTTAAACTTCAAGGCAATGCGGCCAACACTGGCGTCCAAACGCTACAGTCTGCCAATATCAGCACTACGATTACCCAGACGTTGCCGCAAGCAGATGCTGTAACGCTTGGTTATCTTAACGCTCCTCCTGTTGGAACCAAGACTGCCAGTTATACGCTGACTACTGCTGATGTTGGCAAATACGTTCAAGTAGGAACCAGCGGTTCTATTGTTGTTCCAAACTCTACTTTTTCAGAAGGTGATTTGGTTTCTATCTACAACAACACGACTGGCAACATTGCTATCACCTTGTCTACTACCACTGCTTATGTGGCAGGTACTAACACCGTTTTAGGAACTGCAAATCTTTCGACCAGAGGAGTGGCAACAGTATTGTTTTTCTCATCTACTGGTTGTGTCCTTACCGGAAATGCGAGCGCGTAATGAGCGGAATTATGCTTTCGTTGTTGGGAGGAAAACTTGCTGCTGGCAACGCACCTCCAACAGTTGAATATCTTGTTGTTGCTGGAGGCGGCGGCGGCGGGGCTGACGTTACTACTGGAGGAATACGGTGCGGCGGCGGCGGTGGGGCAGGTGGATATAGAACGGCAACTGGATTTTCTGTTACTTCTGGAACTCCAATAACAGTAACTGTGGGCGGTGGTGGATCTGGAGGAGCTTCAGGTAGCCCCGGTGGCGCAGTTGGTTCAAATTCTGTTTTCAGTTCTATAACTTCAACTGGTGGCGGTGGCGGTGGCGGCCATCAAAATGGACTTCAAATTGCTGCTAGTTCTGGTGGTTCTGGTGGAGGAGGCTCTAACGGTGCAGCAGGTGCAGCAGGAACAAGCGGTCAAGGAAACACTGGTGGCGCTGGTTTTGATTCAACTGCTTATACTGGTGGTGGTGGTGGTGGCGCAGGCGCTGTTGGTGTAACTGCAACATCTGGAGTTGCTGGAAATGGCGGCGCAGGTCTTAACTGGAACAGTTTAGGAACATTTTATGGCGGCGGTGGTGGCGGTGGAACTTCAACAGGAGGATCGGCAGGAACTGGCGGTTCTTCAATTGGTGGTAATGGGGGAGCAAACGGTGTGGCCGGTTCAAATGCTTCTCCAGCCAACAGAGGCAGCGGTGGTGGTGCTGGACAAACTACTGGTGGATCTGGAAGTAACGGCATTGTGATTATTCGTTATGCAGATACTTACGGTGCTGCGTCCTCAACAACTGGATCTCCATCAACCAATACGACTGGTGGTTACCGTTACTACACTTGGACCGGCAACGGTTCAATCACGTTCTGAGGCACAACATGGCTCATTTTGCAAAACTTGATGAAAACAATGTTGTGATTGAAGTGAATGCTGTTCACAACAATGAATTACTTCAAGACGGTGTTGAATCTGAAACCAAGGGGATTCAGTTTCTTGTAGATTGGTCTGGTGGGTATCCGTTGTGGAAACAGACCAGTTACAACGGAAACATCCGTAAAAACTATGCTGGTATTGGCTACACCTACGACGTAACCCGAGACGCTTTTATCCCGCCACAACCGTTCCCGTCTTGGGTTTTGAACGAAGATACTTGTTTGTGGGATTCTCCTGTTCCAATGCCAACAGATGGTCAGTTGTACAACTGGGACGAGGCCACTACGTCATGGGTGGTAAATGTCTGATACAACTGAAACCAAACTAGCCGTGCACGAGGCAATTTGCTCCGAAAGATACGGGAAGATTTCTGATTCATTATCCGCAGGTGATAAGCGGATGACCAAAATTGAGTACCTTCTCTACGCAGTGATGGTAGCGGTGTTGTTTGGTCCAGGTGTAGCAGCAGACTTTGTTAAGAAGTTGTTAGGACTATGACTGAAAAACTGGAAGCAAAGTCTCAGCTTATTGAGAAAACGGCGTTTGCAGTGCTTCCCATTCTTTTCACCTGTGTCGTGTACCTGATGTCTGCGTTAGACAAACTCACGCATGACGTAACCGTGTTGAATGCCAAGATCTCTCTTGTGGTCACTAGTGACAACAAACAGGCAGTTAATTCTGGTGCTGAACTAGCAAGAGAGAAATTACGTCAGGATCTTGAGAAAGAGATCCAAGCAAACAGGGATCTTATCCATGTCAATCGTGAGCGTATTGTCATCTTGGAAGAACGACTGAAAAAATGACACGCTATGGATATGGATAATTTATCGTATGTGGAGTTTGGTGACGTAGACGGGTTAGGCAGGATGTTGTTTGAGAACGGTGTACAGCACCGTTTGTTCTACGAGCAGTTGGCAGACAAGGGAATTCTGATACCTCAATATCCTTTGATAGACGCAGACCCGGATAACCTAGATGACTGGTTGTTTGTTCACAACCAAGAACATGAAAGATTGGCAAGTCAACTGAACCTAGACAATCCTTTTCAGTTGATCAACGCAGATTGGAACGTAGAAGATGACTTCTATGATTGGATAGGAGTACATTTGAGCATCCATCAACAGATTGTTAAGGTGTTGAACCTGTAATGGACCCACAACTGGAACAAGCACAGGCCGCTACCCAGCAGTTCATGCAGCAGTATGGGCTGGATGCCAGGACGATGGCGTCTATAGGTCAGATGGCACAGGAGGCTATACGGGACCAGAGCCTGTATGCACTCCTGCGTGAACAGTTGTTGAGCGCACAGATCCTCACAGAGAAAGAGTTACCAGAGCAGGTCAACTACATGACCTTGGCTGCGCTTGCGTCTATGGGCGCTATGGCAGGGGGTGCGTAATGGCTTATGACGCAGACGGTAACTTCTACAATCCCTACGAACCGGGGACGTTTGAGTACGACTACGAAGAGAGTCAGCGTTCACAACCTGTTGTTGAACTGACGCCAGAGCAAAATGCCCAAGAAATAGCGGCATATGAACTTGCCAAGAAGAATCAACTGCCTATTGACTACAGCGTTGCTCAACGGTATTTGGAACAGTCAGGTGGTTCCGACAAATGGCTTGGCAGTATTCTTCCTGCTGCTCTCGCCGTTGTTCCTATGTTGATTCCTGGCGTTGGCACTGCTATTGGCGCAGGAATTCTTTCTTCTGCTGGAATTACAGGTGCGTCTGCTGCCGTTACAGCAGGGGTTGGCGCTGCCGCTTTGTCTGCTGCGACTACTGCTGCGTCTGGTGGAAGCGTAGAAGATGTCCTCAAAGCCGCTGCGGGGGCTGGAGTTGCTTCAGGTCTAAACGTCGGAATGGGCGGCGGCATTACTGGTGCTGTTACAGGTTCTACCGCTGGAACCCTCATCAAAGGTGGAACTAGCGATCAGATCTTGACCAACGCATTTGCTGCCGGGGTCGGAGCTGGCGTACAAGACGTTGTGCCTAACCCTGATGCAGGGCAGATCATAGGAACTGCTGCTAGGACGTATATAGCAACAGGTGGGAATGTTGATCAGACGCTGTTGAATACAGCGGCAACGGCTATAGGTACGCTTGATAAACCTACGACCTACGCAAAAACGACTACTGCACAACCAGCCCCAGGCGCTGCTCCGTTCCAATACGGCAATGACACTTACCAAGAGTTGGATGACGGGACCGCAAAGGTCACTACGCAGTCTGGCAACGTAAGAATTCTTAGTGCAGACACATTCAACGAGATCAAACAAGATTACGCCGCAGATGTTGCTGCTGGCGCTGCTCCTGCTGGTCCTGTTATCCCGCCACAAACAGTTGCAGAAGCTGTTCCTGTTGTTTCTCCTGTAGTCACTGATCTTGATTTGGTCAAGAAAGTTGCTGAACAACCGGCACCAATAGTTGACCAAAAAACATTGCAGCAAGTTCTTGTGCAAGGTCAGGGTGCTAACGTAGCAAATGTAGCACCCGTTGAAACCACCGTACCTAGTGAAACGGTTCCGTCTGCAAAAACGGTTCCTATTCCAACGCCAGAGCAACCATTCCCAACTCCAGTAATTACTCCAGAAAAAGAATCTGAAGTTGTTACTGATGTTCCGGTAACACGTCCAGATACAACTGCTGGATTGGTTCCTCCACAAGCAGATCTTGGAACTGTAAACGTTGGTTACGTTACAGATCCTTTTGTAGACATTGCACCACCACCTGCTTTGGATACAAAGTACATCAACTATCCGGTTGATCCGTTTGTTGATATATCTCCTCCTCCTACTGAACCAACTCCTGTTGCAACTGAACCTGTTGCTCCTACTCCTCCCAAGACTGCTGACTTTGAAAAGGTGACTGTTGCAGAAACAGTCCCCAAAGTTTCTGATGTAGTCACTGATGTTCCTCTTGCACCCACGGAACTTGCTCCTGTTTCGGTTGCTCCTCCTCCTTCAGCTCCTGCTGCACCAGAAGTAAAAGCAGAAGAGCCTAAGAAAGAAGAAGCACCTAAAAAAGAAACCAAGAAGTTATATCCAACCGTTACTAGTGTGCCTCCTCCTGCTCGTCCGGGTAGACAGCCTATAATCACGGGGGCTAGTCCTGCACGATTACTGGCAGACGCTCTGGCAGCGTACAGGCCAGCGGGTGCTATAGAAGGTGAAGAGTCTGGAAAAGAAAGGCAAAATGTCTGGAATGAGAAATCACTGCGTCTCAAAGATGCTCTGGGGTTGTAAATGAGTGAACTACGCAAGATGACCCGTATGGGTGGAGATCTCCGCAAGATTGCTCGTCTGTTGCAAGACAAGGGCAGGAACGGAGATACGATCCTGGCGCACATCAACCCCCGTGAGGCTGCACTCCTGCGTGAGCAAGGTGGTTCTGGAACTATCAACCCAGAGACCGGGCTTATGGAGTTTGAAGACGGTCTTGATTACTCTCCAGAACAAGGTGGATACACTGCTCCAGATGTTGGGGCATATTCACCGGAACAGGCTGGATTTGAAGCACCACAGATCTTTTCTCCACCACTCCCAGTGTCTAACCTTGACCTGACTGCTGACCAACAGCGTGGAACTCCTTATTTTGACCAAGCATACGGTGCAGGTCCTATTCCTCAATCCTTTGGTCAACTGCCAGACACTTCACGGCTAGCGACGGTTCAACCGTTTGATGTCACTCAAGAACGGATTGCTGCTGAACCACTCAGGACCGGAGCAGGTGCACCAGCAGAGAAAAGTTTCTTGGAGTCCCTGCAAGGTGGTGACAAGGCTCGTCTGGGGCTAGGTGCACTAGGTGGTCTACAGACTGCACTGACAGCTCGCAAGGCTCGTCAGGGTGCACAGCAAGCAGCACAGCAGATCCGTGACATAGGAGCGCCTTACCAACAACGTGGTTTGGCAGAGCAAGCCGCTGCTGCTCGTGGTGAGTTGACCCCGGTTAACCAGCAGGCTTTAGAGGCACAACGCGCTCGTGCCGCCCAGGCTGGTGTTGCCCGTGGTGGCGTAGGTATCGCCCAGCAGCAGAGAGCAGAAGAAGATTTGCGTAACCGTCTGTTGGCAGCACAGCAGGACTTTGGGTTAAAGTTGTCTGGTATTGGCGATCAGTACACGGCCAAAGCCATCCAAGAGGGCATCCGTGCTGATGCAGAGATCAACAATCTGTTCAGCAACTACTACGGAAACCTCACTCGTTTGGCTGCGCCAACGATTGTTCAGGCAACTCAACCTGCAAAGGCGTAATCATGGCTGTGCCTGATTTGATCAACAATCCGCTAGGTCTTTCTTCTTATACAGGCGGTGCTGTAAAAGAAAAGCCTGCTGCTGCAAATCAAACGGGCTTCCCTGATATCGAAAGGCCAGCAGATCCGCGTCCTGCAATTGAAAAACAACGTGCTGAAATTGGCGTCAAGACAGAAAAACTAGACGCCGATATCATCAAGAACCTGGCTGAACAAGGTCAATTTCAAGCGCAGCAGGCAAAGCAAAAGGCAGAGTCTGAAGCACAGGGTCTGCGTGAACTTGATGAATCCAAGAAGGCATTAGAGAAAAGCCTTTACGAATCACCTACTTACAAGAACATTCAAGAAAAGAGTCGAGAACTAGCAGAAAAGTCTACGTTCAATCCTGACCAGCAGAATGCTCAAACTCTTGCTGCTGTGTTTAGCATTATTGGTGCTGCTGGGTTCCTGCTAGGCGGGAACAACAAGAACACTGCCAAGGCTGCGCTATCTGCTATGAATGGCATGGCAGAAGGGTACGCAAAGGGCAGAGATCAGTACGCCAAAGACCAACGTGCAGTGTTTGAGACCAATCAAAAGGCTCTCAGGAACACGCTTGATTCTCTTGAAAAGGCTTTCAATTACGAAATTGAACAGAATAAAGGGAATCTTGAAGCCGCAACACGGAATGCCAAGATTGCTGCTCTTGAGCGTGATGCTTCTTTTATCAACGCCAACATTGACAAGTACGGTCTTGTTTCTACGTTAGAACAATTGCGGTCTAACAAGAAAAGACTGGAAACGGTCCTTGATGCACTGCAAAAGAAAGAAGATGCTTACAAAGCCACATTAGAAAAAGAGTGGTTTTCTAGCAAAGAGAAAGCAGCGGTTGCACAAGCTGCTCAAGAAAGAGTTCAATACCAAGAACAAGAAAGAACAAGAAGAGAACAAGAACGCAGAGAAGATCAAGCAATTAGAGCTGGAGAAAGAAGACAAGAAAAATTAAGTGATATTGCACGATCTGAAAGTTTTCAGAGAGAGATGTTCAACTTGAGAAAAGAGTTGAAGTCTGGTCAAAAAGAAGATGATGACCGTCAAAAAATGGGTGCTGTTGAGGCTAGAACCTTGAGAGACACTCGTAAATTGCAGGGTGATATGTCATCTCTTATTGATGACTTACAAAACCCAACGCTTATAAAGCAAATAGATGATAATCGTGCTTATGCATTCTTGACAGAAGAAAGCAAAGTATTTGATCAACTACTTGCAAAAAAACTTCCTCCAGAACTTCAATCTTTCCTTTTGAAAGTAAGAAGTGTAAGGAACAAATACTATCTAGACACTTCTGGTAAAGCAGTTACTGGTGGTGAGGCATTGCGTAACTACGGTGTTGTTGCACAACCCGGAGACACAGCAGAAAGAGCAAGACAGAAACTTGAAATTGGATTGGGTTCTGTTGAAGAATCTATTAAAGATTTCCAAGCAACATACAAAGTTCCAAAAGCGTTGCAAGAAAGACTCGCAGAAGGAAGAGTAGATTTTGCAACAATGGAAGAATACGAAAAAGCCAAGAATACTTTGAAAAACGGTCAAAAAGTAAGAGTTGCTGGCAGAAATGCCGTTCACCAAGCAGAGTAACAAATGGCTCTTAAATTTGAAGACGAACCGTCAAAGAAATCTTCTGGCACATTAAAGTTTGATGAGCCAAGGAGAGAGCTTCCTGCTGGCCCAGTGGATGAAGAGCCTGGAATACTAGAACGTGGACGCAAGGTTTTAACAGAAGCTGGAGTCGGTGGCGTAGCAGGAGCTTTTGCTCCAGAAATTCTTACTGGACTGGGCGGTATTGCTGCCGCTTTTCCTGTCACTGCCCCTGCCGCTCCTTTCTTGTTTGGATCTGGGCAAGCATTGCGTGGCGCTAGGCTTGGTAGCGCAGCCGCTGGTGCGTTTGGTGGAGCAGTAGGAGAAACTGCTGGTCAAGCAGCAGAAGCAGCCGGTGCAAAACCTTTAACGGCAGAAGCCGCAAGGTTTGCAGGCGGGATGCTAGGCCCAGAGGCGGTGGCCGCTCCTGCAAGGGCTGTTGCCAGGACAACTGGCTTGACGGGTTTAATAAACCGAGTTACCGGCACTCCTCTTGGAAGTGCTTTGCGAACTCTTGGATCTGTTGCAGAAGAGAAAGGGATTAAAGAACTCAATCTCTCTGCACAGCAACAACAGTTTATTAATGAAAAATTAAATGCCATCCGTGGTGGTGCTGAGTCTTTCCAGCCAGCCAAAGATGTGTTTGCTATGTTCCGTCAAGGCGCAGACAACATCTTGCGTCAGGCAGAAACACAGTCAACAGATCTACAGCGTCAAGCAAACGATCTGATTGCACAAGCCCAAGCGCAGGCTGGACCAGCATCAGCAGAGACTGCGGCTAGGATTAGCCGGTTGCAAAGCCAATTCAATGCGTCTGCTGACAAGATGAGGGCTGGTGCAGAGACAGAGGCTAACAATCTACGAGATCAGGCTAAGAAGTTAGCCCAAGCAGTTAGAGATAAGGCTGCTACCCAAGCCCCAGAACTTCGTACCCAGGCAGACAAAGAAGCTACGGCAATCTTGACCACAGCAGATCAAGAGGCCAGCAAGATTGTTAACGATGCCCAGAAACGTGTGACCCGTATGGAGGGGTTGCGTGATCGCTTGGGAGAATCAGCGAAAGGAAGGGCTGCTGCCGTACAAGAAAAAACTGGTGCTGTTGGAGAAAAGCGTAAACCGTCTGAACTAGGCGGTTCTATCCGTCAATTCTTCAATGATGAATTCACCCGTCTAAAAGGAATCAGAGAAGGTAACGTACAGAAACTCAAGACAGCAGCATTTGATGAAGCTGCTGCCAAAGAAAAGTCTGGCAAAAGATATCAAGAGACCAAAGCATATAAAGAAGCAATTTCGTCAATTGACAATAAAGTAAAAAACGCAGAAACCGGATTGCTTAATGTTGGTCCTGACGAACTCAAGGGTTTAACTGCTATTAGAGATGTGATCAGGCGCGGTGTTGGCAGGAAAGTTGAAGATGAAGCAGGTAACGAAACTATTATTTACACGCCTCTGAGTTTCCAAGCGCTGGAGAACATGAGACGGCAGTTGCGCGACCGTGCATTTGGACTTCCAGCAGAAGGCTACGATGCCATAGGCCAGCAACGTGCTGGTGATCTTGCTGAATCTATTGAGAAGATCCAAAGAGAGTTTTCACCTGGGTTTGGCAAGTACCTAGAGCAGTACAAGTCCGATTCTCAACCACTGAATGATTTCAAGAGCAAACTTGGTCAAGCAATTCTTGGCAAGTCCGAAACAGACTTTGGCAAATACGCTATTGATGAGTTTGCTCTTGCAGACAAAGCGTTCTACAGCGCAGGTAGCGTAGACCAGCTCACCAAAATAGCCGGTCCTCAAGCAACAGAGCAATTAGCAAGATCTTTCCTTGCCAACAAGATCAAGAGTGGAACTCCTAAAGAAATCTTGTCTGTAATCCAGGACAAGAACATTTCTGACTGGATAGGTAAGTTTCCTGCTCTTGAACAAGAACTCAATACACTTGCACAACAGGCAGGTATTGTTGAGCGTGTTGGGAAGAAAAGAGGGAAACTTGCAGAAGCATTGCGTACCGAAATGGGTACGTTACCTACTGCGGCTGGAAGACAAGCCGAAACCTTGGCAAGCAGAGCTGCAAGAGAAGCAGGCGGTGTAACTCGCAAAGCAGAAACCGCTGCTGCCAAGTTAGAACGTCAAGCAGCAGAGTTGCCGCCAAAGATTGAAGAGCGTGGAGAACGTGCGGCAGAACGAATTAGAGGACGAGCAGAAGCTGACATCACTGCTAGTGCTGGAGAAGTCAGCAAAGAAGCAACAAGGATTAAACAAGAAGCTGCTGCGGCACAAACCGCTCGTGAAACTGCGGCAGGTGAACGTGCAGCACCTTTGACTGAAAAAGCAGGCGCAGTTACTAAAGAAGCACAGCAAAAAGCAGACTTGATACTTGGCAAGGCTGTTGAAACCAAGCGTGTGGCTGACTTCTTGTTGCGTGGAACTCGTGAAGAGTGGTCTACCATTGCTCCTATAATTTCTGGCACTCCTGGCGGGAAAGAGAAGCTCGCTAGTGCTGTTGGTCAAGTTATTGCAGAAAGGGCTGACCAAAGTCTAAAGGGTGCAATTAGAGACATGAAGTTTCTAGCTGACAATCTGGTGTCAAGCAATCTTATGTCTAAATCAGAAGCAGACAAATTGATCGGTAAACTTGAAGAAGTGTTTATCATGCCTATAGATGAGGCAATGAGAACAACATTGTCTCAACGTTTAATTAGAAACGCTATTGTTGGTTATGGTTATCCTAGCGTTGAACGTGCCGGTGAAAAAGTATCGGAAATGACAAGATGAGCAAGAAACGCGGTATCAACCCAGATCTTGAGAAAGCCATCTTGGATGTCCTCAAGAGTACGATCTCGGACCCGGAAGCCAGTCTTGATGCTAAGATGAAGGTTATCGACCGTGCGCTGAAGTTAGAAGCCATCAAACTCAAGGATGAGGGTTCTGACTGGGGTACGGGTTTCATGTCTGATGATGACGGGTAATCTTATGGAAGCTATTCAATTGATCAAACTTGCCCTGACCGTAGTGACGGACAGGCTTATCACCATTCTGGCCCTGATGACCTCCTGCGGTCTTGGGTGCTGGACGATGTGGGAACCAACATGGGAACGTGTGGCAACACTAGGAATCTATGTTGTCTTTTGTTACCTTATAGTCACTGCCAAGGAGCATCGAAATGAAGAACCGACCCCAGCAACGGGACCATGATCTAAACCAGCAGATTGCCAAGTCCACTCGTCCTCAGTTGCCGAGAGACGGTAGCAAGGGCATGGTGAGATGGGAACCAGGACAACTGCCTGTGGGTGGTTTCCGGTCCATTATTCCTTTCTGTGGTGACGGGTACTACGACACCAAGCAAAGCCCCACTAGCGGCGGCGGGAAAAGGATTTACTAATGGCAAATAACATCCCATTCCAGCCTATGGGCAAGACCGTCAAGGTCGCTGTCGTGGGCGCTGCAAACACGCAGTCAAACGTGTTCACGATCACGGCTGATAGCCCGTGCAGTCAGTATTACCTTGTCAACGCAGATACAAACGCTGCTGTGTACGTCAAGATCAATACAACTACGTCTTTCAACGTAGCGTTGCCTGATGTTGTTCCTGACTACGTTTTCACGTTGCCACCCTATGCTTACAAAGTTGTCACTGGCCCTCCTGTGAGCCAGTTTGCCAATGTCTACGCACGGGTCATCGGAGACGCTACGAATGCGTCTGTGTACATTGCTCCGGGTGAAGGCATCTGATGTTCGAACTCTTGTCTGGTGGCATCTTTGGTTCCCTGCTAGGCGGCATCTTCCGTCTGGCGCCAGAGGTTCTGAAGTTCCTAGACAAGAAGAACGAGCGCGGTCATGAACTAGAGATGTTCAACCGGCAGTGTGAGCTGGAGGCGCAAAGAGGCCAGCAGAAGATGGCCGAGATTGGCGCACAGCACGAGGCTACAGTTGATGCAGGGGTTATGGATGCGTTTAACAACGCTATCAATCAGCAGACAGAGATGGTTAAGGCTGCTGGTGGATTTGCTGCTTCCCTGTCTGCTAGTGTGCGCCCTGTTGTCACTTACTGGATCTTGTTGGTTTGGTCCTGCGTACACCTCTGGATGGGCTATTCTTCATGGCGTACCGGGATGGAGCCAACAGAGGTCTTCAAACTGATGATGAGTGCAGACTTCTCTGCTCTCGTGTCTGGCACGTTGAACTATTGGTTCCTCGACAGGACGCTCTCCAAGCGTGGACTTTGATCTCTCTATAGCGATAGCGTTATGCCAGCAATACGAAGGTTTCCGAGGGTCGACGTACCTCTGTCCTGCTGGGATACCAACAATTGGTTTCGGGTCAACCCAGTACAGCAACGGCAAACGGGTGACTCTGCAAGACCCGCCAATGACGCGAGAAACAGCACAGGCGCTATTGGAATCAGAACTGAGGCACACCTATTTACCGGGGGTCTTGCGCCACTGTCCGGGACTCATAACAGACCCAAGAAGACTTAACGCCCTTGTAGACTTCTGCTACAACCTGGGCGTGGGAAGACTACAGACTGCTACGCTCAAGAAGAAAGTGAACGAGCAGAACTGGGAAGAAGCCAAGGTAGAATTGTTAAAGTGGTGCAAGGGTGGAGGAAAGGTTCTCCCCGGCCTGCTAAAACGCAGACAAGCAGAGGCTGATCTGTTATGAGAAAGTTCCCTAATTTAAGTGTTGGCAGGGGTGAGAAGTTGCCTGCCAGTAGAGGCGCTGGACTGACTGCCAAGGGTAGAGCCAAGGCTCGTGCTGCGGGATCTAACCTGCAAGCCCCTACCAAGTCAGGACCACGCCACAGAAGTTTCTGCGCCCGTTCAAGAGGGTGGACGGGGGAGCGTGGGAAAGCAGCCAGGAGAAGATGGGGATGTCGTTAGCCGAAATTCATCGTAAGAAGATTGGGAAAGTATCAGATAAGTGGTCATCGTATTTAGACTTCTATGACGATAAACTTTGGTATCTACAGGACAGCAAGATCAACTTGTTGGAGATCGGAGTACAGAACGGTGGGTCACTAGAGACCTGGAGCCGGTACTTCTGGAAAGCAGAGAAGATTATCGGGATCGACGTAGATCCCAAGTGTGCTGATCTCAAGTTTGATGACAACCGCATCCAGGTGGTTATAGGTGATGCCAAGACTGTAGAGTTGGAAGACACCTTCGACATCATCATTGATGACGGATCTCATCAGGCAGCAGACATCATTGCCAACTGGAACCACTGGTGGCCCAAACTCAATGACGGTGGCGTCTACGTTGTGGAGGACTTCCACACGATGTGGATGCCTGGGTATGGAAGCAACGCCATACAGTTCTTCGCAGGCTTTATAGCGGCTGTGAACGGGAAGGCGAAGGTTGACCACAAGGTCAAGCGTATGGAGTTCCAGAACTCTCTGGTGCTGCTAGAGAAGGGTGAGACGGTGCTGGGAGACCGACTGATTACCGGAGACGTAGCCTACGTCAACCCGGAGGTTATGAGGATCAAACATGAAGCAGGGTCTGTACTACAACATCAACCGGCGTAGGAAGTTAGGTCTTCCTGCGAAGAGGCCAGGGCAGAAGGGTTATCCCACTGCCGAGGCCTTCCGTAAGTCTGCCAGGACTGCTAAGAAGTCACGGCGCAGGAATTAACGATCCTTCAAAGAGGTAGCTCCCGTAGTGGCCCAGACGGACCCAGGGAGCTGCCCAGATCTGGAACCCCTGCCTGCGAGCGATCGTGCAGAAAGCGAAGTCTTCCGAGAGCAGCCGGGAGTCTTCCACCATGACGGGGAAGTATTCGTACATAAGGTCAGGCTTGAACGTGCCTGCCGTGTCCAGCACATCATTGTGGTAGGTAGCCACAAAAGGCTTGAGAGCCTCAAACACTTCACGCTTGATGAGCATGAAGCCAGTCCCACCGTTAACGATCTCCAGCGGCTCATGCTGCGGGACGATGACCTCTCCCTCCTGACCAACTAGGTTAACCACCATAGCCCCTGTGTGGTTCTTCAACTGATCTACAGGAACGCCAGCAGCGGCTGAGAGTGCTACCTGCTGCCAGTTGATCTCCTTCTTCGGGTACAACCCGCAGATGATGTCTTTGTCTGCTGCAACCATAGACAGGATGTCAGCACCGTCAAACCGGATGTCTGCGTCTATGAACATCAGGTGAGTACAGTCTGTCTTCAAGAACTGGTGTGCTAGACCGTTCCTGGCTCGCTGGATCAAGCTCTCGTTGAACATGAAAGAGCAAGAGATTTCAACCTCTGCCTGCTTGGCAACACTCACGAGAGTAAGCATTGATTGCAGGAAAAACCCTGTACACATCCCACCATACATAGGTGTGGCAATAAATATACTAGTCACGATATATCCTCGATTCTCATTACATATTTACCAGCAGCGTTCTTACGCCAACCATGTACTTCTATCCTAATCCCGGCTTCCCGTACTGTGCCCACTGTGTCAGACGCAGTGATCTTCTTGATTCTGTCTGCCACGCCAGATGCCGTGACTTGCACAGCCAGAACCTCGTTCTTGCGGATAGCCAGGATGTCGCACCAACCCCAGAGATCCTGCCGTATGCGAGCGTGTGGATTCCACTTCTCAACTATGGCGCAGAGATAGCCCTGCTCACGCAGGTACTCTAGAGACCTCTGGGTGGGTGTCATCAGAAGGGTACGTCCTCGTCCATATCAACTGCTGGACGGGGTTTAAAAGAAGACGCAGATGCCTTGTACTGAGTAGGAACTTCCCTGTCAGCATTGTTAGCCATGTCCTTGTCCTTGTAGTAAGTATTCTCTGCAACAGAGAAGTAGTCCTTACCGTTACTGGCAGTCTTCTTCCAGATGGATAACTTGAGAGTTTCACCTTCTGTGTAAGACCGAGTAAGCACAAGGTCACCAGCCCAATCAGGCTGTTTAGGATTCTTTTTCTGAGATGGATCTTTGTAGAAAAGTGTTGTTCTGCCGGGGATCACTTGATATTCTTTTTTGTCGTAACTCATTTAAACCTCTTAGATTGATGTTACCGATACGATTCCAACCACTCACAGTTCCTCTGATATCTCCTGGTCTAACTGGTCCCCTAACACCTTTGGGAGGTCGGACCCCTCCCCGATAAGAGCACCCTTCAACTGGATCTTGTAGAGAGTAGGCAGTGCTTCTATCTGCTTGCTGTTAGCGTTGAGCAGGCTAGTAATCTTCTGAGCCTTCTCTTCAGGAGTGAACTTGCTAGACTTGGTTATCTTCTCAACCATAGTCCTAATGCCTTCCAGGTAGCCCCCGAAATCGGTGTAACCCTGGTAGACAGTCCCATCTGTGAGAAGGAGTGAAAAGGGATAGTCAGGCTTCTCCTCCTCCTCTGCAGAATGGTTTGCAGAAGGTTCTACAAAGACCGCAGAACCCATATCTTTCACCTGTGAAGGTCCAGGTATGTCCTGCACCTCTTCAGGCGTATAGACGCCCAGCACGACACCTGGGAAGACAGTGCGAATACCCTCACTCACTACCCGTGCACGGAGCATGGCACGAGGATAGTTCTTCCAATTGTCCTTGTTGGTCAGACCTGCCTTCTTGGCCTGCTCAAACGTCCATGTGATGCTGGCAGACCCACCAGATGGATGTGAGAAGACAGCAGTGACTTCTGTGTCAGTGAGAGTCTTCCACTCAACCTTCCCGCCCTGCTGCTGGAACCTAGCCATCATGGTCTCTGCTTTCAGAGTGGGACGGCCTTGGATGATGTGATAGTCACGAGCTGCAAGAGCAGGGTGATACCCCTCAGCCTGGGCAATAAGCATCAGAGCAGTTGCCTGCTCGACTGTCTTCATGCCAAAGAGTCCGGACTTCACAACGGCAACAGCCATTGTATGGATATCGTTAACGTGTACTAACTGGTTCATTTTCTAATCCTTCACACATAAGATTTGCATATTGACTGGCTGATTCCCGGATCATCTCTTTTGATTGATGATGGTAGGGATTCTCTCGTTTGATGATGAATGCGGCCATCGCAAGAGCGCGATAGAGATGCCACACATCATCTTCAGTTTCATCATTCATTTAATCAAGAACCTTCTAGAGCCGGGAGTCTCCCGGACAAACTGGTTGTACATCTGGGGATATGCAGCCTGGAAAGCCTTAACGTCAAACTTCTGACTTGCCTTGGCAGACTTCCAGGTGGCAAGCACATTACCATCAAGAGTAGCCAGAACATCTCTGCTACCCATGAACCGCATGATCTTGGTCTTGAGAGTCTCCTCGTAGTCCTCAAGATCCTTCCTTTGTTTGCTGGCAAGAGCCAGTTGTCCACAGTAGGTTTCTAGGTCTGCGTTAGCAAGAGCATAGAGATCTTCAGAGACTGGATAAGCAAGCCTGCACTGGTCAACATCCTCAGGATCTGGCTGAGTGTTAGATGCCACAAACCCCCACCACTTAGCACACCACTGAACGTGCTCCAGCATCATGTCGGGAGTGACATCTACCTTGATGACCTTCAGCTCCTGTCCACCCAGCAGGACGGCCAGATAGACGGTAGAGACACCGTGCACAGTAGCCTCGTGAATACACTGCACCCTGTCAGCATCTGGCATGAGTCCAGCATCTTCATCGAACTTCTTAGCCTGATGAGAGCCATAGTTCTTGGCTTCAACCAAGACAGTCCCGTCAGCAGAAATGAAGTCGAAGTGAGAACGCAACCAAGGTTCTCTAGGGTGAGTCATGCTGTAGTCAGCATCCTTGAGTTCGATCTGGAGTCTGTCCTGTGCTAGACGCCCAATGATGGGCTGCATGACATGACCCATCCTGACAACCTCCTTCTCGGAGATATCTTCAGGAATGATCTTCCCTTGTTTAATGAGGATAGCCTCACTGGCCTTGCCATTAGCTGCCAGACGGCTATCTCCCGACCACCAGGCAGAGTTACGGATCTCAGGTGCGAAGTCAGACATCGAGAGTCTCCCAGTGTTTGGATTGGTAGAGCAGTCCATCGTTGCCGCAGCGAGACCCGTGCATACGCATGACGTCGCAGAACTGGAACTTGATAACCCCGTTCACCGGGTTCTGAGTAGAAGCCTGGGAGCACCGAGAGTGGTCGTACTGTGGGTCAGGGTACTTGGCAGGCATATGATGCCTACAGTCGATACAGAGTTTCATAAGATCACCTAGATAAGATACGAGAGACAACACTAGATCACAGGTAGAACTGTCTGTCAACAGTTTGTTCTACATATACATATTTAAGACAAAAGAACCTCCAAGGTGGTATGCCCTACCGCCTCACCCGCAGGGTCACTCATCTATACAGATGGTTCCTACCAGTGCTCGCTTGACGCCAGATTCAATCATGCCGAGCCTGAGACCACCCAGGAGGTTCGACACTTGTGCAGTCGCTCTGGAACGCTGCGAGGCTTGCAGGGGGTGGTACTCCCCAGCCTATGTTCTCTTCCCTGCCACCCATCTAGGTGCACTGCTATCGCGAGGAGTGCGGCTCTGGCCTGCAAAAAAAAACCCCTTACTGCTGCGCCGGTCGTACCCTCGTATAGAGGCGGCGCATGAGTAAGGAGTCTTCTAGTTGCGTACGACCACAACGGGGTAAACCCTAACACAAAAAAAAACCCAGATCAAGTGACCTGGGCCGAACTGCCTGTAGCGGGCAGAGAGGAGACAACAGCGAACAGAGAGACTATACCAGCTTTACCTTGTCTTGGGTGCGCCACGCCAGCAGACGAACCTTGGCAACTTCCAGGGCAGACCTGCGTCCTATCCAGTCACCCTCTGATGCCGTGCCTTTCAGGTCAGAGCCGGACTTGTGGAAGAGTGTGCCGGGATATTGGCATCGCTTTTCCATGATCATCTTGGCCTGGAATTCAGGGGTACAGTCCTCGCAGTAGGAATGAGCTGGGGCAGGCTTGGCCTGACGAGCGTAGCTCACCCAACCTTGGAACTGTTTACTGTCCTGAAAACATTTGGGGTAGTAACGTTTCTTTTCCATATCATCCCACTCTGATGTTAGAGATCCAGTCGTGCGGGGCTGGCTGGGGGAAGAGCTGCTCATATGAAACCTTTGCTTTTAAGACAATCAACTCTTGCAAGGTTTTCAGTTTGCCACCGTATGAGACCCAGTATCCTGGCTTCAGTAGGTGCGGGACATACATGGCATGACCCAGGTAGAAGCAGGGTTGCAGTACTTTCTTGCGGGATTCTTTAGCAGCAGTCATCCTAATTTCTCCAGTGCATCGTTAACAGATTGGATAGCAAGAGCCAGGGTATCGGCTTCTTGTGATGGGGTTACGGGTTGGATCTTGAGAATGTAATACGCACTCTCCATAGCAGATAGAGCCTTACGCATGGCTGGCTTACAGTCATCGTGACCTCTGGACATCCCACTATAAAAAGCGTGTCCTAGCTCCTCCCTGGCGTTCTGGTAGGCCAACTGGTAGACCGCATGGCCGAATGTCAGGACTCTCTGCTCTATCTCCCGTTGTGGGTGAGTGACAGCTCTCCAGTACTGCATCATTTCAAAGTCATTCATCTGATCACCTTCTCTAATAATGTACGGGACAGTGGTTTTTTACCTAGTAACCATGATTGGACTCTACCCATATCCCAAGTGATTACTCGGAACTTATTAGGTTGCTGATATCCTGTACTGATCTGGGACTTATCCCAATCCTTTACTATTTTACCGTTGATTATCATACGATTAAATCCCAATCAACGAAGTCCATAGTAATGTTTACACTATTTGCCCATCTGTCAAATTCTTTTAATGGAATAGATACATCCACAAAAAATCTAGGTGACCAATAACGAAACCGATAGGCCCTGTTGTTTTTGTACGCAACAGATCCAAACTTAAAAAAATCACGATCTACTTTATATCCTTTTCGTTTTAACATGGTCTTGAATTGGCTAGGACTCATACCAGATAGTTGGTCACGATGGGGCTTTTTAGTTTTGTATTTGAATTTAATAATCATTGGGTTCCCTCGACATAATGATCATCATACAACCTAGTGCACCCAGTAAACATGATCCCATAAGGTATGGTTCACCTACTACAGCACCTATGATGCCACCACAAAATAGACCTATAAAGATAACTTGAAAGATAAGATTAACCATGATAGTCCTTGTTAGGGGGATGTTAACCCCCCGGAGATTAGATAGCGTACACAGACAGGGGCAACGATCCGTTAAACCATTTCGGGGTTTTACCCCTGCCAGACCACAACGCACCAGACACAGGGTCTTTGTACTTGGGCGGGATCTTGCCTCCAGGCTTGGGACCGGCCTTACCCTTGGGAGCCTTTTCCAGCCCCAGATCCTTAGCCGTGATCCCGTAGCTACTGATCATGGCACGAGCTGCGTCGATAGCTTGCTGTTTTTCCTCACGCTTGACACGCTCCGCCTGGGCTTGCAGATCCGCGATCTTTGCTTGGATTTCTTCATAAAACATAGTCAACACTCCAAAGATACCCCGTAAGGGGCGATAGAAGCCTCTCAGTGAGGCGAAAGGGGATCAGTTGAGGCTACCCTACATGGTAGGGGTCAGGATCGTTCTCAGGGGCTGCTATGGGGACGGTCGCTAAGTGCTTGGTTTGACCGTTCTTCATCACTCCCACGATGGACAGACCGTCAGGGGTCCGGGTGATCTGCCACGCAACGGGGTCACCATCTAGCAGGAGATCTAGCAGTTGATCTACTGTCGGGTTCACAGATAACCCAGGGGGTGGCCGTCTTCGTCGTGCACTGCCACGACCCAGTAGCGTCCCCATTGTTCGATGGTATACGTCCATCCATCGTCAAACTTGGCGTTATCTTCAACGATGGATTGTGCACGTTCGCGAGAGAATAAATGGGTCATGATTTACTCCGATAAGATAAGGTCGTGTAGGGATTATCAGGTAGATAACCCCTACTGTCAATAGGTCACGCAGCTAGTGCGATTCTGATGACCTTGTCCATCTTCCGACCGTGTGCAGGGTACGCCACGACCTCGACAGACTTGTCATAGCAGGCACGGCAACCATTGCACTTCCCGCCATGTTTGTAGGCCTCGCAGAGTTTCGTACCCTCGGGAACAGACTCAGGATCGGGCACGATCACGGACCCGTGTCGATCGTCAAACTCTCCGAATACGCTATCGGAAGAAAACCGGACCATGACGTTCGGTAGAGCTTGCATGGCAGCAAGTACAGTCTGGAATTTCTTAAATTTCATCATGCGAGTAGGCAACCAATGCGAGACCCATGGCGTGGATTCCATCACTGCAAGGATCTTCTTGGCAAGCTTCAGATCGTACATATCGCCACTGTCGAACCAACGGAAGAACCGATCTTTATTCAAGCTTGCGACCATATCGTCAACCCATGCGGACCGTTTCCAATCTTCCCGGTTTGCAAGTCTAGGTTCTTTCACGTTTGCGAAAACGTAATTGCCTGTCGTGGCGTAACAGCCACTGCACGCTGCAACAAGCTCGCCGTCCGGTCCGACAGAACCCGGACAGGTTTCCAGAGCTTGCAGACTCCATGATCTAATCCCGTCAAGCTTAGATGTGACAGAAATCCGGATGGATGATGTGATGACAGACAGTTTAGGCTTAGCCATTGTGAACCCTCTAGATATAATTTGATTACGCTCATCAGTACCGGCACTACCGGTAGACCCTCCGGAGAGGGTTTCGCGTTGAACCTAGATCAGAAGTTCCACGGCGTTGCACCGGTAGACTTCGCAAACCTCTTAGCGTCACGTTTGGTTGCCAGTACCACCTCAGCAACCACACTGTCACCACCGCGCAGACAAGGACTGCTAGTGACGAGAACCTGCCAACCACCTCTAACCTTAAAAATATGCACAAAGTTCATTTTGTTTCCTCTCTCTGTTTACCGGTTAACCGTTAACCGTTAGATAAGATATTACCGGATAAAATCCACTATTTATATTAGAGGAAACCCTAATGTGTATCTATACAGTAGTCTACCTGTAGCTACCTGTAGATACCTGTACAGTGTCTCTATATATATAGGTGGTAAGTGTCTACTGTTGTCAGACCATCAGTTAGGGAAGTGATCAGGTGATCACTGTTCTACCTGTAGTCTACTGTTCTATATGTATATATAGGTAAGTGTCCTGTATGTACTACCTGTACCACGCTCCAACTACAGGGACACCAGGGAGTGTCTACCACTCTTCCCCCACTATCGATAGTGTTTACCCCCCCTGGACGGGGCTCTTCTCCCACTTGGGGCTGGTTCTTCCCCGCTATCCTGATTCTCTCTCCCACTTCCCGCCAGATCCACGCCCACGCTTGCACCCTGTACCGGCTTGGGAAGGGGCACACCACCCGACCCGTGCTACCATCCGACCAATCCCGTGGCGCTCAGAGGTGGGACATGACCCCCGTGTGTGCGTGCACCCAACGCTTCTCCCCCCCAAGAAAATTTCATGTCATTTAATCTGGCGCAGTTCTACAAGTTCTGTAGTGAACTTAAAATAGAGACTAAGGAACATGGTCTCAGGAAGATGGATAGGTTATTAGGCACTCAGACATATATTATGGATGAGATAGCCAAAGGTCTACAGGATGATATTCATTTCTTTGTGATATTAAAGGGTAGACAGTTAGGAATAACTACTATCTCTTTAGCGTTAGATCTTTACTGGCATTTTGTACATCCTGGATTACAGGGTACATTAACGACAGACACAGAAGAGAACAGGGATATGTTCCGTAGCACCTTGTCTATGTATATAGATGGGTTACCCAGGGAATATAAAGTACCTGTTATTGCTCACAACAGAAACCACATATCTTTGAAGAACCGTAGTCGGTTGTTTTATCAGGTGGCTGGATTGCGTTCTAAGGGGTCTCTGGGGCGCGGTAAGGCGATTACTTACCTGCATGGTACTGAGACATCCAGTTGGGGAGATGAGGAGGGTCTAGCGTCTCTCTTGGCATCTCTTGCCGAGACCAATCCTCAGAGGTTGTATTTATTTGAGAGTACTGCTCGTGGGTTTAATATGTTCCACGATATGTATGTCACTGCTAAAAAGGCTAGAACACAGAGAGCAATATTTTGTGGTTGGTGGAGAAATGAGCTTTATTCTGTAGAAGCAGAGACGGATGTTTATAAGGTTTATTGGGATGGCAAATTAACTGGGGAAGAGAAAGAGTGGGTGAAGGACATCAAGAAGTTGTACGGGGTGGAGATCAACAGCAGGCAGATGGCGTGGTGGAGATGGAAGCTGCACGAGGGGATCAAGGACGATGCGCTGATGTACCAGGAGTTTCCTCCTACGGAAGACTACGCATTCGTGATGACTGGTACGAGCTTCTTCTCAAACTCCCGGTGTACTGACGCTGCCAAGAAGTCTCGTGCACTTCATCCGGAATGTTTCCGCTATGCGTTTGGGGCAATGTTCCAAGACACTGATGTCTTGAAGTCCACGGAGAAGTTGGGAACTCTCAAGGTCTGGGAACAACCTATTGACACTGCCTACTACGTCATTGGTGCTGACCCTGCTTATGGATCATCCGATTGGGCAGACCGATTCTCTATCCAAGTGTTCCGCGTATATGCCAACGGGATGGAGCAGGTTGCTGAGTTTGCGACCAGTGAGATGAACACCTATCAGTTTGCGTGGGTGATTGCTCACCTTGCCGGTGCGTACAAGAACTCAACCCTGAACTTGGAAGTCAATGGTCCAGGTCAGGCGGTCATCAACGAGATGCGTAACCTCAAGAGGTTGGCTGCAAGTCAGGGGACTGCCGGTCACGGCATCATGGATGTGCTGGGTTCTATGCAGAACTACATCTGGCGTCGTAATGACACGATGTCCGGGTTATCCAACTCTATTGGGTTCCTGACTACGAGTCAGACCAAAGAGCGGATGTTGACCTACATGAAGGATTACTTTGAGCGTGGGTTGATGGACATCAAGTCTATGGACTTGCTAGACGAGATGAAGGGCATCGTTCGTGAGGGCGGGTTTATTGGTGCGCCGGGGCGCGGCAAAGATGATAGAGTGATCGCCAGTGCGCTGGCCGCTGTTGCTTATGCCGAGCAGGTTCAACCTCGACTAATTGCCATGAGACTGACGAAAGAAGTTTCTCATGCTCAAGAGAACCAAACGCCAGAGCAGATTGCTGCTGGACGTAACGTATCCAACTATCTCAAGAAAATCGGGATGTACGGTGGCTCTACACACTGATCTCACTATCGTATCTGTCCACGGCCATACTGATGGCGCGGCAAGTATTCCAAGCCTTGTAGAGAGCCTGACCCAGTTACCGGGAAGCCGAGGTCTGCTAATCTCTCTTGAAAGACCTCTTTCCTTGCCAGACCATATCGCGTGGAAACAAACAGCATCGCTGGATTACTTCCAGTACTCCATGTTCTGTATGTACTGCCTACACGCCTACATCGAGACGGAATACTGTCTTGTTGTGCAAGACGATGGCTGGTGCCTTAACGGGGCTAACTTCACAGACGAGTACTACGAGTATGACTATGTGGGCGCACCTACTCACATGGGCATTCTGGGCGACCAGGCTATGTTCCGCTTCTCGTGGACTCAGGTGAAAGACCCCATCGTTGTCCAGAACGGTGGCTTCTCGCTGCGTAGCCGCAAGTTCCTCCAGGCCCCTGCCAAACACGGCATCGTTCACAAACTCTATGGTCAGCAGCCGTTCATCAACGAAGATGTCCAGCTCTCAGGCTTGCTCAGACCTCAACTGGAATCTGTCGGTGTGCGGTTCGCACCGCTGCACATTGCCAAGCACTTCTCGATTGAGTACATGGGTCCAGGCCTGCACGATGATATTGACCTAGAGCGTCTGGTCGGTCATCACGCACCCAGCAGAAAATTGGTGGGGCATAAATCCATTGTCATCAAGAACACGGCAGAGGAATGCGATAACATCTTTGGAGAACTCGACTTCCTGATGTTCTTGCAAGACAAGGGATACAAGTTTGAATACCGTCTTTCCTAAAGAGGAACTCAAAGTTCTGGTTGGCAAACTCCTGCGAGACAAAGCCCGTGGGATTTCCATTCAGAAGTTTGCTGACCTCTGCGGGATTTCCAAAGACCTTTTGCAAGACGTTTTCATTTACGAGATCGTACCCATGACCGAGACAACCCAGCGTCGGGTGTCTGCCGCCTACCAGCACTGGGTAGACGGTCGGGTCAAGATCATGAGGAGGAAAGACAAGACCACTTACGTTGACTATCGCAAGGTTGCAGAACCTGCTATCTTCTCGCACATGGGGATTGTGAAGTCCCCGGACGGATTCAAATTATCTATCGGCCCCCGTAATCGTCACGATTACTCTTATCCTACTTTGGACGAATCATGAGCGTACTTCACGATTATCTTTGCGAATCCCACGGTCTGTTTGAATCTTATGAGGCTAAATGCCCTATCAAATTTTGCACAGCAGAACTCAATATGGTTTTCCTAAAACCAGTCGCACTCAAATCAGATAAAACAAAACAGGCTGACCGACAACTCAAAGGTCTTGCCCAGGACTTCCAGATGTCAGATATCAAGTCCACCCGATCTGGCGATACCCAGGCTGGCTACCATCATCACAATGTTCCGGAAGAGCCAAAAGAGAAAGAGGCTCGCCCAGGTGATGCCGCGATCTGGGGTGGCAATTTCCAGAACATCAATATGCAGGCAGCACTTGCAGGACAAGTTGCCAAATCTGTGCGGGGAGAAGCCGTTGGCGTTAACCCCAAAGATGCTGGTAATTTGACGGGACCAAAAGCCGCAAGTTACATTGCAGACCATGAGAACTTGGCAATAGCACCATGAGAATCCCGAGCGATCCGGTAGAACGAGAATTCTTCTACCTAGACCTCATCCACAAGTGCAGCGTCTCCATGCCAGAACGCCGCACCGATTACGGAGGTCTTCGCTCGTGGTATCTGTTTGGGAACGGCCCGGATGAAGCACCGGCCATGTACAACAAGATCTACCCACACATAGATCAGTTGTCATCCTTCCTCTACTCTGCCGAGACCACCCGATTCTCCATAGACTTGGGTGCGGCAGTCCCAGATGAAGAACAGGCCAAACTCCCGGTCCTGACCCGCGCACTCAACGATGAATGGCTAAACAGCAATGCTGACCAAGTATTCTCGACAGCGGTTTCATGGGCGCTCTGCTACAACAGCACCTTTATTAAACTGGTTTATCGAAACGGTATTCATCCGTATCTCGTGGAACCGGCCAGCATCGGTGTA
>Ga0207954_1000069_pt1 | contig 29913 bp, 23 predicted proteins | sample CryBogmetaGMA0M_FD_184547 | JGI IMG/M metagenome (GOLD analysis project Ga0207954, IMG submission 184547) | Freshwater microbial communities from Crystal Bog, Wisconsin, USA - MA0M (SPAdes) | ecosystem: Environmental > Aquatic > Freshwater > Lake | place: Crystal Bog, Wisconsin, USA | collected... | reverse complement strand
GCGGTAGGCATCGACCACCGCCATCGTTTCCGGTGGCGATCCATCGGTGACCAGGATCAGTTCCCAGGCGGTGTACGTCTGCCCCCGCACCGACTCGATCGCCTCGCGGAGTTCGTGCGTCCGGTCGTGGATCGGGATGATCACCGAGACGAGACCGGCCCGCTCCCCGGCGCTCGGCCGGTCCACGCGCGGCGGCTGCGGCGCGAGAGCCGGCGCCGGTGGCAGCGACCGCACGCGGGTCGATCGTCGCCACTTCGCCAGGTAGGGACGGACCGCGTCCCTTGCCTCAGGCGGCATCCGGGTGCGGATCGAGCGTTCGATCCGCTTGAGATAGCTCTGCAGGGAACTCGGCATCGACTCGTCCCTCGCGTCTCCGTGCTTCACCCCCCGAAACCCTGGGGGGGGCGGGAGTGTGCCAAACTGCCGGAGCCACGAAAAGGCGGATGTCGACCGTTGATTCCCGGGAGAAACCCCGAAATACGGCCATGACCAGGGGTGTCCGGCCGCTGTTCGCCCCAGCCCGTGGGGCGGGGGGCGGCCTTTCGGCTACCTCGCCTCTTCGGCCATGCAGGCGAGCAGGGCCGCATCGTCGCCGGCGGCCGCCAGTCGCTCCGGCGTGAGGTCGGTCGCGGCCTCGTCGGCGGCTGCCGGCAGTCGCTCGATGTCTGCCGTGAGAACGGTCTCGATCGGCTCCTCGTCGCCACGCTCCGCGAGCGACGCCCGGCCACCCTCGACTCGGCCGGCCTCCCAGCGGCCGACGACGTGCCCTGCCACCACGCTGCCGGCATAGATGGGCAGGAAGACGGCCCCCGCGACGGCGTCGCCGACCACTCCGCCGAGGCTCGCCCCGTAGGCTGGATAAAGAATGCGATACTCCTCCCGCTCCAACTCGGTATCCCGATGCCGCTCGGCGTAGGCGAGCGCGTCACCCGTGGCGATCGCCTGGGGCCAGAGATCGAGAAGCGGAACGATGGACGCCAGCGAATAGGTGCCGGGATACGCGCGGCGGGTGTAGTCCTTGGAGTGCCCCGCCTGCTTGATCGCCAGCGCAGGCACGTCGCTGTAGACATGCACCGTCGCCGTGTAGGGATTGTAGGAATCCCGTCCGAAGATCCGCCCCGGCAGGATGGCCTCGCGGGTAACCGACAACACTCCGAGCGTGTAGCGGTACGGCCAGGCAACCGCCGTGTTCTCGCGCAGGCGTCGCCAATCGGCGACCGGCGCATACTGGTTGATCCGCACCTTTACGTGCTCGAGCCGGTTCTCGGCCAGATAGCTCTCGACCGCACGTTCCGTTTCGGGCGACACGCGATGGTTGGCGACCCGCGAGTCCCAGAGGATGATCTTTCGCGGAATGCCCACCACCCAGCCGATGCCGTCGATCACTGGACGCTCACGACCGCGTTCGATCGGCTGCGGCCGTGTGGCCGCCTCCAGTTGAGGGGCCACGTGGCGGCGCGAGAGCTCAATCTCGCGGGGCTCCAGACAGCCCGCCGCAGCGCGGTTCATCGCTCCCCAACCGCCGATCACCACGACGAGGCCGACCCACCAGGCCGTAACTCTGGGAGGGTCAGGAAGACTGCGCATGACCAGCTCCTTCGTGCGCCGCTGGGTCGTCCATGCCGCGACCGCAGCGGAAACTATCGGCGGGCAGACGACCCCAGGTTGAGCCAGCCGCACCGTCGTCCGACACGGCGTGGGCCGTTCTGAAGTTCATGCCACCCAGCAGGCACAACCGATACAACCGGCAGAGTTTCCCACGCGCCCGCGGTCCGGACCAGCCATGGCGACAGCACCTTCGATTCCGACGACACCGCGAACCGGCGGCGTGACCGGCTGGCTCGCCGACCAGGTGGCGAACCTCGGCGGGTTCGCCATGAGCTGGGTCGCCGGTGTCGGCGACGTCACCGTGTTCGCCTTCCAGACGCTGCTCTGGCTGGTATCGCGCCGGCAGCGGCGGGACGTGCTGATCCCCAACTTCTACCGGATCGGCGTCATGTCGCTGCCGGTGGTGGCGCTCACGGGGCTGTTCATCGGCATGGTGCTCGCCGTGCAGAGCTACGCCCAGTTCAAGGCGCTCGGCCTGCAGACGCGGCTGGGCTCCGTGATCAATCTCTCGCTCGTTCGCGAGCTCGGGCCGGTGCTGGCCGCCACGATGCTCGCCGGACGCGTGGGCAGCGCGATGGCCGCCGAGCTCGGCACGATGCGGGTCACGGAGCAGATCGACGCCCTGGAGAGCATGGGGGCCAACCCCATCTACTACCTCGTCGTGCCCCGCTTCCTCGGCTGCCTCGTGCTGATCCCGTCGCTCACCGTGATGGCCGACTTCATGGGCGTGCTGGGGGGCTACTTCTACTCGCACGTCCTCCTCGGCATCGACTACCACCACTACTGGGCCAACTCCCGGGAATACGTCGACGCCTTCGACTTCCTGCTCGGGATCTTCAAGAGCCTGTTCTTCGGCGCCGCCATCGCCCTGGTGAGCTGCCATCACGGCTTCCACTGCCAGCCGGGCGCCGAGGGGGTGGGCCGGGCCGCCACCAACGCCTTCGTCCACTCGTTCGTGCTGATCCTGATCCTCGACCTGTTCCTGGGGATCTGGCTCAACAACGTCCACGACTTCTTCCGTCCCGAAGGCCCTCGCAGGCTGCTCTGACCCCATGCCGGCCACCGCCCCCGCCCCACCCCGTCACCGCGACCACGCCGCAGGCCCGCTCCTGCGGGTGGAGTCGCTGCACGTGCGGTTCGGCAGCCAGGAGGTGCTCCGCGACATCTCGATCGACCTCGAGCCCGGGCAGACCCTCGTGGTGCTCGGCGAGAGTGGCTGCGGCAAGACGGTGCTGCTCAAGTCGATGATCGGACTCATCCTCCCGACCGCCGGCGACGTGCTCTTCGACGGCAAGTCACTCGCCTCCCTCAACGACCGAGCCCTGGCCCATCTCCGCACCCGCTACGGCTTCGTCTTCCAGGGAGCCGCGCTGTTCGACAGCATGACGATCCTCGACAACATCGCCTTCCCGCTCCGCGAGCACACGCGGCTGCCCGACGCCGAGATCCGCTCCGCGGTCGAGTCGCTGGTGGCCGAGGTGGGTCTCCCCCGCAGCGTGCTCGTGAAGAAGCCGGTGCAGCTCTCCGGTGGCATGCGGAAGCGGGCCGGCCTCGCCCGGGCCCTGGCCCTCGACCCGCAACTCGTGCTCTACGACGAGCCCACCACCGGCCTCGACCCGATCATGACCGACGTGATCAACGAACTGATTCTCACGGTCCGGCAGCGGCCCGCCGTCACGAGCGTCGTCGTCACCCACGACATGAACACCGCCCGCAAGGTGGCCGACCGCGTGATCATGCTCTACCCGCTCTTCCGGCTGCAGGCGGGGGAGCCCCAGATCGTGTTCGACGGCACCGTGGCCGACCTCGATCGCTCCCGCGATCCGCGGATCCGGCAGTTCGTCGAGGGTCGGGCCGGTGACCGCCTGATGGAACTCCGCGAGGAGCAGGCCCGGGCCGCGGCCGAGGATGCCGCGGCGGACGGGGGAGACGACGCATGAACGACCGCGTGATGCAGTTCCGGGTGGGCGTGGTGGTGCTCGCGACCGCGATCATCACCGGCATCCTGATCGTGCTCTTCGGCGACCTGCCCTCGCTGGTGCAGGCGACGTATCCGCTCAAGCTGAGCTTCACCGATGCCCGGGGCGTGGCCGACGGCACTCCGGTCCGCAAGAACGGCATCCTCGTCGGCCGCGTGAAGAGCGTGGAACTCGACGAACGGGGGGGCGTCAGCATCGTCGCCGACATCGACTCCTACGTCCCGATCTACAAAGACGAGCAGCCCCGGATCGCGACCACACTCCTGGGCGACGCCGAGATCCAGCTCGTTCCCGGCACCATCCGCCCGCCCCGGCAGCGGGTGGGCAAGGACGAGGTTCTCGTGGGTGCCGTGTCCCGCGACCCGTTCGAGGTGTTCGCCAACCTCGAGCCGAAGCTCGGCGGCGCCATGCAGTCGCTCGCCGAGGCCAGCGAGTCGGTGAAGAAGCTCTCCGAGAACCTCGACCGGATGCTGCTCGGCGACGACGACAAGTTTTCCAAGATGGTGCAGAAGACCGACGCCGCGCTCGAAGCCTTCAACATGGCGATGGCGAACATCAACGACGTGATGGGGGACCCGCAGGCCCGCGCGAATCTCAAGCAGACGCTCAACTCGCTGCCCGACGTGATCGCCGACCTGCGGAACACCGTGCAGGGAATCGGCGAGACCGTCGACACGGCCGACCGCAATCTCCGCAACCTCGAGGGGCTCACCAAGCCGCTCGGCGAGCGGGGCGAGGGGATGGTGGCGCAGATCAACCAGACGATCGGCCGCCTCGACGAGACGCTCCAGCAGGCGGCGATGTTCACCAAGGCCCTCAACGAGTCGCAGGGCACGCTCGGCAAGCTGGTTCGCGATCCGCAGGTCTACAACGATCTCGCCCAGGCGGCGTCCAACGTCAACCGGCTCACGAAGGAACTGCGGCCGATCGTCGACGACGTGCGGGTGTTCACCGACAAGATCGCCCGCCACCCCGAGCAGCTCGGGGTGAAGGGCGCCCTCGACCGCCGCGCCGGGCTCAAGTAGGCCGGTTGGCGGGCCGCGACGCGGCGGGCACCGCCTCGTCGGACGTGGGGATCATCCGCGGCGTCTCGACGTTCGCCGGACCGCCCGCGATCGTGTCGAGTGCCGCCTCCTTGAGCCGGCCGCCGTAGCGGGCCGCCAGCCAGGGGATCGCCTGCTCGATCGTGTCGGGCTGCAGGAGCACGACGTCCCCTGCGGTCATCGCGTCGAGCACCAGGGCCGCACTCGTCGCCCAGTCGCCCCCCACGTCGATCTGGACCGGCTTGTCGGCCCGCATCGCCTCACGGACTCCCTGGCTGATCAGCTTCGTGATCTCGCCGGGCTGGCGGCCGCGGATGTAGGCATCTTCGTAGATCACCACGCGGTCGAACGTGGCAGCAAGGAGCCGCCCCTGGGCGATCAGGTCTTCGTCGCGGCGGTCGCCGGCCGCGGAGTAGACGGCCGTCCGCCGCGGGTGCGGGAACTTCGCGACCGCGGCACAGATCCGCTCCAGCGACGGCACGTTGTGCCCGTAGTCCACGACGATCGCACCCCCCTCGAGTTGGAGGAGGTTGAACCGACCGGGCGAGCCGCCCGAGCCGCTCGAGAAGCTCTCCAGGCCCAGCCGCACCAGTTCCAGGGGCACGCCCAGCCGCCAGGCCGCCGCGGCGCTGGCGAGCACGTTCTCCACCTGGAAGTCCACGAGCCCACGGTGGACCAGCGGCACGCGATCGAGGTGGGCGAGTCTCGTTTCACGGGGCCCGTCGCAGAGCACGATCCAGCCGTCGCGCACCGTGGCCGCCAGGCCACCCTTGGCGAGATGTTCCACGATCACCGGGTTGGCGGGGTTGGCGTCGAAGTAGACCACCTGCCCCTTGCACCATTTCTTCATCGCCACGACGAGCGGGTCGGCCGCGTTGAGCACCGCCGCGCCGCTCGGGCGAACCGCCGCCACGATCGCCCCCTTCACCCAGGCGATCTGCTCGGGGGTGTCGATCTCGGCGATGCCCAGGTGATCACCCGAGGCGATGTTCGTCACGACCGCCACGTCGCAGCAGTCGAAGCCGCAGCCCTCCCGGAGGATGCCGCCGCGGGCCGCCTCGAACACCGCCGTGGTGACCGCCGGGTTGGCGAGCACGCGACGGGCGCTCTTCGGGCCGCTGCAGTCGCCGGCGTCGATCTGCCGACCGCCGATCCACACGCCCTCGGTGCAGGTCGTGCCGACGTTCGCCCCGCCGGCGGCGGCGAGGTGCGAGATCAGGCGGACCACGGTCGTCTTGCCGTTGGTGCCGGTGACCGAGGCGGTCGGGATGCGGCCGTCATCGCCCGGTCCGAACAGCGAATCGACGATGGCGGCCCCCACGTTCCGCGGCGTGCCGACGGTCGGCTCGAGGTGCATCCGCAGCCCGGGGGCCGCATTCACCTCGATCACCACGCCCCGCTGCGCCTCCAGCGACTTCGTGCAGTCGTCCATCACCATGTCGATGCCGGCGACGTCGAGGCCCACGATCCGCGCGGCCTCGATGGCCCGGGCCGCCACCTCTGGGTGGACGATGTCGGTGACGTCCTCGGCCGAACCGCCGGTGCTGAGGTTGGCGTTCCGCCGGAGGAGCACCCCCCGGCCCGCGGTCGGCACGCTCTCCTCGGTGAATCCCTGCTCCCGCAGCACGGCCACGGCCACCTCGTCGATCACCATCGGGCTCAGCGACGTGGCGTGGTCACCGCAGCGGCGCGGATCCTCGTTCACGCGGTCCACCAACTGCCGGACCGTCGAGACGCCGTCGCCCACGACGAGTGGCGGATGCCGCCGCGCCACAGCCACCATCCGCCCGCCGACCACGAGCACGCGATAGTCACCGCCGGTCACGAACCGCTCGACGACCACCGACGAGTCGATCTCGTTGGCGAGGATCCAGGCCTTCTCGACCTCCTCGCGGGTCACGAGGTTCACGGACACGCCCCGGCCCTGGTTGCCGTACCGCGGCTTCACGACCACCGGTCCGCCGATCTCCTCGGCCACGGCCCAGGCGTCGGCGGCGTCGGTCACCGGCCGACCTTCGGGCACCGGGATGCCCGACTCCGCCAGGAGCGTGCGGGTGAGTTCCTTGTCCTGGGCGATCGTCTCGGCGACGGCGCCGGTCCGATCGGTCTCCGCGGCGCAGATCCGCCGCTGACGGGCGCCATGCCCGAGCCTCACCAGCGAACCCTCCGTGAGCCGCTGCGCCGGGATGCCGCGGGCGATGGCCGCCTCGACGATCGACCGCGTGCTGGGGCCGAGTTGCACGTCGAGCAGCACCTGCCGCAGCCGCTTGACCTCCGCCGTCACGTCGAAGGGCGTGTCGTCGATCGCCGCCATCAACAACCGGTGGGCGGTATGCAGGCACTCGAGGGCGAACTTCTCTTCTTTGTATTCGATCACCACCTTGTAGACGCCGCGGGTCTTCGCCTCGCGGGCCCGGCCGTAGCCCACGGGCGTGCCACTGAGCGTCTGCAGTTCCAGCGTCACGTGCTCGAGCACGTGGCCCATCCAGGTGCCGGTCCGCAGCCGCTCGAAGAAGCCGCCGCGCTCGCCGATCGAGCAGCGATGCTCGATCATCGTGGGCAGCCACGACATGATCCGCTCGTTGAAACCCGGCAGCGTGTTCGAGGGAAAGTCCTCGAGCCGGCCGAGATCGACCCATGCCTCCAGGCAGGGGAACGACGCCCATTGGTTGGGACCGCGAAGGACCTTGACCGAAAGAATCTCCATGGAAGTCTGGTGTGCTTTTAGACCTGCAGCAGACGCGTGCGCGGGTCTGGTCGTGTGCGCCTCGTCCAGCCGCCGGACAGTCCGGCGGGATGCGCTGGAGCGGAGGTCGCACGGGTCACAACGGCACGGCGCAGGCGCGTCGCCCACGACATGCTGTCCGCCAGGGCGGACATCCGTACGAACCCGACGGTGGAGGCCGTCAGGGCGGCGGCTGGCAGTCCGGGGCCGCGGGAGAGATGCCCCCGGCGAAGCAAGTCTTCGCGGACGGGCAGGAGAACAACGGGGGGCAGAAACGAACCGTCAACCGACCGGCCGAAGTGGCCATGGGACGAAAGAGTTCCTACACCGCGAGGCCGGATGGTAACGCCGCACGCCACACGGACGCGCGTTCGCTTGCGATACCCGTTCCTCGCGGCACCATGATTCCAACTGCGACCCCGCCAGGAACGCTCCTGGCGGCCGTCGCCTCGTCGCATCGACCAGCCCCGGAACCCCGGAACCGGCTTCGCAGAACGATGGCCAGAGTTTACGCTTCCGGACATCGACTGCGAACTTTTTTTCAACGCTTGGAGGACAATGCACGTCCCGTGCCGAACGCCCCACGTCCGCCATTCCCTCGAGAACAAGGGCTGATTGGCGGCCTTGAAGACCATTCCGGGGGCCTGGTTCACGGAAAGATTGACCGGGTGGCGTGGCAAAAGGGGGGCGGGCGGTTGGAAAAAACTACAGTCGGGCGGCCGACGAAGCCGACACGGGCAATCCCTATAAAGGCCAGCTTCATAAGGATCGACTTCGCGACGGTAATCTAGGCATGTTCGGTAGGCCACGCAAATTTCTGTTGCCGCCCCCCGCAGCCCCCTCCCAAACCAGCAATTTCCGCTGAATTCGCGTCCCGGACGACCCGTTTTCCCCGTCGGATCGGGACAGTTTCTCCGCTCCAGCTTCTATGCCCTCAGGAACACCTTCGAGCGAACAGGCTCCTGCCTCGGCCCTCCCCTGGGCGGATGGTGTCGTGCAGCTGCTCCCCGGGGAGACCGTTCTCGCGGCGGGCCGGTTCGACCTGGATGCCAGCCTGCACTTCAGCGACGGCGGCATTGTGCTCACCACGCGGCGGGTGATCGCCGACCGACCGGCGTCGACAACGCAGCCGCTCGAAGGCGCCGGGCCGTGGACGTGGACGATCGGGCCGCAGACACGGCTCGATGTCCAGCTGCGTTCCGCGGTCGGCCGCGTGGAGCTCTCCGAGGGGGATCGGGTCGTCGCCCGCTGGCTGTTCACGCCCGCGAAGGCCGACGCGATCCATGCGCTCGAGGACGCGTTCGATGCCCGGGTGGCCGGCCCCGACGGGCTCTCCCAGCCCGAGGGTGTGCGCAAGCCTGCAGCCGTCGCCGACGATGGCGGCCCCGAGTCCGACGAGAAGCCCGCTCCGGCGGGTCGCGGGCTCGGCGATGACGGCGGCGGGCCGGCGTCGTGGCGGGCGCTCTTTCGCCTGATCACCTTCGCACGGCCGCATGCCGGCATGGCGATCCTCGGCGGCCTGCTCTCGCTCGCCAGCACGACGGCGGCCCTCGTGCCCCCGTACCTCACGATGCCGCTGGTGGACAAGGTCCTGATACCGAGGCAGAACGGGCAGGACGTCCCCTTCGCGATCGTCTGGTGGTATCTCGGCGGCCTGCTCGCCGCCGCGCTCGCGGCGTGGCTGCTCTCCTGGGCGCAGACGTGGGTGCTCGCCTGGGTGAGCGAGCGGATCGCCGCGGGGCTGCGAACGCGGACCTACGCCCACATGCAGACGCTGTCGCTCGACTTCTTCCAGGGCAAGCGGACCGGGGATCTCATGTCGCGGGTGGGAAGCGACACCGACAAGATCAACGTCTTCCTCTCGGTGAACCTGATCGAGTTCGCCTCCAACGTGATGCTCCTGGCGCTCACGGCGGCGGTGCTCGTCTGGCTCAATCCGCTGCTCGCGCTGCTGACGCTCGTTCCGTTCCCGTTCGTGGTCTGGCTGATCTACGCAGTCCGCGAACGGCTCCGCCGCGGGTTCGCCCGTGCGGCCGTGGCCTGGAGCGACATGACGAGCGTGCTGGCCGACACGATTCCCGGCATCCGGGTTGTCAAGGCGTTCGCCCAGGAGCGCCGCGAGGTGGACCGGTTCGTCGACGCCAACGACCGGGTGCTCGATGCCAACGACCGCGTCAACGTGGTCTGGTCGTTCACCGGCCCGATGGTCAGCCTGATCAGCGAGGTCGGGCTGCTCGTGGTCTGGGCCTGCGGCGCGTGGCTGGTGTTCAGCGGCGGCGTGACGGTCGGCGGACTGACGGCGTTCCTCGCCTACATCGCCCGGTTCTACGGCCGCGTCGAGTCGATGATCCGGATGGTGCCCGCCACGCAACGGGCCGCGGCGAGCGCCCAGCGGATCTTCGAGATCCTCGACTGCAAGCCGACCGTCGCCGAACCGCCCCGGCCGGTGAAGCTCGGCCGCGTCGCGGGGCGGATCGAGATCTCCGGGGTCCATTTCCGCTACGGCGCCCGCGAGGTGCTCCACGGCGTCGACCTCGTGATCGAGCCGGGGGAGATGATCGGCCTGGTGGGCACCAGCGGCTCCGGCAAGTCCACCCTCGCCAACCTCGTCTGCCGCTTCTACGACCCATCGAGCGGCTCGATCCGCATCGACGGTGTCGATCTCCGCGACGTCGACATTGCCGACTACCATCGCAACCTCGGCTGCGTGCTCCAGGAGCCGTTCCTGTTCTTCGGCACGATCGCCGACAACATCGCCTACGGCCGGCCGGATGCCTCCCGCGACAAGATCGTGGAGGCGGCCCGGGCCGCCGGCGCCCACGACTTCATCCTCTCGCAGCCCCTGGCCTACGACTCCCGCGTCGGCGAGCGGGGCGGCGGCCTCTCCGGCGGCGAGCGGCAGCGGCTCTCGATCGCGCGGGCGCTGCTGGTGGACCCGCGGATCCTGGTCCTCGACGAGGCCACCTCGAGCGTCGATGCCGAGACCGAGGCGATCATCCAGGCGGCGATCGACCGACTGGTAACGGGCCGGACCACGATCGCGATCGCCCACCGCCTCTCGACGCTCCGCCGCGCGAGCCGGCTCGTCGTGCTCGACGCCGGGCGGATCGTGGAGGTCGGCACCCACGAGGAACTGCTCGCCGCCGACGGCATGTATGCCCGGCTCTATCACGCCCAGATGAAGGCGGCCGAGGAAGCCGCAGCCACGGCCTGACCACCCACTCCATGCACGCATCCGACACCACCACCCGCACCGGCGTCTCCCCCGAAGGCTGGCGGCTCGAGCGGCACGATCACGGCCGGCTCGATCTCGTCGACGCCCAAGGCACCCGACACCACGACGTGGACGTGCTCCGGGCGTTCCCGGTGACGGCGGCCGCGGGACCGGTGGCGATCATCGCCGCCGCTGGCGGCGAACTGGCATGGATCGAGTCGCTCGCCGATCAGCCGGCGGGGCTCCGCACGCTCCTCGAGCGGGAACTGGCGCAGCGGGAGTTCCTCCCCGTGATCGAGCGGATCGAGGCGGTCTCCGACACGGAGCCGTCGGAGTGGACGGTGGTCACCGACCGCGGCCGCCACCGCTTCAAAGTGGCCCATGCCGACGACGTCGCCCGACAGACGGACGGCGGGGTGTTCATCACCGACACGGTCGGCATGCGGTATCGGATCCCGCGGGAAGCGGCGCTCGACGCCACCAGCCGCCGGCTGCTCGACAAACTCTCGTAGCTCGCCCGCCAGTCGGGGCAGCCCGCGGCCGAATGTGGCCGCAGGTTTTCAACCTGCGGAATCTGGCCTGGTGCTCCGCCCCACTCAGGGTGCCGATGCCCGTCGCCCAGGGGCCCGATGCCGGAAGATGGGCCGGTTGCACCGTCCATGAGGGACGGGAGGGCATTTTTTCGAGGAAAAACGCTGATTTTTCCTCAACAACCTGCTTGTGGCCTGCGTACAGCGGATTAGTCTCGAAGGGTCCTTCCTGAGGAGAGAACCCATGTCCGCGTCCGGTGCCCGCTCGCCCCGTTCGACCCTTCGCCGCCGCCTGCAGGCGGTCGCCTGTGCCGGCCTCGTGCTCGCACCGCAGGCGCCCGCGATGCGATTCGCCACCGCCCAGTGCGGCTGCGGAGCCGCCCCCGCCGCGGCTCCCGTCGCGGTGCCCACCCAGACCTATCGGCTCGACTACCAGACCGTCTACGACGAGCGGCAGGTCACCGCCGAGCGGGTCAGCTACGAGACCGTCTACGACACCAGGACCTACACGGTGCAGAAGCCGGTCTGGGAAACGCAGACGCAGGAGCGCCGCACCACCGTGCAGAAGCCCGTCTGGGAGACGCAGACCCGCGAGGAGCGGACCACGGTGATGAAGCCGGTCTACGAGACCGTGGTCGAGGACCGCAGCTACGACGTCACCCGCGACGTGGTCGAGACGGCCACCCGCGACGAGCAGTACACCGTGATGAAGCCGGTCTACGAGACCGTGATGCAGCAGCAGGTGCAGGTCGTCCGCAAGCCGGTCTATGAGACGAGCGAGCGCGAGCAGGCCTACACCGTCACCGAACCGGTCACGCAGATGCGGACGGCGTACTCGGTCGGCAGCCAGGCGATCGACACGGTCACGCCCGTGGCCACGCCGGGCGCGACCGGCCTCGGCTGGGCGCCGGGCGGCTGGGTGATCGATCCCGCGACGGGCCTCGCGGTCTGGCAGCGGGGCGGCTACCAGTGGGTGATGACGCCGGGCACGGTGGTCAACCAGGTGAACCGCGTCTACCAGCCGACCTACACGCCGGTGCAGGTGCCGGAGACGACCTACGTCAACCGCGTCGTCACGCAGAAGGTGCCGGTCCAGACCGTCCGCTACGTCGACGAGCAGGTGGTCACCCAGGTGCCGGTCCAGACCATGAAGATGGTGGCCGAGACCGCGGTCCGACAGGTGCCGGTCCAGACCGTCCGCAAGGTGGTCGAGCGGGTAGACAACAGGGTGCCGGTGCAGGTCATGAAGATGGTGCCCGAGGAGCAGGTTCGCCAGGTGGCGTTCCAGGTCTGCAAGATGGTGACCGAAGAGAAGGTGGAACCGGTGCAGGTGCAGGTGATGAAGGTGGTCACCGAGCAGCGGTCGATGCAGGTGCCGCGGGTGGTCGAGAAGAAGACGCCCTACACCTACACGGTGCGGATGCCGCGGACGGTGGTCACGAAGGTGCCGCTCGATCCGTGCGGCAATCCCCTTTCCGCGGCCCCGGCCGTCGCTCCGGCACCGCTGGCCCCTGCCCTGCCGGCGGCGGCGACCTACGAGCAGGTGCCGGCCCCGGCAGCCTCGGCGGCGCGGCCCGAGACCCCCGCGACCGGCGGTCCCCTGAAGACCTTCAGCGACAAGCCCGCCACGGCGGTCGCCCCTGCCTCCGAGGGCTGGACGGCCTCGCCGCTGCGGCACATCGATCCGACGAAGTCGGCCACTGCCGAACTGCGGACGGTGGAGAAGCCGCTGGCATCGACCGCGGAGTCGACTTCGGCAGCGGCCTCGGCCACTGCCGCCCCCACGGTGAACGTGCCGACCGAGCCGACGCCGACCGTCGCCCCGGCCGGCCCGGCCGTGGAGCCCGCCCCACCGGCGCACGACCTCCGCGACGTGCCCGCCGCCAAGGCGACTGGCGCCGGCTTCCTGAAGCCGATTCGCACGCCCGATCACACGACCTGAGTCGCGGACTCTCAGACTCAGTCCGCAGCGGCCCGGCCGTCGCTCGGGCGACGACGCCGGCCGCGGGTGGGAAATCCGCGCCGGGCGATCCCCGCCACGGCTATCCTTGAAGTCACGAACACCGTCGCGCATCGTGCCCCTCGTCGTTCGTGTCGCCTGACTTCTCGGAGACACCCCATGAGCGGAACGATGGCCTCGGCGGCCGTGACGAAGGAACTGGCCGACATCGCCCTGTCGATGCAGGCGGCCCGGACGGGCCACTCACCCAAGGCCGTGACGGTGGTCGCCAGCGACGAGACCGTGGTCGTGACGCTTCACGAGGCGCTCACGCCGTCCGAGAAGATCCTCGCCCGCACCGAGTCGGGCGCGGCGAAGGTGGAGGACTACCACCGGGCCCTGTTCGCGGTGTCGTGCGACGAGCTCCGCCGCGAGATCCAGCGGCTCACGGGCCGCAAGGTCCGCGAGGCGGCCGTCGTGATCGAGCCGGCCACCGGGGCGATCGTCCACGCCTTCACGAGCGGCACGCTGGTGCAGATCTTCCAGCTCGAGCCTTCCGGTCTGGGCACCCACGTCTCGGCCGGCATGATCCCCGACGGGCCGGAGGCGGGCTGACGACCGCGGGCCCGCTCCGCCCCGGGCGATCAGTCGAGCCAGGCATGCCGCACGAGCCAGCGCTTGACCGCGTAGGCGGTGGCCGCGTAGCCCGCGACGATCACGATCACGAAGGGCCAGTATCCCGGCGGTAGGGCCGCGAACCCGAGCAGTCGGCCGAGCGGCGACCCCGGCAGCCAGACCCCGATGGCCATCACCATCGCAGTCGTCGCCGTGAGGGCGAGGCTCGCGTGGCTCCGCAGGAACGGGATCCGGTCGGTGCGGATCACGTGGATGATGAACGTCTGGGTGAGCAGCGACTCCACGAACCAGCCCGACTGGAAGACCGCGGCCCGGGAGGCGTCGCCGCAGCCGAAGAGGTGCATCAGCGCCGCGAAGGTGAGAAAGTCGAACAGCGAGCTGCAGGGACCGAGCAGGAGGATGAACCGCGTCACCTGCTTGAGCGACCAGGGACGCGGCCGGGCCACCAGCTCGGGATCGACCTCGTCGGTGGGGATCGGCACCTGCGAGCAGTCGTAGAGCAGATTGTTGGCCAGGATCTGCAGGGGCGTCATCGGCAGGAACGGCACGAACACGCTCGCCGCCAGCACGCTGAGCATATTGCCGAAGTTGGAGCTGGCTCCCATGCGGATGTACTTGAGCACGTTGACGAACACCTTGCGTCCCTCGACGACCCCGGCGCCGAGGACGCGGAGATCCTTGTCGAGGAGGATGCAGTCGGCGCTCTCCCTCGCGATATCGACCGCCGAGTCCACCGAGATGCCGACATCGGCCTCGCGGAGCGCCGGGGCGTCGTTGGCGCCGTCGCCGAGGAAGCCGACCACGTGGCCGGCCCGCCGGAGCACCCTCACGACCCGCTGCTTCTGCCCCGGCGACAGCCGGGCGCAGAGGTTCACCCCGCGGAGTGCCGCGGCGAGGGCCGCGTCGTCGAGCGCTTCGATCTCGTGCCCCACCAGCACGCTCCGCACGTCGAGCCCCACGGCGGCACAGATCGTGCGGCTCACCAGATCGCTGTCGCCGGTGAGCACCATCACCGCCACGCCCCGGGCCTGGAGCTCCACGATCGCATCGGCGGCGGAATCCTTGGGGGGGTCGAGGAAGGCGACGTAGCCGCGGAGGACGAGGTCCTGCTCGTCGGCGTGTGAGTAGGAGTCGCGCGGCGGCACGTCGCGGGTGGCGACCGCGAGCACGCGGAAGCCCTCGGCCCCGAGCCGGGAGCACTCCTCGACGAGGGCCGCGGGCAGCCCGCCCGAGACCGGATGCACGAGGCCGTCGACCTCGTAGGCCGTGCAGCGGGTGAACACCTCGTCGGGGGCTCCCTTGCAGATCAGCCGCCGGCCGCCCTCCGGGCAGGAGACCACCACCGACATCATCCGCCGCGAGAAATCGAACGGGATCTCGTCGAGCTTCGCGTAGCCCTCGTGCGGCACCCGCTCCCGCAGCCGTTCGTGGTCGAGGATCGCGCGATCGAGGAGGTTCCGCAGGCCCGTCTGGAAATGGCTGTTGAGCCAGGCCAGTTCGAGCACCTGTCGGTCCTCGCGGAGCCTGACGTCGCAGTGCCGTTCGAGCAGGATCCGGTCGAGCGTCAGCGTGCCCGTCTTGTCGGTGCAGAGCACGTCCATGCCGCCGAGGTTCTGGATGGAGTCGATGTGCTTCACGATCACCCGCTTCTCCGCCATGCTCACGGCGCCCCGCGACAGGCAGACCGCCACGATCATCGGCAGCATCTCCGGCGTCAGCCCGACGGCGACCGCCAGGGCGAAGAAGAAGGCGTTCCACCAGTCCCCTTTCGTGAGCCCGTTGAGGACGAACACCAGCGGCACCATCACCGCCACCACCGTCACCATGAACCAGGTGAACCGCGCCATGCCCACGTCGAAGGCGGTCGGCTGCTCGGGAAGATCCAGCGTCTTCGAGACGCCGCCGAGGAGCGTGCTGCGGCCGGTCTCGACGACGACCGCCTCGGCCGTGCCGCTCTCCACGCTCGTCCCCATGAAGCACACGGAGCGAAGCTCGAGCGGCTCCCCCCCCTCACCGCCGTCCGGGGCGGCGAACTTCTCGACCGGAAACGACTCCCCGGTGAGCATGGCCTGGGTCACGAACAGATCCTTGCACGACAGCACCCGCACGTCGGCCGGAACCATGTCGCCCGCCGCGAGCCGGACGATGTCGCCGGGCACGAGGTCGCGGATCGGTAGCTCCGCGGCCACGCCGTCGCGGACCACCGTGGCATGCACGACGATCATGCTTCGCAGCGCGGCGGCGGAGGCATGGGCCCGCGACTCCTGCACGAAGCGGATCCCCACGCCGATCGCCATCATCACGAGCATCATCGACCCTGGCACCGGGTCGCCGGCGAGGAACGATGCCGCCGCCAGGGTCGCGAGGAGCACCACCAGCGGGTTGGCGACGGCCCGCCGGAGCACCGCGAGGCGGGGGTCGCCCGCCTGCTCGCCGAGCTGGTTCGGGCCCGACGTGGCGAGCCGCCTGGCCGCCTCCGTCGCCGTCAGGCCGGCCGGGGTGGTGCCCAGCCGCTCGAGGACGGCCGCCGCCTCCTCGCGCCCCGCAAGCAGGAGCGAGGCAAAAACCGGCGGCTGCACCACGGGGGGCGAACGAGGCATGACAGACACCACGAGGACAGGCGGCCGACTGCGGACGCCCCCGCCATGCTACGTCGCCAGCACACACCTGGAAGCATCCGCGGCCCCGCCCGCAGGGCTGCTCGGCCTCAGAAGGAAAGCCGGTCGACCCGCCACTGCCCCTGATCCTTGGCCAGCAGCAGCCGCACCGGCTTCCCGGTCTTTCCAGACGTAAACACGAATTCGAGCCGTTCGCTCTGGTTCACGTGGACCGGCTGGGCGGAACTGAACGTCATGGGCTCGCGCACCCAGGGGCTGCGCTTGACGCGGGCGACGAACTTCGACCGTCCTTCCGCGCTCTTGAACTCGGGTGTGGTCGCGTCCCAGACCGCAGCCGGTGCGTCCTGCCGGAGGTGGCCGAGAAACTCCTCCGCCACGAGCCGACCCTCGTCGATGCCGGGGTTCAGCGCAGGCCGCCGGTTGCCGGCGAACAGCGCGATGCCTCCGATCAGCACTGCCGCGACCGCGACCACAGCCGCCGCCACGATGCTCTTGGACATGCTCAGCAGCTCCTCGACTCGGCTCCCGGGCCGCGCTCCATCAGGGGAGCGTGGCGCTCTCGCTCCCGGCCCTCGTGCCGGCGGCACGCCACACGGAGAGTTCCACGTCGTCGCTCACCGACCGCACCGACCCGTCCATCATCGCGGTGACCACGAGTCCGGGGTGGTAGCTCCGAGCCGTGACGGCCGCGTAGGTCGGAGCCGTGGTCGATTCTCCGTCCCTCGAACTCTGCAGGTCGATGCTGTAACTCACTCCCCCGCTGGTGTACGCGACGTTGGCATTGGGGGTGCACGTCGTCGTGAAGCCGGTCTCGTGGGTGTCTCCCTCGACCCACTCGGTGTGGCCGTTGGAGTCGAAGGTGCCGCCGTAGTATGCCGCGAGGTCACCGGGCGAGGCGGGCGGTGCGGCGCCCAGCGTCGCGGGCTTGCTCGAGTCCCAGAGGCAGGGCTGATACGCCTTGCACTCCGCGATCGCCAGCGTCTTGCTCAAACCGTCGGACATGTCGGCACCCCGAAAGCGGCGATTCGGGGCGAACGCGCCATCACCGACGGTGTCGGTCTTGGGATCGTAGGTGAACCATGTCCCTTCGTTGAAGCAGTAGTTCAACGGGTAATGGACGATGGTGGGGGTCTGCCGCTGCCGGTCGTTCAGCTCCGCGGGGCACATGTACTGCGGGATTCGCAGCTGGGCCACTTCGGGGTGCGCCGTGAACGGCACCTGCGCCTTGAAGTCAATCAGGTTCGCCGCCGCCGTCTGCTCGAGATACGGCAGCAGCCGAGCCTGGGCCGAAAAGGGGTCGAAGGTCGACGTCCGCGGGAGTTCGCAGAACGGTGGAAAGGTCTTGGCGGCCGATTCGTAACTGTGCAGCGCGAGGCCGACCTGCCGGACGTTGTTCGAGCACTGCGATCGTCGGGCCGACTCCCGGGCCGCCTGCACCGCCGGCAGCAGCAGGCCGATGAGGGTGGCGATGATCGCGATCACCACGAGGAGTTCGACCAGGGTAAAACCGCGATGGTGATGACGCATGAGGCACCGGGAGAAAAAAGGGGTTCGGTCGCACGCACCGTTGCCATGATTGTATCGGCGACCATCGCGAGGCACGACGTTAAAACCCGACACGGCGTGCCTTGCTGATCGAAGATGAAACCATCATGAAAACCGAGGCCCACCGACGGCCGGATTCTGCGCGGCCTCGCGCGCGGGCTCATTTGGCCTTGATCGTGCCATCAGCGGTGACCAGAACTTCGATCTCCCGCCGCTGGTCGTTCACGAGCAGTGCCTCGTAGGTCACGACCGGTGCTTTGCCCGCCTTCATCCGGGAGACCTCCTCGATGGATCGGTAGCTGGCGTTCGGGAAGGTCGCGGCGAGAGCGTCCGCCGCGGCCCGGGGCACGGCTTCGAACGCGATGTCCCTGGCGACGCGGGTCACCTGCCCGTCGCCCGTCACCGTGAGATCGGCCCTGCGGCGGTCCTGCACGAGCGATACCGAATACTCGGCCTTGCCGCCACGCGTGCGCTGTTTCGACTGGATCACCTGACTGCCGGGAAATCGCTCCTGAATCGCCTGGCGAACCGGTCTGGGAAGACTCCGATCGCCGGGCCAGAGCGCGAAGGCCAAGGCGGCGACGAGAAGGCCGGCGGTGCACGCGACGGTCAGCCGCATCGGGGTCATCGATTCGCGTCCCATGCGTCAATACTCCCCTTCCAGCGGCTGGCCATCGCGGATCGACTGCAGCAGGACCCAGGCCCGCTGCGAGATCGAATCGCCGATGAACTGCACGTGTCCGTCCACGAAGCAGGCGTTGACTCCGCCGCTGTGCCGGCTCCGGGCGTGCCCAGTCAGGCTGTGGGCGTTGGCCTTGTTGTCGCACCCCATGCCGTCTCGTGAGCCGATGCCCGGGTACCAGAAGTCGGCGCAGCCCTCGATCTCATCCGCAAGCTCTCCCCGGTTGTTCGGCGTCGGATTCGTGTTCTGGCCGGCGGAGACGATGCTGGCTCCCGCCATCCCCAGAGCCCACGTGCCCCGTCGGTCGGCGGCCGACACGCCGCTGCGGACCTCGTGGACGAGGAAGGTCTTGGCGGTCCCGTCGGCAATCTCCGCCAGTCGGCAGCCGTAGTTCACGCCGGTCGGCGGACGCTTGTCCATGCCCGGAAACGGTCCCTCGTCGATGGCCGGATCGCCACCGACGTGGTGGTCCATGTCGGCAGTTCCGCCATTGACGGCATAGTTGCCCCGCGCCCAGCCCGGCTCCGCGGGCCGCCCCTGCGAATCGGTGAACGGCGTGCTGCCGCCGACGTCGGCCGGGCACTGAAACGACTCCACGGGTGTGCCGCGGACGGCCCGCCACGAAAGATCGTAGGTTCCCAGGTCATCGAGATTCTTCGTTCCCGGGTAGCGCGCCGGATTGGCCACACGGTGGAGGGCCTCCTGCTCGATGAACGGCAGCAGGAAGACCGCCCAGTTGGGCCCGAAAGGATGGAACGCCCCGCCGACCAAGAGCTCCGTGTCGGTGCCGGCATAGGGCATGACGACGGCCGGCGGCACCTTTCGTTCGGCATCCACGTGCTGGATCATCGCCAGCCCGATCTGCTTGAGGTTGTTGGAGCACTGGGTCCGCCGCGCCGAGTCCCGGACGGACTGCACCGCCGGGAGGAGCAGACCGATGAGGGTGGCGATGATCGCGATCACCGCGAGGAGCTCCACCAGGGTGAATCCGCGATCGTGGTGACGCATGGAATCCGCGTGAGCGTGAAGAACTTTCGGAACCCGCAGCCTCGGGAACCATCGTCTCATGAGACACCGTTATGCCCGGCGACAAGAGAAACCCGCCGCCACCTGAGGCCATCATCTCACATGATGCTGATCAAACATGAAATCACGATGAAAGGCGAAAGGTGATGCGCTGCCGACGTGTGGTTTGACGTCTTCTTTTGCCCGCGAGGGTTGCTCCAGTATCTGCCGCAGCCTGCTCATTCGAAACCCACGATTCTCGGCTCTCCTCGCAGCTCAGCAGGGCCTGCCCAGACTTCAAGCACGATCGTAAAACAATGCCCGAATCTCGCGACAACGCACGTTGATCTGTTCATTTCGGCCGATGATCAGCGTCGTGCTACCAGCGGGCCTCGACGGCCAAGCCGCCGAGATCAGCGGTCGGTAGCGGGACCACTCGTACCGTGACGCCGTCGAAAGCCATCTCGGTCCGCGAGACAGCGATCGAACTGGCCCACGCCAGATACCAGCCCAGGAAGACCTGCGACGGATAGTGTGCGTTGTCGGTCATGCGGGAGAATCCGGTGAACGTCGAGCAGACGTAGAGCGTACCTTTGAGCAAAGGGCTTTCGACCATCTCGGCGGCCGCGAGGAAGGGAATGGCCCCGATGAAGGCGTGGCCGCTGACCCCGTTGTTGTCATTGAAAAAGTGCCATTGGCTGCCATTCCCATCCGAAGGCCGCGAGGCTCCGGTTGCAAGTTGGAGTACGTACAGGGGCGGGGCCCCGACGACGAACATCCGTAGTGATCGCGAGCCCCACTCTCCCACCACGTCGCCGACGACATTGCCGTCGAAGACAAGTCCAGTGACGGCAGCGACACCGAAGATTGGCAACGCGTCCCTGCCCTCACCAATCGGCTTGCAACCGCTGAAGAACGTCCCCAAGCCCGTCGGTGCGACACCGGTCTGCCAAGCGTTTTGCATGGTGGTGTCGAAGCCGGTGTTGGCCATCAGGGCCCCGGCCCCAAAGGCAGCCGTCACGCACACGAGGCTGTCGCAGGAATAGAAGTTTCGGTAGTCGCTGCCCACCTTACGAAATGCCCGGGTGATCGCTGGGTGCTTCGGCACGGCGAAGGGCGCCCACGTATTCGGGTAGGCGGGCGGCATGGTCTGAACTCCCTGCGGACCAAGCGGCGATGATTCGGCGGAGGCCGGCGGCACGACGGGCGGCAGAAGTTCGAGCGTTGCAGCGGAAGGTGCTTCGCCGGCCGCGTCAGGCGCCCACATCATCTGCACCTGGCGGATATCCGTCGCGAATGGCCGTACGAGCGGCGAGGCATCGGTGATCGACGGCAACGGCAATGGCGGACCGACAGCGGTCTCTGTCGCCGTGTCGAGCCAGGCGCCTCCGGTATCCGGCACGAAATGGATGATCGAACGATGCTGGATGCTGGCCATGCGATCCGATTCCTTGGATGACCAGTCCGTCTCGATCAGCCCCTCAATCGAAGGCGTCGGAGCGAGCACGGGGCTTCGCAGCCGAGTGACGGGCGAATCTGCGGCAACCCTCGTCACCGTGTGTCGCCAGAGCGCCATGGTGTCGTTGCCCTGCAAAAACGTGCGTCGAGTCGTCACCGTATGACCGCCGGCGGGCCCTGCGGGCAGACCGAGAGGCGCGACGTCACCCGCGAACGCACCCCCTGCCGCAACGACCAAGAGCATGGCCACAAGGAGCTGCTGTCGGCCCGCGCAGGGAGGTGGATGGCGGATGACCATCAGTACCTCCCCTCAAAGCCGGCAAACGCACCGTGGATGAGCGTGCTGCCCGCGGAGTCAATCTTTGTCAGCGAGCCCGGCGAACTGATGACCGTGGGCCAAGACTGATCGGATTGAGCGACGTTTCCGACTCCTACGACGCGGTAGCCGCCAAACAGGCTCCAGTGCGGCGTGATGTCCCAGGCGACGGCCGCATCGATGGAGCCGAGATATGACACCGTCCCTGCCGTGGAGTGGACGTGCACAGGATCGCCCCCGACGAAAGCCGCTGACGTCCCATTGCCGGCGACCATCGTGGACGTGTTGGTGATCGAGTTGCCCGCGAGCATGAACTTCTTGACCACCGAGACTCGAACGTTCGGCAGGAAGTTCCAGTCGAACTTGCCGCCGATCTGGCCACCATAGAGGTTGTTGTTCGTGGCCACTTTGAGGGCGAGCTGATCCGCGCCGCCATTGACGCCAAATGTCGAACCCGGCGGGACGCTGCCCGCGAGGCTCGTCATCGTGAGGACATCCTGCAGCTCGAAGAACCGGAATCCCATCAGCCACATCAGCGTGACGGCCCGATCATTGGCTGTGCGGAACTCCGGACGGCCCCACGGGGCCACGACCCAATTGATCTCGATGTCGTTGACCAGGTCGCTTCTGGCGACCTGCTGGGACCGAGCGTTGGCGAGAAACGACAGCGCAGGCTGACCGCCGACGGTCACGCCCGGGGCCTGTGGGACCGCATCAAGACCGTTGTTGGGGTCCGTCACCGTCGCCGTGGATCCCAAGTTGTAGAAACCCCAATAGATCAGCTCCACAGCGTGATGCTGCCGCGGGCCAAACCATCGGCCGAGCCTCAGGTCAACGCCGCCGGGCCATGTCGCCGAAGCATCTGAGGTGGAAAGCACGCTCCCCACCCCAGGCAGGATCGATGTGGTCGCGCCGGGCGGCAGTGTCCGGGTCATGATCAATCCGCTGGCGCCGGCGAACCACCGCGGTGGCTCGAACAGCCGTTCCATTCCCATCACATCGACGGGCATCTCCGTGGGCACCGCCCCCTGCGGTACGTCTGCCCATCCGGAAACAGCTTCGTTCAACTGTTGCTCGCCCGACGCTGCCAGGCCCGGCAGCGTGATGAGCGAAGACGGGGCTGCGGGTGGTTGGGCAAGGCCCGCCGTCGCCTGAAAGGCGGCGACGAATACGGTCGCGACAATCCACATCCATGATCGAAACACGATCGATGGCTTTCGGGATGGAGATGCGGGGCTCGACCGCGGGGAGGGTCGAGCCTTCGGCCACTCCCGTCAACCCCAACTCAGACGATCACGAAGCGATTCAACCCGGTTTTAACCCGAGTTCGGCACGATCTCCGAACGCCGATCCGCCGCTGGAACCGTCATGGTCGCCGTGAAGATTCCGTCGTCGATGGATACGCTGAGCGACCCGTCCATGGTTTCGACGGCACGCTTGACAAGAGCCAATCCGATGCCGAAGTGCCGGCCTTGGCTGGTGCGTGCGAGATCGCCCCTCCACAGGCGGGCCGTGACGAGGGCCGCATGTTCCGGCGACAGCTTGCATCCCCCGTTGGTCACGACCAGGGCGGTTGACCCGGCGCCGCCGGGAGGGGCCGAAATCCTCACTGTCACGTCCCCCGCGCCGTGCGCGATCGCGTTGTCGAAGAGATTCCCCACGGCCATCTGGAGAAGCGCACGATCGCCGAGCACGCTGCACCCGGTGTCGCCCTGGACGATCAATCCCGCGGCGCGGTGGCGGCCGGACGACTCCAGGCCCTGCCAGGCATGTGCGACAACGTCATCGAGTGGGATCGCCCGTATGTCGGTATCGCAGAGTCCACGATCGGCTCTCGCCAGGAGCAAAAGTCGCTCGACGAGAACACTCATGTCCTTCACCACCTCGAGAGCCGTGCGGCCGGTGGCGGCGAGGGATGCGGCATCTCGCTTTCGTGAACCCGCGACTTCGAGCAGGGCCCGCAGCCCCGCCAAGGGAGTGCGGAGTTCGTGTGCGACATCGGCGGTGAACGACTGCTCGCGCGCGAGGGCCGCGGCCAAACGCTCCCTGAGTTCGTCGAGCCGATCGATGATGGGCTGGATCTCCGGTGGAGCCAGACCGATGGCGATGGGCTTCTCGAGGTCCTCTGCCCCCAGACGCGAGATCGTCGCCGCGAGGTCGCTCAGCGGCGTCAGCGCGTGATCGATGGCGGCCCTCGCCATCATGCCTCCGGCAACGAGCGTGGCAGTGGTCGCGAGCGCCACCAGCCATCCGCAGCGAGCCAGAAGCGCATCCGTCTGCATCGTCTCACGGGCAACGGAAAACAAGAGTTCGGGCGGCTGCCCGGGTTCCACCTCGGCACCCTCTTCGCCATCGTTCCCCTCCTCCGGTTCCGGGATGAAGTGGATCGTCACCCGGCGCGCCGGCGTACCGTTCGGAAGGCGCACGTGCGTCCAACGCGAGGCGGTGACGGGCTCCGGAGGCGGGGACAACGCCGAGTCCCCCAGCGACGGCGAAGCGACGATGGGTCGGCCCACGACGCTCTCCATGGTATGGATCTCATAAGCGTGTCCGCCCCCGGGGGACGCGTACTCGGGAAAATCCTCCGGCCTGATCTCGATCACCACGCCGGAAGGGGCGTATTCCACCAGGGCGGCGAGCGACCGCGCCTCAAGTTCGATGGCGGTGTCGAGCTGGGCGTAAAGCGACTCCCGCAGAAAGCCATAGATCAGCACCCCGACGCTGAGCAGCGAGACACTGAGCACGGTCAGCGTGCGCCGGACGAGTTGTCCGCGTAGCGATGCAGTCATTCCTCGGTCCGGAGAACATAGCCCTCGCCGCGTCGGGTGTGGATCAAGCGCGGGCGGCCATCACGCTCGACCTTTTTCCTCAGCAGTCGGATAAAGGCGTCGATCACGTTGCTCTCGAGTGGTTCGGTGTCACCGTAGAGGCTCTCTTGGATTTCTGCCCTCCCCACCACGCGGCCCGACTTTACCGCGAGCAACTCGAGCAGCGAAAACTCGCGTGGCGAGAGCATGAGTTCCTGGCCACCTCGCCAGGCAACTCGTTCGACGAGATCGACTTCCAGGTCGTCGACGCGGACCTTCGTACCAGACACCCCTCGCTTCCGTCGGACGAGCGCCCGAACGCGGGAAACCAATTCGCTCAGATCGAATGGTTTCACAAGGTAATCATCGGCCCCCTGATCCAGGCCGCGCACCCGGTCGTGAACCTGGTCTCGGGCCGTGACGAAGATGACACACGGCGAGGGCGCTAGTCGCCTCAGGGCGGCTAGTACGTCATAGCCACTGCGAGATGGAAGCATGATGTCGAGGACCACGACGTCGTAGTGGTGTTCATGGGCGAGAGCGACGGCTTCATCGCCGTCCGCCGACTCATCCACCACATAGCCCGCCTCCCGGAGAGCCTGCGCCACTGCCTGCCTGAGAACCCCGTAGTCCTCGGCGACGAGCAGTCTCATCGCGGGCGGCGAACGGAGCGAGCCGGATCTTCCGTCTCCTCCTCTTCTTCACTCTCTTCGCCTTCGTCGAGCCGCTTCGAGAGGAGTACGCCATCCTCCGAAACGATCACTTCGTAGTTGCGGCCGTCGAGCATCACATCGACTTCATAAGCCTGATTTCCGGCGAAGGCCTGTCGATCAACCTTGCCGATGGGGGCGTCGCCGACTTCCTTGCGGAACGCAGCCCGCACGGCCTGTGGGCACGCTTTCAGATCCATGACCACAGGCTCTGAATGCTGCTGTCCCGACCGAGCGTGCTCAGCATCCTCATCCTCATCCTCATCCTCATCCTCATCCTCATCCTCATCCTCATCCTCATCCTCATCCTCATCCTCATCCTCATCCTCATCCTCGTCGTGCCCAGCCTTCGCTGCATGCTCAACGTGCATCATCTTCAAGTGCGGCACTCCGTCGGCGTTGACTTGCACCCCGTAGGCCCGGCCTCCGATGAGGAGCTGGAGGGTATCAACGCCATGGCCGTGATCGGCTGGAGAGTGATCGTGGCCTGCGTGCTCACCCGTGCCATGGGCATGATGATCAGAGCCACCGCCGTGCCGGTGTGGCTCGTTGTGGGCCGCATGACATCGCGATGGCAGCGTCGTCAAAAAACACAGAATTGCTGCCGCGATCAGGCTGAACCGGAAGGCAACCATTGAAAACGTCTCCATTTTCGTGTGCGGGGACGCCTCGGTATGACGCGCCCTTACTCGGAACCCTACCTGAGCCGGATGAAACGGTCATGAAAGCCGGCTACCCGGCGTCAAGCACGCTGACCACCGCGACCCCGGACCGTTGTCCAGCGTAGGAATGAACGCGTCCGGCCGGTTCGTCGCTGGCACGCCCCCGTTTCTTGTCCCGCGGAACGAGGCGTGCTACAAGCATAGCGGGGTGGAGATTCATACAACTGGCTGTTCTTTTGGATACACGCGTGAGCTGGCATCCCCACCACCGCCAGTCGCCGGGGGCAGCGGCCGCCGTGCGAGCGGTCGTGCTCGGGTGTCTCTGCGCGGGAGTCGCCTTCGTGCCGGCGACCGCCCACGGCCAGACCGTCACCCTCTCGGGCAGCGCGGTCGGCTCCACCCCCTCGGTGCTGGGCTTCAACTCCGGCCACTTCATGCCCGGCTCCAACACGGCGTCGTGGTGGAAGTATGCCGGCGTCAACGGCGCCCGCATCTTCTCGAGCCCCAGCTATCTCACGCCCGGCACGAGCACCTACTTCCGCTCGGAATCGACCCTCTCGCTGAGCGCGACCACGCAGGCCCAGTTCGTCGCCCAGCGCGACGCCCTGCGGGCCAGCGGCACGGCCACCACCTACGTTCGCTGGGACAGGATCACGCCCCTGTTCACGACCGGCACCACCACCGGCAACAACAACATCCAGCTCAAGTCCGCGGAAGACGCGCTGACGTCGCTCGGCGTCAAGCCGTTGATCGTGATGACCCGCTCGCCCGCCAGCTACCCCTGGCCGGCCACCGCGGCGGCGAACACCGCCGCCGACTGGCAGGATCGCTGGCTCGCCTGGCAGCAGTGGTACGCGCAGGCCTTCGTGCACGCCCAGCACGAGAACGTCGAGAACTACCAGCTCTTCAACGAGCCCGACCTCTACACCAGCTCCAGTGCGACGCTGACCCAGGAACAGTGGATCGAGATGATGCGCTACGGGGCCAACGCGGTCGAATCGGCGATCGCAGACGTGAACCGGCTGTTCGGCAAGAGCCTGAAGGCCCACGTCTACGGGCCGGTGAGCAACGGCCCCGCGACGGCCGCGGGGGACTGGGGCAACACCCTGCTCCTCAACCGCACGAACCAGGTCATCAACGGACCGACAACCGGATACCAGCTGATCGACCGCTTCGACTACCACAACTACGGCAGCAGCCCGGCCACGTTCGGTACGAAGCTCGCCGGGGCGATCTCCGACGTCAATACGATCACCGGCGGACAGGGCGCCAGCTACCCCGTCACGATCAGCGAGTTCAACACCCGCACGAGCGCCGACTACGCGCCAAACGACCCGACGAACAATCCCAACAACTACACCCCCGACACGCTCGACATGTCGAGCCGGCTCGGACAGATCCTCGTCAACCTCGCCACCAACAAGCCCGACGAACTCTACCTCTTCAAGTTCAGCAACGCCGGCGGCGCCAACAACGGGGTCTATTGGCAGGCCGACAGCGGCTCGGTCAACAACGTCGGCGGGGCCTCGCGATCGGCGATGGCCTACCAGCTGTTCACGGAAGGCTTCACGGCCAACACGCTGCTCAAGGCTCCGACGTCGTCCGACTCGGCCCTCTCGATGACAGCGGCCTTCGATCCGACGGAGGGCAAGCGCTACGCCTACATCGCCAACGGCAGCGGGTCCGCGAACAAGTCGCTCTCGCTCGACCTCTCCACGTGGAACGTGGCGGCGGGTTCGACGGTCACGGTGAAGCAGGTCAGCGGCCTGCACCAGGGCGACATCAGCCAGACGCTCACGGTCCCCGCCAACCGCACGATCACGGTGAACGCCGATCCGTTCGGCGTTCTGCTCGTGACCGCCCCGACCGTGAGCGGCCTGGAGCGCCGACCGTTCACCGCCTCGGAAAACGCCTACGTTCAGGAGAGCGGCCTGACGACCAACTACAGCGGGTCGGCGGCGCTCCTCGTACGGAGCGGGAGCACGACGGCGACCCATCAGGCCGCGTATCTCAAGTTCCCGATCGGCCCCCTCGATCCGGCGCTCGTAGCCGATGCCACCCTGAGCATCACGGCCTTCGATCCGGCCGCAACCGACGCGGCCACGGCCGGGATCATCTGCCACGTCTACGGAATCACCAACTCGACCTGGCGGCAGGCGACGAGCGGCACGGCCACGGGCATCACCTGGACGACGGCGCCCAACATCAGCCAGTCGAGTCATCCGACCACGCGGACGACGATCAGCCAGAACTACGTCACGGGCCTCGGCTCCGCCGCCGATATCGTCGGCCAGTTCGCGGCCACGGGGACGGCCACGACGCTCTCGATCGACGTCAGCCGCTGGATCGCCGAGCGGGTGGCCGCGGGCGACACGAGCGTGAGCTTCATGATCACCCGCGACGTGCGGTTCGACGGCGATTTCGACAACGTGCATTCCCTGTCGATCACGAGCCGCGAAGGAGCCGGGGCGAGCACCGCGCTGGCCCCCACGCTCACGCTCTCCACCCGCACCGCCCCGATCACGATCGCCGTGGCCTCCGGCAGCCAGACCCAGCTCCAGACCGGCAACTCGCAGATCCGCGGCACGAGTCCGGTGACGAAGACGGGCGCCGGCACGGTGGTCTACGACGTGGCCAACGCCACGACCGGCTCCACCACGATCCAGGCCGGCACGCTGCGGGTCGCCCATGCCCAGGGCTTGGCAGCGAGCCCCACGATCGTCCAGGCCGGAGGCAGGCTGCTGGTCGACAGCGGGATCACGCTCAAGGCGCCCCGCGTGACGCTCGCGGGCGGGACCCTCTCCACGGCGGCGCTGGCGGTCAACGGCACGACCGGCATCGGCACGCTGACGATCTCCAGCGGGCTGATCACCGGGGCTCCGGCACTGAGCGTTGGGGGCGGTGGCCGCGTGGTGATGTCGGCCACGTCGGCCGAGTGGCTGGATCTCTCGAGGCTCACCGTCGATCAGGTGGCAGGCGGACGGCTCGACCTCGGCAAGGGCGGCATCACGATCGCCGCGGGGGGCATGACATCGAGCAGCCTGCTGGCCGACCTCGCGGCCGGCTTCACCGGCGGCACGTGGAGCGGCACCAGCGGCATCGTGTCGTCGGCCGTGGCCGCCGCCCAGGCCGCGGGGCAGCTGCGGACCATCGGCTGGGCCGACACGGGCGACGGCGCGCTCCAGGTGGCCTACGCCGCGCCGGGCGACACGAATCTCGACGGACTCCTCGACGTGCTCGACGCCGCCAACATCCTCGCCGGCGGGCTGTTCGACAGCGGCTCTCAGGCGATCTGGACGCAGGGGGATTTCAACTACGACGCGGTGCTCGACATCCTCGACGCGGCCGACTTCCTGAGCACGAGCCTGTTCGACCAAGGCCCTTACGAAGCGTCCGCGGCCGCTGCCGTGGTCGCTGTGCCGGAACCAGCGGCCTGGCCTCTGCTCGTGGTCGCTGCCGCGCTGGTGCGTGCCGCCGTCCGGCGGACGCGGCGGTGGTGTTGAAACGCCCCGCCGAGTCCGTATAAACTCCGAACTGGGTTGTATACACGCAGGTCGCTGCCGGTCTGGCGGTGGCGGCGGTCCGGGGACTCGGTCGTGGGAGGAACCATCATGCAGGCTTGTCGTGCGTCGCTGCGCCACTCGGGGAAGGCTCAGGGCATGGCCGAGGGCTGGCAGCGGTTCTCGGCCGCGCTTGGCGTGCTCTTCCGCGGCGCGCTCGCAGGCCTGATGCTCGCCTCGGGCGTTCCCCAGGCGCACGCCGCGACGCTGCTCACCTGGGACATCACCATCACCACCGGGACCACGAGCGGGTCGGCCGCGTCGGCGCTCGTCGTCGGCGTGACCGGGAGCGTGATGTCGTCGGGCACCGGTACGACCACCGGGAATGCAGGATCGGGCGGCTCGAACGGCAGCCCGAGCAACACCTGGAACCGCACCTACGGCAACGTCACCACGTCGGCGACCGCCGCGCTCGCCGCCGGCAACTTCATCGAGTGGACCACGACCGCCGCCCCCGGCTACACCGTGGCATTCAACGGCCTCACCGGCCTGAACCTCGCCAAGACGAGCACGGGCCCCGATCAGGCGGCCCTGTTCTACAGCACCGACGGTGGCCTCTCGTTCCTGCAGACCGGCTCCGCGGTCACCGTCACGGGCACGCTCGTGTCGGCAGCTCCGGCCTTCGGCTCGATGATGGCATCGTCGCCGATCGTGCTCGCGGGCGGTGGCAGCGGGGCGTCGATCCTCTGGCGGCTCGCGGCCTACGGCGGCGGGGCGAACCGGATGGGCATCGGCAAGGCCGCGACCGACGACTTCTCGATGCTCGGCACGGTGACGGGCGGCGTGGCCCGCAACCTCACCTGGGTGGGAACATCCGGCAACGGCATCTGGGACACCGATCCCGCGAACACGGCCTGGACCACCGGAAGCTCGGCG
>Ga0207954_1000067_pt1 | contig 30200 bp, 13 predicted proteins | sample CryBogmetaGMA0M_FD_184547 | JGI IMG/M metagenome (GOLD analysis project Ga0207954, IMG submission 184547) | Freshwater microbial communities from Crystal Bog, Wisconsin, USA - MA0M (SPAdes) | ecosystem: Environmental > Aquatic > Freshwater > Lake | place: Crystal Bog, Wisconsin, USA | collected... | reverse complement strand
GACCGTGTTGGTGCCGGAGAGGTTCACGATCGAAGGATTCGCGTTGTTCTTCGGGGCGAGCGTGATCGGATTGGCGATCGTCGTGCTCCCCACCAGTTCGAGCCGGTTCGTCGCCGTGGAGGGATTCGCCCCCGAACTCTGGATCTCGATCGTGGCGAGCCCGAGCCGATCGCTGCGATCGACGCGAAGGGCGCCGCTCCCGCTGGCGATCACGTACGACCGGGAGTTGGCGATCGAGCCGTTGCCGGCGAAGGCGAGGGTGCCGCCCGTCACCGTCGTCACGTCGCCGTAGCTGCTGCTCCCGGTGAGGGTCATGAGGCCGTCTCCTCCCTTCGAGAAGCCCAGCAGGCCGCCCCCCGAACCATCCTGGAGGCTGCCGGCGAACGTGTTGGCGGTGGTGTTGGTGACGATCAGCCAGCGGGTCGTGGCACTCCCGTTGGTGATCGTGCCGCTTCCGGCGAGGCCGCCCGCGGTGAAGTCATACTGACCGATTTCGAGCGTCCCGCCGGACACCGTCAGATCACCGGCCACCGCACTCCCGACAGCCCCGGCGAGCTGCCCGGGGTTGAGCGTCAGCGTGCCAGCCCCCGCCTTGGTGAACCCGTAGCCGCCGGCCGTCCCCGAGATTCCGCCGACCGTGAGCCGACCGGCCGATACGGTGACCGTGCGGGCCGAACCCGCGCCGCCAAGCGTCACGCGTCCGAGTCCCGCGGTCCCGGTGGCCCCCATCGCGAGGTCGTGCGATCCGTCGGCGACGCCCGCGAAGGTGAAGTCGCCGTTCCAGGCCTGGGTCGGCGCGTTCGTCAGGGTCACCGCCGCAGCGCTCGTGTTGCCCAGGGTTCCACCGGCGATCGTCACGCCGGCCCCGACCAGCGCCGACGCGTCGTTGACGTTCATCACGCCGCCGTTCAAGGCCAGGGCGAAGCTGCTCCCGGACGCAGCCGCGTTGAGGTTCGCGGTGCCCCCGGCCACCGTCACGGCCCCGGTGCCGAGCGCCGCGGCGGCGTTGGCGTTGAGCGTGCCCGCGTTGATCGTCGTGCCCCCGGCATAGGAGTTGGACGTCGTGATGGTGACGCTCCCCGTGCCGTTCTTCGTCACCGAACCCGTGGCGATCCCCGATCCGTCGGAGCTCGAGATCGAGTAGTTCAGCGCGGAGTTGGAGAACGTGACGAACGACGGCCGCACGTTCCCGCCCTGGATCGTGATCGCGGTGTTCGCCGGCACGACGGGGGTCGAGCCGACCACGACCACGTCACCGAACCCCACGCCGTCGCCGCCGAAGAACTGCGTCGCCACGTGGGCGTCCTTGAGCGCCCAGTTGACCGGCGAGGAACTGCCGCTTGCCCACACGTTGTTCACCGCCCCGGTCCAGAGGGGATAGTCGCCGCTGCCGCCGATCGACACCGCGATCGCGCTGCCGGTCGTCACCAGGCTGGCCGACTGCCGGGGCGTGAGCCCCGCGACGGTCCCCAGCGTGAAGTCGGAAAGTGAGCCGGTGAACGAGCCGAAGCTGATCAGCGGGTAGGTGGAGCCGACGGTCCAGAGCGACCGCGAGGCATTGAGCGTCACGTGCCCGGCCGAGCCGGTCGTGGTCAGCAGACCGGAGACCGCGAAACCGGCCGTGTCGGCGATCGACACCGAGGCCGTGCCGGCGCCGCTGAATGTGAGCGCGCCCATCGTCAGCGGCGTGGTGCCGCCGACGCCGTTCGCCACGAACGCCGACGCCGAGTTGGCCACGGCCACCGACGCCACCGCACCGACGCCGTCGAACGTCCCAGAGGTCACGGTGACGGCCGAGTTGGAGATCGCGCCCGTCACGAGCATGGCTCCGCCGCCCACGGTGGTCGGCCCCGTGTAGGTGCTCGAACCGGAGAGCGTGAGCGATCCGGCTCCGGCCTTCTGCACCGCACCACTGCCCGAGATCACGCCGGCATACGCCGACGCCGTCGAGCGGTTGAAGACGAGCGTGGCGTCGTTCTGGACGTTGCCCGTCGGCAGCGAACCCGTCGCGCCACCGTCGCCCACCCGGAGCACGCCTCCCGCCACGGTGGTCGTGCCCGTCGACGCGTTGTCGGCGGTCAGGGTCCAGGTGCCGGCGCCAACCTTCGTGATGCTGACCGTGCCGGCCGCGTTGCCGGCGTTGTTGGAAATCTGGCCGCTCACGACGCCGTCACCGGCCCCCTGGAGCACGAGGTTGCGATTCGACGTGGCCGTCGTAGAGACGGGCCCGGAGAGGGTCAGCAGACCCGCATCCGACTGGATCCGGGTGTTCGAACCACCGGCGACGATGGTGATCCCGCCCGAGAGCGTGTTCGAGCCGCTCGTGCTCTGGATGCCGACCGACTCGTTGTTCCGCTGGGCGTAGGTGATCGCCCCCGCGACGGTCGTGTTGCCCGAGACCTCCAGCCGCTGCTGAACGCCCGGCGCCGGACTGCCGGCCCCCGTGCTCTGGATGTCGATCGCCGCCGCCCCGAGACGGTCGCTGCGATCGACATTCAACACCCCGTCGCCGCTCGCCGCGAGGACGTAGCGGCTCGACGAGGCGATCGATCCATTCCCCGAGAACTGCAGCACCCCGCCCGCCACGGTGGTGACGTCGCCGTAGGTGTTCACGCCGGACAGGGTGAGCGTGCCCGCACCGGCCTTGCTCAGTCCCAGGAGCCCGCCACCGCCGCCGTTCTCGAGCACGCCCGCGAACGTGTTCGCCGCGGTGGTGGTGACGAGCAGCCAACGCGTGGTGGCGCTGTCATTGGCCACCGTCCCGCTCCCGGCGAGCCCTCCGGCCAGCAGGTCGTAGGCCCCGATGCTCAGGCGTCCGTTGGACACCGTGAGGGTGCCCGCGATCGAGCTGTTCGCCGCACCATTGATCGCCAGCGTGCCGGGCCCCGCCTTCGTCAGGCCCACCGAGGCCGCCGAGAGCTGGCCGGTCGTGAGCACACCGCCATCCACCGTGACCGTGCGGGCCGCTCCCGTCCCGCCGATCGTCACCAACCCCGATCCAAGCGACAGGTTGTGCGTGCCGTCGGCCGTGCCGGCGAAGCGGAAGTCGCCGTTCCAGGTCACGGGCGCCGACGTGGCCATGTTCACCGCGGCCCCACTCGTGTTGTCGAGCGTGCCCCCGGTGATGGCGAGCGTGCCGCTGCCGATGGCGCCGTCGGCGTTCACGTTGAGCCGGCCGCCCGCGAGCGTCGCCTGCCCACCGCCCAGCGCGCCCGATCCGACGGCGTTGAGCGTGCCACCGACGACCGTCACGGCTCCCGTGCCGAGGGCCGAAGCGGCGTTGGCATCGACGGTGCCGGCGTTGATCGTCGACCCCCCGGCGAACGAGTTCGACACGTTCACCGCCAGCCGGCCGCTGCCGTTCTTGACGAGCACCCCGGAGGCGATGCCAGATCCGTCGGCGGTCGTCAGCGTGTAGTCGACCGCGGTGTTGTTGAAGGTCATCGACGTCGGGCTCACGTTGCCGCCCGAGATCGTCACGGTGGTCGTGGCCGGCGGGGCGACGGTGCCGCTCACGTTGACCGTGTCGTTGAACTGGACCATGTCCGACGCCCAGAAGTCGGCCGGCTGGTGCGATGTGGCCAGCGCCCAGTTCGGACTGGCACCGGTCGTGCCGGTGACCCCGGTCGTCCAGACCCCGCCGTTCTTCCCGCTCCAGACCAAGGAATCACCGCTGACCGACAGGGCCAGGCTGCTGCCCGTGAGCACCAGCGTCGGGTTCGTCTGCCGGATCGAGAGGCCGGTCACCGTGCCGAGGGTGAATCCACTCAGCGAGCCCGAGAAGGAGCCGTATCGCACCAGGTCCTGGACTCCGTTCGACCAGAGCGCAGCCGAGGGATTGATCGTCACCGCCCCCGAAGCCGGCGTGTTGGCAAGCGCCCCCGTCACGACCACGGGAGCCACCGCCGCGGTGCCGGTGCCCACCGTGAGGTTCATCGTGGCGGCTCCGCCGAACGACAGCGCGGAGAGCGTCAGCTGGCCGGTGCTGCCGTTGCCGTTGGCCACCGTGTTGCCCGCCGCGTTGGCCACCGTCAGCGAGCCATACGTGCCGGTGCCATCGAACCCGCCGTTGGCGAGTGCGATCGGCGACGCCGCACCACCGGTCGCCACCAGCGTGCCGCCGGTGATCGACGTCGTTCCGGTGTAGGAGCTGCTCGCGGTCAGGAACAGCCGGCCCTCGCCGGTCTTCGTGAGCCCGCCGCTCGTGTTCGCCGCGATCGACACCGCGCCCGGCGTCGCCCCCGTGCCGCCGCCACCCGTCAGCGTCGCGACGGGCGCCGAGGTGTAGCCGGTGCCCGGATTCGTGATGGTGATCCCAGTCAGGTTGCCGCTCGCGTCGATTCTGGCGATCGCCGTGGCGCCCACGCCGCCGCCGCCGGCCAGCGTCACCACCGGCGGGCTCACGTAGCCGCTGCCGCCGGTTACGGGCACCGCCGTCACGCCGCTGCCGGTCGGGGCAAGGAGCGCCTGGCCGATCGTGACGTCCTGCCCGTTGGTGTTGACCGTGCCCCCTTCGCCATAGACGTAAGCCGCCGTCAGCCCGGTCATGAAGTTCGTGCCGCTGGCGATCCCCGCCCGCGCCTCGAGGGTGCCGCCGTGGAAGTTGAAGATCCCGGCGCCGCTGCCCCGCTGCACCACGTTGGTGCTGATCGTGCCACCGCCCGTTCCCACCCCGCCGAGGTTCACCACGCCCACCGCGGCGGCGTTGCTGGCCCCGAGCCGGAGGCCGATGTTGCCGGATGCACCGCCGAGGTTCACCGCACCGCTGCCCGACACGTTGAGGATGCCCGTGGCGTTTTCACCGACGTACAGCCCGGAGAAGGTGGGGTTGGTTGAGGTGAAACTGCCGCCCGAGACGTTCATGACGCCGAGCGAGTTGGCCGTCGAGCTCGGGGCCGTCGCCCCCAGGGTGCCGCCATACGCGCCGTTGGTCGAGACGTCGCCCCCGCGGATGGTGACGAGCCCCACACCATTGGTGCTGAAGCCGGCCACGAGGAAGCCGCCGATCGAGACGCTACCGCCATTCACCGTCAGGCCGCCGTACGCGGGCGTGCCGATCTGGCCGCCGGTGCCGAGCCGCAGGTCCTGCTGGGAGGTCGTGTTCACGTTCAGGGCTCCGGCATTCACCACGAGCGATCCGTTCGCCCCCGCGGCGGACCCGACCGTGGCCGCCGCGGCACCGGTGTTGACCGTGCCGCCGTTGATCTCCATCACAGCGTTGCCGGGGGCCGGCGCCACCTGGAGCGTGCCCGTGGCCGCCGCAGCGGCGGGGTTGATCGTGCCGGTCACCACGAGCTTGCCGCCCGGCATCACCGTGGTCGTGCTCGTGCCGGTCAGCGACCCGGCCACGGCCAGGGTGCCGGCGTTCACGCGCACGGCTCCCGTCAGCGTGTTGTCGGCGGCGAGCGTCACCGTGCCCGCACCGCTCTTGGTGAACGCATTCACCCCGTTGGCGAGGATCGGCGTGGCGATCGAGAGGCTGTCGCCCGCGAGATCGGAGCGGACCACGAGTTCCGCACCCGACGCCGCCTGGATGCCGGCCCCGCCGCTGATCGTCGAGGTGCCCGAACCGCCCGACTTGAGCACGCCATTCACCGTCAGCGTCTGGGCCGCACCGAGGGTGAGGCTCGGGCTGCCGGCAAGGTTCAGCGTCGCGAACGTGGCCGTGTTCTGGGCGGTGACGTTGCCGGTGAGCTGCACGTAGGTGCCGGTCACGGTCGCACCGCCCGCGGTGGTCACCGATCCGGCGTCGGTGCCGTAGGCGATCCCGCGGACGAACCCAGCGGCATCGTACGCGGCGTAGTTGCTGCCACCGAAGAAGATGCCCGGGTTGAGCAGGTTGCCGCTGCCAGTCGTGAGCACCAGCTTGTTCGTGGTGCCGTTGGCTCCGCCCGAGGCCACGAAGTTGCCGGTCGAACCGGCGGTCCGTGCGGCCAGCCCCGCCATCGTGATCCCGCTCGTGCCACTCGTGCCGTAGACCGACGAAATCGTGTTGTCGCCACCGGCGAACGTCACCGTGCCGGCCGCCAGCGTGCTCCCGGTCGATTTCCCGAGATACTGGATCGTGGCGCCGGAGCCGGGGTAGTTGCCGATGCCACCGCCCGCGGCGCCCGAGAAGGTGATCCCGCCGCCGCCGAACGTGCCGAAGCTGCCCGTCTCCCCGTCGAGGCGGAGCGTGCCGTTGTTCACCTGCACAACGCCGCTGAGCGCGCTGGTGCCGCTGAGCGTCCACGTGCCGGTGCCGAGCTTGTTGAGCTGGTTGAAGCTGCCGGAGATCACCCCGGAGACCGCACCGCTGCTCGCGCCCGAGAGATTCAGCGTTCGCGTGCTCACGCCGCTCGCGGTCACCAGCCCTGAGACCGTGAACGTACCGCCCGCGGCCTCGAGCGTCGTGCCACCGCCGGTGGACACCTGCGTGACGGTGCCGGTGTACGTGTTCGCCCCCGACACGCTGCGAATCCCGGGGAGCCCGGTGTCCTTGCCGCCGATTCGCACCTGGTTGCCGAACGAGATCCCGCCGGCGAGTTCCAAGGCCTCGAGCGTGTTGTTGCCGCCGGCCGGTTGGCTGATGACCGCCGTGCCGAGCGCCGCGGGATTCGTGACGCGAATCGCCCCCTGGTAGCCGCTGTTCGCCGCGTTGCTGCCGAGCACGACGGTGCCGCTGAGCGTGCTGCTGCCGGAGAGGATCAGGAGGCCCGTGCCCGCCTTGGTGAAGCCCGCGCTACCGGAGAGCGGCGCCGAGATCGTGGCGGCCTGGCCCGTCGAGAACGAGGGAAACGCGGGCAGATTCACCGTGATCGTGCCCGCCACCCCGAGCGTGCTCGACGTCGGCGCGCCCGGGGCGATCGTCCAGTTCGCCGAGGAGAGCGTGTTGGCGTCGCCGAAGGTCATCCCGGAGATCGACTGGTTGCCGTCGAGCGTCACCGTGATGTCGGACGTCTGGTCGTACCCGCCGAACACGGCCGTGTCGGCCGCCGCAGGCGCGACGCCGCCGGTCCAGTTCGCGCCCGTGGCCCAGCCGCCCGAGGAGGCACTGCTCCAGCTGACCGAGGCGGCATGGGCGACGGGGACCGTCAGGGCGACCGCGGCGATGCCGAGAAGTCCGCGTCGGACCAGGGATGCGAGGATCATGGTGTGGGGTGCCTCGAAAGCGGAAAGCAGATCAACCTGGAGTCGAGGCGCGCAACGTATCGAACCCACGTGCAAGGAAACGCCCCCTGATCTCGCACAAAGTAACGCGTGCCGCCAAAACGGCACAACCAGGCCGCCAATGACAATCCCTTGAGAAATCGCGACGCATCCTTGAGGTTTCCTCCTTTGGGCTCGCGGTACAGCCTGTTCGCGTGCAAAACTTGCGGGTCGTGGCGGGCCGGTCCACCGGCCGATACCGCTGATCGAGGGGTTGGGGATGACGAGTGGAGAACCGTCCGCGATGCCAGCATGTGGATCGCTTGCCGTGTGGATCGCCGTGTGCGGCGTGTGGCTGTCGGGCTGCGGCAGCCAAACGCGGCCCCCGGTGCCCGTGTCGGGCGTGGTGACCCTTCGCGGCAAGCCGCTGCCCGCTGACGCCCAAGCGTTCATCTCATTCACGCCCGCCGCCGCGGGCATGCCCTCGGCGTCGGCCGCGGTCACGAGCGGCTCCTACGCCTGCCCGCAGACGCCGCAGGGGCAGGTCACGGCCTTCTTCGAGATCACCAAGCCGCTGGGGCCGCCGCGCAAGAGCGACCGCACCGGTGAGCTTTACCAGGAGACCCAGTCGCTGGTGCCCGCCCGCTACGCCAGTGGGCTGCCAGTGACGATCGAGGGACCGACGACCAAGGACTTCGACCTGGTCGATTGACGGCCTTCACGACACGACGGAGAGACCCATGCACACCCAGACGATCTCACCGCGGCGGCACGGCCGCGGGTTCACCCTCGTGGAACTGCTCGTGGTGATCGCCATCATCGCGACGCTGATCGGTCTGCTGCTTCCGGCGGTGCAATCGGCTCGCGAGGCGGCCCGCCGCTCGCAGTGTCAGAACAACCTCAAGCAGCTGGGGCTGGCCCTGCACAACTACGCCACGGCGAAGAAGGGGCTGCCGCCGATGGCGAAGTTCTGGTCGAAGGCGGACATGGACACCGCCTACGGCAACGGCAACTACCCCGGCAACTGGTACGACGACCATGGCTGGTACATGCCGATCATGCCCTACATGGAGAACAAGGTTCTCGCCGACCTCGTGAATCTCAAGCGGTCGCTGAGCGACGCCACCAACGAGCAGGCCCGAAAGACGTTCGTCTCGACCAACGCCTGCCCGAGCGACATCGGGCTGCAGCGGAATGAATGGACGAGCACCACGTGGGCCCGCGTCCGTTCGAACTACGTCGCCAACGCCGGCAACAGCGTCTACGGGCAGCACAACGTGGGCGCCTGCCCCGGCAGCTTCCCGGCCTGCGTTCTGTTCAATGGAGCGCCATTCCAGCCACGCAAGGTCACGAGCCTCGGCAAGCTCAAGGATGGCACGGCGAACACGCTGATGATGTCGGAGGTCGTCGTGCTTCCCGAAACCGCCGCCTGGGGAGGTCCCTACTCGGATGCCCAGACAGCCCTCGGCGGGCAGGTGTTCACCGGCTACAAGACGCCCAACGCCGTGGGGGCGGCCAACGCCGACGCCCTCTGCCGGCAGGGAGAATGGTGGACCAACGTCCGGGACGGCTGGACGACCCAGAAGCTCCCCGTCTCGGCGGCCGGCACGCCGAACCAGCCGGTGACGGCTCCGGCCGGCACGCCGCCCGACGCCGTGCTCGACAGCAACGGCCACAAGCAGCAGTACATCGTCGCCCGCAGCAAGCATGTGGGCGGGGTCAATGCGTCCCGCTGCGACGGCTCGGTGTCGTTCTACGACGACAACGTCGACCCCGTCGTTTGGAACGCAGTGACCAGTTCCGCTGGAGGCGAAACGACCTCGCCGTGAGGCGACTCCGCCACCGCCGTGCCGTGCCGCCTGTCATCCCGTAGACTGGAGCAGAGTCGTCGGGAGAGGGTCGCCGCGTGCAGAACTCACGGAAACCGAGCGTCTGGTCCGGCTGGGCCGTGGCCCTCGTGGCGGCGGCGTGGCCGATGGTGGCGATCGGCGACGATCAGCCGGTGGACGGCCTCGACGTGTTCGCGGCGTCCCCGAAGGAGCTCGAGCAGGGGGGGCCGGCACACCTCAGCGGCGTGGTCACATTCCGCGACGACCAGCCCGAGCGGCACCGGACCACGCTCGTGGTTCAGCGGGACGGGGCGGCGATCTGGGTCATCGCTCCGCTCGACGCCGCGTCCGTGGCGGGGGCCCGGCCCATCGCCGACGACATCGTTCCTGGCAGCCGTGTCCGCGTCGAGGGAAGTCTCGACGCCGGATCCTACGCCCCGCGACTGCTCGCGGCGAGCATCGTTCTCGAAGGGCAAGGGCCGCTCCCCGCACCGCGCACCGCCGGGGAGAGCGGCGTGTTTCGCGGCGCCGGCGGCGCCGTTCGCACCGCCCTCGAGGGAATCGTGCAGAGCGTGCGCCGCGACAAGGGGGTCTGGACCCTCGCGATCGACGCGGATGGCCGGCGGGTCACGGTCCGCAGTGCCCGGCCGCCCGCGGCGGGCATCGCCGACCAGCTGATCGATGCCCGCGTCAGGCTCAACGGCGTGGCCGCCTCGATCCGCAACAGCCGCGGCCAGTTCCTCGGCCCGGTCCTCGTGGTCAACGGCTTCGACGACGTGGAGCGGCTGGAGGCCCCGCCCTCGTCGGCCTTCAACGCCCCGTTCGTGCCGCTCGACCAGATCGCCCGCTTCGGCTCGCCGTCGCTCGACGGCCATCGCTTTCAGACGGAAGGAGTCGTCACCCGCGCGGTGCCGACGCGGTATCTCTACCTCCAGGACGGCACCGTCGGCATCCGGGTGGAAACCGGCGACCGCGAGGTCTATCAGCCTGGCGACAGGGTCCGCGTGGCGGGCTTCATCGACATGGGCCGCCAGCTCCGCGGCGTCACCGGCGCGGTCACCCGCCGGGTCGCGACCGGCCCGCCTCCGGAGCCGCTCGTTCTGGCGGCCGACGCGATCGTGGAGCCAACAGCCGCCCCGGAACGGCGGGGCCCCTCGGCCCGCCGGCCAGACTACGGCGGCCAACTCGTCAGGGTCGCCGCGACGATCGCCGACGCGGGCTCGACCCGCGACGGCGGCGTGCTCCGGCTGGCCAGCGGCAACGCGATCCTGGAGGCGACCCTCCTGCCGGAGGCCTCCGCGGCCGTGGCCCGCCTCGAACCAGGCAGCGAGGTCGCGGTGACGGGCGTCGTCCAGTACGACGTCGCGCGGAGCCACGAGGAACTCGTCGACGGCCGGCTCACCCCCTTCGAGCGGTTCACGCTCGTGGTCCATTCGGCCAACGACATCGAGGTGCTGCGGGCGGCCCCCTGGTGGACCCCGGTGCGTCTCACGGGCGCCCTCGTCGCGGTGCTGACCGTGCTCGCGGCAGCGCTCGCATGGGCCTGGTCGCTGCGCCGCCAGGTGGCCTACCAGGCCGCCGCCATCGGCAAGGAGATGCGGGCCCGACGCGAGGCCGCGGTGGAGTTTCAGGCCACGCTCCGCGAGCGGACCCGACTGGCTGCCAATCTCCATGACACGCTCCTGCAGACGCTCGCCGGAATCGGGTTTCAGCTCGAGGCCTGCCAGATGTCGGCCGAGCGCCGCGGCGGCGACGGCCCCGGGGAGGCCGCCGAGCATCTCGACGTGGCCCGGCGGATGGTCGATCACGCCGTGGACGACATTCGCGGTTCGGTGTGGGCGCTCCGCAGCGCCGCGGTGCACGGCCAATCCCTCACCGAGGCGATCGATTCCGCGATCAGCCGCGTCGGCACCGGGCATCGGGCGCGGATCACGGCGCGGGCGGTCGGAGAGCCCTTCGAACTGCCGAACTTCGTCACCGGCAACCTCCTGCTGATCGTCCAGGAAGCGATCTTCAACGCCCTGCGGCACGGCGATCCCGACACCGTCGACGTGGTGGTGTCGTTCGATCCGCCGCATGCCACCGTGGAACTCTCGGTCCACGACGACGGCGCCGGCTTCACGCTGGGCGGCCAGCTGGGGCCCGCCGACGGTCACTTCGGCCTCCAGGGCATGCGGGAGCGGGCCGAGCGGCTCGGTGGCAGGCTCACGGTCGACAGCCGGCCCGGCGGTGGCACGACGGTCCGCTGCCACGTCCGCTGCCGCGAATATGATCCCGACATGGAACACGACGCCCATCCACCCGTCGCTCCTCCACCCGTATCGACTCCGGCATGAACCCCTCGTCGTCCAACTCGACCGTCGCTTCCGCCGCGCCGTCCGACGCCCAGCCTCGGCGGCCGATCCGCCTGCTGCTCGTGGACGATCATCCGGTCATGCGGGCCGGCCTGGCGAACCTGCTGGCCATGAGCGGTGACTTCGCCGTGGTCGGCCAGGCCGATGACGGCACGGCGGCGCTCCAGATGTGGGGTACGCTCGCCCCCGACGTCTGCCTGCTCGACGTCAGCATGGCAGGCATGGACGGCATCGAGACGCTGCGGCGGCTCCGCGCCCTCGACCCGCACGCCCGGGTGCTGATGCTCACCAGTTCGGAGGCCGCGGAGGACCTGCACGAGGCTCTTCAGGCCGGGGCCGCGGGGTACGTCACGAAGACCGTCCGCCACGACGAGCTCACCGCCGCGATCCGCGACGTCTACGCCGGGCGACGGGCCATCGGCCGGGCCGTCGAACGACATACCCTCGGCGGCCGACCGACGACGGGGCCACTCTCGCCACGCGAAATGGAGGTGCTGGGGTTCCTCCGCCACGGCTACACCAACGCCGAGATCGGCAGGCTGCTCGGCATCTCCGAGCGGACCGCGCGGGCGCACGTGGCCGCGATCATGGCGGCCCTCGACGCCCCCGACCGGGCTGGCGCCGTCGCCAAGGGCTTCGACCTCGGCCTGCTCAAGGTGGCTGCGCCGTCACTCCCCGCAGCGACGCCGCTTCGTGACCGCTGAACCCGGTCAGCCGCCGAGCACGTTTTCCAGCACTTCTTCGGCGACGTAGATCGGCAGGTTGGGCTCGTTCGTGACCGCCACGGCGATCGCATCGGAGGGGCGGGCGTCGATCTCGATCGTCTCGCCGTCCTTGAGCACGCGGATCACGGCATAGTAGGTGTGATCCTTGAGCTCGGAGATCACCACGTCCTGAAACTCGCCGCCGAGCAGTTCCACCGCCGCCACGAGGAGGTCGTGCGTGAGCGGCCGCGGCGACTGGTGGTGCTTCACCCGCCGATCAATGCTCGTGGCCTCGAAGAGCCCGATGAGGATCGGGAACGTCCGATCGCCCTCGACCTCCTTCAGGTACACGACCTGCTGGTCGTTGATCTCGCTGATGATGATCCGCGAGAGTTCCATCTGGACGCTCATGAGACGTTGCTCCACGCCGGCGAAGGACCGCAGCGGGGGATCCGGCGACCGCACCCGAACCCCGAGTCTACCCGACGACGGGGGGCTGCCCATGCGGCTCAAAGTGGCCGCAGGTTTGCAACCTGCGGTGCACCCCGCTCGGGGCTGCCCGTGCCCGTCGCCGGACGTTCACATCGGCCCTCCAGGCCTCCGTTCGCTGCGTGTCCGCTGCGCTTCGCCATCCATGGCTCCGCTTGCTTCCACAGCCCGGCTCCCGGGCACGGGCAGCCCCGAGCTCCCACAGGCGCGAGGGAGTGCCCCGCGCTGCCCACCGCGCGAGCGTGGGGGCCGCTCAGGCGGAGGCTTGCCGGCGCTGCAGGTCGTCGAGGGCCGCCCGCCCCTTGGCGAGCTTGTCCTCGAGCTCCGCGAGCTGGGCCCGCTCCTTCGCGATCACGGCCTCGGGCGCTCGCGACACGAACGACTCATTGGCGAGCTTGCCCCGCTTCGCCGCCAGGAAGCCCTCCGTCTTCTCGTTCTCCTTGAGCAGCCTCGCGATCTCGGCGGTCACGTCCACGAGCCCCTCGAGGTCCACGAACACCTCGCAGCCCGCCGCCGTCGCCGTCGCCGCGGATGGCGGGGCCGACGCCGTCGGGCCGAGCGCCGCCAGGTCGGCGACCGCCATCGACTCGATCGCGGCCCGCATCGGCTCGAGAAGCGCGGTGGTCTCGGCCGGTGCCCGCACCGCCACGGTCAGGCGCGTCTTCGGCGGCATGTTCTGGCGGGCGCGGATCTCCCGAATGGCCGACACCACCCCGAGGAACGTCCCAAATCGAGCCTCGGTCGTGTCGTCGATCCAGGCAGCGGGCGGGCTCGGCCAGCGGGCCGTCATCAGCGATTCCGCGAGCGGTTGCGTCCCGTCGTCCCACGGCATTCGCCGGCCACCGGCCGCGGCGTGGAGGTGCTGCCAGATTTCCTCCGTCACGAACGGCATGATCGGATGGAGGAGCCGCAGGATCGTGTCGAGGCCGAGGAGCAGCATCGCCTGCGCCCGCTCGCGGTCCGCGGGATTGGCGAGCCGGGCCTTGCAGAGTTCGAGGTAGGCGCTGCAGTACTCGTCCCAGGCGAAGCCGTAGAGCACGCGGGCGAGCTCCGCGAACTTGAAGTCGTCGATCGCCCGGGTCGCATCCCGGGTCACGCTCGCCAGCCGCGACAGCAACCAACGGTCTTCGAGCGGTAAGGCGGCGATGTCCTCCATGCCCGCGAGCGGTCCGGCGGCGGCCCCCTCGAGGTTCATGAGCACGAACCGCGTGGCGTTCCAGAGCTTGTTGGAGAAGTTGCGGCCGGCCTCGAACTTCTCGCTCACCGCCGGCCCGCGGGGCAGGGCGAGGTCGGCGGCTGCACTGGCCCACTGCGTGCGGAAGGGCTTCGCGCACTTCGGGCAGTCGATCCGCGGCTTGACCCGGTTCTGCACCGTCTGCTCGATCAGGTGTCCGCAGGCCGGACACTGGAAGTCGACCGGCATCCGCACGTCCTGCGTCTCCGTGGCCATGCCGGCCAGGGCAAACCGCAGCGCGTCGGCGCCGAGCGAGTCGATCACGTCCACGGGATCGACGCCGTTGCCCTTGCTCTTGCTCATCGTCTCGCCGTAGCGGTCGAGAATCTTCGGGTGGATGTAGACCTCCCGGAACGGGATAGAGCCGGTGTCGAACACGCCCATGATCACCATCCGCGCCACCCAGAGCGTGAGGATGTCGCGACTCGTGACCAGCGCGGCCGTGGGATAGAAGGTCGCGAGCTCCGCGGTGGCCGTGGGCCAGCCGAGCGTGGAGTGCGGCCAGAGCGCCGACGAGAACCAGGTGTCGAGCACGTCGGGGTCGCGGACCAACGGCTGACCGGCGACGGCGTCGGCGTCGAGCGACTCCGCGGACGAGCAGACGAACCAGCCCCCCGCCTCGTCGCTTCGCCAGGCCACGCCCTCGCGACCGGCGAAGGCCTTGGCGAGGTCGGCCTCGGTCACGCCCGCCACGTGCCAGATCGGGATCCGGTGGCCCCACCAGAGCTGCCGGCTCACCGGCCAGTCGCGCTTCTCGGAGAGCCAGTCGAGGTAGCTCTTGGCGTAGCGCTCGGGGACGATGCGGATCGTGCCCTCGGCCACCGCGTCGAGCGCCGGCTGGGCGAGCTCGTCCATGCGGATGAACCACTGGTCGGCGAGGTAAGGCTCGATCGGCGTCTTGGAGCGGTCGGAATGGGCCAGGTCGATCACCCGGTCCTCCACCTGCACGAGCTGCCCGGCCGCCTCGAGGTCGGCCACCACCTTGTCGCGGGCCTTCCTGATCGTCAGGCCGGCATACGGGCCCGCCTCGGCGTTGAGCGTGCCCTCGGGATTGAGGATGTTGATCATCGGCAGCGACCGGCGGCGGCCCACGTCGTAGTCGTTGGGGTCGTGGGCCGGCGTGATCTTCACGCAGCCCGAGCCCATCTCCGGCTTGGCCCACTCGTCGGCCACCAGCGGGATCCCGCGGCCGAGCAGGGGCAGGCGGACGTGCCGGCCGGCCTGGGCCATCGCGGCCAGCGTCTCCAGGTGCGGCAGCAGGTCGCGGCGGCGAGCCACGAGCTCGTCGAGCGCGGCCTCGATCTCCGGCTGCTCCTTCGCCGGCGCCGCAGCCCGCTTCTCGCGGAGCGCGGCCTCGGCGGCGTCGAGCGCCCGGGCCGGGGCGGGATGGACCGCCACGGCGGTGTCACCGAGAAGCGTCTCCGGCCGGGTCGTCGCCACGGTCACGCTCGCCGGTTCCCCCGGCTGCGGATCGATCACGTCGTAGCGGATGTGCCAGAAGTGACCCTTCACCTGCTCGTGAAACACCTCGTCGTCGCTGACCGCGGTCTGCAGGAAGGTGTCCCAGTTGACGAGCCGCTTGCCACGGCGGACGAGCCCCTTCTCGAAGAGCCGCAGAAACGCCTCGCGGACGGCCGTCGCACAGCGGTCGTCGAGCGTGAATCGCGTCCGGTCCCAGTCGCAGCTTGCCCCCAGGTCGCGGAGCTGGCCGAGGATCCGCTTCTCGTATTGCTCCTTCCACGCCCAGATGCGGCTCACCAGGGCCTCGCGGCCGAGATCGTGCCTCGACAGCTTCTCTTCCTCGAGCAGCCGCCGCTCCACCACCGCCTGCGTGGCGATGCCTGCGTGGTCGGTGCCGGGCATCCAGAGCGTGAGGAAGCCCTGCATGCGCCGCGTGCGGACGAGCACGTCCTGGAGCGTGTTGTTGAGGGCGTGGCCGAGGTGGAGCGCGCCGGTGACGTTCGGCGGCGGGATCACCATCGAATACGCACGGCGGCCGGCCTCGGGCTCGGTGTGCCACCAGCGGCCGGTGTCCCAGAGGGTGCGGCAGCGGGCCTGGGCCGCCCGGTGGTCGTATTGCTTCGGCAGTTCGTGCATGGGGGTCCTCGTTGCGGCCCCACATTCTGCCCACGCCGCCCGAATCCCGCCACCGCGGGTCGGCTGCATCCTCATCGCTTACGCGATTGGGTTTCCTGACGAACCCGGAAGCGTAACCGCGTAAGCGGTACGGCTGCCCCGCCCGCAGGCTGCGTCCCCATCGCTCACGCGATTGGGCTTCCTGACGACCGGACCAGCGAGGGGCTGCCCATGCCCGGGAGCCGGCGTTTGCTTTCTTCGCGCAGCCGGATGGCGGAGCGAAGAAAGCACCGAGCGACCGCAGGGCAGGATGCCCGGAGTGAGCGTCCGGCGACGGGCGTGGGCAGTCCCGAGCGATGCGGCGCATGAGCCGGAGGATCCGCAGGTTGAAAACCTGCTGCCACTTCAGGCAGCTGCGGCCACGTGGCGACGGCCGACACAGGCTGGACACGAGTGCCGCCGGGTTGCCGGCAATTCACTTCGCAGCAGGGGGCACGAGCTTGAACACGCCCTGGCCGGTGGCCGACGACGTGCAGACGTAGAGTTCGCCGGCGGCATCCTCGCCGAAGCCGAAGATCGGCAGGCCGTTCCAGGGGATTGCGGCGTTCGCCGTCGGCCGGCCGGCGTCATCGACCGAGAGGGCCCACATCCGGCCGCTGACGTGATCGCCGTAGACATACCGCCCCACGAGGCTCGGGATCGCCGTGCCGCGATAGACGCGGCCGCCGGTCACCGACCTGCCGAGCTGGTGGTCGTACTCCCAGACCGGATCGATCACCGGCCCGACGGCGGCCCGCGGCCCGAAGGGCTTCGTGCCTTCCAACGCGTTCCAGCCGTAGTTGCCCCCCTTCACGATCAGGTCGATCTCCTCCCACGCGTCCTGACCGACGTCGGCCGCCCAGAGCCGGCCGGTGGGACGATCGAAGGCGATCTGCCAGGGGTTGCGCAGGCCGAAGGCGTAGATCTCGCCGCGGGCGCCCGCGCGGCCCACGAACGGGTTGTCGGACGGGATCCCGTAGGCGTGGCCCGCATCCCGGCGATCGACGTCGATCCGCAGGATCTTGCCGAACAGCACGTCGAGCCGCTGGCCGTGGCCAAGGGGGTCGTTGCGGCTGCCGCCGTCACCGAGGCCCACGTAGAGCAGACCATCGGGCCCAAAGGCGATCGAGCCGCCGTTGTGGTTCCAGAAGGGCTGCTCGAAGGCCAGCACGACCTCCGCGGTCGCCGGATCGGCCTGATCGGGATCGTCCTTCGAGACCCGAAATCGCGTCACGTGCTGCATCCGCTTCGAGCCCCCCGCGGCGTCACCCCGCACGCTCATGCAGACGAAAAACTCGCCGTTTTCCTTGAACCGTGGATGGAAGGCGAGGCCGAGCAGGCCCTCCTCGTTCCACTTCGTCCACGGCGCGGTGCCGGCGCGGAGATCGAGGAACAGCTTCGCCTCCGGCGACCCCGGGCGGATCACGTGAATCATGCCGCTCTGATCGGGCACGAACAGCCGCCCCGTGCCATCTCCAGCATGGGTCACGAGCAGCGGCCGCAGAGGCTGGGCCGGTTGGCCGTCGTCGGGCTCGGGCCGCCAGCCGTCCCACGTGAACTCCGGAAAGGCCGGCACCGCCGCCACCGCAAGCTCCTCGTCGTCGGTCCATGGCGTCGGCGTGCCGGGGGTCAGCTCGCGGATCTTGATCGAGCGAAACGCCACCTCGTCGCCGTGATCCTGCAGGCAGAGGTGCCCCTTCTCGGCCTTGCCGAATCCGGGAAACGCCGCGAACTTGCTCTTCGCCACGCGCTCGTTCCAGTCCTTCGATCCGATCGCGAAGTGGTAGTAGGGCACTCCGTTGAGCAAGACCTCGCTGTGTCCCGGCGCGACGCGGAGGAAGAGGTGATTCCACGAGCCAGCCGGCCGGCTGGCATCGACGACCTCCGGAGCCTCGAGGCCGGCCGCCCGCTCCATGTCCCGCGCCCACCGCGCGTTCAGAGGCTTGTAGAGTTGGTAGAGCCAGCCGGCATGCTGCGGATCCTTGCCGGCGGCGTTGTCGAGGATCTGCACCTCCGGGCCCGACTGCCACGGATGGTCCGCATCCTCGGTCACGTGGAACATCAGGCCACTGTTGCCGCCGGGGCTGATCTTGTATTCGATCTGCAGTTCGAAACTCCCGAACTCCGCCGTGGTCACGAGGTCGCCGGCGTCCGCGCCGCGGCGGAGGAGTGCCCCGTCCGCGACGCCCCACCCTGGCCCCACGCCCTCGCGGCGATAGTTCCGGAAGCCCGCGGTCGAGCGGCCGTCGAACAACAGCCGCCAGCCGCTCCGCCGCTCGGCCTCGGAGAGGGTGTTGGGGGACGTGTCGGCCGCGGCCGTGGCCGTCCACGACGCCACCAGTGCCGCCGCGAGAATCGTCTGCCGGGAGCTCGGGAACGTCAGCATCTCGAGATCATCTCCTGGAAAGGAAGTAATGGAAGGAGTCGGCGAGCGCCAGCCAGCTCGCCTCGATCACGTTCTCGCTCACGCCCACGGTGCCCCAGACGCTCTCGCCGTCGGTGCTCTCGATCGAGACGCGGACCTTCGCCGCCGTCCCCTCCTGAGCGTTGATCACCCGCACTTTGTAGTCGAGAAGGTGCATCCGATCGAGTGCGGGATAGACCACCGCGAGCGCCTTGCGAAGGGCGGCGTCGAGGGCGTTGACGGGGCCGTCCCCCTCGGCCACCTCGTGCCGGACCTCGCCGGCCACGCTGAGCTTCACCGTGGCCTCGGTGCGGACCTCGTCCGATCCGGCGACGCGGCTCTCGACCGCCACGTTGTAGGCCCGCTTCTCGAAGGCCGGTTGGAACGTGCCGGCACAGCGATCGACGAGCAGGTCGAACGACGCCCCGGCGGCCTCGAACTGCCAGCCCTCGTTCTCCAGCCGGCAGACCTCGGCGAGCACGGTGTCGAGCAGCCGGCGGTCGTTCTTGACGTCCGGCCGCGTCACGAGCGCCGCGATGTTGGAACGTCCGGAGAGTTCGCTGACGAGGATCCGCCGCGAGTTGCCCACCGCCTCGGGGGCGATGTGCTCGTAGGATTCGGTCGCCTTGGCGATCGCGTGGACGTGCATGCCTCCCTTGTGCGCGAAGGCGCTCGTGCCCACGAACGGCTGCCCCGGCCGGTAGGTCATGTTGGCCGTCTCGTAGACGAACCGCGAGAGCTCGGTGAGGTGGGCCGTGCCGGTGCCGCCGAGCACCTCATGCCCCGGCAGCTTGAGGGCGAGGTTGGCCACCACCGAAATCAGGTCGGCGTTCCCGCAGCGCTCGCCGAGGCCGTTGATCGTGCCCTGCACCTGCACCGCGCCGGCCAGCACCCCAGCCAGCGAGTTGGCCACCGCGAGGTCGCAGTCGTTGTGGCAGTGGATCGCGAGTGCCGCGGGCACCCCCGCCGCGGCGAGGGCCGCCGCCGCCTCGCGAACCAGCCGCGCGACCTCGTCGGGCAGGGTGCCGCCGTTGGTGTCGCAGAGCACGATCCGGGTGGCGCCGGCCCGAGCCGCGGCAAGAATCGTCTCGGCCGCATAGGCGGCGTCGAGCTTCCAGCCGTCGAAGAAATGCTCGGCATCGTAGAACACCTCGCGGCCCGACGCGTTCAGAAACGACACGGTGTCGGCGATCATCGCGAGGTTCTCCTCGCGGCTCACGCCAAGCACCTCGGCCACGTGGAAGGCGGAGGTCTTGCCGACGATGGTGACCACGGGCGTGCCGGCGTCGAGCAGGGCCTTCATGCCGGGATCGTCGGCGGCGGCCATGCCACGGCGGCGGGTCATCCCGAAGGCACAGACCCGCGACCGCCGGAGGTTGAGCCCGCGGACGCGGTCGAAGTACTGCGCGTCCTTGGGGTTGGAGAGCGGATAGCCCCCTTCGATGAAATCGACGCCCGCGTCGTCGAGCCGCCGGGTGATGGCGAGCTTGTCCTCGAGGGAAAAGTTGACGCCTTCGCCCTGCGAGCCGTCGCGGAGGGTCGTGTCGTAGATTTCGATCGTGCGCACGGGAAAACCCGATCATGAGGATGCGGCCGCTGCCCGCGACCGGGGACCCGTAGCGTAGTCTGCGGCCGGGTGGGCCGGAACGGCAGGGCGTTCGCGAGCGTCGTGACGGCGAGAATCGGCTCGACGTACACTCGACGGCGGTGCTGTCATCCCGGCCTCGATCTCCATGTCATTCATGCCCCCCATGCATGCCCTTCTCGTTCGCCTCGGCGTGGCGACGCTCCTGACGGCCGAGGCGGTCGTCGCCGTCGCCGTGCCGGGACTCGACCCCGCCGCCGCTCCGGCGCCCCCCACCGTCGCCCCGGCGTCCGACGAGCCGCGGCAGGCAGCCACCACCTTCGGCCTGCCGGACGGCTTCGTCGTCGAGCTGTTCGCGGCGGAGCCCGACATCGCCAACCCCGTCGCCTTCTCCGTGGACGAGCGGGGCGAGGTGTTCGTGTGCGAGACCTTCCGCCAGAGCCGCGGCGTCACCGACAACCGCGGCCACGACCGCACCTGGGTCGAGGCCGATCTCGCCGCCCGCACGGTCGCCGATCGGATCGCCTACCACAACCGCCTGCTGGGCGCGGCCGCGGCGGACTACGAGCGCTACGACGATCGCGTCCGCCGCCTCGCCGACACCGATGGCGACGGCCGGGCCGATCGCGTCACGGTCTTCGCCGAGGGCTTCAATCGGCTTCAAGACGGCAGCGCCGCCGGCATCCTCGCCCGCCGCGGCGACGTCTGGCTGACCTGCATCCCGAGTCTCTACCGGCTCCGCGATCTCAACGGTGACGGCCGCTGCGACCGTACGCCGGAAGAACGGCAGGTGCTCTCCACGGGCTACGGCGTCCGCGTGGCGTATCGCGGCCACGACCTCCACGGCCTGGTCCTCGGCCCGGACGCGCGGCTCTATTTCAGCATCGGCGACCGCGGCTTCCACGTCGAGCACGAGGGCACGCTCGACGCCGAGCCGGGCCGCGGCGCCGTGTTTCGCTGCGACCCCGACGGCCGCAACCTCGAGGTGGTCGCGATCGGGCTCCGCAATCCGCAGGAGCTCGCCTTCGACGACCTCGGCAACCTGTTCACGGTGGACAACAACTCCGACGCCGGCGACAAGGCCCGCCTCGTACACCTGCCCTTCGGCTCCGACAGCGGCTGGCGGATGGAGTATCAGTATCTCGACGACCGCGGCCCTTGGCACCGCGAAAAGATCTGGCACACCGAATGCGACGGCCAGCCGGCCTGCTCCCTGCCGCCGGTCGCGCACGTGAGTTCGGGCCCGTCGGGCTTCGTGGCCTATCCCGGCACCGGGCTCACGCCCCACTTCGCCGGCCGCTTCCTCCTGGCAGACTTTCGCGGGAGCGCCGCGACGAGCGCCGTGCGGAGCTTCCGCGTGCAGCCACGGGGCGGATCGTTCGCCATCGCCGACGACGAAGAGACGATCCGCGGGGTGCTGGCCACCGACGTCGAGGTCGGGCCCGACGGCGCGATCTGGGTGAGCGACTGGGTGCAGAGCTGGGACGGCGAAGGGAAGGGTCGGCTCTGGCGGTTCCTGCCTCGCAAACGCTCGGCAGAGGACACGCGGCTCGTGGCCGAGGTGCGCGAGCTGCTCGCGGAAGAGTGGCGGGCGTTCGACGCACCCCGGCTGGTCGCGCTCCTCGCCCATCCCGATCGCCGCATCCGTCTCGAGGCCCAATGGGAACTCGCCCGGCGCGGCGCGACCGCGACGCTCGCCGAGGTGCTCGCCGCTCCCACCAGCACGCCCGCGACACGGATTCATGCCATCCAAGGCCTCGCCCAACGGCTCCGCGCGGGGGACCGCGCCGCCGTCGGGCCGCTGCTCGCCGCCGCGTCCGGCCCGGATGTCGACCTACGAATGGTGGCTGCTCGGGGCCTCGGCGACAGCCCGCCCGACAGCGACCGCCGCGTGGTGCGCGACGTGCTCGGACGACTGCTCGCCGACGAGAATCCGCAGGTGGTGGTGGCGGCCGCCACGAGCCTCGGCCGCCTCGGCCGCCGCGCCGACGACGACCCGGCCGTCGCCGCGGCGGTGGGCTCGCTCGCCCGTTCCTCCGCCATCCACGACCGAACGGTGCGGCATGCCGCCACGCTAGCGATCGCGGGCATGGCCCCTCCTGACCTCGTCGAGTCGCTCCTCGACGATCCGGCGCCGCCCGTCAGGCTCCTCGCCTGCCTGGCCCTCCGCCGACTTCGCGACGACCGGCTCGCGCGACTGCTCGACGACGATGACGAGGCCGTCGCCACCGAGGCGGCGCGGGCGATTCACGACCTGCCCCTCGACCACCTGCTGCCGGCCCTCGCCGCACGGGCAGCCAGCGGCCCGGCCGACGAGGCGTTCCTGCGCCGGGCCGTGTCGGCGGCAGAGCAGGTGGGCACGGCCGACGCCGCCCGGGCGCTCCTGGCGGTCGTGGCCCGCGGCGACGCGCCGGCCGAGGCCCGCGCGGAGGCGATCGACGCCCTCCGCTCGTGGGCCGATCCGCCACGGGTCAACCGCGTGAACGGCGTCTGGCTGCCGCACGCCGGCCGCCGCGATGCCACGGTGGCCCGCGACGCCGTCGCCGCGGCGGTCGGCGACCTGATGCGGTCCGACACCGCCCGTCTCGACGAGTCGCAGCGGTCGGCGCTGCTGGCGGCCGCCAGCACCCTCGGCGTGGCCGACGTGGCGCCGCTGCTGCGGCAGTGGTGCACCGACCTCACGATGTCACCCGCCTCCCGCAGCCGGGCGCTCGACACGCTCCGCGAATCGGGCGACGCCGAATCCGCTGCGCTCGCCGACCGTCTCGTGACCGACCGCGAACCGCTCGTCCGCATGGCCGCGCGGCGGGCGCGGGCCGCCCGCGCTCCGACCGCAGCGCTCGTCGCCGACCTGGTGGCGGCATGCGGCGGCCCCGATCTCGCGGAGCGGCAGCAGGCCGTGGGGCTGCTGGCGGCGATCTCCGAGCCCGCCGCCAGCGAGGCCGTCGCCACCCTGGCGGCAGGCCTTCGGGCCGGCACGCTCGACCCCGGCATCGCGCTCGAGGTGAAGGAGGCCGCTCGGATCCGGCTCGGCACCGCTCCCGACGGGGGCGATCCCGCCGATCCCCTCTCGACCTGGAGCGACGTGCTCGCCGGGGGCGACGCCGCCCGAGGCCGCCACGTGTTCTTCACGAAAGAGGAGGTGTCGTGCGTGCGCTGCCACCAGGCGGAAGGAAAGGGGGGCGACGTCGGCCCGCGGCTCGACGGCATCGCCAAGACCCGTGACCCGCGGCACCTGCTCGAGGCGATCGTGAACCCCAACGCCCACGTGACCGACGGCTACGCCACGGTCGTGGTGTTGACCGACGAGGGCACGACGGTCTCAGGCGTTGTTGCCGAGGAGACGGCCGACCTGCTGACGCTCAAACTCGCCGACGGCCGCGTGGAGAAGATCCCGACCGCGACGATCGAGGAGCGGGCCAGCGGTCCCAGTTCGATGCCGGCCGACCTCGCGGGCAAACTCAGCCGCCGCGAACTTCGCGACCTGCAGGCGTGGCTTCAGGGCCTGCGGTAGCGGGCCAGCGCCGCCAGCGCCGCCAGCGCCGTGGCCACCAGGGCCGCCACCGACGGCTCCGGGACGATCGTCACGATCTGCGAGCGGTAGAAGGAGAGGTCCGCGGCGTAGGTGGCGTCGCCGTAGATCGCGTTCGCCCCCGGATCGGGCTGCCCCGAGAAGCCGTCCACGGTGAGGATCATGCCCGACAGTTCCCACGCAGAGCCGTTTTTGTGAAACACGGGGCCGCCGGAATCGCCGTAGGCCGCCTGGGCCTCGTTCGACGGCGATCCCGCGAACGTGAAGGTGGTGCCGAGCATGTTCACGTCGCCGAAACCGTCGTTGATCCACAGTCCCGACTCGGCCACGGTGTTGGTGCCCCAGCGCATCGACCGCGTGCCGAGCGTCGCGTAGCCCGCGTAGTCTCCCCCCGATGGCACCGGGGTCCAGGTCCAGGGATCGGTCGTTTCGTTCACGCTCCATTGCTTGAAGGCGCCCCGGTCGCGGCCCGACCCGATCATCGTCACCACGGCGCCCGGCGCGGCGGAACCCGATGCGATCGTGACCCCGGGGAGGCCCGGCGGCGTGGCGGTCAGCTGGAACATGAACAGGTCGGTGGTCGCTGACTTTCCGGCCGCACCATTGTTGGTGAGCGTGGTCCCGGAGCCGGCGAGCATGGCGTAGGTGCCGCCATTGAGCACGATGCTGCCGCCGCCGACGTGCGCGGCGGTGAGCACCCAGCGGTTGCCCAGATAGACGCCGGTGCCGACGCCGAGCACGCCGACGTTCGCCCAGCCTGGGTCGTCGGCCGGGGCGGAGGTGTTGCCCAGGCCCGTGAGCGTGTCGATCACGACGGCCTGTGCCGATCCTGCCAGCACGGCCGCCGACACCACGAGGGCCACGACGCCGCGAAGCAGCGGCGACAGACCGCGCGTCGCAGCACGAACCGCTCCCTCCATCGCCCGCATGATGCACGACTCCGTAGGGTGACCCATCGAACCATCCCGTGCATCTTTCGCCGGCCCGCGGGACCGGAAAAGGTGCCTGATGAAAAAGGGACGAATCGGGCACGGGCAGGGACGAATCGGGCACGGTGGCCCTCGGTTCCCGGACGGGAGTGCAGGTGTCCGGACGTGGGTGCAGGTTTTCAGCCTGCACAAGTACCCCGCCGGACCTGGCCTCACCGCAGGCTGCAAACCTGCGGCCACTCTGGCAAAACCTGCGGCCCCTCAGGAAGAACCCGTGGGCACGCTCACGGCTGCGGCCCGCCGCGAAGCGCCTCGCGGGCTGCCCGCAGCGCCGCATTGCCGACGGTGCCTGCCGCGTCGTCGCTGAACTCCGGACGCAGCCGCTCGAGGAAGAACATCTCCACGTCGCCCTTGCCCTTTACCTCGATGCGGCCCCGCGACGTGCATTCGCACCACGGTGCCACGAGCGCCTGCGTGGCGGCCGACACGTTGATCCGCCCCGGCTCCCCCTTGCTCTCCATCCGGCTGGCGGTGTTGACCGTGTCGCCCCACAGGTCGTAGAGGAACCGCTGCTCGCCGATCACCCCGGCCACGAGCGGGCCCGTGTGGAGCCCGATCCGGATCGGAAACACGGGCAGCCCGGCCGCCTCTTGCACGCGGCCGATCTCCGCCACCGCCTCCCGCAGGCCGAGGGCAAACACCGCGGCGTCGAGCGCGTGCGATCCCGTCGGCTCCGGCACGCCGGCCGCGGCCATGTAGGCGTCGCCGATCGTCTTGAGCTTCTCCATGCCGCACGCGGCGAGCAGCTGGTCGAAGCGGAGGAAGTAGCGGTCGAGGTCGGCGATCAACTGCCGCGGCGAGAGCGTCTCGGCGGTCTTGGTGAAGCCGACGAAATCGGTGAACAACACCGTGACGGAATCGAAGTGCCGTGGCTCGCTCTGGCCGGTGTCGGCGAGCTCGTCCGCGATCCTGCGGGGAAACACCTTGTAGAGCAGGTCGCGGGTCTTCCGCAGGCTTTCCTCGACCTGCCGGTTGGCCTCGCCGAGTTCGCTGTGCATCGCGGCGAGCTTCGAGTTTTGCTGGAGAATGTTCTCATACGTGGAGAGCAGCAGGTTGAGCAGCTGCCGCCGGGTGACGTCGAGCCGCAGCCGGTTGCCGCGGTAGTCGAGTTCGAGCGGCTCCCCGGGCCGGTCCGCCGCGGGGTCCTGGGCGAGCAGGTGGTCGATCCGCTCGAGGAGGTGCTCCGGCTCGTAGGGCTTGGTGACGTAGGCGTCGGCACCCTCGCGGAGCCCCGCGAGAATGTCGCTGGTGGCGGCGAGCGACGTGAGCATCAGCACGGGGATCGCGCGGAGCTCGGGATCCGTCTTCACGGCGCGGCAGAGGGCGTGGCCGTCCATCTCGGGCATCTCGACGTCGGAGATGAGGATCGCAGGGCGATGTGCGCGGACGAGGTCGAGGGCCAGGGCTCCGTTGGCGCCCCAGTGCACCGCATGTCCCCGCGACTCCAGGGCCTTTGTGAGGATCATCGCCGGCAGGCGGCTGTCCTCGGCGATCACGATCGTGCGGGGGGTGGGGGCGGTCGCCATGCGACGAGGATACCTGAGCCGGCCCTCCGCCGGGGAGTCGACACCTGCCGGACGCCGGCTGTTCCTCCCAGCACCCAAAAACGACCCAATGCTTGCAGGATCGTGATGGAGCCGGGGTATTCTCGCCGAGGTCACGTCGCTGACGACCAGGCCGACGGACCCCCGCGGAGCACCTTTGTGATGGCAGCCAGTCGCCGACAGACCCAGAGGCGGTCTCGCTCGCGGACCGTGACCACCCTCCGCATCGAGGCGCTCGAAGAGCGGGCCGTGCTCGCCACGATGGTCCCGCTGTTCACGCATCCCCATCCCGGCGGCAGCCTCCTCACCCCCGCTGCCACCTCGGGGCCGACGGGCACCATGGCCGCCGCCATGCGGACGGCCTACGGCATGGACTCGATCACCTTTGGCAGCATGGCGGGCACCGGCGCCGGGCAGACGATCGCGATCGTGGACGCCTACGACTGGCCCTCGATGACCACGGACATGGCCACCTTCAACTCGCGCATGGGGCTGCCCTCGTGCACGCTCATCAAAGTCAACCAGACCGGCCAGACCACCAACCTCCCGGCCGCCGACGCCAAGGGGGGCTGGGGCGTCGAGACCGCGATGGACGTCGAATGGGCGCACGCCATGGCGCCGCAGGCGACGATCCTGCTCGTCGAGGCCAACTCCGCCAACGACGCCGATCTCTACACGGCCGTCGACACCGCCCGCAACTGGCCGGGGGTTAGTGCGGTGTCGATGAGCTGGGGCGGCGACGAGACCTCGACCGACAGCGCCAACGACTACCACTTCACGACGCCGGCCGGCCATGCCGGCGTCACCTTCTTCTCCTCGAGCGGCGACAACGGCAAGTATTCGGGCGCCGGCACGAGCACCGTGATCGCAGGCTATCCCGCGATATCGCCGAACGTGGTCGCGGTGGGCGGCACCAAGCTCACGATGGGCGCCGGCAACGTCTGGTCGAGCGAGACCGGCTGGGGCAACGGCACGTCGAGCATGACGAGCGGCGGATCCGGTGGAGGCGTGAGCAAGTATGCGGCGCAGCCGAGCTACCAGCGGGGCGTGGTGCCCACCAGCATGAGCGGCTCGTCGAGTCCGAAGCGGGTGATTCCCGACATCGCCGCCGACGCCGATCCCGCCACCGGGGCGTCCGTGTGCAGCTCGTACGACTACACCACAGCCGCCCCCTGGGACGTGATCGGCGGGACGAGCCTCTCTTCGCCGCTGTGGGCCGGCATGATGGCCGTGTTCAACCAGGGCCGCGTGGCCAACGGGCTCGCGAGCATGGACGGACGCACGGAGTTCCTCCCCAAGCTCTACGCCCTGCCGGCCGCCGACTTCCACGACATCACGTCGGGCAACAATGGCTACGCCGCCGGGGCGGGCTACGACATGGTCACGGGCTTCGGCTCGCCCATCGGCCCGAAGCTCGCGGCGGACCTGGCGGCCAACGCCGCGCCGACCCCGTCGATCGGCGGCTTCACGGTCAGCCCCACGTCGGTCACGGCGGGGGCGTCGTTCACGCTCACCGCGAGCAACGTGGCGGAGACCGGGGGCACGATCACCGCGGTGCGGTTCTATCGTGAAAGCAACGGCTCGGTGGGCCTGCAGATCGGCAGTGACGTGCTGGTGGGCACGGGCACGCAGGCCGGCAGCACGTGGACGCTCACGGTCTCGTCGTCGGGCCTGGCCGCGGGATCCTCCACCTTCTACGCCGTCGCGACCGACGCCTCGAGCGTCTCCACGGCGGCGTCCACGGCCACGCTCACCGTGACCGCCCCGGTCACCCCCACACTGCCGGCGGTCACGATCGCGGGGGCGAGCATCCTGGAGGGCAACTACGGCACGCGATCGCTCGCGTTCATCGTCGCGCTGGCGACCGCGGCCAAGGCGACCGCGACCGTGGCCTACGCCACCGCGGATGGCACGGCCGTCGCGAGCAGCGACTATATCGCCACCCACGGCACGGTCACGTTTCGCGTCGGCCAGCGGACCGCCACGATCGTGGTGCCCGTACGGGGCGATACGACTCCCGAGGCGAACGAGACGTTCACGGTCACCCTGTCGAGCCCCGTCGGCTGCACGCTCGGCGCGGTCGTCACGGCGACCGGCACGATCCTGAACGACGACGGCGGCACGGTGGTCGCCCCCGCGTTCACGGCCAACGGGTCGGCGATCGCGACGGCGATCGCGAAGGTGCCGACCGGAGTCGGCGCGCTGACGAGCGTGTCGATCGTCGACTTCGGAACGACGATCTACACCGGCTCGATCGACGTCACCAACACGCTCAACCGGATTCGCGCCGGCGGCAGGTCGCTCGATGCCAACGACGGGTCGGTGTACGGCAACAGCAACGGCGCGCTGTCTCCGAAATCGGGCACCTGGTTCGAGTTCGTGGTCGATCCGATGACGGGCACGAATCGCTCGTTCTCCTCGGTCACCTTCCCCGGGCCGATGCGGATGCTGCTCAACACCGACGGCACCACGTACTTCACCGGCAACCACTACGCGTCGTTCGTCTCCGTGTGGAAGCCCGGCAGCCTGCCGGTGCCGACGATCGGCACGTTCACGGTGAGCCCGACGACCGTGGTGGTGGGTGGCGTCTTCGCGCTCACGGCGGCGGGCGTCACCGAGACGGGTGGCAGCGTCACGGCGGTGAAGTTCTATCGCGAAACCAACGGGACGTCGGGTCTGCAGCCGACGGGCGACACGCTCGTCGGCGCCGGCGTCCAGAGCGGCACCACCTGGACATTCACGACGACGGCCGCCGGGCTGGTCTCCGGCTCCTACACGTATTACGCGGTGGCAAGCGACGCCGCCGCCACCGCGAGCACCGTCGTGTCGGCCGTGCTCGCCGTCACGAACCCGCCCGCCCCCGCCATCGGGGCCTTCAGCGTGAGTCCTGCCGCGGTGACGGTGGGCGGTTCGACCACGCTGACCGCGTCGAACGTGGTCGAGGTGGGCGGGTCGGTCCGCGGCGTGACCTTCTACCGCGAGACGAACGGCACCCCGGGCCTGCAGCCGAACGCCGACACCGTCGTCGGCGCCGGCGTGCAGAGTGGCACCACCTGGACGCTCACCACCTCGGCCGCGGGCTTCACCGCCGGCTCGTACGCCTACTACGCGGTGGCGGCCGATCCGTCCGGCGTGACCAGTCCGGTCGCGTCGGCCGTGCTGTCGGTGACCAATCCGACGACGGCGGCAGTGCCGGTCGTCTCGATCGCCGGCGTGTCGCTCACCGAGGGCACCGGCGGCACGAAGCTGTTTTCCTTCGTCGTCTCCCTCACCGCGCCGGCTCGGACTACCGTGACGGTCGCCTACCGCACCGGCGACGGCACCGCGACCGCCGGATCCGACTACGTGACCTCGTCCGGCGTGCTCACGTTCCGGGTGGGACAGCGCACGGCCACGGTCGCCGTGCCGGTGGTCTGCGACGCGGTCGTGGAGGCGGACGAGACGTTCGCCGTGCAACTCCTGAACCCCGTGGGGGCGACGCTCGGCATCGCGACGGCCGTGGGCACGATCCTCAACGACGACACCATGGCGGCCCAGGCGGCGGCGAGCACTCCTGCCACGAAGCGGGTCGCCAGCAACGTCTGGGCGTCGTTCGCCGCCCCGGCCCGGGCCTGACGACCCGCCTCGGGGCGGCCGCGTCAGGACGGGTCGACGTGACCGAGCGTCACGATGATCGCCGAGCCGATGAAGATGAAGATGCCGCCGACCACCACCGGCCAAGGAATTGGCTGACGGTAGAGCGCCCAGGCGAACACCGCGACGAAGAGCGGGTAGGAGATCTCGAGCACCGCCGCCCGCGAGGCCCCGAGCGCTTGGATCGACGAGAAGATCGCCAGGCAGGCCAGGACCACGACCGCCATCGTGGCCAGCACGAGCGGCAGCCCCACCCCCGGCCACGAGAACCGCAGCAGCGAGGCGGGCGACTCCCCTTGGGCCAGGAGCACCGCACCGGCCACCGCCACACCGGCGACCGAGTGGAGAAAGTAGAGCCGGTAGATCGACATCCCAGCGAGCAGCCGCTCATCGAGCACGTACAAGAGCCCCCAGAGGACCGCGGCGGCGACGGCGAGCAGGTATCCGTGGATCGGCATGGGTGGTCTCCTCACTCGCGGTTGTCGTCGTCACCGAACGCATCGTCCGCCTCGAACTCGTCGTCCGCGTCGTCCATACTGTCGGCGTCGGTGCCGTCCTCGTCGTCGTCATAGCCGTCGTCGTCCTCGGCCTCGTCGTCGTCGGCGTCGATCACGACCGGCGCGGCGTGCGGCTGGATCTTCAGCTTCCGGGGAGCGGGGT
>Ga0207954_1000063_pt1 | contig 31708 bp, 28 predicted proteins | sample CryBogmetaGMA0M_FD_184547 | JGI IMG/M metagenome (GOLD analysis project Ga0207954, IMG submission 184547) | Freshwater microbial communities from Crystal Bog, Wisconsin, USA - MA0M (SPAdes) | ecosystem: Environmental > Aquatic > Freshwater > Lake | place: Crystal Bog, Wisconsin, USA | collected... | reverse complement strand
CCACATGGCCGGGGCAGCAGCGGACGGGTGGGGTCGACCGCGATCGCACTGCTCTCGCCCCGCGCCCGCGCGTCGGCCAGCCAGAGGCCGCCAAGCAGGCCGGTCGCCCCGGCGAGAAACTGCCGCCGCGTGTTGGCGAGGGCGCGGTCGTGCAGCAGCTGGGTCGCGGCGTCGATCGGCGGCATGGCGGACGGGCTCCTAGCGGACGAGGGCGAGGTCGAGATTGAGCAGGGCCGTGGCCACCACCGCGAGCGGATCGAGGTCCGTGTCGGCGGGGCCGCGAGTCGCGGCGGCGACGGCCTCCGCATGGAGCCGCTCGAGCGCGGCGACCATCGATTCGGGGGGCGCATCGAGCGTCACCACGCGGCAGCCGAAGGCGATCTGCTCGCGGAGCGTGGGTCCGGCGGCCGCCATCCGGGTCGCGAGGCCCGCGGCGAGTTCGATCATCATCGGGTCATTGAGCGTGGCGAGCGGCTGGAGCGGCGTGTTGGTGGGAAACCGCCTCGCAACGCAGAGGTCCCGGCTCGGGGCGTCGAAGGTGAGCAGGGCTGGGAAACCCGCCGTCCGCTTCACGAAGGTGTAGATCGACCGCCGAAAGCGGTCGGGCCCCGTGGAGGTCTCCCACTTCGCTCCGCTGTAGGCACTCCGCCAGATGCCCTCGGGCTGCGGTGGAAACACCGGCGGGCCACCGAGCGTCGGCACGAGCCGTCCCGACCAGACGAGCGCCTGGTCGCGAACCATTTCCGCAGTGAGCCGGCTCCGTGGGCCGCGGGCCAGGAGTCGGTTGCGCGGATCGCGGGCCACGACGTCGGCCGGGGCCGCCGCCGTTTGGCCATACGCCGCTGACAGCGCCAGCTCGCGGAGAAATCGCTTGAGCGACCAGTCGTGCTCGCGGACGAGTCGCACGGCGAGGTGGTCGAGGAGTTCCGGGTGCGAGGGCCGGGCTCCGGAACTGCCGAAGTCTTCGAGCGTCTCCACGAGGCCTGTGCCGAACATCTCCGCCCACAGCCGGTTGGCCAGCACACGAGCCGCGAGCGGGTTGCGCTCGCCCACGAGCCAGCGGGCCATGCCGAGCCGATCGGCGGGCATCGTCGCGGGCGGCGCGACGGCCACGGGAATCGCCGGCGTCACCGCGGCCCCGCAGTCGAGCCGATTGCCGCGGATGAACACGTGCGTCGTGCGACGTCCCTCCGCAGGCTGCTCGCGCAGCACCGGCACCTTCGGGCCGGCGAGCTTCCGCAGCGTCGCCTCATGGTCGCGGAGTCGCTGCATGGCCGCACGACGGTCCAGGTCGGCGACGAGCCCGCACCATGCCGCGTCGGCCGAGGTGTCGAGCCGGAAGCGGCGCAGCGTGCAGGCCTGGGTGCCGGAGTTCGACGCCGCCGACTGCGTGATCGAGATCCGGACGCGGCCATCAGCGGGGATCGCCGCCGGATCCTCCATTACGAACACGCACCACCTCGGCCGGACGAGCCCGGGATACCCGCCGAAGCCCTCGCTGTTGGGCTTGAGTGTGTCGCGGGGATCGGAGGGCCCGTCGAGCGTGTCGGCGATCACCTCCGCGATCTTCATCCGGCGCGGCTCCGGCGGCTTTTCGTCTTCGCGGCCTTCAGCGTCCGTGGCCGCCGGCGGCGCGGCCACCTCGCCCGGAATCGTGATCTCGACGAACGACGCAACCGCGCCCCGCTCGGGAGGCGCGGCCTCCTCGCGGCCGCTGTCGAGGTCGATCACCAGACGGATGGCCGTCGTGCCTGCCGGCAGCACCACATCGAGGTCGTAGCGCACACCCACGGGAAGCGTGCCGCCGGCCGCGAACGCACTCGGCCCGATCGCCTCGAGCGTGCCGCCGGTGGTGGCGACCTCCCGCACGGCCAGCGGCGCCCAGTCGGTCGTGTGCGTGGCGATCCCGACACCGACCGCATTGGCCGCCTGTCGCTCCGCCGCCGTCGCGCGGACGAGCTCGGCCACTCCCTCGCGCGTGGCAGGGTCCTCGGGGACCGGCAGCGTCGGCGCCTCGTCGTTCTGGTCACAGTCGAGGGTGCCGTCGAAGTAGGCGAGAAACCGGTAGAAGTCGTCGTGCGGATAGGGATCGTAGGGATGTGCGTGGCACTGGACGCAGCCAAACGTGGTGGCCTGCCAGGTGGTCCAGGTGGTGTTCACCCGGTCGATCACCGCGGCCATCCGATACTCCTCGTCGTCGGTGCCGCCTTCGGTGTTCGTCTGCGTGTTGCGATGGAAGGCCGTGGCCAGCAGGTCGTCGGTGGTCGCATCGGGCAGCAGGTCGCCGGCGAGTTGCCGGATCGTGAACTCGTCGAACGGCATGTCGGCATTGAACGCCCGGATCACCCAGTCGCGCCACGGCCAGATCGAGCGCGTGGGATCCTTCTCGAAGCCGAAGGTGTCGGCGTAGCGAGCGAGATCGAGCCAGACGGAAGCCCAGCGCTCCCCGAAGTGGGGCGACGCGAGGAGGCGGTCCACGACCCGCTCCTTCGCCCGCTGCACCGTCGCGGCCTCCGTCGCCCCGCCGCCGTCGGCCAGGAAGGCGTCGAACTCCTCCACGGTCGGAGGCAGGCCGACGAGGTCGAGCGACACCCGCCGGAGCCACCCGGCCGCCCGCGCGGGCGGCGCGGGCAGGAGACCGGCAGCGCTCGCCCGCGCGGCGATGAACGCGTCGAGTGACGTGGTGCCCCAAGTCTCCCATCCCTGACCGCGGACCAGGGGCGGTGCCGCATCGCGGGGCGGCACGAACGACCAGTGGTCGGCCCAGACCGCTCCCCCGTCGATCCAGGCCCGCAGCGTGGCCACCTCGACGGCCGTGAGCGCGCGACCGTGGTCCGGCGGTGGCATCCGCTCCGCCTCGTCGGCGCTCGTCACGCGCCGCACGAGTTCGCTCGCGGCCGCATCTCCCGGCACGATCGCGGCCACCCCCGAGTCGGCTTCCGCCAGCGCGTCGCTCCGCGCGATGAACGACACGCCCCCGGCCTTCTTCACGCCACCATGGCAGGCCACGCAATGGGCATTGAAGATCGGGCGGACGTCGCGGTCGAAGTCCACGTCGGCAGCACCGGCCACCGCGGTGACGGCCAGCCAGGAGGCCAGTGCACGGAGTGATCGCGCCCCTCGTTCCACGATCATCATCTCCCTTACCGAGGCCGTCGCCCCACCTGCACGACGACCATCTCCTCGACTCCCCCGCGGACCACGGTGAGCGGCACCTTCTCGCCGATCGGCGTGCGGGTCAGTTGCAACACGAGCCCCGCCGGCTCCGCCACGGGCGCGCCGTCGTACGCCACCACGAGGTCGCCGGGGCGAACGCCGGCGAGCGCCGCGGGCGACTTGGGCTCGACCGCGACGACCAGCGCCCCGGTGACCTCGGGGGGCGACGACTTGAGCGCCATCCCGAGGTAGCCCCGCTCCACGTAGCCGTCTTCGAGAATCTCGCGAGAAACCTTCCGTGCCAGGTTGCTCGGGATCGCGAAGCCGATGCCCGAGTAGTCCTTGCCGACGATCGCCGTCGTGATCCCCATCACGCGGCCGTGCACGTCCACGAGCGGCCCGCCCGAGTTGCCCGGATTGATGGCGGCATCGGTCTGCAGAAACTCCTGATACGGACTTTCGAGCACACCCTTGCGGCCTACGGCGGAGACGATCCCGTACGTGATCGTGCGGTCGAGGCCGAACGGATTGCCGATCGCCCAGACCATCTCGCCCGCCTCGACGGTGTCGCTGTCGCCCCAGGCGGCCACCGGCAGATCCGCCGCCTCGATGCGGAGCACCGCGAGGTCGGTGGCGGCGTCGGCTCCGACGACGCGGGCCGTGAACCGCCGCCCGTCGGCGAGCGTGACGTCGATCTCGCCACTGTTGGCCACCACGTGGTAGTTCGTGACGATCACCCCGTCGCTCTCGACGATCACGCCCGACCCCACCTCCTCGGCCGTCGCGTCGGCGGGCCGCAGGCCGCGGAGCGCCGCGATCTCGTCGGCCACCGTCGTGAGCCGCCGCTTGGACGTCACGTTGACGACGGTCGGGCCGATGATCCGCGCGAGCGTGGTGAACATCTTGCCGACCGACGTCAGCTCCGCCTGCGCCGCCGCGTCGCGGATCGCCGCCAGCTCGGCCCGCGTGCGGGCATACTGCATCCGCCCCACGTACGATGGCCAGGCGATCAGCCCGACGAGGGCGACGAGGCCGAGGAACATGAGCAGCGTCCGCCGGTTCGCGGCGGTGGCGGCCGACGTCACGCGGAGCCTCCTTCCAGCATCCGGAGCCGCACGAGGTTGACCGCCGACTTCGCCGCCCGCGTGGCCGCAAGGTCGGCTCCGCCGCCGAACACGTGTTCGACGACCGCGACGCCGTCATCGTCGGCGATCGCCACGTCCACCCCCTGCCGCCCTTCGGCCGCGGGCCGCACGTCCCCGACAGCGAGGCCGATCGCAGCCGAATGCCGGCGGCGGATCTCGGCGGCGGCCTCGCGGACGTCGCCGAGGCCCTGCGGCACGACGCTGCCGCCGCGAAACACGCCGGCCGCGGAGCCCCGCCGGGCGTCGGCCTGCGCGAGCAGCGCGGCCACGCGTCCCGACGTGCCCGACTCGATCGAGGCGAGCGTCCGGCCGCGGGCGGCCACCGCGGTCAGCACGGCGTCTTCGATCTCGTCGTCCTCGACGCCGTAGGCGATCGGGCCGAGGCAGCCGCGGATCGTGGCCTCGGTCGGCGCCATCTTCGCGAGGCATTCGGCTTCGTCGCGTCCCCGGGCCGCGATCCGCAGCGTGATCGTCGCCTCGTGCGCCGTGATGCCCACGAGCGGATCCCGCCCGCGGCGGACCAGGTCAGGTAGCATCGCCTCGATCGCGCTCTCCCCCGCGCCGAAGCATTTGATCCGTCGCTGCACGATCGTGGCCCGATCGGGAAGCATCGCCAACACCGCCGGCTCGACCGTCGCCTTCCACATCACCTTCATCTCGGCCGGCACGCCGGGCAGGGCGAACACGCGGCACGATTCGCCGTGGCCGGTCGGCAGGTCCACGTCGATGCCCGGGGCCGTGCCCTCGGGATTGGGAATGATCCGGCTGCCGCGCGGAAAGAGCGCCTGCCGCCGATTCGACTCGGGCATCGGCATGCCCCGCCGGGCGAACCGGGACTCGACGGCGGCGATCGCCAGCTCCGACAGGTCGAGCGGAACGCCCGCCACGGCAGCAAGCACGTCGCGGGTGAGGTCGTCCGCGGTCGGCCCCAGGCCACCGGTCACCACCACCAGCGGCGCCCGCGAGGCCGCCAGCCGAAAGGCCTCGATCCCGGCCTCGAGGGTGTCGGGAACCGTGGTATGAAACGTGACCGGCACACCGAGGACGCCCAGCTCCGCGGCCATCCACCGGCTGTTGGTGTCGAGCCGCTGGCCCGAGGTGAGTTCGTCCCCGATCGCGACCACTTCGGCATGCATGGGTGAGGCCAGCCTCCTGAGCGCGATACCGCCCCGTGGCCGAGGCGGCTATCCTGCAGTGTTGATTCCACCGGCCCCCGGGCGGCGCGACCATCGCCCGTCCGGTCGATGCCGGTGACCCGACCACCATACCACCCCCCTGCCATGCTGCGGATCGGACTTTTGGGCTGCGACTCGCGGATCGCCGAGGTCGCCACGGCGGCACTCCGCCGGGGCGACCGGATCGTGGCAGTCCACGACGTTTCCCCGGCATCCCTGCGGACCGTCGGCACCGCTCCCTCGATCCCGTCCTGGGAGCCGTTGCTCGACGCGGCGACCTGCGAGGCCGTGCTCGTCGGCTCCGACGGCTGGAACGACTCCCGCGCGGCCGCGGTGCGGACGCTCGTCCAGGCCGGGAGGCCACTCGTGCTCGCCCAGCCCCTCGAGCTGTCGATGCTCTGGGCCTACGAGCTCGACATGATCCGCCGCGACACCGGCAGCCCGATCGTGCCCTGCCTGCCCGATCGGCTGCATCCGTTTCTCGCGCGGCTGCGGGAGCGGATCGAGGCGGCGCTCGCCGGTGTCGATGCGGCTGTCGAGTCGCTGCACCTCGAACGCCGGATGCACGATCGCTCGCAGGCCACGGTGCTCGCGGCGCTCTCCCGCGACGCCGATCTCGTCCGCGCCGTCGCCGGCGATCCCGCGCGGCTCTCCACGCTCGGTGCGGCCGAGGCAGCCGCGGCCTGGCCCACGCTGGCGGTGGGGTTCACGGGCGCCGCGCACCTGCCGGTCCGTTGGCAGGTGGCCCCCGCGGGCGAGCCCGGGCTCACGATCAGGCTGCAGACCGCGGCCCACGCGGTGACCATCGAAGCCCCGGACGACTCGTCGCGGCCCTGGACGTGGAACGGCGCGGCCGACGGCGGCGAGTTTGACCGTGGCCGCGTGATCCTCTCGGCCCTCGACGCCGCCCTCGGGGCAACCCCGGCGCACGCGGCTGACGAGGCGATTCCGCCCGCCACCTGGGCCGACGCCGCCCGCGCCATCGAACTCGCCGACACGGTGCCGAGAAGCCTTGCGAAGGGGCGGTCGATCGACCTGCACCACGAGGAGTTCACCGAGATCGGCACCTTCAAGGGCACGATGGCCTCGCTCGGCTGCGGCCTGATCATGGCCGCCCTCTTGGTCGTGATCGGGGCCACGGTCGTGGCGGGCATGGCACGCGAGTTTGGCTGGGATGCCGCCGGCGGACTGGCCGACGCCTGGCCGATGGTCGTCCTCGGCGTGCTCGGCCTGTTCCTGGCCCTCCAGGTCATCCCCCTCTTGATAGGGAATGCCGACCGGCCGGACGACCGCTCCGGCCCGTCCCGAGAAAGTTGAGCCTGATTCCGCGCGGCGGCAGACCTTCCCGCCCGGGCCGGCCAAGTCCGCTGCGGACGGTCCGGCTGGGAAGGTGTGCGGGCTGGCGGCCCGCCGGTGGACGGCGGCTGAAAACTGGTCGATTTTCCCGCAGGGCGTGGATGCTGCCGGGCGGCCGGCGGCCACGATCCCAGGGGGTGGGGAGCGACTCAGCATGCGGCGGACGACGGCGTGGCTCCCGCTGCTGGCCCTCGTCGCGGCGGGCCTGACGGACGTCCGGGCCGTCGCGGAATCTCGTCGCACCGCCATCGTGATGGCGATCGAGTCGCAGCGCGACTCGGTGGTCAACATCCACGGCCAGAAGGTGGTCGGCGGCGACGACGGTTCGGAGGGCGAAGTCCGCCGCGTCAACGGCATGGGCACGGGCGTGATCATCGATCCGCGCGGCTACGCCGTGACGAACTACCACGTCGTCGAGGGCGTGCGGCGGATCGAGGTCACGCTCGCGTCCGGTAAGACCACGTCAGCCTCGCTCGTGTCGCACGATCCGCGGACCGATCTGGCGGTGATCAAGATCACCAGCGACACCCAACTCCCGGTGGCCACGATCGGCACCTCCAGCGATCTCATGATCGGCGAGACGGTGCTCGCCTTGGGCAACGCCTACGGCTACGAACACACCGTCACCCGCGGGATCATCTCGGCGCTCCACCGCAACGTCGAGGTGAGCCGCACGCAGCGCTACGAAGACCTCATCCAGACCGACGCGAGCATCAACCCCGGCAACTCGGGGGGCCCGCTGCTCAACATCAATGGCGAGGTGATCGGGATCAACGTGGCAGTGCGGGCGGGGGCGCAGGGGATCGGGTTCGCGATTCCGATCGACCGTGTGCTCGACATCACGTCGCGGCTGATGTCGGTGGAGCGGATCGATCAGACGTGGCACGGGCTCGTGGTGAAGTGCGACGGCCGCCAGGGAGCGGTGGTCGAGGCGGTGCATCGCCGCAGCCCAGCGGAGAGCGTGGGCGTGAAGGCCGGCGACCGGATCACGCGGATCGGCGAGATCCCGGTCACCCGCCAGCTCGACGTGGAGCGGGCCCTGATCGGCCACAAGGCGGGCGAGAGCATCCCCGTGACGATGGTGCGGTCGGGTGGGGAAGAGCGGATCGAACTGCCGCTCGCCGAAATGGCCCGTGATGCCGAGTCGCTCGACGACCGCTGCTGGGCGGAGGTCGGCCTGCGGCTGCAGCCGGCACCAGCCGCTCGGGTCCAGAAGCTCCAGGCCCGCTACCGCGGCGGGCTCATCGTGACGGCGGTGCGCGAGGGCGGGCCGGCGGCCGAGCAGGGCATCCAGGAGGGAGACATCCTCGTGGGCCTGCACGTCTGGGAGACGATCGCCCCGGAAAACATTGCTTACATCCTCGACAAGGCGGTCGAGGAGCACCTCAACCCGATCAAGTTCTACGTGCTCCGTGGTCGGGAAACGCTCTTCGGCCACATGGTCTCCGACACGGTTCGCCGCTGAAGCCGATTCGCAAACCGTGAGCCCTGAGCGGCGGCATTCCAGGCCGCCCCTGCTTTTCTGGCGACCATGCCCGATACTCTTGGCATGGAGCTCGACTTCGTCGCCGACCTGCTCGCCCGCATCCCCGCTGATCCGCGGCTCGAGGTGCCTCCGGGCGACGACGCCGCCGTGCTGCGGCCGCCGGCCAACCGCCGGACGGTGGTCACGGTGGACATGCTGATGGAGGGCGTGGACTTCGTCCTCGGCCCCGACTGCTCGCCACGGCAGGTGGGCCACAAGGCGATCGCCGTGAACCTCAGCGACCTGGCGGCGATGGGGGCCCGCCCCGAGGCCCTCGTGGCGGCGGTCGCCCTGCCGCGGTCGGGTGGCGCGGCCCTCGGCCGCGAGCTGCTCGACGGCATGCTCGCCTGCGCCGCCACGCACGCCGCGACGCTCGCCGGGGGCGACACCAACTCCTGGGACGGCCCGCTCGTGATCTCGATCACGGCGCTCGGCAGCGTGCCCCCCGGCAGGGCCTGGCGACGCGACGGTGCCCAGCCCGGCGATCTCCTCGTCGTGAGCGGCGGCTGCGGCGGCAGCCTGCTCGGTCGCCACCTCGCCGTGGCCCCCCGCTGCCGCGAAGCCCTGCTGATCGCCGACCGCTTCGAGGTCCACGCCGCCATCGACCTCAGCGACGGCCTCTCGCTCGATCTGGCGCGGATGATGCAGGCCAGCGGCACGTCGGCCGTGCTCGATCTCGCGGCCGTGCCGATCCACGCCGACGCGGTCCGCATGGCCGCGCAGCCGGGCGACGGCCGCACCCCTCTCGATCACGCCCTCGCCGACGGCGAAGATTTTGAGTTGCTGCTGGCGCTCCCAGCCGCCGAGGCACGGCGGCTGGCGGCCGAAGCGCAGGGTCTCCTCGGCATCCCGTTCACGGTGATCGGCGAGGTGACCGCGGGCGCGGGTCTCTGGGTTCGCACCGCCGCCGGCACGACGCCGCTCACACCCCGTGGCTACGAGCATGCCTTCGATGGCTGACGAACCCGGCGCTCGCGCGGCGAGCGATCTGACCGTGTTGATCGCCGACGAGGCGGCGGTCGCCCCCTTCGCCGCGAACCTCCTCTCCGCGCTCCCCCGCCCCGCCTTCGTGGCCCTTTCGGGCGATCTCGGGGCCGGGAAGACGACCCTCGTGAAGGCGTTCGCCGCGGCCGTCGGCATCGATCCGGCCGAGGTGGTCAGCCCCACCTTCGGCCTCGTCCACGAGCACGCGAGTCCTCAGGGGTTGCTGCTCCACGCAGATCTCTACCGCGTCGTGGGACCGGACGACCTCCACGAACTCGGCTGGCACGACGCCCTCGCCCGTGCCACCTGGGCCTTCGTGGAGTGGCCCGAACGGATCGCCTCCGCGCTCCCGGCCGACCGGCTCGACCTGTCGATCACGATCGCCACGCCCACATCGCGTGTGCTCCGGCTCACGGCCCGCGGCACCGCGTATGAGGCCGCCGTGCAGCGCCTCCGCCGCTGACGCGTCCTCCGCCAGGAAGCCCAATCGCGTAAGCGATGGGGATCTCGCTCAGCCGCCCCGCTCGGGACTACCCATGCCCGTCGCCGGACGCTCGCTGCGTCAGGAAGCCCAATCGCGTAAGCGATGGGGATCTCGCTTGGCCGCCCCGCTCGGGACTGCCCATGCCCGTCGCCGGACGCTCGCTCCGTCAGGAAGCCCAATCGCGTGAGCGATGGGGATCTCGCTCAGCCGCCCCGCTCGGGACTGCCCATGCCCGTCGCCGGACGCTCGCTCCGTCAGGAAGCCCAATCGCGTAAGCGATGGGGATCTCGCTTGGCCGCCTCGCTCGGGACTGCCCATGCCCATCGCCGGACGCTCGCTGCGCCCATCCTGGGCTGCGCTCGCTCGATGCTGACTACGCTCCGCCATCCATGGCTCCGCTTGTCAGCAACGCCGGCTCCCGGGCACGGGCAGCCCCTCGCTGCGTTCTCCGAAGGGCCCGGAAGCGTCGAGCACCCGCGCCCGAACGTGGCCGCACGTTTTCCAAAGTGGCCGTAGGTTTTTAACCTGCGGAACCCACGGCCCCGTGGCGCTTCCTGTGCAGGTTGAAAACCTGCACCCACTTTTCGAGGACCTGCCCGAAAGTGGCCGCAGGTTTTCAACCTGCGGAATCCACCCGAGTGGCACCGCGGTGCTCAGACCGACCCGAGCACCTCCGTGCCGCACGCCTACCGTCAGCGTCGGCACGGCCTCCGTCGCGTCAGTTACCCGCCTTCTTCGCATCTGCTAACACTTCCCGCATTCTGGCGATCAACTCTTCGGGGATCTCCAACTCCCAGTGATCCTCGCCCGGCTTGACCGTGCGGCTTGCGGGCTCCGTATTGAGTGCTTCTGGGCTCGGCAACCCCGCGGCCCACTGAACATCGACCGGACCGTTCATCAAGACGATTCGTCGGTCATCCGCCGAAGCGCCTACCAGGCTCAGGGTAGGTGTCCACTCGCCCTTTTTAGCACAGGCAAGTTGGGTGACCTGTCCCGCGTCATCAAACTCGACTTGCTGATCAGTCGCCCCCGGTGATCGCCACTCCACGCCCTCGACCACCACCTTATCCCGCTGCTTCAGTCGGAGAAAGAGTTTGCACCACCCTTGAACACGCGCCTCTTGCAAATCCCTCGGCCACGGTGAACTCGTAATCGACACGGCAACCTTCGTGAGCGGCTCAGGGCAGACAACGGTCATTTCGCGCGGTAGATCATCGCGAACCAGAATGTTCCGCCTCGAGGTCTGACCATCGGCAAGCGTGATGACCAAGTCATACCGCTCCCCACCGGGAGAGGCGACCACGTAGCGACCGGGTTTCCCTGGCATGGCCGCGCCAAGGCGTTCGGGCACGCCTTCATACACGTTGCCACCGCCGATCAACTTGATCTCCTTCACGGGATCCTCGACCGGCGGACGGCCTTCACGGTCGTCCACCAGCTGAACCGTCAGCGACGGCTTCTTGGCGGCGGAATCGAGCGGCACGGCAGATGCCGCCGCATCGACGGGTGCACCAGGAGGGCCATCTGTCGCTCCCGGCTGCCCATCTGCCCGACGACCGTCCGCCTGATTCTGGGCAAGGGCGACCTGGTGGCGGAGTTCCTGGAGTTCGTGCGCAAGGCTCGCCGTGCTTCGCTGGTCCTCCGTGCGGGCGGTTTCGAGTTCGTTCAGGATCCGCGCGTTGGTCACATACACCGCCCCGGCGGCGAAGACCGCCGCCAGCGTCACCGCCCACTGCAATCCTGCCAACAGCTTCCTTCCCATGACACGGCTCCACATGGCCTGCCACCAGAGGCGGCGGGCGAGTTGTTTCGGATCGCCAAAGCGGCTCAGCACCCGCGTCCGGGCGGCGGGTTCATCGCCATCGCGCAACACTTCCCGGCGAAACGCACACTGCAAGTGATCCTCGAGCTCATCCCGAATGTCATCCCGCAGCGACGGCGGCTCGAAGTCGTCGGGGGGCGGCAAGTCGGCGAGGAGGTCGGAGTCGCGCATGAGTCACACCATGCCCCAGCCGATCGTTGAACCGTGAACATGCCTTTCGGAACCAACACCGATCGTCTCGCGATCACGATGGACGCGGGCGTTCGACGCCAAGGATCTCAGGTGTCTACCACTCCCAGTTTCGCCCCCAACACTCCCTCCACGCCGCGGGTGAACGCCCGCCAGGCGACTTTCTTGGCGTCGAGCGCCTTCTGACCGGCGGCGGAGAGCCTGTAGTACTTCCGGCGGCGGCCATCCACTTCCTGCCAGGACGACGCCAGGTACTTCTGCTCCTCCAGCCGATGCAGCGCCGGGTAGAGGCTCCCTTCCTTCAAGTCGAAGTAGCCCTTCGATTCACTCGTCACCGACTGGGCGATTTCATAGCCATAGGTGGGCCTGTGCGAGATGACTTCGAGGATGAGCATCTCCACCGCACCCCACAGAAATCGAGAGTCCATGATATCGGCCCCGCCCGGTTACCTTGCCCGTCTAGGCATGAAGCATAGACGCCTTAGGTGTGGGCGTCAAGGGGCGTGTTGACCGGGCTGAGGGTGGCTCTTGTGCAGGTTGAAAACCTGCACCCACTTTCCAGGCAGGGTGAAAACTTGCACCGACGTTGCCCTTGACCCACGGGGGGCCACTCAGAGCACGAGCTTCCGCACGTCCTGGAAGCGCGGATGTGCGGCGGTGCGGCACCACTCGAAGATCACGGCCTCCGACGTCGTCGGCACCGCGCCCGCCCCCTCCAGCCGCCGCAGCGCCACGTCGCGATCGAGCGGGTGCCGCGAGGTGATCGCGTCCACCGCGAGAAACACGGCGTAGCCGTCGGCCAGCAGGTCGAGGGCTGTCTGGGCGATGCACACGTGGGTCTCGAGGCCGCAGAGCACGATCTGACCGACCGCCGCGGGAATCGCCGCTGCAAACCCTTCTGCACCGCAGCAACTGAACGCGAGCTTCTCGAGCGGCGGCGGCAGCAGGCCGGCAAGCTCCGGCACCGTGGGCCCGAGGCCCTTGCGATACTGCTCCGTGACGACGGTCGCCACCTCCAGCAGCCGCGCCGCCTCCACCAGCCGCCGGCAGCGGGCCACGACCGCTGCCCCGTCGGTCATGGCGGGCACGAGCCGCTCCTGCACGTCCACCACGCAGAGCATCGACGATTCTGGGGACAGTCGCATGGCAGCACTCCACTCCGACCGGGTTCCGCGAGAGATCAGCCGGCGGGGATCGCCTGCACGTCCGCCGCCGGCGGCGGTGACTTCGTCAGATCCGCCGAGGTGCCGGCGGGCAAGGCCTTCAGCCGGGCGAGCTTCGTGGCGGCCGTCGGCTCCCCCGCCACCTCGTGGCCGGGTGCGGAGCCGAAGGTGATCGTGCGGCCCTTGTCGTCGAAGAGTTCCCATGACCGCGGCACAGGCCCGCCGCCGGTCGGCCGGCAGCCGGTCAGGCCGAGGGCCTTCCAGTCTGGCCCCACGACCGCGGCCACCGCGGCCCCTTCCTCCACCAGCGGATCACCCCACGGAAACCCGACCGCGCCCTGAGGCCCCGACGGCACGCCCGTGATCCGCGGATACTCGGCGGCAGACTCCGCCGTGAAGTCGTCGCTCGGCAGCACCACGGCCTCGGCATCGACGGCCAGAAGACCCCCGGGCACCGCCACCATCGCCACCGGCTCCCGGCACCGCACGGCCACCGCCGCCGCGGCCGGATGCCGCACGGTCACGGAGTTCACCTCGCGCACCCAGGGATGCATCGCAAACGCCCGCGCCAGCCGGCGGACGAGTTCCGGGTCGTCGAGCGGCAAGCCGGCGTCGAGGCTGGCATCGCGGAGCGCCTCCGCCTTGAGGTCGGCCCGCACCCACGGGGCTACGCCCGTTACGGTGATCGCGTCGGGATGGAGCACGAGATCAGCCGACCCGCGGACGCGGTCGCCGAGCCGCGACCACGCGGCCCAGCCGAGGCCGAGCATCGACAGGGCGACGACCACCGCTCCCACTCCGGCCCGATGCTCGTCGAGAAAGCCCGCCAGTCGGCCCGGGGCAGCCTTCTCGACGGCGGGTTCGCGGCGGCGCGACGACTGGTTGGAAACGCCGGCGCGCACGGCCTCACCAGACCTCGATCTGCGGCGTGAGCTCGACCCCGAGCTTCTCGCGCACGCGGGAGCGGACCGTCTCCACGAGCATCCGCACGTCGTCCGCGGAGCAATGCGGCCCGGCGACCACGTAGTTGGCGTGCGGGGCGTAGACACTCGCGTCGCCGGCCCGGAGGTCGCGGCCGCCCGCCTGGGCCACCAGCGACTCGGCCGTGGTGCCGAGCGGATCCTTGAACATCATCGCCACGCTCCGCGTGCCGCTCGGCTGCGCCGACCGGCCCACGATCCACTGCTTCTGCATCCGCTTGGTGAGCGCCGTCGCATCCTCCTCGTCGAGCTCCAGCCGGCAGCCGATGATGATGCAGTCGTCGAGGTTGCTCCAGCGCGCCTCGAACGCCAGCCGCGCCCGATCGCGGACCTCCTTCGTGCCGTCGGCGAGCATCACCGTCACGTCAGCCACCCGCTCGCCGATGTCGCCGCCGTGGCCGCCCGCGTTGCCGACGAGCGCGCCGCCCACCGTGCCCGGTACGTCCACGAGCGTCTCGAGGCCGCCCAGGCCCGCCTGCACGGCGGCCGACACCACGTGCACGAGCTTCGCCCCGGCTCCGGCCTTCACGACCGGACTCTCGACGTCGATGCTGCAGAAGGCCGGCGCTGAGAGCCGCACCACCATCCCGTCGAAGCCACTCGACGGCACGAGCACGTTGGACCCGCCCCCGATCACCCGGAGCGGAATCCGCTGCTCGTGGCACCGGGCCACGACCCGGGCCAGCGCGTCGGCATCGATCGGCTCACAGAACCACGACGCCGCGCCGCCGAGCCCCAGCCACGTGTGGTGCGAGAGCGGCTCCTGGGGCGACACGGCGACCCCGAGGTCGTCGAACGGAGTCGCGGCATCGCTGCCGCTGGCGGATCGGACTGGCTGCTTCATCGCTCACATCCCTCGCGGTGCCTCGGCGTCCGCCGAGGCGACCCGATTGTGCCTCAGGCTGCCGCGGCTCGTCCATGGCAGAGCGGGATCGCCCGACCTCGCCGTCGTCCAACCGTTCAAGCCGCCCGGCGGCGGATGAAGGGCGGTTCGGCCGGATGGGCGAGCTGCAGCCAGCCATCGACGAGCATGGCCAAGGCCGGCTCGCCACCATCGGGGCCATCGGGGCGATGGCCGCGGAGGCCGGCGCCCAGCACGACCACGCAGTCTCCGCTGCCCAGCGAGGCGAGCAGGCGATCGACCCGCGCATACGCCGCCACGTCTTCGTTGGTCGGATCGTCGGAGGCCACGGTGCCCGGCACGATCACGCAGGCATCGCTCCAACGTTCCAGCCGGCTGCCGAACGACCGTCCGCCGAGGCGACGGGCGACCGCGGCATCGGCGAGCACCGCGAGACGGCCAGGGGTCAGCCGCCGCAGGCTCGCCAGTGACGACGACACCGCGTGCATGCTCGACGGGGCGTCGATGAACACGACAGCATCCTGGCCGCGGTCGAGCCGCTCCAGCCGGCCGGGCACCGAGCCGGCGGCCTCGATGCCCCGGGCCGCGTGCTCGAGCGTCACGCCATAGCGGGATCCGACCGCCGCGGCGAGCACGGCATCGCGCACGAACGGCACGGTCGGCGTGTCGACCGACACGGGCACCGTCTGGCCACCGGCCTCGAGGAGAAACGTGCGACCGAAGAGGCTGCCGTCCAGCGGCCGCGCCTGCACGTCGCACTCGGACCGCAGGCCCGCCGCGAGGAGCGCCACGCCGGATGGCGCGGCCGCCAGCAGGCGGCGCGTCGCCTGCGCGGGCAGACCCGTCACCAGGCAGCCGTCGGCGGTGAGCGTCTCCATGATCCGCGCGAGCACGGCCCGATAGGCGCGAGGCGTGGCGTGCCGGTCGAGATGGGCGGCGGCCCGACTGGTGAACACCACGGTGTCGGTCGTCATACCGGCCGTGGCCTGCGCGGCGAGCATGCGGCTCGACACTTCCACGAGCGCGTGCGAGCAGCCCGCAGCGGCCAGTCGGGCCAGGGCCGCGGCCAGCCCGGCGGGTGAGGCGATGTCGGCCGCAACGGGCTCGGTGTCGTCGGGCCCGAGGCAGCCGAAGTCCGAGAGCACGCCGACGCGATGCCCCGCTTCCGTGAGCACGGCCGCCGTCAGCCACACGGTGGTGGTCTTGCCGCTGGTTCCGGCCACGGCGATCACCCGCATCTCCCGCGATGGGTCGCCCGCGAGCGCGTGGCAGAGCCGGGCATGCGCCCAGTCGGCATCGCTCACCAGGCAGAGCGGCAGCCCTTCCGTGGACACCATCCGCTCGGCCACCACCGCCACGGCGCCGCGGGCGATCGCCAGCGGCACATCCTCGTGGCCGTCGCGGCGGTCGGTGGCCCGGGCCACGAACACGTCGCCCGGCCGGCAGCGGCGGGCCTCGTCCTGGCACGAGCCCGCGGTGATGTCGTCACAGCCGATGAATCGGGCCCCGGCCATCACCTCCGAGAGTTTCACCTCGCGACGGCCACTCCGTGCGGACGCCCTCCCCTTCCCCGCTGTCGAGTCACGCATGACGGCCTCCTGCCGAACGTGGTTCGAAGGCGGCACGTGGCACGCCTTCGCCGGTTGACCCGCCCATCCTTGAGCGAAGCCGACGGCGGATTGTCGATAGCGACGAACATGGGTCAAGCCGGGTTTTCGGGGGCACCGCAGGAGCCATCCCAGACTCCGCCAGCGGCGCCGCAGACAGCCCGTCTTGCCCCGGCGCACGCCCCTGGAGTAGCGTCGCTCGGCATTGACGGCGGCCCACGGATGCCTCGCATGACCAGCGGCTTCTCGGCTCAGGTTCCTCCCGTGCTCTGGATCGGTCCCGCCGCGGCCGGAAGCGAACTCGCGCTCGCTCGGGCGTGGATCGCCGAACATGCCGAGGTGGTCGACGCCTCCACGCCGCAAGCGGTCGTGGCCGACCCGCCCGCGGCGGTTCGCGATCGATCCCCCGCGGTGATCCTCTTGGCCTCGTCCGCCGCGATCTCGTGGACCACGCGCGACTGCGTGGCGATCTCGCGCCGCTGGCCGCTCGCGCCCCTCGTGTCGGTGGCCGCCACGCTCGTGGAGGGTCGCCGCCGCAGTGGCCCGGCCCTGCCGGGCGTCGAGGAGGTGGCGTGGAACGAACTGCCTGGCAAACTCGCCTGGTGGCTCTGCGATCGGGCGCTCGGCGTGGCCGGCACCCTCGGCATGCCCGCGACGGCGCGACGGGAGGAACGGCTCCTGGAGTCGTCGCGGCGCGTCGCCGAACGTCGGCCGCAGCGGCCGGCGCGGGTCGAGGTGGCCGCCCCGCGAGCGCTCGACGTCGAGGCGGTGGCCGATCTGGTCCTCGCGGCGGGCCATGCAGTCGTCGGCCGGCGGGTGGGCAAGCCCCCGATCGATCATGCCGCCGACGCCGTCGTCTGGGATGCCGGCGACCTCGCGCCCCCCCAGATCACCTGGACCGGCCTGCTTGCTGCCAATCGCCCCGGCGTCGCAATCGTCTTGCTCGACTCGTTCCCGCGGAGCGAGACGGCCGCGGCCGCCACCCGCATGGGCGCGACGGCGGTGCTCTCCAGGCCCGCGTCGCTGGAGGCGCTGGCCGGCAGCCTGCTCGCACTCGCGCCGGGAATCGGCGGCGGTCGCGGTTGACGCCCGCGGGCCGCTTCCGTACCAGTGCCCCATGGCGAGAGGTTCGATCTCCGTGGCGGTCTGGGCAGGCGGTGCCTTGCTGGCCGCGGGCGGCTGCGCGCACCTCGCGACGACGACGCTCTCGGCCTCGGCGCCCGCCGTCGCGGCGTCGATGGTCACGGCCGCCGACGGTCTGCCGGACCGCAGCGAGGTGACCGCCGGACAGCTCGTCATCCACGCCGACTTCCCGCTCGCCGGCCAGCACCGGCTCGTCCGCGAGCTCGACGGGCTGCGGACCGACGTGAGCCAGGAGCTCGACCTGCCCGTGTCCGACGAGCCGGTGCACCTCTACCTGTTTGAAAACACCGACCGCTACGACGCCTTCGTGGCCCGGCGCTTCCCTTCGTTTCCGGCGCGACGGGCGTTTTTCGTCGAGACCGACACCACGCTCTCGGTGTTCGCGGCCTGGCAGGACCGGATCGCCGAGGATCTCCGCCACGAGACCACGCACGGCTACGTGCACGCCGTCGTGCCGGCGGTGCCGCTCTGGCTCGACGAGGGGATCGCCGAGTTCTTCGAGACCCCGCGGAGCGACTACGGCCTCCATCGCGGCCATGTCGCGCATCTGGCCGGCCGCCTGCTCGAGGGCACCTGGCAGCCCGATCTCGACCGGCTCGAGGCGCTCTCCGCGGCGGGCGAGATGTCGCAGGATCACTACGCCGAGGCCTGGTGCTGGGTCCACTGGCTGCTGCGAACCACCCCCGAGCGTCGGACGCTGCTCCAGGATTATCTCGCCGACGTCCGTCGCGATCCCCAGTGCCGCCCGCTCTCGATGCGGATCCGGCACGAGCTCTCGCAGCCCGGCACGGCCGCCGACGACGTCAAGCGGCATCTGGCCGCACTCGGCGGCGTGACGCTCGAACGCTGACCTGAAAGTGGCCGCAGGTTGAAGTGGCCGCAGGTTGAAGTGGCCGCAGGTTGAAGTGGCCGCAGGTTGAAGTGGCCGCAGGTTTTTAACCTGCGGGTCCCAACACCCACTTCACTTCGTGGACAGGTTGAAAACCTGCACCCGCTTGGGCGCCGTCAGGGCCGCCGAAACACCGTGCCGTGCCCCGTCGCCTCGAAGCCGAGCTTGAAGAACAGCTTGATGGCCGCCTCGTTGGCCTCCGAAACGTGCGTCTCGGCGAGGGCCACCCCCTCCTGGGCGAGGTCGTGGAGCGCCTCGGCGATCAGGTAATTGGCGTAGCCCTGGCGGCGCCGGCCACCATCCACGTCCACCTGCATCAGGCCGGTGGCGTGCACGCCCCAGGCCGTGGCCAGCGGCTGCATGTCCCAGAAGGTGCCGCTGCCGAGGAGGGTCTCGGCCTCGTCGCGGAGTTCATAGCGCCTTAGCGCGATCCCCGTGGTGGTGGCCGCCTCCCACCACGTGCGGCGCGCCGGTTCGTCGATCACCCGCAGCGTGGTGGCCCGCCGCAGCGCCATCTGCTGCCGGCTCACCGGCGGCCGAAATCCGGCCAGCGGGCGGCGCATGATGGCGATCCGTTCGGCCTCGTGGTAGCCGGCCCGGCGAAACACGTCTTGCATGCCCGGCGACGAATCGAGGATGCCCGGCAGGTCGGAGCCGCCGTAGAGTCCCATGTAAAACCCACCGACGTGCGGCGTGCCGCCCCCGAGGATCGTCCCCGCGCCACGGCGACGGAGGTAGTCCTCGCTGCGGGCCAGCAGCGCGTCGGCGATCGCCTCGTGCCGTTCGTGGGGCACCACCACCACCAGCATCGTGGTGCCGATCGCGGTGTCGATGGCGGTGCGTTCCGCGTTGGGGCCGAAGGCGGCGTGAGCGAAACCGACGACGCGGTCGCCGTCGGTCGCGACCTGCAGGCCCTCGCGGTCGAAGTAGGGCTTCGAAAACACGCAGGCCTCCAGCCAGGCCGACGTCATCGGCTGAAACCCGCACGGTCCCAGCTCCGCGGTCCTCCAGACGTCGGCCAGCCGCGGTGGATCGTCGTTGCGGAAGCAGCGAACCTCGATCATCGCCGGGGCTCCGTCGCGGCCGGGGCGTCGCCGAGGCGAACCTCGATCCGGCCATCGCGTTCGCGGACCTCGTGCACCGCCTGCCGCACGGTCGCCGACACCCGATGCCGACCCGTGGTCACGTCGAACTGCCAGCCGTGCCAGGGGCAGGTGAGCACAGTGCCGCAGAGCACGCCGGTGCCGAGCGGCCCCCCCTGGTGCGGACAGAGGCCGTCGAGGGCGTGGAACGTGCCGTCCACGTTGGCGATCGCCACCATCCGGCCGTCGGCCACCCGCTCGATGCTCGTGCCCGGCGGACACTCCGACGCCTCGGCGATCGGGATCCAGTCGGGCATGGCGGGGCGTCACTCGGGCGGGGAATGCCGGCGGCGGCCTCAGGCGGCGGGCCGCGGCTTCGCCTTTGTAGCCTTTCCGGGCTCGCCCCGCCATCGCCGGTGCACCCACCAGTATTGGGCGGGTTCGCGGCGGACCGCCCCCTCCAGGAGCAACGTGTACCACTGCGAGAGGCTCGTCAGGTCGGCCGTCTCCGGGCCGCCGTCGGCCGGGTCGGCGATGCCCTCGACGCGAAGGTCGTAGTCGAACAGCCCGTGCCGGCGGGTGGCGGAGCAGACGAGCACGGGCGCCGACGCCGAGAGGGCGAACACGCCGATCGCCTTGTGCACGCTCGCCGGCCGGCCGAAGAACTCGACCCAGCAGCCCCGCGGGCCGGCGGCCTGGTCGCCGAGCAGGCCGATCGCGCCGTTCTCGTCGAGCACCTGCGCGACGTCGGGTGCGCTCCCCTTTTTGGGCAGGATCCGCTGGCCGCGCGACTCGCGGAAGTTGGTCACGAACCGGTCGAGGTGCGGATTGTCGAGTTCGCGGGCCACGGAGAAGATCCGCAGGCCGAAGAGCCCGAACAGGTAGGCGGCGAGTTCGAAGTTGCCGTAGTGCCCAGAGAGGATCACCTTGGGACGATCGAGCCAAAGCAGCCTGAGCATCTCTTCCATGCCGTGGATGCGGAGGTGCTTCCGCCAGGTCGTCTTGTGGATCACCCGGTTGGCGTGCGCGATCTCCACCACCATGAGGAGCAGGTGCTCCCACATCGCCTGGGCCGTCTGCCGGCGCTGCTCGCCGGTCATGTCGGGAAACGCGAGGCGGAGGTTGTCGCGGACCACCGTGCGGCGGATCCGCAGCCCGTTGGCCAAGAGGCCCGAGAGCCGGCGGGCCGTCCGCTCGCAGAGCGACCGCGGCAGGGCCTGGACCACGCAGATCGCGACCCGGACGGCTCCGTAGACGAGCCGGTCGAGGCAGCGTGTGGCGAGCGTGCGGCGCGGCAAGGTGCGTCGTCCGTGAAGGCGGCGGAGTCTGGCCCGGAGGCTCCGGGGGCGGGCGTAGTGTCGCGAAGCCGGCCTCCCCGAGCCAGATCGGTTTGTGGGCCGGCTGGCGTTGAATCCGACCTTCGGAGATCAGCCCGCCGGCCCCGGGCCCGACTGGGCGAGCAGCAGGAACACGCTCACGGCGTTGAACAGGGCGTGGAGGAGCACGCTGGGCACGACCGACCCGGTCCGCTCGACGAGCAGGCCGAGCACGAGGGCGAGGGGAAACAGCGGGAGGAACGCGAGGCCCTGGCCGGCGTGGGCCGAGGCGAAGGCGATCGCCGAGAGGGCGACCGCCACGCCAGCCTCACCCGCGAAGTGCTTCTCGAGCCAGCCCTGGAGCATCCGCCGAAAGAAGAACTCCTCGGTGAGCGGGGCCACGATCACGGCCGACACCACCACGAGTGCCGCGGCCACCAGGTCGCGGCGGTCGTCGAGAAAGTTCACGATCGGATGCTCGTAGGTCACGATCGCGTTGAGGGCCGCCGCGACAAGCAGCAGCGGCAAGACCACGAGGCCCAGCGCCCGCACGGCGAGCGCCAGGTCATCTCGCAGCCGACCGCCAGGAAAGCCGAGTGCCGGCCAGTCGGCGCCGCGGAACCGTAGCCACGCGATCGCGGCCAGCATCGTCCCTAACGAGAGCACGGCATTGGCCACGAGCCCATCGACGAGCGGCCGCTCCTGACCCTTGGGTGCGACCATCAGCGTGACGCCCAGCAGGTAGCCGACCACCACCAGGGCCACGTCGCCCGCCTCCCAGGGCACCTGCGGATGGGGCCGCTCGGCGACGAGCGGTTCACCGCGGGCCCGCCGCCGCCAGACGAACGCCACCGACCAGAGAAACCCAACGAGGGCCGTGGTCAGCACCAGCGCCTGCGGCCAGGCCTCCTGCACCTGCGGCGCGACGACGTCGCTCATCGCCGCACCAAGACCCGGGCCGCGATCAGGTATTCGAGCCCCGACCAGATCGTGGCGATCACCGCCCCCCAGGCCGCCCAGTTCGCGAGCCGGTCGATGGCGAGGCCGCCCGGCTGCCACTCGGGCCAGGCCCGCCCGGCGAGCACGAGGGCGATCGCCACGCACTGCAGCACCATCTTGAGTTTGCCCGAGAGCGCCGCGGAAAAGTCGCGTCCGGCCTTCTCCATCTCGGCGCGGATCGCCGTCACCATCAGTTCGCGAACGATCACCACCACCGCCATCCACGGGGCGATGGCCGTTCCCGCCGCGGCGAGCAACACATACGCCCCGCAGACGATCACCTTGTCCACGAGCGGATCGAAGATCCGGCCCAGCCGGCTCACCTGATCGAACCGCCGGGCATACCAGCCATCGACCCAGTCGGTCGAGGCCGCCACGACGAACAGCCAGAACGCGGCCACGGGCCAGCCCCGCTCGACCGCGACGAAGAACACGATCGCCAGCACGAGCCGCACAAGCGACAGCAGGTTGGGCACGGTCACGACCCGGTCGCTGGCCATGCGTCAGCCCTCCGCGGGCACGGCCGCCAGGTCGTATCCGCTCGCAGCCACCACCTCGACCGGCAGGATGCGGCCCGTGAGCGGCGCCGCCGGCGAGGTGCCCGCCGCGGTGAGGTAGACCACGCAGTCGATGTCGGGCGCGTCCGACGTCGTGCGGGCGAGCCAGACGTCGTCGCGTTCGCCGCTCGGACCGTCCACGATCACGTCGAGCACGCGGCCCACCTGCCGCCGGGCGTGGTCGTGGGCGATCCCCTGCTGCACGGCCATCAGCTCGTCGCGGCGGGCGGCCTTTTCCTCCTCGGGGAGATGGCCGTCGAGCTTCGCCGCAGGCGTGTCGGGCTCGAGCGAGTAGGTGAACACGCCCACCCGCTCGAACCGCCAGCGGCGGGCAAAATCGACCAGCTCGAGGAACTGGCCGCGGGTCTCGCCGGGAAAGCCGGTAATGAACGTCGTCCGCAGCACGAGGTCGGGGATCCGCGCGCGGAGCTTACCCAAGAGCTCCTCCGTGGCCCCCCGGTTCACCCGCCGCTGCATCCGCTTGAGCACCGCGTCGCTGGCGTGCTGCAACGGCATGTCGAGGTAGGGGAGGATCTTGGGGCTGGTGGCGATCTTCTCGATCAGCCGGTCGGTGAAAAAGATCGGGTAGAGATACATCAGGCGGATCCACTGGATGCCCTCGACCTTCTCCAACTCGTCGAGCAGTTCCACCAGCCGCGGCTCGCCGTAGAGGTCCATCCCGTAGTAGGTCGTGTCTTGCGCCACGATCACGAGCTCCTTCACGCCGTCGGCGGCGAGCTCGCGGGCCTCCCGAACCACCTCCTCGATCGGCTTGGTGGCGTGCTTGCCGCGCATCTTCGGGATCGCGCAGAACGTGCAGGTGCGGTCACAGCCCTCGGAGATCTTCAGGTAGGCCATGTGCCGCGGCGTGACCCGCATCCGGCCGGAGTCGTCGAGGGCCCGCGCGGGGGCGGGGCGGAAGATGCTCCGCTGGTCGCCGAGGCCGCCGATCAGCCGTTCGGCCGCCTTGGCGATCTCGTCGCGGGAAAACACGCCGATCACCGCGTCGAGGCCGGGCAGCTCCTGGAAGAGCCCCTCCTTCTGCCGCTCCGCGAGGCAACCCGACACGATCACGCCGCGGGTCGCGCCCTGCTTCTTGAGGTCGAGCATCTCGTGGATCGCGGCGTACGACTCCGCACGCGAGGCGTCGATGAAGGCGCAGGTGTTCACGATCACGAGGTCCGACCCCACCGGATCGGCCACCAGTTGCCAGCCGTCGTCGCGGAGCAGACCGAGCATCCGCTCGCCGTCCACGAGGTTCTTGGGGCAGCCGAGGCTGACCATCGCGAAGGTGCCGCGGCAGGTGGCGGGATCGACGGGAGGCACCGCGGGCAGCGGGCTCCCCGTCAGGCCGCAGGCGGCCTCGCCCGCGGCGTCGACGATGGGCAGGCGGTGCATGTCAGGCACGCTCCGCGATGATCTGGTCGAGTTCCGCGCGGAGCCGCGGCAGAATGGCGTCGTAGGCGAAGGCGCCGAGCTCCGTGCTCCGCCGCTTGAGGTTTACGTGCGTGGGCCCACACCACAGCCCGAGGTCGGCGTCGTCGGTCTCGCCGGGGCCGTTCACGCGACACCCCATCACGGCGATCGTGATCGCATGATCCTTGGCGTAGGCGGTCATGGCCTTGACCTCCTTCGCGAGCTCGATGAACGCCTCGTTCTCCACCCGCGAGCAGCTCGGGCAGGAGATGATGTTGAGCGACGAGAGGCCGTAGTCCACCACGCTCCGCACGCGGCCGGCGGCGATGTCGGCCAGGATGGCGCCCGCGGCGGCGATCTCCTGCGGTTTGTCGGCGTTGGGCACCGTGAGCGACACGCGGACGGTGTCGCCGATGCCCCGCGAGATCAGCTGCTCGAAGGCGATCCGCGTCTTGATGATCCCGTCGGGCGGCATCCCGGCCTCGGTCACGCCGAGGTGGAGCGGCACGTCGGGCCGCTGTTCGGCGAACCGCCGGTTGACCTCGATCACCTTCTGCGGATCGGAGTCTTTCAGCGACACGGCGTAGCGGGTGAAGCCGATCGAATCGAGCAGCTCGCAGTGCTCCAGGGCGCTGGCCAGCATCGGCCCGAGCGAGTCGTCCGCGGCGAACTGCTCCTTCTTGGCCGGATCGACGCTCCCGCAGTTGACCCCCACGCGGAGGGCACAGTCGTGATCGGCCGCCACGCCGGCGATGAACTTCACCTTCTCCTGCCACGGCTTCGTGGGCTCGTGGTGGTAGAGGTGGCCGGGGTTGTAGCGAAGCTTGTGCACGTGCGGGGCCACGTCGAGGGCGAGCCGGTAGTTTTCCTGGAGGTCGATCGCCAGGTTGGCGGGCGTGCCGGCGCGGATCGCCTCGAGGGCCGCGGCGTCCTTCTTGGAATCGACGGCGATCCGCACCACGCCGGCGCCGGCCGCATGGAGGGCGTTGGCCTGCTCCACGGTGGCCGCCACGTCCTGCGTGTGGGTGGCGGTCATGCTCTGGGGAGCGATCGGGTGTCCAGCCCCGATCGTGATGCTGCCGATCCGCACGGCCCGCGTGGGATTTCGCTTCAGTTCGACCACGGTCACTCCTCGTCGCCCGCTCGATCGCCCGGGCACGACGCCCGGCGGTCTTCGCCATCCAGAAACGATAGCAGACGGCCGCGTGGCGGCGATACGCCCGGGCCCCCGCCCTGCCCCAGGAACCCGGTCGCTACACTCACCGCACCTCAAACCCCGGCAACGCCCGTCGTCCGCGGAGGGCTCCTGTTCATGCGCTACGCCCCCCGGCTCCACATCGTGCTCCACGAGCCCGAAATCCCTCCCAACGCAGGCAACGTGGGCCGCACCTGCGTGGCGATCGCGGCCAAGATGTGGCTCGTGCGGCCGCTCGGCTTCCAGCTCGACGACTACTACCTGCGGCGGGCGGGCCTCGACTACTGGGACGAACTGGAGTGGGAGGTGACCGACTCCTGGGAGCATCTGCTCCAGCGGCTCCACGAATCGGAAGCCGGAGCGATGTGGCTGTTCTCGGCACGGGCAACCCGGTCCTACACCACCGTCGCCTACTCGCCCGGCGACGTGATCGTGTTTGGGAAGGAGTCGGCGGGGCTCCCGGCGGAGATCACCAACGCGCATCCCGACCGCCTGCTCACGATTCCCTCGCGGCCCCAGGTGCGAAGCCTCAACGTGGCCAACTGCGCGGCGATCGCGGCCTACGAGGCGATCCGCCAGTGGGGCGGCACCGTCTGACCGTCGAGGATCACCGCGTGCCCACCTCCGCCCCCGACCTCGCCGCGCTCGACGCCGCCGCCGCCTGGGCGTGGGTCGCCGGCGAGTTCACCGCGGCCGCCGGCTCGGCGCGGCATCCTTTCCATCTCCTGACGCTAGCCACGATCGCGGCCGACGGCCGGCCCGACATGCGCACCGTCGTGCTGCGCCACTTCGATGCGACCGTGCGCCTGATCCGCTTTCACACCGACATCCGCAGCCCGAAGGTGCAGGCCCTCAGCGCGGACCCTCGCGTCGCCCTCCACTGGTACGATCCCGCGCTCCGGGTGCAGTTCCGCGCCGCCGCCCAGGCCACGATCCATCATGACGACGCCCTCGCCGCCGCCGCCTGGGCCGCGGCAGCCCCGATGAGCCGCGCCTGCTACACGACCGCTGCCGCCCCGGGAGCCGAGGTCAACGCCTTCCCCGAGGGACCGACCGCCCCTGACGCCGGCGACGACACCGGCCGCGACCGGTTCGCCGTGGTGTCGTGCCACTTCGAGACGGTTGACCTGCTCGCGCTCCACGCCACGGGGCACCAGCGGGTGCGGCTCCTGCTCGACCGCGATCCGGTCGCGTGGAGCGTGCTCGCGCCGTAGCACCGCGTTTCGTCGCCCCGCCGCTCACGCGGGCCGAATCGCGATCCCCGCGGCCGCGAGGGCCCGGCGGACGGTCGTGGCCACCTCCACCGCCCGCGGCCCGTCGCCGTGGATGCAGAGCGTGTCGGCCGCCACGCGGACATCTGCGGCATCGAGCGTGTGCACGAGGCCGCCCGTGGCCAGCCTCACGGCCTGCTCCGCCGCTGCCGCCGGATCGTCGATCGAGGCACCTGGCTCCGAGCGGGCCGCGAGCGTGCCATCGGCCCGATAGCGACGGTCGATAAACGCCTCCGCCGCCACGGCCAGCCCGCGGCTCCGCGCCGCGAGCGCGAGACCGCTCGCCGCGGGCGCATAGACCACGAGCCGCGGCCAGCGGTCGGCGAGCCAGTCGGCGAGCGCCATGGCGAGCGCCGGCTCGCGACCCGCCTGATGATAGAGCCCGCCGTGGAGCTTCACGTGATGGAGGGCCGCGCCGGCCACCGCGGCGACCGCCTCGACCTGCCGAGCCACGAGCGCCACGGCATCAACCGGCGTGATCGCGAGTTCGCGGCGGCCAAAGTGGCCGCGGTCGGCATGCCCCGGATGCGCGCCCACCGCCACACCGTGCTGGATCGCGAGCCGCACCGTGGTGGCCATGAGGTCAACGCTGCCCGCATGGACGCCGCAGCAGACGTTCGCCGATGACACGAGCGGCATCAGCTCGGCATCGTGCGGCGAGCCTTCGCCGAGGTCGGCGTTGAGATCGATCGCGGTTCTGCTCATGCGCGGGGCTCCACGCCCACGTCGCGGGCGGCGTCGCGCCACGCCCGATGGGCTTCGTCGATCGTGCAGGGCTGCCAGCGCACCGGATCACCGGGCCGTAGCTGGGCCAGGAGCGGCAGTTCGGCGGCGATCACATGCCCGATCACGGGATAGCCGCCGATCGTCTGGGCGTCGGCGAGCAGCACGATCGGCTTGCCGTCGGGCGGGAGTTGCACCGTGCCGGGCAGCACCGCCACGGACGGCAGCGAGCCGGCCGCGGCGGCGTCGCCCAGCGGCGAGCCGTCGAACCGCACGCCCATCCGATCGGAACGGCTGCTCGTCGTGTGCGCGGCCGACCAGAGCGCCGCGCCGACCGAGCCGAACTGCTCGCCGGGAATCGTTCGCAGCGTGATAACCCGCGATTCCGAGCGATCGCCCACCGGTCTCGCCGCGGCCACGGGTGGGGGCGTGCCGCGGTCGCCGCCCACCGGCAGCGCATCACCGGCCGCAAGCGGCATGCCCCGCAGTCCGCCGAGCCGCGCTGGAAAAAACGTGCTCCGGCTGCCGAGCACGAGTGGCACATCGATCCCCCCCGCCACGGCCAGATAGCCGCGGCAGCCGATGGTGGCGTGGCCGAGGCGGAGCGTGTCGCCCGCCCGCACCCGCACGGCGGTGTGCGACGGGATCCCCGGAAACACGCCGCCCGTCAGGGCGATCACCGCATCCTCGTCGAACCGCAGGTCGGGCCCGAGGAGGGTGACTTCCAGCGCCGCGGCGTCGTCGCGGTTGCCGACAAGCCGATTCGCCACGCGGAGTGACGCCGGATCCGCCGCGCCGGAGAGCGGCACGCCCGCGGCGCGATGCCCCGGCCGGCCGAGATCCTGGATCGTGGTGAAGAGCCCGGGCTTCACCACGACGATCGAGCCGCGGCCCGCTTCCGAGGCCGGGTCGGGCGGCGCGCCGGCCCCGAGGCGGTCATGCGCGGCCCGATCGATGGCCACGAACGTCACGCGATCGCCCACACTGAACAGCGCCGGCCGCGGCCGCGAGGCGTCGAACAGCCGCGCGGACGTGCTGCCCACGAGGTTCCAGCCGCCGGGGCTCGCCGAGGGATAGGCTCCCGTCTGCCCGCCACCGATCCCCACCGATCCTGCCGGCACCACCCGCCGCGGAGTGGCCCGGCGCGGGGTGACGAGGCGCGCGGGCAGCCCCGCGAGGTAGCCGAACCCCGGCAGGAATCCGATCGCCTCGACCACGTAGTCGGCCCCCGTGTGAAGTTCCACGAAGCGCTCGTGATCGAGGGCATGCGCGGCGCAGACCTCATCGAGATCGGGGCCGAGGTCGCCGCCGTAGCAGACCGGAATCTCATGAACCTCGGCCGCGGTCGCCGCCGCCGCGCCGGCCGAGGCCACGACCGTCTCGAGCGCGTGTCGCAGCGCCTCGTGGCTCGTGATCCGCAGCGGGTCGTAGATCACGGTCACGCGGCCCGGTGACGGCACCACGTCGGTCACGCCCGGCAGGGCCGCGCGGATGACCGCCGCCGCGATCCCGCGGACGGCTGCCAGTCGCGTGGCGGCGTCGGGAGCGTCCACCGGCACGGCCACGGCACGATCACCGCAGTCGATGAGGGTCATCGGCGTGCTCCCGCTCGGCCGTCGCGGCGGTCACGGAGCGTCGCCGAGCGCGAGCGCCGCGAACGAGGCCAGCCAGTGCTCGCCGACATAATCGCCCCCCACCGTCCACGGGAGACCGGCGGCGAGATGGCGGGCCGCAGCCGCGCGGAGTTCATCCTGCCGAGCATGACCGGCGGGCAGCGCGTCTGCAATCCGCGTCATCATCCATGCCCGTGAGAGCGCGAGCCCATCGAGGTGGGCGATCTGCGGGTCGTGGCGATCGGCCACCACCGGCGGAACGGCCAGCGGCCCGAGGCCCCTCGAGAAAAACCGGTCGTGCCACGCCGCATAGGCAGCCGCGTCGGTCCCGAGCCGCAGCGCTGCCGCCTCCGCGAGGCAGGGCGAGAGGAAGTCGGTGAGCGACGGCTCGTAGGCCACGGGCGCGTCGCGATCCGCTCCACACCAGCGGGTCACCGCGGCCTCCACCACCTCCCTGACCTCCGTCGCCCCGCAGACGGTGGCGTAGTCATGCGCGAGCAGGCATGCAAACGCCGTGTTGGCATGCGTGCCCGTCCGGATCGGATAGGCCGCCGCCGCGAAGAACGCCGCCAGCCGCGCGGCGAGTATCCGGGCCAGTGGCTCCACCGCGGCGGCCCAGCGGACGGCACGGGCATCCTGCGTTGCGAGCCGCTCGAGTTCCGCCCGCAGCTCGAGCAGCCACGCCCAGCCATACGGCCGCTCGAACGTGCGGCCCGCGGACGACTCCAGGTAACGGAGTTCGGCGGTCATCACCGGCTCCGTCAGCCGGGCATCGAGGAGCGTCACGATCGCCGCCGCCTCGTCCACCTCGGGCTGCAGCCGCAGCACCCGCACGAGTAGCCAGTGCATGTGCACGGCCGAGTGCCAGTCGTAGGAGCCGAAGAAGGCCGGATGCACCGCCACGTGATCGGTGGCCCACGGTTCCGGCCCGGCGACGAGCAGGTGGTCGAGTTTGTGCGGGTAGGCCCGCGACACATTCGCCAGCGCTACCCGGGCAAACGCGGCCGCCACCGGCGCATCGAGGCTCATGCCGCATCCCCGGAGGACGACCGCCCGACCTCGTCCCGACTCAGCGGTAGCCGCTCTCGCCGTAGTCGCGCACCCGCTCGGCCGCCTTGTACGCCTCGGTCGTCAGGTCGCGGCCCACGGCGGCCGCTCGATCACGGTTGACGTTCACGGTAGGCATGCCGCCGCTGAACGTGATGCTGATGATCCCGCTGGCGATCAGGACCGGCACCGCGATCAGGAGGAGCTTCGAGCCCCACTTCGACGACGCCACCTTCTGCACCGGGGCGGGCATGCCCATGGTGGCGATGCCGGCGATCTGCTGGGTCACCGACGTCTTCGAACGCTTGCGCTTCTTGGCGGCCATCGCATCGCACTCCTGGATGATACCCGGAAGATCGGCTACCACGGCCCCGGCGATGAGCGCGACCGCCGCCGGCACCAGCCATCCCGCGAGCGGCAAGGTCTACCCAAAAACCGCAGGGGCCGCCCCTTCACCGGCCCGCCGGAAGCGCCGCGTCGCCATACAGCGGCAGGTGCCGATAGTAGACCTCGAGCATGAAGGTGCAGAAGCAGGTCACGAACAACCGGCCGCCGATGTGGCCCCACTTGTCGAGGGCCGGGTCCCACGATCCGGTCTCGGAGCCCTTCCTCACCTGCACGGCGGGCAGCACCTGCTTCATGCGGTCGTTCCACTGCCGCCAGGGCTCGCCACCCGCATGATGAGCCACCTGCGTGACGTAATACCAGGCATACACGTCCTTGTCGTTGTCCCAATCGAACGGTTGCGGCCCGACGAGCATCTCGATGCCCGCGACGAGCCGCGGGTCGTCGCGCCGCCAGCCGAGGTATTGGCGGCAGAGCAGCCCCTCCGCCGAGATGGCCGCGGTCACGGGCGACGCCGGGCGGCCGGGCAGGTCGAGGCGATAGCCGTAGCGGGTGCCGTCGTTCACCGCCACGGTGTCGAGAAACCCCTGGATGCCGGCGAGCGATTCCGGCGGCACGGCGAGCCCCGCCATCTCGCCGCTCTTGAGCGCCATCATGTACCAGCCGGTCACCGACATGTCGCCCAGGTGGCCGGGCTCGTACCGCCAGCCGCCGTTCGGCCCCTGGGCCGCGACGGCATACGCCAGCGCCCGGCGGGCGGGCTCGGCATGGGGATCGGCCTTCGTCATCCCGAAGAGTTCGCAGGCGGCGATCGTCGCCTGGGCGTGAGAATAGAGCGCGTGATGCGTGGGCAGCGGCGGGTGCACGTCGAAGCGGCCATCCTCCCGCTGCGCCTTCACGAGCGCCTTCCATGCCCGATCGACCACCTTGCGGTAGCGGCCTTCGCGCGTCGTATTACCGGCGCCCTGGAAGGCGAGCAGTGCCATGGCCGTGGCCGCGAGCCGATTCTCCTGGGAGCCACCGTCGAGATACGGCCCCTGGAGGCTCCAGAGGTCGTCTTTCTTGTCTTGGTGCTTGGCGAGCCATTCGAGCGCCCGCGCCACCGCCGCTTCGGTGGCGGTCGATCCGCCGAAGGCATCCACGAGCGCGGCCCGTCGGCCTTCATCGCGGCCCGTGAGGAGCGTGCCCACGGCCGGCGCGACGACGGCCACTTCGACGGCACCGGGCGCCTCCGTGGTCTCCGCGACCACGGGTGGGCTGGCGATCGGCTCCTCGACGACCGGTTCGTTCGACTTCACCTCCACGGGCACGGGCTCGACCACCGGCTCGGGCTGCGGCGCGATCTGCACGCCGGGGACGGGTGCCTCGACCACCTCCGTCGAGAGAAACGCCACATCGAGGGTCACGGGGCTCTCGCGGCGAATCCGCACCACCCAGAGCGCCAGCGCGAGCAGCACGAGCACGTGCAGCGACAGCGAGACGGTGAACGGCGGACTGCGGCGGACCAGTTCCTCCACGCGGGCCCTGAAGCCACGAACGAGTCCTGTGGGCGGCAGGGGGCCGGGTCGGTCGCGGGCCGTGGACGTGTCGGGGGGCGCGGGAGCGGTCGGCAGTTGCTCCACCGATTCCACGGGGGCCCCGGGCAGCCCGCCCACGATCGGGCG